>Ga0181534_10001762_pt1 | contig 13873 bp, 7 predicted proteins | sample PEATcosm2014_Bin_37_FD_119758 | JGI IMG/M metagenome (GOLD analysis project Ga0181534, IMG submission 119758) | Peatland microbial communities from MTU Mesocosm Facility, Houghton, MI, USA - PEATcosm2014_Bin17_10_metaG | ecosystem: Environmental > Terrestrial > Soil > Wetlands > Peat | place... | reverse complement strand
GCGCGGGAACTTCGGTCGAGAAACATCTCCCACACCAGCCTCGCGCTATGGACGAGCGCCGACATGGGCAAAATGGGTCTGCCCGACTTCGATATTCCGTTACCCTACCAGCCCGTAACCGGATGGTTTGCCATTAGCCTGCGCGCTCTGCGTTTTGGGAATCTGTTCCATACGACGTATCCTCCGGATGCGTTCGCATGGCTGAGCCGCTATCAGCCGGTGGCACGAGTGGGGAAAACTATTTTGCTTTACTACATTCCGCCCCAAGCCTCCGGGAGCAACCCACGGTGATGCAGCCCTCCGAAAAAACAGATCTATTCGACAACATCCGTCTCACTGAGACTTGGTTGATCGCGCTTTGCATCGCGTTGGGCGCGGCGCAGTGCTGGATCTGCCGTTACACCATGCTATCCGACGGCATGTCGTACATGGACATCGGCGACGCCTACTTTCGAGGCGATTGGGCGGCGGCCATCAATGCCTATTGGAGTCCGCTGTATTCCTGGTTCTTGGGGCTGGCTCAGTATCTTTTAAAGCCTTCCATCTGGTGGGAATTCCCGGTTGTCCACCTGGTGAACTTTATTATTTATCTGGGCGCGCTGTTTTCCTTTCGATTTTTCCTGCACGCCGTTTTACGGAGCATCCGCGAACAATGCAATGGTGCAGCGACTGGCTCTGTTTCACTGCCGGAGACGGCTCTTCTCGCCTTGGGATACGGTGTTTTTCTCTGGTGCGGGTTGGTGCCGGACGACGTGGGGAGGGCGACTCCGGATCTGCTGGTGGCGGGGATCCTGTTCCTGATGATGGGCTGTCTGGTGGAGCTGCAGCTTCATCCCTCCTACGGAAAGTGCGCCCTGTTTGGAGCATTGAATGGGGCCGCCTATTTGGGCAAGGCAATCATGTTTCCGCTGGCCTTTGGTTTTCTCGCTATTTTATTTTTCTCCCGCAAACGATCCAAGACCACAATCTACGGCGTTCTGCTGGCTTTCATCACCTTCCTGGCAGTCAGCTCACCATTTATCTACGCTCTCTCCCGCGCCAAGGGGCGGTTCACCACCGGGGAAACTGGCAAGCTGGCCTACTCCGCGATGGTAAATGGAAGCGAGCAGATTCATTGGCAAGGCGAACCCCCGGGAAGCGGGATACCGCTGCATACGACCAGGAAGCTTCTCGATAACCCGCCGATTTTTGAGTTTGCCGAACCAATTCGCGGAACCTACCCTCCATGGGACGATCCCTCTTATTGGAACGAGGGGACGCGGTGGACTTTTCGTCTGCGATCGCAGATCCGTGTGTTGCTGCAAAGCGCTCTAGCCTATGAAAAACTGGTTTTGGATGAGTCCGGACTGCTCGCCGGCGCTTTCATCTTCCTTTTCCTCGGAGGTTCTAAGACCCGAAAAGGCATCCTCCAAAACTGGCCGTTGCTGGCGGCAGCGGGCCTCAGTCTGGCAGCTTATTCGTTCGTGCTCGTGATACCGCGGTATGTCGGCGGCTCCCTGGTAGTGTTTTGGGTGGCGATCTTCGCTGGCGTTCGACTCCCCAACGCATCGCTGATGCTGCGCAACTCAAAGTACGTGGCCGCGGCCGTCAGTCTAACCGTCATCTTCTCCGCGATGGCGAACATCGGCGACTCGGCCTACAAGCAATGGACCGTCACCGTCGACCCCAGCAGCAAAGACCAGGTTATGGCCGCTGTGGGATTACAGGCCATGGGGTTGCGCGCCGGAGATGAAGTGGCGGTGATCGGCAGGGGATTTGTCAATCATTGGGCGCGCCTCGGTCATTTCAGGATCGTCGCCGAGGCAGTGGCCCCCGGGCTGCCGGCGCGGGAGTTCTGGGCCGCCCCAGCGGAACGCCGGGAACTGGCATACCAGTGTTTGAAAAGTACCGGTGCTCGGGTGGTGGTGGCTTGGGACCCGCCGGCCAGCGCAAAAAGCGATGCCCGCTGGCATCACATCCCGGGCTCAGATTTTTACGCATTCTTTCTTTCGCAATAAGGCTGCGCATGGCTGCTTGCAATTGGGGCCACCCTCCGTCTATCTCTGCCTGATGGCCGCCCTGCCCGCCCTCATCCCCCGGCGATCAAGGGTACGAAGCGAACCGCCCCCTGCATCGATGTTTCAGGTTTTCCCTGGTTCATCCGAATCAGTTGAAGCTGCTGGGATTCCGCCGTACCGATGGGAATCACCATTCTGCCAACCCGGGAAAGCTGCGCCATCAGCACGGGCGGAGTCTGGGAAGCCACAGCCGAGACGAGAATGGCATCGAACGGGGCTTGCGCAGGAAGGCCCAACGTCCCATCGCCCAGGATGATTCTCGCGTTGGAGTAGCCCAGCTCAAGGATGACCCGGCCGGCGGTCTCCGCCAGAGAGGGGTTGCGTTCCACAGAGAATATCTCCGCCGCCAAACCGGCAAGCAACGCGGTGACGTAACCGGAACCGGCGCCGACTTCCAGAACCTTATCGCCTGGCTGCAGTGCCAGCAACTCCAGCATCACGGCGACCACATAAGGCTGCGAGATGGTCTGTCCCTCGCCGATCGGGACCGGGTGGTCCTCGTAGGCTTCGGCGCGGAGCGGTTCGGGTACGAACCGTTCACGGGGAACGCGCAGCATCGCCTCGAGCACGCGCGGATCGGAGATGCCGCGTCGGCGCAACTGGGAGTCGACCATGAGTTGACGGGCGGCGAGAGATTCGGTCATGGGAGAAGAGGGCTCCGGCTTTCCGGCTTCGGCGCCGGAGGCTCTAAGCCTGACGCAGCGGCTTCGCCCTACTTGGAACGACGTCGAACCTGTACGTCAAAGCTGACAACGCCGTTCTGATCGCGGGTGCCGACCAGCGAAACGTTGCGATTGATGTAGTACTCGCCCTGAATAATCTGCTGCGAGCTCTGCGATACGTTGGTCGAGTAGGTCAGCGAAATGTTGTTGGCGAATTCCTGCTCGATGGTGATCTGCGGGCCGGTGCTCACGGGATTGGTTTCTGTAGTCAGTCCCTGGGGATCGATCTTGATGTTGCTGGCTCCAAAGAGGCGCTGCAGACGATTGCTCACGGTGGCATCCAGCGCCTGATTGAGAATCAGTTCGGTGGCCTGATCGGTGAACGTACTCTGCCCGGACTGTTGCTGCAGCTGCGCCGACTCGTCGCCGGTGCGGCCCAGGGCCAACAGAGCAATAATGTCGGACTTCGGCAGCGGAGGCTCGGAACGGTAGTTGAGGTTCAAGCCGCGGTCCGGCGTTCCGGTCACCGTGATGTTGAGGTCGTAGTTGCGCACATGAGTGGAAGCCTGGAGATTGAGCTGCGGTTCGATGGAAACCGGGTTGGCGAAGCTGATATCGCCCCGCTCCAGGGTATAACGTGTGCCGTGAAACGTAGCCTGGCCTTCGAGAACATCGACTCTGCCGAGAACCGCGGGCCGGGCGACGGAACCGCGCAAGCGAAAATCGGCATCCCCGGAAAGACGGGCGATGGCCGTGCGCATCTGCAGCTCGGGCGCGGTTTGCACATGAACGTCCAGCTTGATGTTATTGAGCGGAGAATTGGCCACGGAGAGCGCGGAACCCTGCCGCCCCCGGTCGAGATACGAACCGAAATCAAAACCTGGAGTAACCGCAATCTTATTGACCGAAATATCGCCGCTTACCGTCGATGCCGCTCGCGTCCCCACCCAATGTAAAGTGGCGTCGGCTGTCGAGCTTACGCCCGGCGGATAACGCAACCGCACGTCTTTGCCGCTGGCGGTCAGATTGAAATTCAGCTGATGGTTTAAGTAGCTGGCATCCCCTTGAAAGGCCAGCGTGCCCCCGCCAGTGTGAGCGCTCAGCGATTCGATATGCACCCGGTCGCGGCTGAACAGAAGAGAACCGCCGACGTCGCTTAACCCACTGGGCAGGTTCGCATAAGAAATTGCGCCGTCCGAAAACTGAAGCTGGCCTTGCGGGAGCGGGTCATCAAAAGTTCCGCCAACGTTTATCTGAATGGATGCCAGGCCGGAGGTCACCAGGTTGGCGTCGAAGCTGGAGAGAAGCTTCATATCGAGGCGGCCGTCGGCAGCCAGGTCGAGTGAATAAGGAGGAGAGATGCGCACCGATCCGTGCCCCCGAATGTCCGTTCCCTCGCCCAGCAGATGCAGTTGCTGAATGTCGAGCGCCCGGTTCGCGATTTCAAGCTCAACCGCTTCCTGATTGTGGAGCCTAATGGTTTCGATCTCCAGCGCCATGCCGCTCAAATCGCCTTTCAGCACCCATTCCCCCGGCCGGAGCAGGGGCCCTCGGAGACGGGCCGTCCCGGTAACCGCAGAGTGCCCGGTAAGTTGGCCGCCAAGATACGCGCGCCACAAAGCATCCAAATCAACTCCGTCCAGGCGGAAAAGCAGATCGGTAGATTCCCCGGGTCGCAGCTGAACATCCCCACTCAAGTGCAACGAACCCCGGCTCAGGCGGGAGTCACCGGTGACATGAAGCACATTGCCCTCAGTGACCGCGTGCAGGTCGAGGTCCCCGGAGAGCTCGCGATCCAAAGAAAGTTGACGAATTTCAAGATCGGCATTCACCACCGGCGCCTCCGGCGTGCCCGAAGCCCGCAGAATCAGGTTGGCTCGGCCATCGACGGGAAGCCCGTTGGACTGGAGTTGGCTGACTCGCCCCAGATTGATGTTGCTGGCAGCCAGGTTGGCCCTAAATTCGCGGGACGCCGGTTTGAAAGCGGCATTGCCCGTGACCGCCGAATCGTCGTGAACCAGGTGGATGTTATCCAGTGCGAGCTCGCCCGACGCAAACTGAAATGTCGAATCGAATTGCTCGATCGCTTCGCGGTATGCCACCACGTCGTTCAAATGAGCCCGCCCGCTCCCGTGAAGATTGGAGAAGGCGCCGGCCGCGTTCACAACGAGATCGGCTGTACCCGTAACCGGGTAGTCGTATCCAACCAGCGCCTGAAGATCGGCAAGGCTGGCATGTTGAAGACTGGCCTGAACATTGACTTCACTCTGGCCGGTAAAATGACCGTTTTCCAGGCTGGCAGAGGCGTCAAACTCAGCGGAGGCAGCGCCCTCGTGAAGGGTGGCGCCGCGCAGCGCGATGCCCCTGAAGGAAAGCTGGAGCGACGTGGAGAGAGAACCCCAATGGGTCTGAAGCCGCGCCCGGCGGCCGTTGGCTGGAATGTCGACTTCAAAATTCTGCAGCTCGAGAGCCCCGGAAAGCTGCGGGGAAGAAAGCGCTCCGCTCAGGTTGCCGTTGAAAGTGGCGCGCCCGTTCAGCGACACCGGAATGAGCGAGGGGCCCCGCACCGCTTCCAGCAGGGGCAACCAATCCGCCAGGCTGGAGGTGGAAACCGCCAGCCGGAGCGCCGAAGCGGAAGAAAGCGTTCCAGAAGCCTGCAAGCGAGATCTGGGTGTGGACAGGGTCAACTGCGAGAGTTCAAGTTCGCCGGCTGCGGCGCCGTAGGAACCTGTCGCATGGCCATTGATTGGCAATTGCCGGAAAGCGACCTGATCCGGAGGAATGGCATCCAACGTGAATTGGACTTCGGCGTCGCGGCGGGTTCCCTTCCAGCGGCTCTCGACCTTGCCTGACAACAATCCTGCCAGATGAAGATCGGGCAAGGCGCGAGCCCGGACGCGCAACCCCGCCGCCAAATCCCCGGCCGAAAGGTCGCGCAGGCGAAGCGCGATCACCGCACTCTGCACGGCTGGCGGCCTGGCTTGCGGGGATTGCCGGATTTTTTTCCCCGGCGCGGGAGCGGCTGAAATAAAAGCGGTTTCCAGCGCCTTCCGGGCGGCGGCCGAAAGGTGCTGTTCGGGAGCCAGCCACTGGTTGATTTCCCCGTCCCCGGTAAAGCTTCCGCCGAAAATTCTGCCTTGCATTTTCGACACTTTTAAATCCCGGTCCGTGACCGAGTAATCGCTGCTGAGTGCGGCCCTGGAAAATTCAATCCGATCGTTCTGCCAGCCCACATCGCGAAGGCTGAGCTGGCCATTGGAGGTGAACTGATCGAGCCAGCCGCTCGCCTCTCCCCTCAATTCAAGGCCTCCTCCGCGAAGATCATGACGGCGACCGATGGCGGCGGCTTCCGAAAGATCCACGTGGGCTTCATAGACCACTTGCACTCGAGGATGCCGGAATCCGGCAATCTGGCCCCGGGCGGTAAAGTTGGAATGGGCGGAATTCCACTTGAAAGAGGAGAACGCAACCGTATCCGGGCCGAGGCTGAAATCCGCCGAACTCATCCAGGCGAAGGGCCGACAATCGAGCAGCTTAGTGTCCACCGTCCCCAGCAAAACTCTTCCATCGTAACGCCCGCGGAGAAAGGAATAATCCATGGCGAGAGAAGCGTTGTGAGCGTTGACTTGCAGCGGAATGGTCTGGTCATCCCAGAGGATCTGCCCGCGGCGGATCTCCAGCCGGCCGATGGACAGCGCGAACAGCTTTTCCACCGCAGTCTGACCGGAAGGGGCCGGAGCCCGCCGGGGGAAATTGCTCGATCCATCGCCATAGAACAAGACGTGGATGACCGGTTGATCCAGGATAAGTTCGTGGAAGGCGAGTTCGGAGCGGATCAGCGAACTGAACTTCAGCCGTGCCGTGATGCTATCCGCGTGAGCCAAGGGCGCCTGGGTGGCGGACTCACGGCCGTGAACCGTGAGATTGCGGACTTCGACCTGCAAACGAAAAGGGATGGTATGAATGCTGCCCACTTCGGCCCGGCCCCCGGTGATGCGCTCCACCTCGGCCACCAGGCGGCGGCGAACCATGCGCTGGAAGGATTCCGTGTTGAGGTAGAAGACGAACGCCAGAGTGCCGGCAACACCTGCCACCGCCAGAATCAGAAGGTACTTGCGCCAGCCGGAAGTTGGCGCGGCACCCACATCCGTCACCGCGACTGCACTCCCGGATCGGGGGAAGCGGGAGTGGCGCCAGGAAGGTGGACTTCCCCCTCAGAGCGCAGAGTTTGGAGCCATGAGACCAGCATCTGACTCACTTTTTGTTGCGTGAGCAGCTCCCGGATCTTGCTGGAAACCTCATCCAGGGGCACTTCATGCGCTCCGGATTCCTTCAGTTGAGGCACGAACTGGTCGCGGTAGTAAGCTTCAATCGATTTCGAATCGATCTGAGCCGCGGGGCGCAAGCGCGCATCCACCAGGCGCATTAGGTCAATCTGCTGCCGGACGTGGGCGAGGAGGTCTTTCTCGGAGATGTGATACTGGGCCAACACAGTTTGCCAAACTGCGTCGTTCTCGGCCTGCGAATACTGCTTGCGCGCCTCGGCCACGCGGGCGGTAACTTCCTCGTCCCTTGCGTGGCGGAAGTCCGCCGACTTCATCTGCTCGCGCAACAGTTCCTGATCGATCAGCCGGTCCAGAACGGTTCGGCGGTCGGCCTCGCTGAATCCCGCCAGCGGTCGATTCGAAAGCAGAGCTTCGTAGGAGAGAGCTTCATCCAGATCGGATTGCAGGATAATGCGGCCATTCACGGTGGCCACGATCCGGTCGATCACCTGCGGCGCGGCGGCATGCGCCGTTATCGGCGCGATCGCCAATATCAAGAGCGTGAGGCCGAACCCAACAATCTTTTGCAAAGGTACTCTCATCAAAATGGCTGACCGATACTGAAGAATACGTTGAAGTGACGGAGTCTCTGGGTTTCGAACGTTCCCGGCGCGCCCGTGGCGTCGACCTGGAAATAGCTCGTCGGATTGACATTGTAACCGAAGTCGAAGCGCAATGGGCCAATCGGAGTCTTATAACGCACGCCGATGCCCACGGCGTGCGAAGTGTAATCATAGCCGCGGTTGTCAAAATCGGTCATGCAGGCGGCGTTTGGCGCCCCTCCGGCCTCCAGGCACTGGGCCGGGTCCGGTTGATGCCAGCGCAGCAAGCCCTTGAGCAGGTCATGGCCGGCGGTAAACACATTTCCCATATCGTGAAACACCGCGAATCCGAAGCCTTGCCCAAGATAGGGCAGGCTGACCGGGGGAAAACGCAACTCCTCGCTGTTGACGAACAGGGCCGAACCGCCCACAGGAAAACCGGAATCCGGATCGCGAGGGCCTGCCTGATTCAACCCAAAGCCACGGTGAGAGTTTCCCCCACCCGCGAAAAAAAGCTCGGGCAAGGGAATGATTTCAATGTTCGATTCGCAGGCGGTCTGCAAGTTGTTCAGCGGGCACGAGCCGGGCGGAAGAATCCGGGTGCCGTGGTAGACCTGCTCCAGGCCGAGCGTGGTGGAGCGGGCGAAAACAAACCTGTGCTTGGCAGGGCCAAAGCGATAGTAAGTAGAATCCTGGGCGAGTGCGCGGGCATAGTCGCTCTGCGAACCGATGTAACTCGACGCCGCGAAACCGTCCAACGTGAAGTATTGTCCTTTGGTACTTTCCAGCGGGTTATCCCGCTGATCGCGGATAAAGGTAAAGCCGGGGCCCCCGACATGCGCCGGCAACGACAGCAAATTAAACTCCACCGGGGAAAAATCCGAGGCGAAATGGCTGGCTTTCACTCGCCGGTAATCCACGCGGTAGGTGATCGAACTCGAGTGATTGGCTTGCTGGCGGCCGATCTGCTGGCGCAAGTCGATCTTGCCCTCCAGTCGCTGCGAGGTGAAGGTGGAAACATCGAGGCTGTTGTCGTAGAAAACGGTATAGAAAAGCTTTAAGCGGTCATCGTTGAACAGCTTGGGAATCTCGTAGCTGACCACGCCGCGCTGCTGCAAAGTTCCGACGTGCGACTGAAAGGTCAGGGTTTGATCGCGGCCGCCCACGTTGAGCCGGGTTATGTTTAAGCCAACCCGCGGACTCACCCCGGTGGAACCGGCGGGATTTTTGGTGCCCGCGGGCAAGCCGGTCTCGAACTCCAGGCCGAGCCCATAAGTAAACGTGTAGCGCTTGGCCTCCTGCATCTGGACCAAAACGTTTTTTTGTGGGTCATCGCCCCCAGGGTTCTGTACCGCGGTATCCACCTGGCTGAAAATGCCGAGATCATAGAGCTTGCTCTGCGTATCCAGAATGTCCTGCTGGCTGAGAGGCTGCTCGGCGGCAGCTTGCACTTCGCGCTGCACCACATAGCCGCGGGTATGCTCCAGTCCGCCGATCATCACTCGACGAACAAAAAATTGTTCGCCCTCCTCGATCGCGAACGTGACGTCATCGCGATTGGGTTGGCCAGACTCGGGGCGGGCGCTGATCTCCAGCGTAGCGTTGGAAAATCCGTGATTGAAATAATAGTTGAGGATGGACTCGCGGTCGCTGGCCAGGTTTTGTTCGGAATAAGGCTGGCCTTCCTGAGTATTCAATTCAGGGAAAGCGCTGCTGTTCACCTTCAGGTTTCCGACAATGCGAAATTTTCCCACCAGGGCCTGCGCACCTTCCTCGACATGAATGTGGACCGCCAGCTTATTGCTGCTGCCGTGGAAGTTGTCGTCGACTTTGGTTTCAATCTTGACGTCGCGAAAACCATTCGAAACGTAAAGCGCCTCCAGGTTCGCAACGTCGTTCTTGAGCAGCCCGGCGCTGTAGCGGCCCTTGAAGAAAAACCTCCCCGCAGGCTGGATCTGGAGACGCTGCCGAAGCACCGCGCGAGAGAAATACTTGTTGCCGGTGATTTCGATGATTTCCAATTTGTGCACCGGACCCGGATCGATGTTGTAGATCACGCGAAAAATGTCCGCTTCGGCTTCCTTCCTGAAGTCAATTGCGGCGTCAAACAGTCCGCGCGCCTGCAGGTAATCGAGAAGGTTGCGCCTGCCCTCGTTCAGCAGGTCGTCGTCGACCGCGTTTTCCTGATAGATCGGGATCTCTTTCTTGAGCACGCCGCGGCTGACGTGATAACCCTCGGTGTAGACGACAACCACCGGTCCGGGCTCAATCAGGAAGGTATAGTCAACCGAATTCGATTCGGCTGCGTAGGCCTGCGAGGCAATGGAAACCTGCGCCAGTACGCGCTGCTGCTTTTGGAATCGCTTGCGCAGGCGCTGCAGCGCATTGGTAATGCGCGCCGCCGTGAGCCGGTCTCCGGGATGCATTCTGGCGATATCCTGCAATTGGCCCTGGGATAACGCCGAGTGGCCCGCGAGCTTCACGTCCCCGATGTGAGCCGCTTCGCCGGCGGAAACGTGGAACACGAGATTAAGCTGCTGAGTGGCGGCATTGGACCTGCTCTCAGCGCTCACCCGCGCCCGGTAATAGCCGTTTTCCTGCATCAGCTGGCGAATATTCTGCAGTGCCCGCTCCAGCTTATCCCCGGTGTACAGTTCTCCCAGTTGAAACTTCGAGGCATTCAGAATCTGGTTGCGGCTGGGATGCGCCGGCGCGCCTTCCACCTCAACCGCACCCACGAAAAAGTTCAGCAAAGTCACGAAGCGAAGCACCACTTCTTGCCCGGAAGGCACCACTTCCGCCTGAATATCGGCGAACAGCCCGGTTCCAAAGAGCGTCCGGATGCTTTCCCGCACCCTGTCGCGATCCAGCGATTCACCCGCTTTTTGTTCAATCGAGCCCAACAATCGCTCGCCATCCGGAACTCCGGGCAGCTCCACGGCTTGCACCCGCCGGCCGATGTAGCCAGAAGTCGGCGCCAGGCCGTAGCCCTGATTCTCTTGCGGAGGGATTCTGGCAGCAATGGCGGCGCAAGATCCCTTTCCGATGGGGGGACCCAGAGAAATCCAGATCAGACAAACGAATGCTGCGTACCTTCTCGGCAACGATTTTCCTTGGCCCCGTTGTTCTTTCGTTCGATGAAGCGCGATTCGCCCACGTTGTACGAACCACAGGAGTAGAAGCAATCCCACTTATAATAAAAGGTTTTGAGGCAAGCCACGAATGACCTCCTTGAGACGGGATGAAACATCGACGCCGGGCGAAACCACCAAGCGCTCGCAAGTCACTGTGCCGGGAGGGACGGCCGTGAACTTCGCCGAGCGCTATTCCCGCCAGATTCTCTTCGCTGGAATCGGCCCCGGTGGCCAGCAGCGGCTGGCCGGCGGACGGATCGCCATTGTGGGCTGCGGCGCTACCGGTTCCGCACTGGCGGCGCTACTGGCCCGCGCCGGCGTAGGGCGACTGCGGATTATCGACCGCGATTACGTGGAGGCCAGCAATCTGCAGCGGCAGGCGCTGTTCGAAGAGGAAGACGCAGTCCAGTCGTTGCCCAAAGCAATCGCCGCCGGCCAAAGGATTGCCGCTTTCAATTCTGAAATAGAGGTCGAGCCACGGGTGGACGATCTGGTGCCTGGCAACATCGAAGCTCTGCTGGCGGGAGCCGACGTCTTGCTCGATGGCACCGACAATTTCGAAACCAGATACTTATTGAACGATTATGCCGTGAAGCACTCCTTGCCCTGGGTTTACTGCGCTGCGGTGGGCAGCTATGGCGTCACCCTGAACGTGCTGCCGGCAACAACTGCCTGCCTGGCATGCCTCTTCCCCGACCCGCCGACAGGGATCGTGGACACTTGCGAGACCTCGGGAATTCTGAATACGGTTGTGCAGCTGATCGCATCCATCGCCGCCACCGAAGCCGTTAAGCTGTTGCTGGGTGACCCTGCGCTCGGGCATCTGCGCACTTCGCTCTGGTCATACGATGTCTGGAACAACGAGGTCTCCGAGATTCGAGCTGCGCAACCGCGACCCGATTGCCGGGTTTGCGGCCGGCGCGAGTTCGTTCACCTGGCAGGGGAAGGTCGTCCACATATCACGCTCTGCGGGAGAAATTCGGTGCAGATTCACGAGCGCTCCCGGCCCATCGATTTTGGCGAAATGCGGCGCCGTCTGGAGAACCACGGCCGGGTGCGCAGCAATGAATTTGTGCTGAAATTCTGGCGCGAGCCCTACGAGATCACGCTCTTCCCCGATGGACGCGCCATCATCAAAGGAACCACCGACACGGCCGTGGCTCGCGGCTTGTACGCGAAGTTTATCGGAAGCTGAAAATCTGGCCTATGCGGCCTTGTTCTTTTTCGGCACCTTGGCGCCCCTCTTCCGCGCCTCCGACAATGCAATGGCGATCGCTTGTTGGCGGCTTTTTACTTTGCCGCCCTTTCCTCCTGGTCCCGATTTCAATGTTCCCTTCTTCTGCCGATCCAATGCTGCGCCAACGCTTTTGCTAGCGGCGGCGCCATACTTGCGGCTGCCGGATTTATTTCCCGAACTTTTCTTCTTGGTTGCCATGGGTTGCGCTCCTGTGGCTTAGAGAACATAAAAAGAATTGGGGTTGTCCCCCGAATGCCGGGCAAAACCTAGGGCCGCGCCCGCTCCGGAGATAAGCGAAGCTGTCGAGGTGGGATAATGGTTCAATGGAAGCCGGAAAGCTCACCGTTCGCCACATCTTATCGGTGCGTTGCCCCATGTGCCGGGCGAAACCAAACGAGCGCTGCACCCTGACCACCGGGCATCCATCGGAGAAAACACATCTGGCGCGGGAGCAGGCGGCAGCCAAGGTTCCACCGCCGGAAAGCGGGGCGCGAGCCGCAGCGCGCTCCCTCCAACGCCTCGCCAGGGGCGGCTGGCGAGCACTCTTCAAGCGCAACTAACGATCCAGATCAGCGATGGCAACAGCGGCTTTGCAAATTTCAGCGGAATTCATGGGACGAATAAAGGATAATGGCGGCGGTAAGAAGTTGGCTGCCCCCCAGGGATTCGAACCCCGATAGCCTGCTCCAGAGGCAGGTGTCCTAGCCGTTGAACGAGGGGGCAGTCTTGGGCCTTCGAAATCAGAAGGCCTTTCTTGATTCTATGGTTTGCGCCGGATTGCGGTCAACGGTCTACCACGAGACCGTCACTTAGAAGCCATTTAGAACGAATGCCGCAGCGTGAACTTGCCGGCGGCGGGCACCTTGAACACTGTGCCGCAGCCCTCCGCCAACACTGGCTCAGCGTACCGCGCTCGGACATGGCCGGCGGTCGATCAAGTTCAACCAAGATCAAACAAGATCCAACAAGTCAGCTTTCGGCAGGTTCCGCGGAGTCGCCGGCCTTTTTCTTCACTCGCACCACCGTGATCTTCGCGAAGCCCTCCTCAAAGGCGGGCGGCTTGAGTTTGGCAGCCATGCGCCGCATCACGTCCTCCGGCACCACCCGGTCGCGGCGAAGGTGGCGTTCCAGGCAAACCTCCAGAGGAACGTCAAAAAACACCGCATGAACTTCGTAATGATAATCCCTGGCCAGCTTGATCCAATGTTGCCGTTCCTGCGGGGTGAGGTTGGTGGCATCCACGTAATTCGTGGGCCGCTTGGCGATGAGCCGGGCCTTCAGCATGGAGCGTAGGTTGGAAAACACCAGATCCTGGAAACGCTGCTCGCGCACATCGTCGAACAGCAAGGCACGAACCATATCGCTCGATAGCGGAGTAACGTCATGCCGTTTGAACCAGGAGCTCTTTCCCGAACCAGGCAGTCCGATAGCCAGCACCACAATGCCTTTAGGAGAACGTTGCGTGGCGGGAGGAGCAGCGGAAACGCCCGTCGACGCAGTCGCAGGGTCGACGGGCGATCCGCCCTCAACCTCGGGGACTTCGTCGTCCGGCGCATCGACGCCATCAATCGGGATGGACCCTTTCACCACCGCCGGAGCGAATGCCTGGGCGACGGCTTGTTCGCGTCCCCGGCCGCCGCGTCCCCGACCGCCACGGCGTCGCCGGCCGCGTGCATCTCCGGTTGCAGCCGCTCTCGAGGACCGGGCCGGTGCGACGCCAATCTCCCCAACGCTCTGGGGAGAACCCGATTCGAGATGCGGATCCCCCGTCGCGTCTTCCCTCGCCGGTTTTTCCGCCACTGCCTGGTCTGCCTCCGCGGAGCTCGCACCACGTCGCTCCTGCGAGCCCGTCTCGGGCTCGCTCTCGACGGCCTGCTCAGCCTCAAAATACGCGGGTTGCAAGGGCGGGGGGGTGG
>Ga0181534_10001761_pt1 | contig 13874 bp, 14 predicted proteins | sample PEATcosm2014_Bin_37_FD_119758 | JGI IMG/M metagenome (GOLD analysis project Ga0181534, IMG submission 119758) | Peatland microbial communities from MTU Mesocosm Facility, Houghton, MI, USA - PEATcosm2014_Bin17_10_metaG | ecosystem: Environmental > Terrestrial > Soil > Wetlands > Peat | place... | reverse complement strand
GCGAGCGCGATCGCGGGTTCGATCGGCACCATCTCGACGATGGTCTCGCAGGCGGTCAAGGATGCCGCCGACGGCATCGACGTGCGCCTGCTGACCTCGGGCGCCCGGAAGGCGGACGGTCACCCGCACGCGCCCATCAGCGACGCGGCGGTCAAGGCCGAACAGGCCCGCGTCGACCAGCTGGCCAACAGTTTCTTCCGTCTCGCCGGCAAGGCGCTACGCGTCGCGCCAGCCAAGCTGCAGAGCCTGCAGGCGGGCATCTACCTTGGCCCCGAGGCGAAGAGGCACGGCCTCATCGACGACGTGCGGAGCCTGGATCAGGTGGCTGCGGGGCTCTCTCGACCAGCCCCGAAGTCCGCGGAAGCCAAGGGGAACGAGACCAAGCGGCTGGCTACGGATGACGCGGCAGGTCAACGCGATGCGTCGATTGTCCTTGACGCGCCGCGTAGTAGCGCGTCACGCTCTCCACCCATGAAGCTCATCGCTCGCATGATGGTGCTCGCCGGGCTGATCGCTGGCGAGACCGATCCGACCAAGCGCGCCTCGCTGATCCGTCTCAACTCGCGCAAGGCGGCAACGCTGGCATTCAAGGCCGAGAAGGGCGACGACGACCCCGACGACCCCGACGACGAGGACGACGATGACGAGGACGAGTCCAAGTCAAAGAAAGCCGCGGAGCACGCGGCCAAGATGAAGAAGCAGGCCGAGGCCGCGAAGCACCGCGCCAAGGCGGCCGAGTGGAAGAAGAAGGCCCAGGAGGCCGAGGAGGCCGCGGAGGCCGCGGAGGCGGACGACGACGAAGAGTCGGAGGCCTCGACCCGCGTCGCCCGTCCGTCGGCGGATTCGTCCGCGGCCACGGAGATCCTCGCGTCGCAGGCGGGCATGGCGAGCGAGGCTCTGGCCCGCGTCGCCGCGCTCGAGGCGAGGGCGACCGAGCAGAACCGGCAGGCCACCATCAGCAAGCTGGTTGCCGAGCGACGAGTCACGCCGGGCGAGGCGAAGCGGTGGGCCTCGAAGCCGCCGGAGTTCTGGAAGCAGGTGGAGGAGATGCGCCCGCACGCGCTCGTCTCCATCGACGAGAGCGCGCTCCTGCAGCCCGACACGTCGCCCGCCGCCGATCTGCCCGCGAACGTTCGCGCGATCGTCGAGGAGGCCGTGAAGATCAAAGGGCTGACCGGCGAGACTGCTGACGCGTTCCGCGAGAAGTCCTACGCGGCACACCGCAAGGCTCTCACCAACGGCGCAGGAGTCCACTGATGGCACTCACGGCAGACATCCCGACCTACCCCTATGGCACCCCGGGCCCGCAGCACCAGCCGATCGAGTACCCGATCGGCAAGGGCGCCTCTGGGCAGACGATCTACCGCGGTTCGTTCGCGGCCATCAGCGGCGGCACCACCGTGACACAGGGGTACCTGAAGAACATGGCGGTCCCCGCAGCCACGGACAAGGTCGTCGGCCTGATCGACGACTACGGTCCGTCGTGCGGTCAGGCGAACACGGGCCCCGGCCTCGGTGGCGCCACGCTGAACACCGCCGACGGAGCGCTGACCGCGACCGTCCGCACGGGCACGTTCCTGATGGCCACGGGCGGGAGCGCCGCGGATGCCATCACGATCACCCAGATCCAGACGAGCTCCTACGTCGTCGACGAGTCGCACGTCGCAGCCACCTCCGGGTCCGGCGCGACGCGGCCGGTCGCGGGGCTCATCGTGCAGGTGCCGTCGGTTGACGCGTCGATCCCGAGCGGAATGGTCGCAGTCGACCTCGGCACTGCAAGCGGCCCCTGGGGCGGAGTCTGACATGATCACACCGAGCAACTGGCAGCCGTTCATCATCCAGGCCGACACGTCCGTGCGCGAGGCGTGGAGCGCCGCGCCCGTCGAGTACGCCGAGTACACGACGGAGAAGACGCTCGGCAAGGCGTCGCAGTGGATCGACGGCTGGATCGGTCGCATGCCGACCGCTCGCCTCTGGTCCGGCCCCCGCCTTGTGCGCGAGCCCAACCCGCAGACCTTCGTCGCGACTCCGGAGCCGTTCGAGCTGACGTACGGGCTCGACAAGTTCCGGTACGACGACGACGGGTACGGCGTGTTCTATCCGTTGCTGGAGGATTGGGCGCTCCAGACCAAGCGCTTCCCCGCGCTCCAGATCCGCGATCTGCTGGAAGCGACGGGCGCATGGACGTCGACGACCGTGCAGCAGGGGCTCGACGGGCTCTCGTTCTGGAACACGGCCCACCTCTGCAACATCTACTCGACCGCCGCCGCGTCGCTCGCGACCGGCACGAGCTACTGCAACGACTTCACCGGCGGCGGCCAGAGCATCAACGGCGCCACGGTCGGAGGTCAGTTCTCCGTGACCTCGGTGCTGACGATCGTCGAGTACATGGCGACGATCCGCGCAGAAGACGGCGAGCGCATGGGCGTCACCCCGAGCCACATCATGCACCCGTCCTCGCTGCGCGCAGAGGCGGAGTACGTGGTGAACAACATGCTTGCCGCAGCGTCGGTGGGGTTCACCACGTGGGGTGCCGGTCAGACGCAGGTCGGCGCGACCGACAACGTTGTCAAGCGCATGGGCCTCAGGCTCATCGAGAACAAGTACCTGGCGAGCTTCGCCAAATTCTACGTCCAGGACAACACCAAGGCCGTGAAGGCGGTGCGCGCGATCTTCCGCGAGCCCTTCTCGATCGTGCCGCTCATCAACCCGACCGACCCCAACGTCTTCGCGCTACACTATTTCGTGTGGGGCGGCGAGTGCCGCTTCTGTCCCACGTGGGCGCCGTCGTTCCTGATGGCCCGCTCGGGGCCCTGAGGGTCCCTCGTGCTCGTCGGCGGCCTGCCCTACGTCCAGTACTCGAGCCCAACAGGGCCCGGGTATCTGGCGCAGTACATCCCTGCGCAGGTGCTCGCGCTCGCGACCCCCGCGCAGTGGCAGCAGGCGTGCCTCGACGCGACCGAGCTGGCCGACTCGAATCTGCGCGGCCGGTACACCCTGCCGTGCATCGCCGTGGGCAACGACATCATGAGCAGGACCGCCGCGATGGTCTACTACCTCGTGATGGATCGGATCATCGGGTGGGCCGGCCAGGCCGGATCCGATCGCAACGTGCGCCGCGGGTACGCGGAGGCGATGGGCGGCCCCGACCCGGATAACCCCGGCTACATCCACCCCGGATGGTTCCCGGGAATCCAGACCCAGCGCATCCACCCGGACATCACCATAGCTCCCCCAGAGCCCGGTGACCCGATCCACGACGTGCCCCAGGTGCTCACCACCGCCCCGCGCGGCTGGACCAATCGCTACGCCTCCCCCCCGAGGGTCGGCTGATGCCCGGCGCAACGATCGTCACCTGCATCGTCTACGAGGACGCGTGCGCCGTCACGCCCGCAGCGTCGGGCTCGGATGCGAACGGACCGTTCGCATCGCTCTACGTGACGGGCGGCGGGCAGCTCGAGCTCGTCACACTGGTCGGCACCGACACCGGGCTGTTCAACGTGGCGTCCGGCTCCTACGTCTACATCGCAACGAAGCTCGTCAAGAGCACGTCGACCGCCACGGTGCTGGGCCTCAAGGCGCCTGTCATGTACCGCGTGCCGCTCAACCCCGGACCCGGAGGCGGGCCGCGATGACGTGGCGTGGAGACATCGGCGGCATGGGCCGTCTCGCCGACCGCATCGAGGATCTTGCGCGCATCCCGTCTCGTGCGGCGGCGACGGTCGCTCTCGAGCTCGAGGCGCTGATCGAGGCGGAGTACGAGGGCGGACACGACCCGTACGGCGAACCGTGGGAACCGCTCGCGGAAGCCACGATCGCGAAGGGTCGCCACTTCCCCCCGCTGACCGACACGGGTGCGATGCGCCTCGGGAGCACGGTCACGCCGACGCAGTACGCGGGCGTGGCCATCTACATCCCGCACCCCGGAGCGCCTCACCAGACGGGGTGGAGCGGGCCGCAGGGCGATGGGCCCGCTCGCCCCACCCTTCCCTCGCGAGACATGCCGCGCTCGTGGCGCGACGCCATCGGCGCCGCGGTCTCGCACGAGGCTCGCGCTGTGGGGGCCACATGATCGGCGCGCTCGTAACGCTGTTGTCCCTCAACCTGACGTCGGTGCTCATCAATGCGGGCCAGACGTTCGGCACGCCGTTCCCGATCACCGGGGCGACCACGACCACCCCGGTCACCGTGACGTCGCCATCTCACGGCGTACCTCCGGGCCAGCCAGTGCACGGCGTATCCTCAGGCGTCGGCGGGATGCCCGAGGCCAACGGCTTGTTCGTGTTCACGGTCGTCGACCCCAACACCTTCGCGCTGTACTCGGTGTCCGCCCAGGGCATCGTGACGCCCGTCGTGGGCGTCAACGCGTACACCGGCGGGGGGCAGATCGCCGTCGCGTTCCCCGACTTCGGAATCCGACTCGGCAGGCGCCACGTCGACAACGCCCCCGCGGTGGCGAGCCCGCGCGTCGTATTCGTGCCCATGGCCGGTCGGGAGTGGGGGCTCGAGGCCAGCGGGGGCGCGAACATGACGTTCGCCTCCCCGTACGGACGCGGCACGCTCGAGCAGCAGGCGCAGCGGCAGAATCCGCGACTTGCGACCGCGCACACGACGTTCGAGGTGCACGTCTACGGCCGCGCGACCCCTCCAGACCCTGACTTCGGAGACTTCGATGCGACCACGAACCTGCGAGACGCACTATGGAGCACGCTCTTCGACGCGCAGGGCGCGGGCATCAAGCTCCTGAAGGAGTGGTGGCCGTCGCAGGTTGTCGGCGCCGGCTCGCAGACGCAGGCGGGACAGCATTGGGCCGGCATCGTTGAGATCCAGCAGCCCGTTGACCGGCCGACCCTCGCAAGCTTCGTCCCGTCCCCGCTCTCGCTGCAGTTCACCGTCGAGCCCGTCAATCCCGGCTCCACTGACCCCGTCGTGTTCACCATGGAGCCCGTCGTATGACCGCAATTCTTCAGGTGACGGTGCAGGACAACGGCGTGTCCGCCGCGCTCTCGGTCCCGTCGCAGAACGTCCAGTTCAAGTGCGGGATCGCGATCGGCGGCACGGTCAATCAGCCGTACGCGACCACGAGCCCCGTCTCGCTGCAGACGCAGTTCACGGGCGGGCCGCTCGTCGAGTCGGGTGGGCTCGTCTGCAAGACCGGCAACGTGTGCGTGGCGATGTCCGTGCCCGTGGTCACGAAGGGCGCAGCCGCCGCAGTCGTTGCTGGCTTCTCGAACGTCGGGAACGCGGCCATGACGGTCGTGGTCGACTCGACCTACGGCGCCTGGGATCAGTTCTACGTCAAGGTCAAGTGCGTCGTGCCAGGCACGATCGGCACCGCGCCGGGACCGTCGATCATTGTGTCCGGCGACGCGGGGCGCAACTGGGGCAACCCGATCAGCCTCGGGTCGGCCACCACGGTCGACCTCGGCGCTCCCCTGAACACCGTGGCCGTCGGCGGGACGGGGCTGCGGCTCTCGTTTACGTCCGCGCAGACCATGTCGGTCGGCGACACGTGGCAGTTCGGCACCACGCCCCCGCTCTGGAATGATGCGGGCCTCACGGCGGCGTTCGCGGCATTCCAGGCCTCGCAGTACGGCGTCGCAGGCGTCGGCTCGATGCACGTCGTCGGGCCGTGCGCGTCGGGCGACGTCGGCTCGATTCAGACGGCGGTGCAAGCCGGAGTCGCGTCGTTCCAGTTCGATCGGTGCATCGTCGAACTGCGCGATCAGGGCGGGACGACGGGCATCAGTGGCGGGACGACGTGGGGCGGCTCGACCGAGACAGAGGCCACGTGGATCTCCGCGCTGACGACCGCGCTCGCCGGGACCACGGCGCCTCGCGTCTGCGCGGACGGCGGCTACTACAACATCCCGAGCCCGTACGCGAATGCGGCGTTCGGTCAGCCGGTGTACCGCCGTCCGCTCGCGTGGGCGCACGCGGCAAAGCGCACCACCATCCCCCTCCAGCGGCGCGCCGGGCGCGTGAAGGACGGCCCCTACGGCACCGGCCCCGAGCCCGCAATCCTGGTGAACCCCGCGACAGACCCTACGGATGGGTTCGTCTACCACGACGAGCGCGTGACCCCCGGCCTCGCCGCGGGACGCGTCGCGAGCGCGTGGACCGTTCCCCTCAAGGGCCAGGGCTTCTTCCAGGGCGGGTCCGCGCCGAGCGGGAACAACGGCGGAGAGCCGCTCCTTTCCGCGGCCGGCTCCCAGTTCACCGAGCTCGTCATCGGTAACGCGCTCGACGCGGCATGTGACATCGCAGCCGCGTTCGGCATCCAGGAGGTGTCCGACGACCTCCTCTTGCAGCCCAACGGAACCCTCAACGCGGCCGATCAGCAGCAGCTACAGCAGGGGCTGCAGCAGGCGCTCAACGCCGGCCTCGTGGCGGTCGGGGCCGTGTCGAGCGTGACGGGGACGATCGTCACCTCGAACGTGCAGGCTACCGGCGCGATCCCCATCACCGTCGCCGTCCAGCCACGCGGATACGTCAACACGGTGTCCGAAACGATCAGCATCGCCTACGGAGGTGCGCAATGAGCGCTCAGGTGACCCCCCTACAGATCCCGGTTACCAACGGAGTGATCCGATCCTTCGGGCACATCACGTCGCTCAACCTGGCCGGGTTCGAGATGAGCGGCGGCTTCACGGCCGTGAAGCGCTCGCGTACTCGCTCGCGCGAGATGGCGATGAGCAACAACGTCGATGCCGTCGCGAAGACGCTGGGCACGAACAAGTACCAGTTCTCCATCACTGCCTACCTCGACTGGTGGGCGGTGCTGATGCAGAAGCTCGTCGCGATCGGGGCGGGCTACGGAGACCAGCCCTTCACGGCCATGGTCAGCTACGGCGGAGTGAACCTACCGACCTACACCGACGTGATCATCAACTGCACCATGGACACGACGGAAGCGGACGATCAGGAGGGAAACAAGGCCCTCACCCGCACCATCGAGTTCAACCCCACCAAGATCAAGTTCAACGGGCTCGAGGACTCGAACGACCCGTTGCAGGGCGTGCCGATCTGAGGCATCCTCTGAGGCACCGGAGCGACCCTCCACGCCGTCACGTCCTGGCGGCCACCTTCTAACCCCTGGTGGCTCTGATGGGACAGCTGAACGAGGCGGAACTGGTGCAACTCCGCGATAGGCACGGAAAGATCGCCGTGGTACAGTTCGACGGACGAGAGTTCGTTTTTCGCCGACCGACGCGCGAGGAGATCGCCGCGTGGCGCCGCAAGGAGGGGACCGCGGAGCAGTCGCAGCGCGACGACAACCTGGCCAACGAGACGATCGTGGCCATCGACGGACACGTCCCGACGGACACCGGCGAGAGCGTGCGCCTGTCCTGGCTAGCGTTCCTCCGAGAGCGTCCGGCCATCGTCGCGCATCCCAAATTCACCGCCGCGCTCCGCTCGCTCGCCGGGATGTTCGAGAGCGAGATCGAGCTCGATCTGGGAAAAGGCGTGAGCATCAGGAGTGCCGCCCTGGACCGCATGCGCAAGGCCTCGGAGAGTGGCTCTCCTGGTGCGCCCTCGGAGGAGGTGCGCGCACCGACGCTGATCGGCCCGCCCTCAGTCCTGATGGCGCAGCCGCAGCCGAGCTCGTAGCCGAGACGCTGATTCGGCTCAGACTCGCGCTTCGCTCTCTTTCGAAGGGGTGACACGGTGGACGTTCTCAGGCTCGGAGTGCAGCTGATCGACGAGGTGACGCCCGGCGCCACCAAGGCGTCCGCTGCGGTCCGCGACCTGACCGCCACCATGCGGGAGAACGAGCGTGAGCTGCTCCGCCTTCAGAAGCTGCAGCACGAGCTCGGGGACAGCGAGGCGGAGAGATCGATCGGCCGGGCTCGCGCGAAGGACATCGCTGGGCTCCGCCTCGAACAGCGCGGTCTCGCGCTCGACGCCAAGGCTGCCAACGACGCCGTTGCCGCGGGCGGTCCCGAGTTCGCGGGGGCCGGAGCGGCCCTGTCCGTGCTCGCGGTCGGGGCCGTCGCGTCGGCCGACGCGCTCTACCACATCGGAGAGATCGCCGTCACGACGGGGCTGGAGGTCACGGAGACGAACCGGCGCCTGGTCGCCACATTCGAGGCGCTCGGGTCGCAGGGGGAGGGGAGCGGCGACCGCACGCTCGACTTCCTGGACAGGCTCTCGACGCAGCTCCCCCAGACGCGCGAGCAGCTTGCCACGTGGACCAAGCAGTTTGAGGCGCTGGGGATCACCAATCTCGACGAGCTGCGGCACCAGATCCTTGCGACGGCGTCCGCGCAGGCCGTCATGGGCGACGAGGGGGCGGCGGCCTACCAGAAGATCACCGAGCGCGTGCGCGTCGCGATCGAGGAACACAAGGGACTGAAGCTCGCCGAGAAGAGCCTCAAAGGTCTCTACGAGGCGGGGCTGAACGTCACCGAGGTGGCGAGCGCCATCGGGATGACGACGGAGCAGCTCGCCGCGGGCCTCAAGGCGGGCACCGTCGACGCAGTCGCGTTCGGCAACGCCCTGTCCGACACCCTGATCGAGAAGGGAAAGGGCTCCCTCGAAGCGATGGGCGACGAGATCGCCACGCTGCGGGCCAAGGGGAAGGAGACCCTTCGCCACCTTTTCGACGACGTTGACACGGCTCCGCTCACCGACGCGATCCAGAGCGTGATCCATCTCGGAGACGAAGGGCAGCCGTCGGGCGATCGGCTCAAGGACGGCGTGACGACCGGAGTCAACGGGGCCATCAAGGCGCTCGCGTCGCTCGTGACGGAAGCCGAGGTGGCGGGCCTCGAGGTGGAGGTGTTCTATCTTGAACACAAGCACGCGATTCAGCAGTTTTTTGACGTCGACGTTCGCGGCGTGGTCGACGGTGTGCGCGAGGTGATCGACGACGCAAAAGAGCTGGTGGACTTGCTTTCTCGCGTCAAGAGCACGCTCGACGGCGTCAATCCGCTCCACGCGGCCAGCATCGACGACGACAACGCGTTCAAGCGCGGGATGGATGCGCTCGGACTCTCGCCGCAGCGGACGGAACCGGACGCGCCGCGCGGCATCGAGCTATCGTCGGGCGCTTCGGGCTCGCCTGGCAACGAGGCCCCGAGCGGCACGGCCACGATCCAGCGACACCGGGCCCACGCGGACGGCGGGGTCATCCACGCCCCCGCGCCGGGCGAGTTCTTTGCGTCCGTCGCGCCCGGAGAACAGATCGTTCCCGTCGGGGGAGGGGACGGCGGCATCCACGTGCACGGCAACATCGAGATCCACGTGCACGCCGCAGCCGGAGTGACCGACGCGCAGCAGCTCAGCATGAGCGGCTTTGCTGCCGCCATCGAGCGACTACAGCTTGCGAGGGGCGCGTGAGCTCTCCGCAGCCGACGCTCCTCCCGCCGCTGACTACGGTCAGCGTCGGCTACGACGTCGGGCAGAACCCGTGGCTTGCGCCGAAGCTATCCGGCGTCTCGCTGCCAGGGACCATCGTCGTCCCGGGCGGGCTGCAGGGATTCAAGCGTCAGACCGGGTGGGACATTCAGGCCGGAAAGGGAACCGCGGGGGCACAGTTGATCCTCAAGGACCAGCCGCCCGTAGAGGGGACGGTCACGATGCAACTCGTGACCGAGGCCGACTTCGCCGCGTGGGACGCGTTCGTGTTCGCGGTGCTCAGCATCTCGCGCGAGGACCAGAAAGCAAACGGGCTCTCCTGGTACTACCCGGGGCACGCGTCGATCGGGCTGACGGTCGTCGTCGTCGAGAACTACACCGGGCCCGTCCCGCAAAAGCCCGGGGGCGTCTTTCACGTCACTATCCAGATCATCGAGTGGAGCCCGCCGCCGGCGACGAGCATCGTGCAAACGGTCGCGTCCACCAGCCTCGACGCCGATGACGCATCGACGTTCAGCAACCAGCCCGCAAACCAGGACCCGCGGATCACGGCGCTGCAGAATCAGATCGCCGGATACCAGAGTGGCGGTACCAACAACTTCTCCCCGACGGCGACACCATGAGCGGCCCCTTCTCCTCCGTCGCGGGTTTCCCGATCGTGTCGGGGCGCCTCATGATCCCCGCGACGGGCCCATGGACTGCCGACGTCGCGCTCCAGGTAGCCAACGCTCTCTCGGGCGCGGTCACCGTGGTGATCGGCAACCTGACACTGCAGGGGACGGTCTACCGCTCGAGCGCGTACGGAGGGCAGACGCAGGCGCGCATCGTCGCGGGCGCGGCGGGGTGGCGAAAGAACACGACACCGCAAGGGTACGGGTCGGCCGGGGGCATCTCGCTCGCGACGGTGCTTCAGGACGCCGCGACCTCGGTGGGCGAAACGATCAATGTGACCGGAGCGCCGACGACCATCGGCAATGGGTTCGCGCGGGGAGACGGGCTCGCCAGCCTTCTGCTCGATCAGGCGGTGCAGTTCGGGTGGATACCCGCGTGGTACATCGACGCGACTGGCACGACGCAGACGCGGGCGTGGCCGGCATCCACCATCAACACGCCATTCACCCCGACCGAGCAGCGCCCCGACCACGGACGCGTCACCATCGCCACCGAGGACTACGCGTCGTGGATGCCAGGAACCTCGTTTTCGCACCCGATCCTGGACCAGGCGTATACTTCCGGCGGCGTCGAGTACGAGTGGGACCCCGACGGGAAGTTCCGTTTCCAGGTGCTCACCGACCCCGCGAGCGCGGACAGGTTCGTCGGCCCCCTTCGCGTTTTCGTGCAGAGCGAGACGGCGGGGACGAGGTTCTACGGCCGCTATGAGTACAGCATCTCCAACCCGACGCCGACCACCGTGGACCTAGCGCCGACGGACCCGACGATCGGCCTGCCTGAGATTCAGAACGTTCCGCTCCTGTCGTCCTCGATCGCGAGCTACACCGCGCCAAGCGGAGGCCTCGCGCATCTGCAGTTCATCAACGGGAGCCCAGCGCGACCCGTGTGCGTGTGGACCGAGGCAGACGCAAGCGTGGGGCCCGTCTCCGTCACGCTCTGCCCGCAGTCGTCGAGCGCACCCGCCGCGGCGCGGGTAGGGGACACGGTGGTGATCGTCTTTCCGCCCGCGATGCAGATTTCTGGACTGCAAGGGCTCCCGATCCCAACAGAGCCGTTCATCGGGCTCCTCACCTGCACAACGCCGGGGATCGGAACCATTCAGACGGGCTCTTCGCTCCTGGGGATCGGCGGATGAGCCTCGGGGCAAAGACGACGATCCCGATCTCGGTGCTGTGCGCGCCGCTCTTCGCGATCTATCTCGCCGTCGCGTTCGACCTCGCGCTGCAACTCTCCGGTCTCATCGCGCTCTCCCTATCGCTCGGCGTGTCGCTCTCGTTCCCTTCGATCGCGGGTTCGATCGCGCTTCTCGCGAGCCTCGCGGTCATGTGGCAGAACGTGCTCACGTTCCCAATCCCGAACGTCACCGCGAACCTGCAGGTCTGCCTCAACCTCCAGCTCGGCATCGTGCTGGCGCTCATCGTGGCGCTCAAGGCGCTCGTGGCCGCGACCGTCGGTGCGAGCCTCGACGTCCTGGCCTATGTGGGCGCCTCGACGGGCCTCAGCGCTGCGGTGTCCGGGGCTCTCGCGTCGGGGTGGCCCGACGGGACTCCGTCGAGCTCCAGTGTGACCGCGGTGGTGCTCGTGGCCACGTCGACCGGCACGAGCGGCCCCGGGACCGTGCAGAGCGTCACGATGCTCCAGCCGCCCCCGCTCCCGCCCCAGCCACCGACGACCCCATCGATCCCGTCCTCGCTCAGCCCACCGCCGCAGACGTATACCCAGGGGCTCGCCTCGTGCTCGTTCTCCCCAGCGCCCCCAGGAGGCGTGACCGCGACGGGAACGGTCACGGTCACGCCGTCGAGCTCCACGCCGACGGGCATCGGCGCCGCGTCCGTCAACGTGACCGGCGCGGGGGATGGCTACGCGTCGCCTCCGACCGTCTCGATCGTGGACTCGGCTCCACTCGTCTCGCTCTCCGCGACGACCCCGATCGTCGCCACGCTGCCGGACGCTCTGGGTGTCCCCGTCGGCGATGGGGTCTCTCTGACCTTTCCGGGCGTCACGGGCTCCACGCCCGTCCTGGGCGCCACGGCGACATCCCCGATCGTTCTGCAGGTCGCGAGCGCGACCGGGCTCTACTCGTGCACCATCTCGGGTGCCGAGCCATCGTCGTCGGGCCTCAACGGCTCGTGGTACTGCCAGGCGATCGACGCGACCCACGTGGCACTCTACCAGGACGCCGCGTACTCTCTCCCGTCCACCGGCGAGGGCGTCTACGCAGGCGGAGCCACGCTTGTTGGGAACCTGGTGGGGCCCTTCTCCTGCAAGGTGCTCGCGCCGACGACGGTGGCCCTCTACTACGACACCGCGTTTTCTCTCCCCGTCGCGAGCTACGGCACGTACTCGGGCGGGAGTGCGCAGGGCACGGGCTCAGGTGCCGTCGGGAGTGTCGTGATGGGCGGCGGCTCGCTCGCGGGTCTGCCGCTCTTTGCCTCGGGGGTGAGCTTTCCCGTGTCGGGACTCGTCGCGAGCTCCACCACGATCGGCGCAGCGTTCGGTGCATCGTTCCAGGCCCTCGCGGACCTGCTCGCCAACCTCGAAAAGCAGGCCGCGGCGCTCAACGTGAAGTTCTCCGCGCAGATCGTGCCGTCTTTCCCACCGCTCATGCTTGTGTTCATGGCCAAGATCCTGCTCAACCTGAAGGCGAACCTCTCCGCCAAACTCCCGAACCTCACCGTGAGCGCGCAGGCAGGAATCGCCGCGCAGATCGCCGTGATCGGAAAGCTCTCGGGGGAGATTGGCGCGCAGCTCGGGCTGGGGACTGGAGAGGTGGACGTGTACGTGTGGTCGGGACCGGGGAGCGACCTGGGTCCCGCGCTCTCCGTCGTCACCGGAGGCGCTTGCTCTGCGCTCGTGCTAGGCGCAACATCGGAGGCGAGCGCGCTTGCGCTCGGCGCATTCATGCCGGTGGCCGCGTGAGCTTCCCCCTTCCTCCTACTCCCGCGCCGCTCAACCTCGGCACGTGCTGGGGCACGCCCAACGGACAGAGCCTCTCGATGCCCGCCTACTGGGCCTCGGGCTTCCAGTGCGTTGCCGAAGCCATCCTCCGACGCTGGACGACGAACAGCGGCGGACTCATCGACGACCCGAACTTTGGACGGAACGTCACCGACTCCGTCAACTCGGACCTGTCCCCCTCGGACATCGACCGATGGCAGCAGCAACTCGGGGCCGAGGCCGAGAAGGATGAGCGCGTGCAGCGGTGCACGGTCTCCGTCTCGCTCACGATCGCGGGGGTGCTCATGGTTGCCGCGCAGGTGCAGACATCCGCGGGTCCGTTCAAGATGGTTGTCAGCGTGGTGGACGTCACGCCGACCCTGCTACTGGTGGCCCCCGCATGACGATGCTCACTGCTGCAGACCTGTTCACGCCGGCACCGAGCGGGGTCGGGCCTTACGGCCAGGTTCCCGCCGGAGCGGCGCCCCCCGGCTCGTGGCTCGCGAACATGCTGCAGCTCGCGGCGTTGGCCCAGCTGCCCACGACCGCATGGCAGAGCGGCGGACCTGAGCGAACGATCTTCGCGATCGAGTCCGTGCAGTTCCAGAGCTCGGACGTGAATATTTCGATCATCGCGCAAGGCGGGTTCCTGCAGACCGCCGCGACGGGCACCGTCACGACCACGGCGACGAACGGCACGACGCTCGTGGTGCCTGTCACGCCCGACCCGAGCAACGCCGCGCAGAACCCCTCGGGTGCCCCGGGGTGGCTCGATCTCCTTACGCAAAGCGTCTACGGGGTTACGCGCCTTGCTGCGGGTTACGCGACCGGCGCGCTCTCGATCGTCAACATCAAGGGGAGCGCGGTCGGCCCGTACGCACCGAAGGCGTACCACGCCGCGAACG
>Ga0181534_10001760_pt1 | contig 13875 bp, 8 predicted proteins | sample PEATcosm2014_Bin_37_FD_119758 | JGI IMG/M metagenome (GOLD analysis project Ga0181534, IMG submission 119758) | Peatland microbial communities from MTU Mesocosm Facility, Houghton, MI, USA - PEATcosm2014_Bin17_10_metaG | ecosystem: Environmental > Terrestrial > Soil > Wetlands > Peat | place... | reverse complement strand
GACGAGATTGGTCGTCGTGTCGGCTGCGGCAACGGTCACTGCGTACGTGCCCGCGATGGGGTTCGGCCAGGTGATGACACCGGACGCTGCGATCGTCATCCCGGCCGGTGCGCCGGATAGTGCGAAGCTCACAGCATTCGGAGCTGACACCGAGACGCTAAAGGACAACGAAACGCCTGCTGTTCCATTGATCGAGCCGGGCGCGACGACTGGCGGTACTGGCGCGGCGATGGCAACTGCATAAACACCTGTGCCGCTGAGACCAGTAGTTGTATCAGTCGCTTTCGCAGTCACGTTGAACGTACCGACGACCGGGCTGATCCAGCTCACAACACCCGCGGTATTAACTGTCATCCCCGCCGGCGCTCCAGAGAGCGAGTAGCTGATCGCGTGCGTAGCGGTGACTGACACGGTGAACGACAGTGGGGTCCCCGCAGTTCCTTTGACAGTTGTCCCGGTCACAATTGGCGGTTGTGGCGCGCCGACGGTAATGGTGTAGAGGCCGTTACCCGATAATCCGGTCTGACTATCCTGGGCCGTGGCCGTGACGACATAGTGGCCGGCGATTGGATTGGCCCAACTCACGATGCCAGAGCTGTTGACTGCCATGCCGGTCGGCGCGCTGCTCAACGTAAAAGTAACCGGGTGAGTAGCGGTAACGGATATTGGAAATGAGAGTGCCGTGCCGGCTGTGCCGGTGATCGACGCGGAAGCGACAACGGGAGCTACATTGACGGGCGCTGCAGTTCCGGACAGAAGCGCAACCAAGCTCGTCGAGTTCGGCGTCCCGAGACCTGTCGGTGTGTCGTAACCCACCTTGGCCACACAGGTTTTGCAACTCCCGTCGGTGCCGGAGGTGATGTCGGCAAAAGCGCTGGCGTAGGCCGAGGCAATGCCGGCTATCTGACCATAAAGGGTCGCATGGGGCTGACCGAGCGGCTGCTTGGCCGACTGCGCGCGGGTCGCATTCGCGATGGCGAGGAGCCCGGCCCACTGCGGCGTCGAAAGGCTCGTACCGCCTGCACTGACCCATCCGGCGGACGTACTGCCCGGATTGATGATCGCGACGTATTGGCCTGTAGAGGGATCAGCATTGAACGCAACGTCTGATACTGCTCGGTGGGTCAGGACTCCCAAGCCGAGTATGGAGGAGGCCTGATAGCTGGGGTTCGGGGTGTACTGGCTCACTGCTCCGCCCGTACCGGACCACACAACCTCAGATCGGACACTCCCAGCTGTGTACGTCAGCGACGTGCCTCCAACCGCCAGAGCATGCGGCGATACAGCAGGCCAACTGACACCGGCACCGGAGTCGCCTGCCGCGGCGACGTAGGTCATGTTCGCGGTGTTGAAATACGAGTCCACCGAGCTCGTCCAGCTTCCTTCCTGCGATCCGAAGCTCATCGAGACCACCCCCGGTCCCATATTGTTGGCCAGCGCAACGGCTCCCAGCAGGCTGTTCAGAGACGCGTCCGGTGCCTCAATCAGGATTATCCGCGCCCAGGGTGCTGTCGCATGGGCCCATTGCACATCCAACGCAATCTCGGTCTGCCAGCCGGAGTCGTAAGCCGGCGTGGTGGAGGTCATTGCGCCGGTGGAGGTGCTGTAGACCACCGCAAGCGTGCAGCCGGTCGTTGGTGCCGCGGCAAGCGGCAGTTTGGCGGTTGGAGATATGGAGCTCGACACGCAGCCAACCAGGCCGAACTTCTGATCAAAAGCCGCGAGCTCAGCGGCGACGTTGGGATCATTGTTTGAATCGACAATGTAGATCGTCTGACCCGCGCCCATTTGTGCCAACTGCGTGGTTGTCGGTGTCGCGCCTGCTGCGGCCAGGGTGGGTAGTCCATACGCGGCGCGGATCTGCGCTGGTGAATAAGTCGCGACTAGAGTGCCCGCTGCCATCGGCGCTGCCGTGTCGTTGATCGATTGTTGATCCGTGGTTGTTTCCAGACCGCTGGCAGCGTCGGTCAGCGCCTGTAGAGTAAGCCGGCGTGTCGACAAGTAGGACACTTCGGGTCGTACGGACTGAGTGTGTGGTGCGACATCCGCGGAGGCGTTCGGATTCACCGCGTCCGTATCGTCCGGGACGTCAAGAATGACCGGCGCAACGTGGAAAGTCGGCAGCGCGTTGATGTCCGAGAAGTTGGTCGCCGGCGCCGGCGAGTCAATCACGAGCGTCACGCTTTGACCCGAAGCCGCGACGGGCGGCGGGTCCGAGACGGCGGTCGCGCCGCCGTCAGTCGCCGAACCTCCGTCGCAGCCGGCAACTAATATTGACAGAGCAACACACGTGCTCCACTTCCATTGGTGATTGAGATACCCACGGCCTGGCATGACATTGCTCCGAGTTGGCGAGCGGCGGCGCTCGACCTGATGCGGCAAAGTTCAGCATTCACCCGCAGTTGGAGCCATCAGTATGTCCCGCAATCCGCTCATTACGTGACGCGCGCACGGGATTCATTGGACATTACGCGTGCGCGAATCAACTGCGTCACACGCCGATTTGACATCTTTGTTAGAACCCCGGGGGGTGGATCGCAGGCCGGCAACTCAGGCTGCGCCAGATCGGCATTTCCATACCACTGCCGCACCGCAGCGTTGAGTTACATTAGTATTTATGTCTACACTGCAACACGACCGGCACCGAATTCTCCGCGTCTGCCGATGTTGCTATGCAGTATGAAGTCGGGCGCCGGGCCGTTGCAACGGCCAGCAGCAGAATTCTTTGAATGATGCAAATATAACTTTGAACCTGCTCGTCGACCTGAGCGATCTGGCGCCGGATGCCGCCGTGGTGATCGACAGGGACGGAGTGATTGTGGCCGCCAACTCGGGGGCTGAGGCGCTCTGGCAACGAAATCCGATCGGCGCGCGGGCTGACACCCTGGCTGCAGTTGCCTCCTGCAGGCAGCTCGACGAGCTGCGGGTGCGCTGCACTTCGCAGGATGTCCCCGTAGGGGCAACGTTGCTGGGAGTGCGGGCGGACGGCGCGGAGTTTCCGGTCGAATTCAGGATGCGTCAGTTGAGATTATCTGACGGAATATTCCTGTGGGCCTTCGCACGACCTGCACAGGAGACCATCGAAATCCTCGCGAATACGGCGCACGACCTGCGTGGCTCCCTGAACGCCGTCATTGGATTCGCAGAATTTGTCGGTGACGAGAAGCCGGGACCGCTGAACGCCCTGCAGAAGGAATACGTCCTCGACATCCTGGGCGGCGGGCGTATGCAGTTGCAACTCGTCAATGACCTGGTGCAGTTGGTGAAGCTCGAAGCAGGCAGGGTCGAGTTGCAGGCTGTGAATTTCAGGCTCGAGGTGGCCTTGGCCGAGGTACAGGCGGCAATGGCCGCGGCGGCTGCCGCAACGTCCGCCCGGTTGCGTGTGGAGAGTCAGCCTGTGACCGTGACATTGGACCGTGACAAGGTAATACAGATATTGCGCAGCCTGGCGGGCAACTCGCTGGAGCTTGCGGGGGACGCGGGGGAAGTTCGGATCTCGGCTCGACTCGAGCCCGGAGCGCGCGTTCTTCTGCAGGTGCGCGCAGACCGGCACGGCGCAGATCGGGAGCAGACAGCGGCGGTCGCGGGGAATGTCCGTTACTTCGATGAACGGCTGGTGAGAACGGGAAGCGCCGCCTACTTGAATCTGGCGGCAACGCGCAAACTCGCGGAGTTTATGGGTGGCTCCCTGACGTTGGGCAGCTCTCCCAATCTGCTCACGACCCTGTGCAGTGTTTCGTTGCCGATGGTGGAGTCGTCGCGGGTCCGGCACGGGGAATAAAGTCAGGATGGCGAAAATCCTCGTCGTGGATGACAATGGAACCAGCCGCAAGTTGGTCGCCGCGTTGCTGAGTCATGAAGGGCACGAGATTCTGGACGCGGCGGATGCCGCTGAGGGGCTCGTACGGGCACGTGCGCAAAACCCGGAGCTGGTCATCTCGGACATCGTGATGCCGACCATGGATGGTTATCAGTTTGTCAAAAGGATTCGCGCGGATCCCGCGATCAGTGAAGTAGGGGTCATTTTCTATACCGCCTACTATCATCAACAGGCGGCGTTACAACTTGCAGCGACACTCGGCGTTACGCGGGTGCTCGTGAAGCCGTGTCCCGCAGCCGAATTCATTGCTGCTGTTAAAGATGCGCTGGCAGCCGGTCCGAAATCGCGCCTGCTGTCGCAGCATGAATTCGATCATGAGCATGCCGGTCTGGTCAACGACCTGCTGGCCGAGAAAATCGAAGAACTTCGCTTCACCACCGCACGTCTCGAGGCATTGACGGAACTGAATGTGCAGCTCGCCTCGGTACGCGATCCGCAACTTCTGCTGCAAAATGTCTGTCAGGGCGCGCGTGATCTGTTAGGTGCACGCTATGCGGTACTGGCCGTGATAGAGCGGGGAAGCGGGCGGGCCAGGGTTTTGACAACCAGTGGGCTTGCACCCGGGACCATCGAGGATACGCAGTTCCGAGTGGATATCGGCCTGCTGGGGCGCGTTGCCAACGATCGACAGACACTGCGCCGCCGCGCAGAGCTCGGCAATGGGTCCGAGGCGGGCCTGCCACCGGGTCTGCCGCCGGCTGCCGCGTATTTAGCCGTTCCGTTGGCGTCACTGTCACAGTCGTTCGGCTGGATTCTGTTGGCGGACAAGCTGGGCGCGACGGAGTTTGATTCCGAAGATGAGCGCATACTGACCGTTATCGCGGCTCAGGCGGGGCGGATTTATGAGAACGGCAGTTTGTATGCCGAGCTGCAAAGTCATACAGCGCTGTTGACGACGGAGATGGCCGAGCGCGAGCGTGCGGTCGCCGGTCTGCAGAAAAGCGAACACCGCTTCCGCCTGCTGGCGGAAAGTATCCAGGACGCATTCTTCGTCGCCACGGAGGACCTGCGTCAGATTACTTACATGAGTCCTGCCTACGAGAGCATCTGGGGACGCAGAGCTTTGGACCTCAGTCAGCAGCCCGTGCCCTGGCGAGATTCAGTTCACGCCGAGGACGTCGAGCGCATCGACCTCGAATGCGCCCGCGCGGTCGGACAAATGACGCCGACCCAATTGGAATTTCGGATTCGCCGGCCCGATGCAACGTTGCGCTGGGTGTCGGTGCGGATCTTTCCGGTCCATGAAGCGGCGGCGGTCCCATCGGTAGTCGGTGTTGCAACCGATATTACGGAGCGGAAGCTGGCCGAAGCCCGGATCAGCCAGCTGAACCGCGTGCACGCCATGCTGAGTGGCATCAATTCCCTCATCGTCCGCGTCACTCAGCGTCTCGAGCTGTTTCGCGAGGTGTGCCGCCTGGCAGTCGATCAGGGCGGATTCGGCGAAGCCTGGTGCGGGTGGCTCGATTCCTCCACGGGCAAGTTGCTTCCCATGTCCTGGTCCGGCGCGGGCTTCAGCAGCGGGGGACTGGCCAAGTTTTCCATCGATGGCACGCCCGAATCTCCGAGCCTCGTCGGCGAGGCAGTCAGGCGCGCAGCCCCGGCCATATATAACGAGTTGGAAAGCTGCGACCTCCACATCCAGGTCCACGCCCAGATGGTGCAGCTCGGCTATCACAGTGCCATAGCGTTGCCGTTGCTGATGGACGGGCGGCCGGTCGGCTGTCTGCTCCTGGCCGCCCGGGAGCGCCAGTTTTTCGACGCCGCCGAGTTGAGGTTGTTGACAGAGTTGGCCGGAGACATCTCCTTCGCCCTGGATCACATCGGCAAGACGGAGCGGATCAACTACCTGGCCTACTACGACTCATTGACCGGGCTTGCCAACCGGACTTTTTTTCAGGAGCGGCTGTCGCAGCATATTCGCGCCGCGGTCCGCGAGGGGCGCGGTTTCGCGCTGGTGGTCGCGGACCCAGAGCGTTTCGACACGGTAAATGAGTCATTTGGGCGCTTTCGCGGTGATGAGGTGTTGAAGCGGCTGGCCGCGGATCTCGAGCATTGTGTAGGCGAGGCGACCGCGGTTGGCAGGCTCGGAGCGGATCAGTTCGGTCTGCTGTTGTTTGATGTTCCAAATGCTCAGTTGGGCAGGGAAGTCGTCGCCGCACTCGTGCAGCAATGGCTCGCGCGGCCGATCACGATCGACGCCGTGGAAATCACGATTGCCGTCAAGGTGGGCGTCGCTTTGTTTCCCAAGGACGGCAGTGACGCCGAGTCACTCATGAAGTGTGCGGAGTCGGCACTCAAGAATGCCAAGGTCACCGGCGAAAAACTGACGTTTTACACCCCACAGCTGAGCTCGAGGTCCGCGGAGGAACTGGCCCTTGAAAACCGGCTGCGCGGTGCGTTGGACCGAGATCAGTTCGTGTTGCACTACCAACCGAAAGTCGATGCGGGGTCGCGTAAACTGCTCGGAGTGGAGGCGCTGATTCGCTGGCAGCATCCCGAGTTGGGTCTGCTGCCACCACTGAAATTCATTCCGCTTCTGGAAGAAACCGGCATGATCGTCGAGGTCGGCGCCTGGGCATTGCGGCAGGCCACCCTGGATCGCTCCCGTTGGCTGGAGCGCGGCTTGCCCGCTCCCCGGGTGGCCGTCAACGTCTCAACCGTGCAACTGCGGCGTTCCGACTTCGTGCGCACGGTGAGCACGATCGCGAAGCTCGCCGGCGGTGAGCCGGGATTGGATCTGGAAGTCACTGAATCGCTCATCATGGAGGATGCGCAGGGCAACGTCGAGAAGCTCAAGACCCTCAGCGACCTGGGTGTCGGGATCGCGATCGATGACTTCGGCACCGGCTATTCTTCGTTGGGATATCTGACGAAGTTGCCCGCCGACACTTTGAAAATCGACCGGACATTCGTCGCGGCAATGCTGGACGACCCCGCGGCCATGACCCTGGTTTCCACGATCATCTCCTTGGCCCATTCGTTGAAAATGTCCGTCGTCGCCGAAGGGGTCGAGTTGGAAGAGCAGGCGAAGCTGCTGCGGCTGTTGCGTTGTGATCAGTTGCAAGGATTCCTCATCAGCAAGCCGCTCGCGTTCGACGATTTGGTCAGCTTTATGGCTCGAACGCCCAGCGAACGCCGATGATCCACGGCGACCGGTTGCCCTGGTTTCAGTTGGTCGTCGAGCCAATTCGATTGGCCCGTGCGAGGTCCATGTTGAGGGCCATCCGGATGAGCTGCGCCAGCGAGCGGGACTGGGTCTTTTCCATAACCCTGGCGCGGTACAGTTCGATGGTCCGTTGGCTCAGCCGCAGGTCCGCCGCCATCGCCTTGTTCGAGCTTCCGGAAATCAGCAGACTCAATACGTCGCGTTCCCGAGCCGTAAGGGAGTTGAAGCGTCGCTCGATGTTGTCCCGCTCCTGCAGTGCAGCACGATTGTCCCGATCGTAGCGGAGTGCTTCATTGACCCGTTCGCGCAGCAGCTCATGACTGAGCGGCTTCTGTAAAAAGTCGAAAGCGCCACGCGCCATGGATTGCACTGCGGTCGGCACATCGCCGTGGGCACTGACGAATATCACCGGTATCACCGCCCCGGACACGTTCAGCTGGTGTTGTAATTCCGGTCCCGTCATGCCGGGCATTTGCACATCGAGCAGCAGACATCCGGGCTGCTCCGGGTCATACAGCTGGAGGAAAGCGGCGGCCGACTTGACCTTGCGCGTCTGCAGTCCTGCTGCCACCAGGACGGCCTCGAAAAAACGCCGCGTGGCAGCATCGTCATCGACTATGTATACAACAGGTTCTTGCTCGCTCATTCCGTAAGACCCCGGCAAGGGTGCCGTGCGCAGCGAGTGTCGCACAACACTGCGGCGAGAGAAATGAGTTGCTGGATGTTGCGGCGCCGCACGCCGGATCAGACAGGCTGCCAACCCCGGTCAGTTTCCGGCGGCCGCGGGCCGGGTTAAAAAGGCGCCGATCTGCCCGGGCAAAGTCCGGGTGTCGACCGGCTTTGTTATGTAGCCGGCACAGCCGGCAGACAGGGCCCGGTCTTCGTCACTCTTCATCGCCGAGGCGGTCACTGCAATGATGGGTATGTGACACAGCGTCGGTGTCGCTTTCAGCAACCGGGTGAATGTCAGGCCATCCATTCCCGGCAGTTCGACGTCCATCAGGATCAGATCGAATGCAGTCTGTTGCAGCAGCTCCAGGGCTGTTTCCGCATCGGGCGCGGTCGCTACCCGCAGGCCGGCGTATTTCAATGTAGCCGTCAACAACTTGAGGTTGGTCGGATTGTCATCGACCACGAGGATGTGTGCCGGATTCATGCCGCGGCGAGTGGCATGTTGACGGGCAGCGTCACCACAAACGTGCTCCCCGCGCCGAACGTGCTTTCCGCCCGAATGCTGCCGCCGTGCATTTCCGCGAGATTGCGGGTCAGCGCCAAGCCTAGTCCGGTGCCGCCGTAGCGCCGGCCCGCGCCGTCATTGAGTTGCTCAAATTCGCGAAACAGCCGTCCCAGGTTCTCGGGTTGGATGCCGATTCCGGTATCCCGCACCCGCATGACTAATTGGCCGGCACCGTCGGGATCCGCGTGCACCGACACCGATCCGCCTTCATTGGTGAATTTGACTGCGTTTGACAGCAGGTTATAGAGGATCTGGCGCACGCGCTGCGGGTCGAGCGTGACTTCCTCCACCTCCGGGGCCACGTGCCGTGTCAATTCGATATTTTTACGCGCCGCGAGCGGTTGCATCGCGTTGCAGACCTCGTCAACCAGCGCTTCGAGCTGAAAGCGCTCCGGATGCAGCCGCATTTTGCCGGACTGGACTTTCGACAGGTCGAGGATGTCGTTGATGAGCTGCAGCAGATGACGCGCGCTCGAGAGAATGTCGTCCAGGTAATCACGTTGTTCGGCGTTGATCGCGCCCGGCAAGCCGTCGGCGAGCAGCTCGGAGAAGCCGATGATCGCATTTAACGGCGTGCGCAACTCGTGTGACATGCGGGCGAGAAACTGATCCTTGGCATGCGCTGCCCGTTGCAGCTCTCGGTTTTGCTCGTGCAAGGCCTGCTCCATCTGCTTGCGCCGGGTGATGTCATGGTTTGTCTCGATGAGGCGCGGGGGCGAGTCGATGTCCGCCGGCTGCAGACTCCAGCGGCTCGCTACCGTCACGTGCGAGCCATCGCGGCATATGTGCTCCAACTCGCCGTGCCACTGTCCGTCACGCAGCAGTTCGGACATCATCACTTCCAGGGCATACGGAAAGTGCGTCGTGAGCAGGTTGTGGGAGATCTGGCCGACAGCTTCCGACTTGCTCCAGCCATACAGGCGCTCGGCGCCCTGGTTCCAGTAGACGATCGTGCCGTCGAGGTCGCGGACAAAGATTGAGTCGTTGACGAGATCGAGGATCTTTGCCTGCTCCCGGTTTGAGCGGTCCAGCTGCCTCGCCTCGGTAACATCACGGGTCGCCTTGGCGAATCCAAGCAGTGAGCCATCGCCGTCGAGCACCGGCGTGATGACTACATTGGCCATAAAGCGCGAACCGTCCTTGCGCACCCGCCAGCCTTCTTCTGCGTATCGCCCCTTCGAGTTCGCAATTTTGAGCTCCGCCTGGGGATGCCCTTGGTCGCGGTCTTCCGGCAGATAGAAGCACGAGAAATGACGCCCCACGATTTCCGCGGCTTTGTACCCCTTGAGCCGTTGTGCGCCGGTGTTCCACGTGAGGATCGTGCCCTCGGGTGAGAGCATGAACAATGCATAGTCCTCGATACCGTCAACCATGAGCCGCAACCGCTCTTCACTCTGACGAAGAGTTTCCTTGGCCCTGTTGCGATCCGTGACGTTCGGGTGGTTCACGTCCGCATGTTAGCGCAGACCCGGACGCGGAACCTACTCAGCGCAGCAGCTCGGATGTTGCGATGCGACAATCACGCCGCATCTACAACAGCCTGGGCGATGTCATCGAGGGGCATGATCCGCTCCGCGGCATCCAGCTTGATCGCTTCCTTCGGCATGCCGAACACAACCGATGTTGCTTCATCCTGGGCCACTGTCCGGGCACCCGCGTCCCGCATTTCCTTGAGTCCGCGGGCTCCGTCGTCTCCCATGCCGGTCATTATGACTCCCAAGGCGTTGCGCCCGGCGCACTTGGCAACTGACCGGAACAGTACGTCCACGGAGGGGCAGTGGCGGTTGACGGGCGGCCCTTCTTTGACCTCCACGTAGTACTGTGCGCCGCTGCGCATGAGCAACATGTGCATCCCGCCGGGCGCTATCAGCGCGGTGCCGGGAACAACTCGGTCGTTGCTCTTCGCTTCCTTGACGGTAATTTTGCAAATGTCATTCAGGCGCGCTGCAAAGGCGGCGGTGAATTGCCGGGGCATGTGTTGAACGATCACGATTCCGGGTGAGACCACCGGCAGAGCTGATAGAACCTCCTGCAGTGCCTGTGTGCCGCCGGTGGAGGTTCCTATGGCTACGACGTGTTCGGTCGTACGGGTCATCGCTTTCTCGCGCGACGGAGCCAGAATGACGTCAGCGGAATGCTTTGCCGCTACCGGGCGTGGCGCTCGAGAGCGCGTTGCCAGTCGTGCGGCATTTACCCGAGCGGCGTTGCGGATCACGGTGGCGAGCTCTTCGGTGGAATCAGCGAGGAACTGTTTCAAGCCCTCACGGGGCTTGGTGATGATGGCCACGGCGCCGGCGGACAATGCCTCAACCGTTGTCGCCGCTCCCGCTTCGGTCAATGTGGAGCAGATCACCACGGGAGTCGGCCGTTCCTGCATGATCTTCCGCAAAAAGGTGATGCCATCCATCCTGGGCATTTCCACATCGAGCAGGATCACATCCGGCCACTGCTTCTTCATACGCTCCATGGCGAAAATCGGATCGGCCGCCGCGCCGATTATTTCTATGCCCGGGTCTGCCTGCAGGCGCCCTACGACAACCTGGCGCACGACGGCCGAGTCGTCGACGATCATGACTTTGATTCGATTCATATGCGGTGCCTGTGAGTCAGCGCTTTTGAAAGATGGAAGGAGCGAAGAGGGTCACGGCATCGGTGATGTCGCGCAGGTTTTCGGAGTGGCCGATGAACAGCCAGCCGCCCGGCTTCAATTGCCCGAGGACCCTGGCGACCACGTCGCGCTTGGTGTCGGCGTTGAAATAGATCAAGACATTGCGCAGGAAAACAAAGTCGAACTTGCCGATGTTCGGCAGCGGCGCATTCAAGTTGACTTGCAGGAAACGAACTTTGTTGCGCAGCGACCGCTCCACCAGCAGGGTCTGTTCCTGTCTGCCGTCGCCTTTGAGGCAGAATCTTTGCAGATAGGGCAGGGGGATATTCCGTGCGCGCTCCATCGGGTAATGACCGGCGCGCGCTTTTGCTATGACCCGTACACTGATGTCAGATGCAATCACCTCCCAGGGATGCCCCTGCATGCAGTCCTCCAGCACCATCGCAATGCTGTAGGCCTCCTCGCCCGTGGAGCCCGCTGCGCTCCAGACCCGCGGCGGTGATGCCCGCGGTGAGCGTCGGACCTGCTCGCGCAGGAACTCGAAATGCCGGGGCTCGCGGAAAAAATAGGTTTCATTGGTCGTCAGCAGGTCGACTGCAATCTGCACCTCCTCGGGTCTTTGGCCTGAGGCCAACAGGTGCAGGTACTCGGCGTAGGTTGTGCACTCGCAGTGCTGGAGACGGCGCGCGAGCCGGCTGGTGACCAGAATCTTCTTGCCGGCCGCGAGGGTAATACCCGCGGCTTCGTAGATGAAGCGTTGGAATTTCGAGAATTCCGCATCTGAAATCGCAGGCAATTGTGCGAAGTCAGGGGTTACGACCGCAGTTGAAGCCATTGCCATGTACCCGGTGACTCGCGGGCTAGGCCGCTTGGTCCGACGCAGCGGCGCTTTCTGTCAGCAGCGCCATTTCCTCTACACCCAACACGAAGTTGACCTCGAGCAGAATCACAAACCGACCGTTGACCTTACCCATTCCCTGAATGAAGTCGGAAGTGATTTTCGTGCCGAAGGCCGGGGGTGGCTCGATGTCCGCAGCGGGTATGTCGATGACGGAATCAACTGCGTCAACAACGATTCCAACGTCCTGTCGCGCGTCGTCACCGACGCGGACCTCGATTATCACGACGCACGTGCGCTTCGTGACCCCACTCGCTGGCCGGCCGAATCGCACGGGAAGATCGACGACTGGAACGACTGCGCCGCGCAGATTGATGACCCCGCGCAGATAGTCCGGCATCATAGGAACGCGTGTCATGTGCGAATATTCGATGATCTCCTTGATTGCCAGAATGCCGATCGCGAACAGTTCGTTCCCAAGCGTGAACGTCAGATATTGCTGTGTCAGTCCGCTCTGACCGATTGCGCCGGAGCGCACGGGCGATGCCGATGCGCTCGATGTGCTTGACTCACCCATGCCCCGTCACCTCTCAAGCGAACTTGCTGAATTCGGTCTCATCGGGCCCGTCTGCGGACTCATCCGGCCGATTGAGCGCCGGACTCACTTTTCTGACCGCCTTGGGCCGGGCTGCCGGCTTGCGCTGCCGGCCGGTCGCGGCGCTGCGCGGGTCGCCCGTTTTGAAGAACCCCATGGTCTGCTGCAGGTTCTGGGCATGCTCGCCCATGGACTGAGCGGTTGCCGCCAGTTGCTCGGACGCGGCGGCATTCTGCTGAGTCGTCTGGCTGAGCTGATTGACGGCTGTATTGATTTGCCCCACGCCGGTTGATTGCTCCTGCGAGGCTGCCGAAATCTCCTGCACGAGGTCGGAGGTCTTCTTGATGCTCGGTACGATCTGATCCAGCAGGTTACCCGCCTTCTCAGCCAGCTCGACACTGCCGGTCGCGACGGTGCTGATTTCCTGGGCCGCGACCTGGCTGCGCTCGGCCAGCTTGCGGACTTCGGCCGCCACCACCGCGAAGCCCTTGCCGTGCTCGCCCGCCCGGGCCGCTTCAATAGCCGCATTCAAGGCCAACAAGTTGGTCTGATAGGCGATATCGTCGATGATGCTGATCTTCTGCGCGATCTGCTTCATCGCAGTCACGGTAGCGGTAACCGCCGCGCCGCCTTCGACTGCCTCGGTGGACGCCTTGGTAGCTATCCCGTCGGTTATCTTCGCGTTGTCGGTGTTTTGCGCAATGGAGGCGGTCATCTCTTCAATGGACGCGCTCGTCTCTTCGACGCCGGCGGCTTGCTCGCTGGCGGCCTGTGACAGGGACTCCGATGTCGCGCTCACTTGCTCCGCGGCGCTGGCGAGCGAATCCGCCGCGGTGTTGACCTCACCGATGATCATAGACAGCTTGAGCATGCTGTTGTTCGCGCTCTCCTTCATTTCCGCAAAGGCGCCGGCATACTCCTTGTCGATGGTCTTCGTGAGGTCGCCTTCGGCGAGGGCGGCCAGCATCTGCTTCACTTCGGTAAGAGGTCCTACCACCGCATCCAGTGTGGCATTGATGCCCGTGACAATCTTCCTGAAGTCGCCTGCATGGCGCGCCGTATCCGCTCGGACATCCAGTCGTCCATCGGTCGCTGCGTCAATGAGCAGATTGGTGTCTTCAATCAGCGCTTTCAGGTTGCTGCGAACCTGCTCGATGGTTTCGTTGATGAAGGCCTTCTTGCCCGGAAATCTGTCGAGCGGGGCATCGAAATTGCCGCGGCCGAACTCCGCGATCACGGCCATCGCCTTCTTTTTGACGGCGATGTGCCCGGCCACCATTGCGTTGACGCCCGCTGCCATTGTGCCGAATTGGCCGCGGAATTTGTTGGTATCGATGACCACGTCGATATCACCGGCATCGTGCTCGCGGGACATGTGGTTGAGCTCGGTGATCAGGCCCTTCAGATTGCCACGGACCTCTTCGACGGTATCGTTGATGAAGGCTTTCTTGCCGGGAAGTTTGTCGAGCGGGGCGTCGAAATTGCCGCGGCCGAACTCCGCGACCACGGCCATCGCCTTCTTTTTGACGGCGATGTGCCCGGCCACCATTG
>Ga0181534_10001759_pt1 | contig 13876 bp, 16 predicted proteins | sample PEATcosm2014_Bin_37_FD_119758 | JGI IMG/M metagenome (GOLD analysis project Ga0181534, IMG submission 119758) | Peatland microbial communities from MTU Mesocosm Facility, Houghton, MI, USA - PEATcosm2014_Bin17_10_metaG | ecosystem: Environmental > Terrestrial > Soil > Wetlands > Peat | place... | reverse complement strand
TCGTGGATCGGCAATTGAAGGGTCCCTACAAGCTCTGGCACCACACGCACGAGTTCGAGGAGATGCCCGGAGGCACCAAGGTGAGCGACAGCGTCCGCTACGAACTGCCGCTCGGCGTCCTCGGTGAGCTTGGCGGGCTCCCACTAGTGCGCCGCGACCTCGCTCGCATATTCGACTACCGTCGCGCCGCGGTGCAGAAGCTTCTCGGATGACGCCTGCAGCCGCCCGAGGCGGCACTCCAACTGCCCGAATGCTCATTGCCCATGGTGTTTTCGCGCCGGCTCCCCGCTGGCGGTGATCCCGCTACGATCAGCGCATGTGCCGAAACATCCGCACCCTCCACAACTTCGAGCCGCCTGCAGGTGACGACGAGGTTCGTGCGGCAGCGCTGCAGTACGTCCGCAAGATCAGCGGCTTCGCCAAGCCCTCGCATGCGAATGCCGAGTCGTTCGAGCGCGCCGTCGACGCCGTCGCGGCCGCGTCGGCGCAGCTGCTTGACTCGCTCGTTACAGCAGCGCCGCCGAAGGACCGCGAGGTCGAGGCCGCCAAGGCGCGTGCGCGTGCGGCGCAGCGCTTCGCCGCCTAGGCCGGCGCTTCACTCCGCGGCGGATGCCCCGCCGGAAAGTTACGCAATTTCAAGAGCGTGCTGGCGCGATGCGCCGTGCTGCCGAGTACCCTTGAGCGACGCGATTGGAAGCGCGTTGGTCGGAACCGGCTCTGCGCGCGGCCAGGAAAGGGGATCGTCTGATCCCCGCTGCCGCACTTGGAGTTCGGGAAGCGCCGCCGCCGCACGGTGATTGCACTGTCTCGTCGCGCTCGCCAGCGCGGCGCCGGATCCTATTGACAGCGCTCGGAACGCTCGTCACGGTCGGCCTGCTCGCGCTGGTGCTCGCCGGTCGCGGGTCGCAGTTCAGTGCGGCGCTGCTTGCCGCGCCGATCTGGTTGCTCTCGCTTGCAGCCCTGCTGCACCTGGTCTCGCTCGTGACCCGCAGCGAGGCGTGGAACGGCTGCGTCGGTGCCGCTGGCGGCACGATGCCGCGGCGGGTCGTCTTCCGCGCGGCCGGCGTTGGCTCGCTGGCCAGTGTTATCAGCGCGCAGTTGGGGGTCGCGGCGCGCATCGGCGCCCTCCGTCGTTCGGCGCCCGAGACCTGTCCCCGGATACCGGCGATGATCGCCGCCGAGGTCCCGATCGTTGCCGTGGAAGCAACCCTGGCCGCCCTCTTCATGTTCACCTTGGTGGGGCCGCTGGACCTGCCGCTATGGCTCCCGTTCGTTGCAATCGCGGTTATGGCCGCTGCGATGTTTGGTCTCCGCGGGGTTGCTCGAAGTCGCCGCTCCGGTCTCTGGCTGGGTCTCGCAGCGTTGCGCGACCTCCAGGGACGTGGGCGACTTGTGGCGCTGGTGGTCGTCGAGGTGATCGCGCAGATCGCGCGCAACTGGCTGATCCTTCGAGCCGTCGGCGTCAACGCCTCGGTGTTCGATGCGATTGCCGTCCTGATCGTCACGGTGAGCCTCAGCCCGCTGCCGATCGGTCCGAGCGTCGGGGCGGCCGCAGCGGTCCTGATTCTCGGCGCCCACGGCGTCGCCGCAACCACCGCGGGGGGTCTTCTCCTGACGGTCACTGGAATCGTCGGCGCGCTGTCGTTCGCCGCTTGGGCCTGCGGTGATCATCTTCTGGTTGGTCTGCGTCGCGCGCGTCAAACCCGCCACGCCGCCGCGCTCCTCGCCGCGACCGATGTGGTCGTGGCGCCCCGCATCATCTGAGCGATCGCCGCTCGGCCTGCGCTCAGCCGAAAATCAGCTCGTAGGTCTCGGGACTCGAAGCGCGCCAGTGGGAGAGGCCGCCGTCGATGTTCGCCTGGCAATCGCGGCGCGGGCGGATCGCGCTGTTCTCAAAGCTCCCCGGGATCTCCTCGAGCCAGAGATCGGAACCCGTGGCGTCTGCCACATACCAGGGGCGCGGTTCGGTGTAGCCCGCCTCAGCCAGTCTGAGCGTGTGCTGAACGTGCTCCCAGGCGTTGGTGAAACCCTCGTCGAACAGTCCGACGTCTTCGAGGCACTTCCGCGAGTACACACACCAAGACCCGACGTAGTGGCGGTAGTAGCTGATCGCGCCATTGACCTCGCGCGGCCCGGCGGCGTTGGCGGGGCCGTGGTGGGCGTACGAGAGGTGAGCAAGTCCAGACTTCCTGCAGGCCCTCAGGTAGCCGGTCACCGCCTGAGGAGACCTTATTAGGATGTCGTCCTCGAGTAGGAACAGCCAGTCGGCTCCGTCAGCGAGCATCCTCTCGAGCAGCCGGTTCTTGGAGTGCGCCACGCCGTGGTTGCCGCTCTCCGTCCCGCCCCAAGCCCGGACGAGAGGGAAGCGACGGACTAATTCGGTCTGCGTGATCTCCTGGTGCGTCGCGAAGGACCGCTCATCGGACCCGTCGTCGTGGACGTAGACCGCGTCCACCAGTCCCGCGAGATGCTCCGCTACCGACCGCGCGCATTCGCGGTAGTAGTCCTCGCGGTTATATGTCGTGATACCGATCGCGATCGTGCCGCTACGCGTTTGTAGCTCTGGCGTATCCCTGGTGCCAGCGCGAGGACGCATCCAGTGGATTTTCGAGTTCTTGACCATGGGACTTGCGAGAGGCCGTAATTCGCCGCCGCGACCGACAGACCTCCAGACGGGAACGCGGGCGCCCCCCGTCAGATAGCTGGCTATGACTGCCTGACCGCGCGTTGCCGCCAGCGTGCGGGACGCGAGAGTTATTATCGCTTTAACGTTTGCCGGGCGGCCTGCTCGTCGAGTCCTGCGTCGATACCGCGTTCGAGCGGAGCACATTCGTGACCGTCCGCGAGCAGCAACCGCACCACTTTGACGGTCTGATCGACGTCTGTGCGCATGGCGAGTTGGCCGGGTTCGAGGCAGCTGTCGTGCATGAGTAGAACATGCTCCTTCGTGTCGGAGCGGGCGATTGTCTCGGTAACGAGGTCGTACATCGCCGCTGCCGTGGTGCCGGCGTAGTCGGTGCTGTCGATGGTCCAGCCGGCGAGATCGAGTCCGCGCTCCAGCGCCACAGCCCGGGTGACAGAAGTCTGCACGTGACCCCACGGTGGCCGCCATAGGTGGGGGATCGGGGTGCCGAGGTCCGCCAGCAGGTTCAGAACGCGATCGATGTCCGCAGCAATTTCACTCGCAGTCATGTCCAGGTGCGACTTGTGCTCCCAGCAATGCGGCTGCACGGAGTGGCCGGATCCGACCATCTCGCGCACGATTTCGGGACGCGCGACGGCCTGCTCGCCCCAGACGAAGAATGTCGCCTTGACGGCGTGCCCTGCTAAAACCGCGCTCACCGCACGGGTCCCGTCGGGGTGCGGTCCATCGTCGAAGCTCAGACGAATTGGCACGCTCACACGCTACGCGTTTGCCCCGCTAGATACGGATCGGCGCACGTTGGGGCTTCATCGTGGCAAAGACGCGAGGTGCGCAACCGACATAGGTGCCGTCAGCTGCCGGATGAAACAGGCCTGCTGCGCGTGCGCCACCAGAAGACGCCCGCGGCGACCAGAAGCGCCAAGGCTATGAATCCGGCCGCATAGTGGCTCGGGCTGGCTCCGCCGTCCGGTCCAGCGACGGCTGCTTGCAAGGTCGGAACCTGTCGCAGAATGCCGCCGCCGATGGCGATCGACGAGTTGTGGTTGGCGCCAGGAATGCGGAGCGCTGTTGCGCAGTGGCTGTGCCGCTGCTCGTAGCGCGCTGCGAGTCGCAACGCGGCCACGCGTAGCGATGCAGCCTCCGCGGGCGCCCCGTGCCGGGTCTGCTGGGCGAAGCGCTTGAGCGCCCGAGCGTCGGCGGCGCAGAGTTGCGCTGCCGACGCCATCCGGTCGGGGCGCGCGGCCCTCGCACCAGCATCGTTGATCAGTGTGCCGCTGGCCAGAAGCACACCGGCTACAAGGACACTGATCGCCGCCCAGCGCCGCATCGCGCGCGCAAGCATACGCCAGCACTACTCGCTCACAGGTCGCGTCGCGTTATTCACCGTGTGACGGGTGCAGCCGCCTCGCGGTGCCCAGCTGCCGCCACGGCTAGCTTCCCCTTGGGAAGGTAAAGGAGTGATGCGGTGGGACGTGCGGACCGACCTCGAGCACGATCTCGGCGTGGCGCACAAGTGGGATCGATCCGGGCGAGCCGCGCCAGCGGCGCCCGTCGACGAACGCCGTGACGTGAGTGCCGGGGCGCGCCGGAAACGACGCCAGTCGGGACGGCGAGAGCGGCTCGCCCCAGGAGCGAAATAGCGTCGCGGTCGTGAGGTTTTCGCCGGCCGCGACGAGTGCGACGCCGGTCGGAGCGAGCGTGACGATCTCGCCGTAGCAGCGAGCCGCGACGACCTGCCCGTCCTCGAGCGAGCGCGGAGTGCGCGTACCGATCCCGGCGGGCACGATTACCACCCGGTTCTCGGCGAAGAGCTCGACATGCACCTCGGCGCGCGGGCCGAGCCGCCGTCTGCAGGGGCCCAGGACCGGGCCGGCGATTCGCGGCTGGAAGCGCACCCCGACACCGATCGGACGAGCCTCGGCCAGCAACGACCGCGGGATCCCGGCGACGTGGGGCGCTCGCGAGCCCGCGCTGCAGCCCGCCAGCGCCGTCGCGGCTGCGATCAGAGCAAGCCACGGCGTTCTAGCGGACGCCGTAGGCCTCGCGTATATGTTCGGAGTCGCGTGGTTCGCCGCCGCCTCGGCGCAGAACGGCGGGGAGGCGATCAGCCTCGTCGGCCAGGCGGAACGAGACCAGGATCAAGGCGGCGCCACAGCCGAGGCACAGCACCGTCGCAAATCGCGTCAGAAGTGGTGAGAGCGCCAAGAGCACGAACGGGCTGAGCAAAGTTTGGATGAGCTCGATGCCCTCCCAGAAGGCAACAAACCCAATCACGAGGTAGGTGAAGTAGCCGGGCTGAGCGAGGAGAACGCGCCAGAGCGCCCAGGCCGCGTATATGAGTAAGAGCGACAGCTCAACGTATTTGGTTATCGAGACTGCCGGACGCCCATGGAAACCGAGCGTGATCGCGGCCAGTGCAAGGCCGGCCACAGCGGGAACGCTGATCGCGCGGGCGATCCGCGCGTCGAGTGTGGCGCTTCGCACGCGCCAGGCCGCCAGCACGCACAGGAGCAGGACGGCGATTGGCCAGAACCAGACGATCGAGGGGTTGCCCGCATGCCACAGCCCGCCGGTGATCGCCGTGAGGTGACCATCGATCAGCAGCGCGATGCTCCACCGTCCGACATAGGTCTGGCCGGGGGCGAGGGCGAGCGTCGCGAGCCCGTTCAGCCGGCCGTCGTGCCATTCGTATGTGTGTTCGGTACTGATCGAGTGCCAGCGGGGCGGGGTGCTGCCAGTCAAGTTCGTCGGCGGCGTGTTTGCGACCGGCGTCTGGTTCAGGTAGTACATCTCGGAGGTCTCGTTCACCGCTACGCCGGCGCGCGAGAAGCGCAGGTAGGGCGCCCCGCGGTAATCGAGCACGAGGACCGTTTCACGCGCCGGAACGCGCAGCCACATCCGCAGGTAGCCATCGACAATTTTTGCGTCCAGGCCCGCTGGCACATGATGCAAGCGGGCGAGGTAGTCGGTCGCGACTGGGGCCGTGGGACCGTCAGCGGCTGCGACCCCCGGTGTCGCTGCCAGTGCGACGACAGCGAGCAGCGTGAGGAGTCCGGCGCGCCGAAAGGCGGGGCGCCTAGACTCCTGCGTGCCCGCGGGGGCGAGCAGCTCTCGCGAGCGCCCAAACATCAGGCAGATCGCTCCGTGTGCCACACCTGATCCACAGCCTCGATACTCCCACGCTCGCGCGCCGGGCGCTGCGGCCACTGCTGGTGTGGGCGATCGCGTTCCTCGGCCTGGCATTTGTGCCGGCCGCGGCCCGCGCCGACGGCGACCCGGCGAGCGACGTGCTCGTATCGCAGGGAGTTTTTGTGCCTTGGGATGCAGGTGTTTCGCCACGGTCGGAGGCACGGCTCGAGGCGGTGGTCGGCGCGGCTAGTGCGAGCGGCTACCCGATCCGCGTCGCGGTGATCGCCTCGGCGAAGGACCTCGGCTCGGTCACCGCGCTGTGGCGTGAGCCACAGACCTACGCCGCCTATCTCGGCGAGGAGCTTTCGCTGGTCTTCCGAGGGCGCGTGCTCGTGGTGATGCCCGACGGTATTGGCCTCTACCCGCGCGGCGCGTCGGGCGGAGCTGAGGATCGCGTCGTCGGGCTCGCGCCGCGGGTGACGGCGACGCGCGTGCTCGCAGCGCTCGCCACCACCACGGTCGAGCGCTTGGCGGCCGGCGCCGGTCACATGCTCCCTAGCTCGCAGGCATATCGCCCCACAGCGCCAGTTGCAGGCGCGGTCGACCCGACACCGTGGATCGTCTTTCTCGTCGGGCTGTGGATCGCCGCGATCGCGTGGTGGGCGAGCATGCGCGCGAGGCCGCCACGCTTCCTCCAGCGCCGCCCGGGCTGGCCCAGCGGTGACTAGCTCCGGCTGGTGGCGGCGATCCTCAGGTGGAAGAGCCGCCCCGCGCCGCGGGCACCTGCGCAGTCAGCGCGATCACATCGTCGCGGGCGCGCGCGACGCGCGAGCGGATCGTGCCCGTGGGGCAGCCGCAGACCAGCGCTGCCTCTGCATAAGAGAGGCCGAGCAGCTGCGTAAGGACGAATGCGGTTCGGCGGTCGAACTTGACCTGCGCGAGCAGGTCCAGGGTGTCGACTTGAGCTGCCGGATCGCTCACGGCCGGTACGAGAGCAGCGATCGCCGCCAGCTGCCGGTCGCGCTGCGCGCGCCGATATCGCCCGCGGAGCTCGTCCATGCATATGCCTCGAGCGATCGTAAGGATCCACGTACGCTCGCTGGCCTGGCTGCGGAATTGAGCGAGTTGGCGAGTTGCGTGTAGGAAAGTCTCCTGTGCAAGATCGTCGGCGCTGGCCTCGTCGACGAGCGCCGCGCACAGTCGCCAGGTGGCTGGGTAGCTCTCGCGGACGAAATCCTCCAACGCTCCGGGATCGCCAAAGAGCGACGTGTGCGAAGTCCGGGCCAACCGGCTCATCGGCGCGAAGACTACACGGCTCGCCCGCACCCGGGAGCGTCCGACCGCGCGTCGCTGGAGCCCCCGCTCTACGCGACCGGCTAGCCTCATGGCGCGTGCCGCGAGCTGTCGGAGAAGAGCGATCGCAACGGCAGTCGATGTCTCGCCCGTGGGTCGCCCGGGCGAGCACCGTCTCGCTCGCCGTGCTGTGCGCAGTACTCGCCAGCGGACTTTTTGGCGGGAGAGCGCTCGCCGACGGCGATCCCGCAAGCGACGTGCTCATCACGCACAGCTACTACGTGCCTGCCGATGCAAAAGCCTCTACGCGCCAGGAGGATCAGCTTGGGTCACTGCTGCAGGCAGCTGACCGAGCCGGCCTTCCGATCCGCGTTGCAGTGATCCCGGCCGAATACGACCTCGGCTCGGCCCTCCAGGCGTGGCGCAGGCCACAGTCCTACAGCGAGTTTCTCGGCTACGAGTTGTCCAATAGCTACAAGTCGGCGCTGTTGATCGTGATGCCCAATGGCTTCGGGCTCAACTGGCCAGACCACCCGATGACCCAGGCCCTACGCTCGCTGTCGGCCGTGAAAGTCCGCAGCGGCCGGGGCGGTCTGCTGACCAGTGCGGAGGCCGCAGTGCGAGTCGTGGCGGCGGCCGGCGGGGTACGGCTCGCGGCTGGCTCGGACGCCGCCGCGGCTGCCTCCTCGTCGTCGTCGGCCTCACACGGCGTTCCAACGATCGCGATCGTAATCGTGTTCGCCTGGGCACTCGCGATCGCGGCTTTCGTTGTCGTGCGACGGGCCCGTCGTCGCCCGCCGCGCCCGGCTCGGGCTGCGCAGTCGCGTCCCTCCGGCGCTGCGCAGCCGCGCCCGCGGCTCGCGCTCTCGCGGCTCGTGGCTCTCGAGGCCGGCGCGATGAGTATCGCGCTCGTGGTAGGCGTGGTGCTCGTCGTCATGAAGGTCACCACTCAGTCCGCCCAGGACCCCGCAGCGGGCGTGAACGCGCCGTTCCTGTTTCATGCCGGCCGCCGGCCGGCCCCAGCGTTCAAGCTCACAGGCCAGCACGGGCAGCCGGTCACCCTTGCCGCCTACCGCGGAAGGCCCGTGATCGTTACTTTCATCGATCCACTGTGCCGCAACCTCTGCCCGCTCGCCGCGCATGTGCTGAACCAACTCGATCGCGAACTCCCCGCCGCCAAGCGCGTGCCCATCATCGCGGTCAGCGTCGACGTCTACGCCGACACGCCGGCCGATCTGCGTCAAGACTTCCGACGTTGGGGCCTCGTGCCGCAGTGGACGTGGGCTGTCGGCAGCGGAGCGCAGCTCGCCGCAGTCTGGAAGCGCTACGAAGTCGGCGTCAGCGTCGTGACCAAGAGTGTCGCTGGGATCACCGAGCACATCGTCTCCCACGACGAGCTCGCCTACGTCATCGATCCCGCAGGCTACGAGCGGGCCCTATTTTTCTGGCCCTACGCGCCTCAGGGCGTCGAGCAGGTGCTCGCCGCGGTCAGCCGCGCCTGAGCATTCCGGGCGCTCGGGAACCGCAGGGCCTCCTCGATCGACTAATAGGCCATGGATTGCAATAGCGCGCGTGAAGCGATCTCCGCGGCCTTCGACGGTGAGGCATTCGATGGTGAGGCCGCGGAGCTGGAGCTGCATCTCGAGAGCTGTCGGGGATGCGTGGAGTGGCGTGAGCGCGCGCACACCGTGACGCGCCGCGCACGGATCGCGGTGGCGCCGACCGCGCCCGCCGCACCGCAGTCGCTGATCGAGGCTGTCGTCGCATCGGCGGCCAATCGACCGTGGCAGCAGGTGAGTTCGTTGACAAAAGCCCGTCTGGGTCTGGCCGCTGTTGCGGTGCTACAGCTGGCGATCACCGTGCCGCCGCTGATTCTCGGCTCGGACCGCGACGCGCCAATCCATATCGCTCACGAGATGGGAGCCTTCGATCTGGCGCTCGCCATCGGGTTTCTCGCCGCCGCGTGGCGGCCGGTACACGCCAAGGGCATGCACGTGCTCGCCGGCGCGGCCGCGCTATTGCTCGTCGGGACGGCAGTGGTCGACATCGCGGCCGGGCGCACGACCCCGGCTGCCGAGGTGCCGCACCTGCTGGCGGTCGCGGGCTGGATCTTGTTGCGGCTCGTCGCCCGGATGCCGGCTCGTGACACCGGCGCGGCAGCCACGCCGCTGCAGCTCCTGCGGCGGTGGCGGACCGCCTCGGGCGAGTCGATCGCGCTCGGCCGCCTGACGAGCGGCGTGCGCGGCGACGCGATTGATGTGGACGCTACGCTGCCGGTGCCGGCCAGGCGGGCAGCGGGGCAATGACTGGGTCTGGTCGAACGCGAACGGATCTTGAACGCCCTTCGCCGGCTGGGCTCCCCGCAACGCGGACCGGCGACTCGCACAGAAATGAGATGAAGCAGCAGCGATGAGCACACGAAGCGTCGAACTGCGCGGACGGCCCGAGGCAGGTCGCTCGGCGATCGCACGGGCGCGCGCCTACTTCACATCGGACAGCCGCCGCACAGCCCAGACCGCGCTCGGGCTCATCTGGCTGCTCGACGGCGCACTCCAGTTCCAGGCGTTCATGTACTCGAAGGGCTTCCCGAACCTGCTCATCGGGCAGACCGCTGGGCAGCCGAGTTGGATCGCCAGCAGCGTTAGCTGGGCCGCGCGCACCGCCGGCCACAACCTCGCGGTTTACAACACGCTCTTTGCACTGATCCAGGTGACGATCGCGCTCGGCATCCTGTATCGGCCGACTGTACGGCTTGCCCTCGTGGCGTCCTGCGCGTGGGCACTCGTCGTCTGGTGGTTCGGCGAGGCGTTCGGCATGATGTTCATGACAATGGCGAGCCCGCTGACGGGCGCGCACGGAGCAGTCCTGATATACGCGTTGATCGCGCTGATTGTCTGGCCGAGCCCCGCCCCGGGCGGGCTGCTTGGAGTGCGTGGATCGAGGATCGCGTGGTGCTCGCTCTGGCTCGTGATGGCTTGGCTTTGGCTGCAGGCTCCGAGCGCCAACCCGAACGCGATCAGCGCCGCGCTCTACGCGGCACCGTCAGGGATGGTCTGGCTCAGCAGCCTCCAGATCGACGTCGCAAACTCGATCGCGGGGGCCGGGGTGCCGATCGCGTTCGCGCTCGCCGCCCTCTCGGCCGCGATCGGCATCGCCGTCGCCGCAGACTGGCGAGCGAAGCGGTTCCTGCTCGCGGCGGTTGCCCTCAACATCGTTTACTGGGTTTTGGGACAGGGCTTCGGCGGGATCTTTGCGGGCGGCGCCACCGATCCCAACTCCGGTCCGCTGTTCGTCCTGCTGTCCTACGTCATCTACACGCAGGTGACGCTTCAGAAAAAAGCTCCGGCTGCCAAGCGCGGCGCGAAGCTCGACGAGGTCGCGCTCGGGGCCTAGCGGCCGCCCGCGAGCAAGAAGCCGGCACCATGGCCCGACCCCACAGTTTGAGCCGAGCCGCGGCACGCCTCGCCGCCGTGACGGCTCTCGGCGCGCTGCTCGCGGGCTGCGCTGCGGCGCAGAAGGACGCCGCTGACATGTCGAAGTACACGAGCGCAGCGAGCAGCTCGTCGAGCATGTCGATGAGCTCCGGTTCGAGTGCCAGTTCCAGCTCGAGCGCGATGATCATGCCGAGCACCGACTCCAACGGCGGTACCGTGACGAGCGAGAAGATCGGCGGGCTCAAGGCGGTTCCGACGACGGTCCTTGCGTCGTCGACGTGGGAGGGGATGCGGATCACCGCCGAGGCGCGCAGCGCCGTGGCGTTCGTCGTTTACAACGGGACCAGCGAGCAGGAGATCAAGCCGGGAGCGAACGCGAGCTTCCACCTCATGGTCATGCTGAACGACGCCCAGACCGGCGTCGCGATCCCTTACGCGAGCGTCTGGGCGACGATTACGCGCGCTGATAACGTCGTCTACGACGAGCGCCAATGGCCGATGATCTCGCGCTATATGGGACCGCACTACGGCAATAACGTGACGCTTCCAGCTCCGGGGATCTATCACCTCAGCCTGCTGGTGAGTCCGCCGGTCGTGGCGCGCCACCTCGAGTACTCGAACGTGTGGCTCAAGCCGCACCGGGTCAACTTCACTTTCCGTTGGCGGCCGAGCTACTGAGGCCATCGACCTCGTGCTGACGCGCCGGCGCTTCCTCGCCGGCGCGGTCGCCGCGGCTGCCGCAGGAACCGAGGTCGGGCTTGGCTTCGAGCAGGCCGTCGAAGCGAGCGCTCGGACCGTGCGGCCGGTCAAGCTGGGCTCGCAGCCCACCGGCCTCCCGCCGCGTCAGTTCGCCTGGGAGGCGACATTGGCCCGCGACGCCGTCGGAAACCCGATCGCGCCGCGCTACGACCGGCTGCTGTTCTTTGACGTCAACGGCCGCGCCACCAAGGCGCACGCCCTCATCCTCGAGGCGGCACTGCGAACGCTCGAGCGTACGTATCACTGGGGCCCGTCGGGGCTGCTGTTCACCGCAGGCTGGGGCCCCGGATATTTCAAGCGCTCACTCGGGATCGCGTCACCGATCCCGCTCGCTCGCGCGCTCTCTGACTTCGAGCTCCCGGCGATCGACGACTACGACCTCTGCCTGCATCTCGCCAGTGACGACGAGCGGCGCTTGGCGGCGGTCGAGCAGGCGCTCGTCCATGGTGGAGTACTCGACCGCGCTGAGGGTACGCTCGACATCTCGAGCGCTCTGACGTGGCGGGAGACGCGAACCGGCTTCGCCGGCAGCGGCCTACCGGCCCGCCATCAGAATGTCGGTGGGATCCCGCCGGGGAGCCCGGTGCCGAAGACCGCCCCGCTGTTCATGGGCTTCAAGTCGGCGCTCGTGAAGAATCAGGCCAGCGAGGACTCCGTGACGATCAGCGACGGCCCGTTCGCGAACGGAACGACGATGTGCGTCAGCTACATGCGCCTGCGGCTCGATAGCTGGTACCAGAACCTCAACGAGCGCGAACGCGTGGCACGGATGTACGCCCCACAGGTCACGCCCGAGCAGGTCGACCACTTCACCACGGACGCGGCGGGCGACCCCAAGCTGCTCGGGCAGGCGATCAGCCGCTACGGGGTCGTCGGCCACGCGCAGACCTCTGCGACCGCGCGGCGTGCCGGCAAGCCGCTGATTCTCCGCCGCGACTTCGACACAACCGATGGCGGCCAGGCCGGGCTCCACTTCGTTTCGATTCAGCGCACCATCGCTGACTTCGTCAAGACGCGTACGGCGATGAACGCCGCCTCCGCTCAGCTGCAGAACCCGTCGATCGGCGACACCGTCAACAACGGCATCAACGAATTCATCTTCGTCCTCAAGCGCGCCAACTACCTTCTCCCGCCGCGCAGTCAACGCTCGTTTCCGCTGCTGAACTGATCTAGCTGCTGGCCTTCGCGACGCCGGCGACTGTGCCGAGCGCCGCGCGAAGCGAGGCAACCGTCTGCGGCCCGCTGAGGGTCGCGGCGATGCGGCCTTGCGGATCGATCACGATGCTCGTCGGCAGGCCGACCAGGTGGTAACGCGCGCTGAGCGCGTTACCGCGGTAGCGCAAGATCGGATAGCTGAGCGAGAACCGCCGAATAAACGCTTCGCCGCCGGCGCGCGAGTCGTTGAGATCGACGCCGATAACCACGGCGTGCTCGGGCGCGAGGCGAGCAAAGCGCTCGAGTTGGGGCGCCTCGCGCGCGCACGGCCCGCACCAACTCGCCCAGAAGTTGACGACCACAGGGCGCCCGCGGAGCGAGGCCAGCGACACGCGCGGACCGGACAGTCGAGTTCGCGGAAGCGCCGGCGCCACGGCGAGCGTGCGACTACCTGCCGAGCGGAGCGCGGGAATCGCCGCGAGAACCACGGCGACCCCGAGCAATGCGGTCAATGCCCACCTTCGCTTCGTGGGGCCAGCGTGCATCGGCCAGGAGCGTAATCGCTGCGTTCGTTCGAGCAGACACGTAAGCCCGCCACGCGTCAATTCTTAGAACATCCACATCTCTACATCTTGCAATCGTCCGCCCCTGTCGGTAGACCGTCGCCCATGCGGGCCAGGGCCCTTGGCGTGGCGACCACATTTGCGGTTCTCATCGGAGCCATCGTGGTCTACTGGGTGTACTTCCTGACCTCGGGGCCGTCCGCGATCTCGGCCACGGTCAACAAGGACGGGAGTGCGAACCTCACGCTCCAGGTCGTTCCCGCCTACGGCCACCATCCGTTTCCGGACTGGGTGAGCTACCTCGCCAAGGACTCCAGCGGCAGGTGGCGACACACGACGATCTACAAGGTTCCGCCGCACACGATTGTCCACGTGACGATCTATCAGTACGACAGCCAAACGGGGCTTCGCAACCCATTCTTCGGGCAGATTCGCGGCACGGTGGGCGGTGTCGCGCGGTACACCGACGTCGGCAACACGGGCAAGGGGAGCGGTCTCCCGCTCTACGACGACACGGCGGAGAGCGTGCTGCCGCCGGGCTCGGCGGCGCACACGTTCACCGACCCCGATCTTGGCCTGAACGTGCCGCTCGTCGGCATCAGCGACACCGCGAAGAACGCTTGCTCGGTAGCCCCCTGCGCCACCTCCTTCGCGCACACGACGATCCAGTTCAGCTTCAGGACCCCGGGGCCGGGAAGCTACCGCTGGCAGTGCATCGTTCCGTGCGCGCTCGGCTTCCTCGACGGATTCGGCGGGCCGATGCAGACGATCGGGTACATGGACGGCCTGATCGTGGTCACGTGAGCACCTCGGCCGCAACAGCAGGGGCGGCCCCGCGACACGGGGTGCGCATAGCAGTCATCTGGGCGGTTGCAACTGCAATTTCCGTCCCGGTGATG
>Ga0181534_10001758_pt1 | contig 13877 bp, 12 predicted proteins | sample PEATcosm2014_Bin_37_FD_119758 | JGI IMG/M metagenome (GOLD analysis project Ga0181534, IMG submission 119758) | Peatland microbial communities from MTU Mesocosm Facility, Houghton, MI, USA - PEATcosm2014_Bin17_10_metaG | ecosystem: Environmental > Terrestrial > Soil > Wetlands > Peat | place... | reverse complement strand
CGGACCACTCGGTGGTTGCCTCCAACTTGCGCGGACAGCTACAGTTGCGCCCGACGAGATCCTGGGTATGGGGTTGGGGATGATTTGTGGGTTCGAGTCAACGATGCACTGGGGAGTCAACGATGCACTGGGGGAGAGCGGCAAGGGTTCCGGTTGGGTTCGTTGTCGCGATCCTTCTCGTGAGCACTGGGTGTGCGGGTGCGGCGTCGGCCGCGCCGGCAAGTAGCACGCAGACGGTGACCTTTGAGAGCGCCGCCACGTTCAGCCGACCCCCCAACACGGGCCACATCATCGAGCCCATTTCCGTCGTGCCCCCCGCACTCGCCGCCAGCGGCTACGTGGAGCAGGAGTTCTTCGCATCGGGCACGGCCACTGCCTTCAGTGCGAAGTCCACACCTAGCGACGGCAGGTGGTCGATCACGCCGACCGCAAGGGCCCGCTATGCGACCCGGATCCTCGTCCGGCGCCCCTCGGATCCCGCCAAGTTCAACGGCACGGTCGTGGTCGAATGGATGAATGTCTCCGACGGCGAGTCCGCACCCGACTGGGACTACCTCAACCCAATGCTGATGCGCGACGGCTACGCCTATGTGGCGGTTTCCGCCCAGGCACTCGCCGTAGACGGCGGTAAGGCCATCCTCGGTCAAGCCGCCGCGGTGACCACTGGCCTCGTCCAGGCCGAACCGGCACGGTATGGAAGTCTGCACCATCCAGGCGATCAGTACGCCCTCGACATCTTCGCCCAGATCGGAAAGGCGCTGGAGGCACCTCACCCAATCGCTCTCGGCGGCCTCAGGCCAAAGCGGATCGTCGCGGTGGGGGAGTCGCAGTCCGCTTACTTCCTCACGACGTTCGCCGACGCAGTGCAGCCTCGGACGAACATCTTCGCCGGTATCTTCATCCACAGCCGGGGTGGGTCCGGTGCACCGCTGAGCGGGTCGGTCACATCCAACCAGGGTCCGAACAACTTGAGGATCCGGACCGATCTCAAGATCCCGGTCTTCATGTTCGAGACCCAGACCGATCTCGTCCTACTGGGCTATGCGCGGGCCCAGCAGCCGAACACCGACCGGATCAGGACCTGGGAGGTGGCCGGCACCTCCCACGCGGATACCTACGATCTCGACGGAGTCAGTCCCAGCATTATCGGCTGCACCACGCCCATCAACGACGGACCGCAGCACGAAGTCGTGCAAGCCGCGTTCAGTGCGTTCGAAAACTGGTTGGTGGACGGCAAGGCACCGCCGAGCCCACCGCCGTTCAAACTAGACAGCACCAACCCCCCGGTCTTGGCCCTCGACCAAAATGGCAACGTCATCGGCGGGGTCCGTACCCCTGCCGTCGATGTGCCCGTGTCCACCCTGAGCGGGGCCGCGCCCGCCGGTACCACTCCGCTCTGCCAACTCTTCGGAGAGACCACCCCCTTCAGCCCCGCCAAACTCACCCGCCTCTACAAGAGCCGGGCTGGCTATCTGGACGCGTACACAACCAGCCTGGACAAAGCCATTGCCGAGGGGTACATCCTCGGCGCCGACCGGGATTCGCTGTTGACCCAGGCGATGCAGGTTCAGTTTCCGGCGTGATCCTCAGTGCGGTCGGCGGAGTCCACCATCTGTCGGATGATTCGGACTGTCGGATGATTCGGACTCGATCGACGAATGCCTCACGAAAAATCTACGCCGCTGAACGCGTGGATAGGCCAACCAGACTGCTTCTCGGTGGGCCTTGACCGATGCCGAACATAATGCTGGTCTGCTCTGCTGCAGTAAATTAACGTCTGTTCACATGGCACTCCTTCCCCTTGATCCAGACCAGTTGCTCTCTACGACCCGCGCTGTCCGCAAGCGTCTGGACTTCACTCGACCAGTTCCCAAGGAGCTGATCAGAGAATGTGTTGCCATGGCACTTCAGGCGCCGTCAGGCTCGAATGTCGTGACTATGCAGTTCGTGATCATCACCGACGAGTCCAAGCGGCACGCACTTGGCCAGATCTACGGCGAGGTCTACGAAAACTACAAGAAGTCATCGGCGTACCCGGGGGCCAGAGATTCATCAGACCCCGCGGCAGCGGCCGTCGACGCCCGGGTGGCCAGTTCCGCCGACTACCTGGGCGATCACATGGGCGACGCGCCCGTCCTTGTCCTCGTTTGCAATTCCGGCCGGGACCGCAGATCAGCCGTCGGCGCTATGGGTAACGTGCTTCCGGCCGCCTGGAGCTTCATGCTCGCAGCACGAGCTCGGGGTCTGGGCACGGCGTGGACTCAGATGCACCTGTCGCGCGAGAAGGACGTCGGCGACATCCTGGACATTCCCTACGACACCGTCGCGCAGGCTGTGCTCACTCCACTTGCCTATACGATCGGAACTGATTTCAAGCCTGCCGGCCGTGATGACCCGGAGAGCGTAATCCACTGGAACGGTTGGTAGCAGCTTGCGATCCTGGGCTGTCTCGGTCTGTCTCGGAATGAGGCGGCACGGGCGCCAACAAGTCTCGATGGCATGGCCATTCCGCTCGGCCTTCCCGTCATGTGCGAGACCCGGGGATGCGCTAAGTTGTCCGGTCATGTCGGGGTTGAATAGGCATCGCGGGCGGTGTATGGCACGAGCGGCCACGTTGGGCACAGGGGCGGCTACCGCACCCGGCGTGGCCGCGTGCGTCCCAATCGAGTGGAGGTAGGGTGAGACTTGTACGGACAATTCGATCACGGGTCGTTCGAGGCGGACACATGAACGGGCAAGGACACCGACGTTTCGGCTTGCTCCACAGTGGAGCGCCGTTGGCTATGGCGACGCTGATGCTCGCCGGGACGCTGGTAGCAGCGATCCCTGTCGCAGCGGGAGCGGCGACATCGAGTGCCCCGACCAACGGCATCTGGCCGGGTGTGGGCAAGATCTGCGGTCCAGGAGCGGGTGGTGCTTCGTCGGTACGCGGGGTGGGGCCCAAAACCATCAACATCGCCGTGTTCAACGACGCCGCCAACACCATCGAACCCGGGCTTGAGGTTGAATTCGTCCAGATGGCCAAGGCCTTCGCGGCATGGTGCAACGCATCGGGAGGCATCAACGGGCGTCACATTGTGATCGACGATCGAGATGCAGCACTGTTCAACGCGGCGCAGGTAACTATCCAAGCGTGCCAGAGCGATTTCATGTCAGTGGGCGGCGGGATGGCCCTCGATCAGTCATCCGTGAAGCTGCGAGTTGGATGCGGCCTGGGGCAGATCAGCGCGTATCAGGTTTCTGATGATGCGGTTGACGCTCCGTTGCAGATAAATCCGGGTGGCCTCAACAACGACATCACGTCGACAGGGTGGTACGGCGCTCTGGCCAAGCTCTATCCGCAAGCGGTGAAACATGCCGGATTCGGCGCACAGAATAACCCGAGCATCATTGAGTCCCAGACTAAGTACAAGGACGGTGCCGAGGCCCAGGGTTGGCATTTCGTAGACTTTCAAGAGCCGCCTTTATCGGTGGAAGACTGGACTCCCTACGTGCAGGATATGGAGAGCAAGGGCGTGCAGGCGCTTGAGCCTCCGGACGATTCCAACATCGCCCCTTACGTCCAGGCCATGGACACGGTGGGCTTCAAACCGAAGTTCATGCTACTCGGTCCGCAGTTCTATCTGCCGGCTACGACGAAGGCAGCCGCAGCCTCGACGTTCCCGACCACCTACGTCGAAGTTCAGGTATGGCCCCTCGAATTGGCATCGGAGAGCCCATCTGTGGCGCAGCTGCTGTCGATTATGCACACCTACGCCAAGGGCGTCTCCGTTGACTTCAACGACGAAATCGCCGCTGGTTCCTGGCTGCTATGGGCCAAGACGGCAACCGCCTGTGGCGCCGCGCTCACGGTTTCTTGCGTCCTCAATCATGCGGCACAAGTGAAGAATTGGTCAGCCGGCGGGATCGGAGCACCCATCGCGCAACTCAAGGAGGGAAACGATAACCCGACCCCGACACCCTGTTTCGCCTTCTTGAAGGTGGAGCCGAACAAGTTCGTTTACGACAAGGCGGCTACGCAGCCAACCAAGTCCATCTGGAATTGCAATCCTAAGGGTCTGATACACCTGACGCCCCAGCAGTTGGCCGCCGCGTAAGCGCGGCCATGCTGGGTCGTGGGCTAGTGCCCGGATTGGAATGCCCGGCGTGTGCTCGTCGCGTGTCAGGTGGGGAAGTCTGCGGGGTCTGCCCACGTATCCTCGATCATTCTTCCAACCTTTGACGAGCGGCCTTTGTGACTAAACGTTGCGTCTCCGACCCGCTGATGGCGTCATGAACGAGTCGGAGACATCGAGGCGGGGTGGAGCCGGCGGAGTTCAAGGACCCGGACCTCGACGTCTGCTGGCATCGGGAGTGGCGATGATCTCGGGCGGTGGGACCGGTTGGCCAGGGCCGGTAGCCCGCCCTTCTCATAGCGGGCCAGCCGGGAGTGCACGCTCTGTCGGCTCACTCCGTAGGCCTTCGCCGCCTCCGGCACGCCGTAGCCGTCCCTGATCGCTCCGCTCCTCGTCCACCAACGGCCCTTGTCTATGTACTGCCAAGCGGAGTACAACAGAAGCATGGGTGAGACACGATCGGACAGGTTGCAGCTCCGCGTGACTCCGCAGCAGCGGGAGGTCATCGAATCTGCCGCTCAATCTCAACACGAAACGATCACGGACTACGTGGTCCGGCATGCGGTCAGCGCCGCCAAAGAGGATCTTGCTGATCGTCGGTACTTCACGATTGATGATGCGGCGTGGGCTGAGTTCAATGCTCTGTTGGAGCGTCCGCCCGTCCACAAGCCCAGGCTCGAGAAACTGCTGGCCCAACCGGCGCCCTGGCGGGACTGAGTGCCAGACCGGTCCTGGCAGAGACCGGAGCCCCTCGATCCGAAGCATGTGCTCTCCGGGTTTTCCTGCGGTAAGCCGGAACTGGACGATTGGCTCCGGAAGCGAGCTATTGTCAATCAAGCGTCCGGAAGCACGAAAACCCATGTGGTCGTCGAAGACGGTCGAGTGATCGGCTACTACGCACTGGCGACGGCATCGGTCGCTCACTCCGACGTCACCGGTCGAACCCGCCGCAACATGCCGGACAACATCCCGGCCGTCATCCTGGCTCGAATGGCCGTCGATGAGGAGTACCGGGGCCAGGGCCTCGGATCTGCTCTGCTTCGGTCCGCCATCGATACGACATTGGCGGCTGCGGAGACCGTCGGCATCGCCTGTCTCCTCGTCCATGCCAAGGACGAGCAAGCTCGCAGATTCTACCTACACTTCGACTTTGAAGCTTCCCCGACGGACCCGCTCCACCTCATCCTCCGGGTCTGGCATCGCACTGGGAGGCCAGGCGGCAGGCCGATATGGCAAGACACGAACTGGCCGCCGGTCACGATTCGAGCGACGACGACGACGATGACCTACACCGACGGCGCCGTCGAGACCGCGACAACGACCGCAGCCGTGACGTTCGGCAGGTGATCCCAGCCACCGTCGACGGCAAACGCCACCGCTCAGCCTTGTGCCGCATGAGGTCCCGTTCCCGGACACTTCATCGGGCGGGGTATACGGGGCGCGCCACCGGACAGAGACCCCCGACTGCCGTGGACCGCCACCGCAGGAGGTTCCCCATTCGGGACGCCCGGTTGGCCCGCGTCGGCAAGTCAGCTTTGGGAGGCGCGTTCGGAAAGGAGCCCCTTGGGTGCCGCTCGACGCCATGCATCTGTCACCAGTTCCTCCATTTCACTCTTGTCGGCCCGCTCGAGGAGGACGGTGATCCAGCCGTGACGGCCGAGGTGGGCGGCGGTGGTGAAGGTGTCGGGGTCAGTGGCTATCAGCGCCTTTTGTTCCTCGGGGGAGGACTTGAACGTGGCCGAGGAGCCGTCTGGTGCGAGGGTGACGAACAGCTTGTTCTGAACGCGGAACGTCGGCTTGCCCCACGTCTGGCGCTCGATCACCTCCGGCAGTGACATCACCATGGCGCGCAACTGGCCGGGAGTCACGGGATAGCCCTGGCCACAGAGACGAACTCAGGCTGGTCGAGGAGCCGTTGCCAGGTGCCATCGGCTTGTCGACGACACACTTGGGCGCGAGCACCGGCAGCGTCTCTCGGCGGAGTGGAGGTGAGGGCGATGTCTCCGCTGATCAAAGTCGGCAGCGGTGGCTCCTGCTCGAAGTGGGGCGCGCCAGCCAAGATCTTCTCCCACAGTGCCTGGATAGCGTCGCGACCGACGGTGATCCCACCCGGGGGGTAGGCCATGACGGCGTCTTGCTCGTAGAGGGCCGCGACCCCTGCCGCATCGCGTGCGTTCGCCCGCTCGACGAACAGACGGGTCAGATCTTCTGGCTTGTGGGCTAGTTCCTGGGTCGACACGACGTTTCTCCTTATGGCTGGGGTATTTCCTGAATCCAGTCTGCGGGCCCTCATCTGATAAGTCCAACAGATCGTTCTACTGGTGTCTAGAATCTACAGTTATGGAACTGAGACAGCTCGAGTACCTCGTCGCGGTGGCCGAGGAAGCGAACTTCACCCGCGCCGCGGAACGTGTACACATCAGCCAGTCCGGGGTCAGCGCCCAGATCCGCCAGCTCGAAGCCGATCTCGGGGCCACGCTCATCGACCGCTCCGGCCGCCACGCCACCCTGACCACCGCAGGATCGGCGGCGCTCGCGCATGCTCGGGCCGCGCTGCTCTCTGTTGACGCCATGCGTCAAGCCGTCGACGAAATCAACGGGCTGATCAGAGGCCGCCTGACTGTCGGGATGGTCATGGCTTGCACCGTCACCCCGCTGTTCGACATCCTCGCCGCGTTCCACAACGCCCATCCAGGCATCGAGATCACCCTGATCGAGGACAACTCCGACCGTCTCGTCGAGCGAGTCCGATCTGGCGACGTCCACCTGGCGTTGATCGGAGCCGCCGGCGCAGTGCCCCCGGAGTTCGCAGCGCTCCCCCTCGTCAGCGAACATCTCGTCGCTGCCGTCCCGTTCGATCACCCCCTGGCCAAACGACGCCGGACCTCCCTTGCCGAAATCAGCGCCTACCCAATCGTGAGCATGCCGAAAGGAACCGGGGTTCGGACTGTTTTCGACCAAGACTGCACACGCAAAGGCATACATCCCGACATCGCCCTCCAAGCAAGCGCACCCGGAGCAGTCGCCGACCTGGCTGCCCGCGGGCTCGGCGTCGCCATCCTCACCGAGTCCATGGCCGCCAACCACGCCGACCGACTGAAAGCTCTACCCCTCCACGACTCAACAACTCTCGCCATCCTGACCTTCATCTGGACGACCACAGACACCCCGGCACTTCGAGAACTCCTAAGACACGCGCGCCAAATCCTGGCCACACCCTCACCCACGCCCGACACGCCGCGATCTACTCAACGGGTAATCAGATAGAACAAGGCCGGGGCTGAGGCGCACCTGGACAGCGGGAGAGGTGGACGGCAACGACGATCCCGGCCGAGACGGGCTCCAAGACCACCGCACTCCAGTGCGGACGCCGGGCCGCGTAGAACCTCAACGCCTCCGCCCGTTAGCGGATCCCCGTTCGGTCCTGGGCTGACCGTTCACCGATGTCCGACCTGTGGGCTCTGAAGGGCGGCCACCACCTGCCTGGGGGCTGGATTGACGATTGGCCTCCCGTCGATGACGACGGTTGGTACCGTCTCGTTGCCGTTAGCCACCGACCGGACGTAGGCGGCTGCCTCGGGGTCCGTCCATATGTTGATTCGCTGTACCGATAGATGACGCCACCTCAGGACAACGCGCATTCGGAGGCAATACACGCAGCCCGGTCGCCAGTACAACGTCACCCGCTGATTGGCCCCGGTCGTCTCGGTGGAACCGTTCACGGGATCAGTCAATCACGGCCCGAGGGACCAGCTGACGCCGGCCATTGAGCAGCGAATCAGCCCGAGAGAGCCCGACCCAACAATTCCGCAGCGTCTCGGTCCCGCTCCGGCAGAGCATGGGGGTACACCCGAAGCGTGGTGCTGGCCTCCTTGTAAATCCAAAAACACCCTCTGACCTGGTGCGCCCCCCGGGATTTGAACCCGGAACCTGCGGATTAAGAGTCCGTTGCTCTGCCGTTGAGCTAGAGGCGCGTGATCAACCACCGTACTGCTCCCGTGAGGCCTGGCCGGCAGGGATCCCCGGGGGCAATGAGGGTGACCGACGGGGCTCGAACCCGCGACCTCCGGGGCCACATCCCGGCGCTCTGCCAACTGAGCTACGGCCACCAAGGAGTCTCTAGTGTGGCACAGACCGCTGGCGTTGCGGACCGTGGCGGTAGCCTTCCCCCGACTGGCCCCTGTAGCTCAACTGGATAGAGCAGATGGTTTCTACCCATCAGGTTGCGCGTTCGAGTCGTGCCGGGGGCGCCAGAGCCGAGTAGCGCACGGTGACCGGGGCCTCACCGCCCGCCGGATTCCGTCATAGCCCCCTTCCCTTTGCCGACCCCCTCACCTACTCTGGCCCAATCGAATTCCGTGGATCGACCCTGCAGCGAACCCGGACTACGGCCAACCGAGGGGTGCTCGACTGGCGGTGTGGTCCATTGGCGCGCCTCGGTTTCGGTTTGCAGGCCGTGCCTGCACGTCTGCGTTCCGCCGGTCTGCCCTTGGCCGTCGCTGTCGTGGCCCTCGTCGGCATGGTCAGCATTCCCGGTGCCACGGCGCTGGGCTCCGCCGCCCCGACCCCGACCCTGACCTCGGCTCCCCACCTGAGCGGCTCCAGCTTCACCGAGACCTGGACCAGCGGCAACCTGCCCGACGAAGGCGGCCCCATCGCCCTCTCCTCGCCGGTGCCGGTGACCCTGGGTGGCCAGGCCTCCGTCGTCGTGGGGGACCGCACGGGCCACCTGTACGCCTACAACCTCGGCACCGGGTCAAAGGAGTGGATGACCTCCGACGGGGGCCTGGGGATCGACTCCACCCCCTCGGTGGCCCCGTTGGCAGGTGGGCAGCAGTCGATTCTGGTCGGACTGGGGTACGACGGGTCCCCGACCGCCGGAGGTTATGCCTCCTACTCCACCTCGGGATCCCAGAGCTGGCTCACCCAGGTGGTCAATCCCCCGAGCGACACCGACCCCGCCGGCGGTGTTCAGGCCGGCATCGCCGTCGGGTCCCTCCAGGCCGGAGGGGTTGACGCCGTGGCGGGGTCCCTGGGCCAGGTGTCCTACGCCCTCGATGCGGGCACCGGGGCCCCGCTGACCGGTTGGCCGTTCCTCAACTCGGACAGCACCCACTCGACGGCGGCCCTGGCCGACCTGTACGGGACTGGCCAGACCGAGATCATCGACGGGGCCGACCAGACGGCCGGCTTGGCCAATGGACAGCAGTACTCGCAGGGGGGACACCTGCGGATCCTCAGTGCCCAGGGAAATCAGATCTGCCGGGCCGACACCGACCAGGTGGTGGACTCGTCGCCGGCGGTGGGGGGGTTCCTCGGCGGCGGGGCCACCGGCATCGTGGTGGGCACCGGGGGGTTCTTCCCCGGCGCCTCGGACACCGACACCCTCAAGGCCTACAACAACCGGTGCCAGCTGCAGTGGTCGACAGGCCTGGACGGCCTCACCTTCTCGTCGCCGGCCCTCTCCGACGTCCTCGGCAACGGGTCGCTCCAGGTGGTGGAGGGCACCGATGTCGGGGCCACCCACGGGTTGCTGACAGGAACCGGTGGTTCCGTATGGGCACTCGATGCCGCCACCGGCCGGGTCATCTGGAAGGACAGCGGGGTCAACCTCCCCCAGATCGTCGGCTCGGTGGTCACGGCCGATCTCTCCGGACAGGGGTACGACGATGTGATCGTCCCCACCATCAACGGGACGTTCATCCTCGACGGCACCGACGGCGACGAGCTCGCCGAGCTACCCGGCAGCCAGAACCTCGGCCTGCAGAACTCGCCGCTTGTCACCGATGACCCCAACGGGACCATCGGGATCACCCTGGCCGGCTACGCCGCCTCGTCGTCCGCAGCCGGCGTGGGACAGATCGACCACTACGAGATCCAGGGCTCCGACGGGGCCGAGGCCGTGAGCGGGGCGGCCTGGCCGATGTTCCACCACGATCCCCAGTTGACCGGTAACGCCGGGGGCACCACGCCGGCCGGATCCATCCCGCCCTGCTCGGTTCCGTCGGCGGCCTACTCCGGCTACGACCTGGCCGCGTCCGACGGCGGCATCTTCACCTTCGGGACCCTGCCCTTCTGCGGCTCGGCCGGCGGCACGCGCCTCAACGCACCCGTGGTGGGCATGGCCATGGCCCCGGGCTCGGGCGGCTACTGGGAGGTGGCGGCCGACGGCGGTGTGTTCACCTTCGGCGGCGCCGGGTTCTTCGGATCGATGGGTGGCACGCGCCTCAACGCCCCCATCGTGGGCATGGCCGCCACGCCCGACGGCGGGGGCTACTGGCTGGTGGCCGCCGACGGCGGCGTGTTCGCCTTCGGAGATGCCGCCTTCTACGGCTCCATGGGCGGGCATCACCTCAACAGCCCGGTGGTGGGCATGTCGTCCTCGACGGACGGCAAGGGGTACCGCCTGGTGGCGGCCGACGGCGGCATCTTCGCCTTCGGCGACGCCCCCTTCGCCGGCTCGGAGGGTGGTGCCCGGCTCAACGCCCCCGTGGTGGGCACGGCCAACGACGCCAACACCGGGGGCTACTGGGAGGTGGCGGCCGACGGCGGCGTGTTCTCCTTCGGCGGGGCCCCGTTCTACGGCTCCACCGGCAACGTCCACCTCAACGCGCCCATCGTGGGGATGGCCGAGACCTCCGACGGCAGCGGCTACCGGTTCACGGCCGCCGACGGCGGCGTGTTCAGCTTCTCGGCGCCCTTCCTGGGCTCGATGGGCGCCGTCCGGCTGGCCCGCCCGGTGGTGGCCATGGCCGGCACCTGACCGTCGACGTGCCCGCACCCTGACCTGACCCTGACCCCGGCTCTTCGAATGGCCCCGGTGGGCAGGCGTAGACTTCGCCGGTGACCGACGTCCTGGCCGTGGCCAACCAGAAGGGTGGGGTGGCCAAGACGACGACGGTCCACTCCCTCGGCGTGGCCTCGGCCGAGGCCGGGCGGCGTACCCTGGTTGTCGACCTCGACCCCCAGGCCTGCCTCACCTTCTCGCTGGGCTTCGACCCCGATGCGCTGGACCGCTCCCTCCATGATGTCTTCGTCCGGCGCGACAGCGTGGCCGAGGTGGCCCGTCCGGTACCCGGCGTGGCCCTCCTCGACGTGCTTCCCGCCACCATCGACCTGGCCGGCTCCGAGGTGCACCTGCTCACCCGCACCGGTCGCGAGCACGTGCTCGAGCGGGCCCTGGAGCCGGTGCTCTCCGACTACGACCTGATCCTGATCGACTGCCCCCCGTCCCTCGGCGTGCTCACCATCAACGGGCTCACCGCGGCCAACGCCGTCCTGATCCCCCTGCAGTGCGAGGCGCTCTCCCATCGGGGCGTGGGCCAGCTGCTCGAGACCATCGAGGACGTCCGGGCCTTTGCCAACAGCGACCTGGCCGTCCGGGGCATCATCGCCACCATGTACGACGACCGGACCCGCCACTCGCGCCACATCATCGAGGAGGTCGAGTCCCGGTACGGCATACCCGTCCTCCAGCCGCCGGTGCGCAAGTCGATCCGCTTCGCCGAGGCCCCGGCCCGGGGGAAGTCCATCCTCCAGCACGCCCCCAACTCCCCTGGCGCCCAGGCCTACCGCCAACTGGCCCGCACCCTGCTCGACATGGGTGTGGTCACCGGCCCCGTCGGCTAGTGGCGTCCGGGCCCGACCCCCTGGGCAAACGGGCGCTGTACTGGCTCCCGGTCGATGAACAGGCGGTCGAGGGGGACGGCTACCGGCCCCGTCGTGGCCCCGCCGTGGGCGCCGACACCGTCCAACTCGACCCCGACCACCGCCACGCCCGGCCCTCGGGCAAGCGCGCCCTGTTCTCGGCGGCCACCCCGGCCGGTGAGGAGGAGGGGGCGGAGGACACCGTCACCGGCCCCCTCCCGTCACGGGGCCTGCTCGTCGTGGCCTGCTCGTCGTGCGGCTCGGTGACCCGGGTCGGGATCCTCGACTTCCTCCGGCTGCAGTTCCCCTTCGGGGCGTGGCTGCCCCGCCGGGTCTTCGACCGGTGGATGACGTGTCCGGCCTGCCGTCGCCGCACGTGGACCAGCGTGACGCTGTCGCGGTGACCGGGGTGCCACGGGCCGACCGTCGGGCGGTGTCCTGCTGCACCCTCGATCGGCCCACCGGACCGCCCCGGCGCGTCCGGTGATCACGCACCTCCTGCTCGCCGCCACCAGCTCGGACACACACCCCGGTGGTGTCACCGGCTGGATCCTCCACTTCCACGGGACGACCGCCTATGTGATCATCGGGTTCCTGGCCTTCGCCGAGGCCGCCCTGCTGGTGGGCTTCTTCATCCCTGGGGAGACGGCGGTGGTCATCGGCGGCGTGCTGGCCGGCCTGGGCGCCGTCAATCTCGAGGTGATGATGGCTGTGGTGGTGGTCTCCGCCATCGTCGGGGACTCCGTCGGGTTCGAGGTGGGGAAGCGGGCCGGCCCCTACCTGCTCGAGCGGCGGCCCCTCAAGGGGAACGGTGCCGTGCGCCAGACCATGGGCATGCTCGAGCACTACGGGGGCCCCGCCGTCTTCCTCGGCCGCTTCGTGGCCTTCGCCCGGGCCCTCATCCCCGGCCTGGCCGGCATGAGCGGCCTCCGGTACCGGGTGTTCCTCTTCTACAACGCCATGGGCGGGATCATCTGGGGCGTGGGCTACACCCTCCTCGGGTACGCCGTCGGACTCTCCTTCGAGCGGATCGTGAGTCAGGTGGGGCTGTGGTCGCTGGCCGGTGTGGGCTTCATCGTGGCGGTGGCCGTCGTGGTGCGTCTGGTGATGAAGCGGCGTGAGCGCCAGCGCCTGGCCGCCGAGTTCGCCGAGGGGGAGACACCCGGGGACCGCAGCGAGACAGCTGACGGCCCCGGCGCCGGTGCGGCCGCCTCCGGTGACACCGATACGGCCACGGACGCCGCCGGACCGGGAACGGCCGGCCTGGCCTGACCGATGGGGGTGTCCCCCTGGCCTCAGGCCGTGGTCACGAAGTACCGGGCCGGCTCGGTACCCTCACGCCGGATTCGGTCGTCCAGCTCGAGCAGGATGCAGTGGGCCACGGTCTCCCCGTTGGCCTGTCGTTGCATGAACCCCAGGATCTCGTCCCAGGGGCGCGACCAGTGGAGGCGCAGGGTGATCTCCCACGCCGTCGAGCCGGGGAACGTGGCCACGACCTGCTCGATCTCGTCGAGCCGGTCGCCGTGGTGGGCGATGAGCTCCTCCAGACGGCCCTGCAGGTTGGCGAACCGGTACTCGTGGGCGGGGAGGACCTCCTCGGCCGGCACGTCCATCAGCTTGGCCAGGGAGGCCAGGAAGTCCCCCAGTGGATTGGCCACCTGCTGGGAGTGGGCCGAGATGTTGGGGGTGATGCGGGGCAGGACATGGTCCCCCGAGATGAGCAGGCGGCGCTCGTCGCTGTAGAAGCAGACGTGCCCCGGCGAGTGGCCCGGGGTCCAGATGGTGCGGAGAGGCCACCCGGGGAGGTCGATGGCCCCGCCGTCCTCGAACAGGACGTCGGGGACGGCCATGGTGACCATCGACTTCACGGCCATGGCCGACGAGGCCAGATCGGGGAGCTTGTCGGCGGGCACCCCCGACTCGGCCAGAAAGTGGGCCATGGTGGCCAGCAGCTCGTCGGTGTCGCCGTAGCGGGCCTCCAGCATCACCGCGTCGGCGGGGTGGAGCCCGATCCACGCCCCCGAGGCCTCCCGCACCCGGCCGGCCAGTCCGTAGTGGTCGGGATGGATGTGGGTGACCATCACGGCCCGGACGTCGGCCATGCTTCCCCCGGCG
>Ga0181534_10001757_pt1 | contig 13879 bp, 10 predicted proteins | sample PEATcosm2014_Bin_37_FD_119758 | JGI IMG/M metagenome (GOLD analysis project Ga0181534, IMG submission 119758) | Peatland microbial communities from MTU Mesocosm Facility, Houghton, MI, USA - PEATcosm2014_Bin17_10_metaG | ecosystem: Environmental > Terrestrial > Soil > Wetlands > Peat | place... | reverse complement strand
CCCGGACGGCCAGGTGGACGGTCTCGATGGTCATGCTCTCGCACATGCCGAAGAATCCCTCGATGAAGGCCATGGTGGCGTCGATGCCCACGGCCGGGTCCAGCGGGATGTTGTGGTAGACGACGTCATCGGTGAAGAACGGGCGCAGGGCCTCGGTGTCGCGCCCGTCGAAGACATCGCAGAACTCCCGAACCAGTCGCTCGGCATCCTCTTCCGTTCCCATGGTGCACCTCCGAGGTCGGTCGAAGGCCTCAGGGTAGCCAATCCCCGTGCCGTCAGCCGGCCTCGGCCACCGTCTTCAGCTGCTCGAGCGTGCGCTCCATGCCATCCCTGGTGTAGGCGGCGTCATGGTCGACGCCGGTGGCCAGGCGGCCCAGGAGCCTGACCACCGGGCCCCGCTGGTCCTCCCACGTCTCCGTGACCCGGCAACCGTCGGCGGTGGGCTCGAAGCGGTAGTGCCACTCGCTGCTCGGGAGCCCGAGCACGGTGATCCGAAAGCCGAACAGGCGTCCGGGGTCCGACGCCACGACCCGCCCGGCCGTCTTCCAGGTCCGGGTGCCGCGGCGGTTCACGCCCCGGAACGCTGCGCCGGGCCGTGGGCCCGCGGCGCCCTTCGACCATGTCGCCCCCTCGTTCTCGGGGGACCACTCGCCCATCCGGGTGATGTCGGCGACCATGGCCCACACCTGCTCGGCCGGCACGCTCATCTCGCGGGTCACGCTCACCGGTTCGGGCACCGGACCTCCGCCTCCTCGTCGATCGGCGACACGGCCACAGTGTGCCATGCCCACTCCCGCAGCGCCCCGGTACGTGAGCGGCCCGCCCGCTAGAGTGACCCCGTTTGACCTACTCCACGAAAGCCATCGGAACCCCGGGGAGCGCACCGGGCGCCCCCTCCGACCCCGCCGGCACCGATCGGCGCATCACGCCGCTGGACGGCGTCCGGGGCGTGGCCATCCTCGCCATCATGGCGTACCACTCCGGTGTCCCCGGCCTCGACGTGGGCGGGTACTTCAGCCAAGACGCCTTCTTCGTGCTCTCCGGCCTGGTCATCACGTTGATCCTGCTCCGCGAGTGGCAGGGGGACCATCGGATCCGCCTCGGCCGGTTCTACGCCGGACGGATCCGGCGCCTCCTGCCCGCCCTCTTCGTGATGCTGATCTGCGTGACGCTCTACGTGAACTTCGTGGCGCCACCGGGGCAGTACCCGGGCTACCGCCAGGATGCCCTGGCCGTGCTGGGCTACTTCAGCAACTGGCACTTCATCGCCACCAACAGCAACTACTTCGCCATGAGCGGGGCGCCGTCGTTGCTCACCCATACCTGGTCGCTGGCCATCGAGGAGCAGTTCTACCTGGCGTGGCCGCTGATCCTCATGGCCATCCTGTGGCTGACCCGGCGGCGCCGGGACCTCGGTCTGTACGTGGTCCTCGCCGTGTCGACGTGCGGGGCCCTCCTGTCCACGGCGTGGATGGCCCATCTCTACCGCTCCCGTACCTCCCCGACCCGGCTGTACTTCGGCACCGACACCCATGCCCAGTCCATCCTGATCGGCTGCGCTCTGGCCGCGGCGCTCACGTTGATCACGGCCCGGGGCCGGGACGCATGGCTGGTGCCGGTGGCCCGGTCCCGCCGGGTGCGGTGGCTGCTCTCGGGAGGAGGGGTGGCCGCGGCGGTGGCGCTGGGCTGGCAGTGGACCCATGTCGGCCAGGGCCGCTTCGCCTTCGAGGGTGGCTTTCTGGTCGGCGCGCTGCTGACGGCAGTCGTGTTGGCCTCGGTGGCCTGCGCCCCGAAGGGCCCGCTGGCCGTGGTGCTGTCGTGGCCGGTCCTCACCTACCTGGGCACCATCTCCTACGGCATGTACCTGTGGTACTTCCCCATCTTCCAGGTCGTCGACGAGGCCCGGACCCATCGGACCGGCCTCAGCCTGTTCGCCCTGCGGGTGGCGGTGGACATCGCCGTGGCCACGGCCTCGTACTTCCTGATCGAGCAGCCGGTCCGACGCGGGGCCCTGTTCCGCTTCTCGGGCCCCCGGTGGGTCCCCCGCGTGCGGACGCTCGGCCTGCTGGCCTCGTCGCTGGCCGTCACGCTGGGCGTCGTGGTGGGCATGACGGCCGGGTCGTCGGCCTCGTTCGCCATCCCCGTGTCCTCGGCCCGCTCGTCCCCGGTGCCGTCCCTGACCCCGGCCCCCGCCCTCGGAGTCCACAGCGTGACCCGGCTGCTGGTCGTCGGGGACTCGACGGCACTGACGCTGGCCAACGCCCTTCCCACCGCCGGTGACGGATGGGATGCGGCCATCGACGAGCAGGGCATCATCGGCTGCGGCGTGGCCATCGGGCCGCTCGTCCTGGACCACGGCGTGGTCGGGACGCCCGGTGCCCCCTGTGACAGCACCACCCCGGTGGGCCAGCAGTGGCCCGCCCGGCTGCGGGGCCTGGTGGCCGGCGTCCACCCCGACGTGGTGGCCCTGCTGGCCGGCCGGTGGGAGGTCACCGACCGGGTCTACGACGGCCAGTGGACCAACATCCTCGCCCCGGCGTTCCAGCGCTACGTGAGGGACCAGCTCCGGCTGGCCGTGCAGATCGGGACGGCGTCGGGGGCCCACATGGTGCTGCTCACCGCCCCGTGCTACTCCAGCGGTGAGCAGCCCGACGGCTCGCCGTGGCCCGAGGACTCCGCCGCCCGGCTGCAGGCCTACAACGACCTGCTGTACTCGGTGGCCGCCGAGTTCCCGGCCCAGGCCTCGGTGGTGAACCTCAACGCCATGATGTGCCCGGGCGGACGCTTCGAGCCGGTCATCGACGGGGTGACCGTCCGGGCCCCGGACGGGGTCCACTTCCCCTACTACCAGTTCGGCGACCCGGCGGCGTCAGCGCCCGACACCCTGGCCCAGGTCAACGCCTTCGCCGCGTGGATCGGACCGAAGCTCATGCCCCAGCTGGTGGCGGGGGCGGACACCTCCAGCGACTAGGCGACCGGTCAGTGGCAGTGCTCGGCCGGCGGGGGCACGTCGAGGGCCGGGTTGCGGTCGAAGAATCCCACCGGCATCAGGTGGAACCCGCAGTACTCGACGGGCATGACCGGCCAGTCCTCGGGTCGGGGGGAGTGGCTGACCCCGAAGGTGTGCCAGACCACGATGGGCGTGTCGACCAGGGACCGGTCGGCGGCCGTCCAGGCCGGCAGCCCGTCCCCTCCGGCGTGCTGGTTGGGGTAGTCGCCCGCCGCCCGCCGCTCGTCGGGGGCGTAGGGCGTCACCCACAGGTTGTGGCGGGCGAATCCGGCCCGCCGGCCGATGCTGGAGTCGGGCTGGGCCAGCAGGGTGGGCGTGGCCCCCGGGAGGAGCTTGTAGGCCACCGGACGGTCGAGCCCGTTGCTTACCTCGGGGTTCCTGAACTGCCAGTGGCGGCCACTGGCGGGGTCCACTTCACGCTGGGCGTCCGACTCGGACGCCAACCGGGTGGCGCGCTGACGGAAGGCGTTGCCCCACGGATTCCCGTCGCCGGCGGGCAGCGCCTCGAAGCTGACCTCGTAGGCCTCGTTGACCGGTCCGTCCACGGTGAGGTCCAGGCGGGCGCAGAACAGGTGCTGGTGGAAGGGGGCCGCCAGGCCCGGTGCCACCACCGACCCGAACTCGGGCACCTGGCCCGGAGCCAGGGCCTGTGTGGACATGATCCCGGTGAGCTTGACCTCGAGCTGGATGGTGCCGTCGAGGTAGAAGTACCAGTAGAAGCCGTACTCGTAGTTCCCCACGGTGGCGATGGAGGACACCACCAGACGGCGTGAGCGCCGGACCTCGGTGCGTGCCGTGTTCATGTCCTGGTGCTTCCAGAGGATCCCGTAGTCCTCCTCGTGGATGCACACGGCGTTCTCGATGGCGTACGGGGTGCCGTGCTCGCTGCAGAGCACGGCGTCGAGGTAGGTGATCTCCCCCAGGCAGTCGCAGCCCAGGGTCAGGGAGTTGGCCAGGCGGCCCAGTCCCCACTCGCCGACGTCGAAGGCGTTCTTCCACCCGTGCAGCGGTCCGGGATCGCCGTAGGGCACGACCATCTCGCTGATCGAGGCCCGGTGCAGGATGGGCCGGAGGCCCCCGTCGTCGTAGCCGACGGTGCGCAGCACCAGGCCCTCGAGGGGCTCCACGGTCACCCGCATGGTCCAGTGCTGCCAGGTGAGGAGGTTTCCCTCCACGGTGAAGCTGGGGCCCTCGGGCTGGACGATGTCCAGGGGCCGGAGGCCGGTGCGTTGGGGCTGATTGTCCTCGGCCAGGTAGCTCCCCCGCTCCGGCGGCAGGGGCACCACGCCGAGATCCAGGACCTCCAGCACCTCGCCGCGGGCCGCGTCCACCGTGGCCAGCACACCTTCCACCGGTCGGGCGTAGCCGTTGTCGGTGGGCTCCTCGCGGTAGTACGAGAGGCATCGGGAGATCCGCCGGCCCTCCTCCAGGGGGTTGCCGAAGTTGCCCGTGGGCCACGGGTCGATCTGGACCTTCTCGAAGTCGGTGATGCCCCGCCGGCGCATCGCCTCCTGCCACTCCGGGCTCTCGCGCAGCGCCAGGATGGCCCGGTACGAGTCGTCGAAGAGCAGTGCCGGCCGCATCCCGGCGCGCGGCGTCCACTCGACGATCCGGCCGGTGCCCACAGCCACGACGGCTTCCACCACGTCGGCCTCGGGACCGGGCAGGAGGATCAGCCGCACGCGCCGTTCGACGGGATCACCGGCTCGATGGGCCTCGACGACGGGACGGCTCGGCTCGTCGAGGGCGACCGAGGCGAAGAGGACACCTTCGGCCACCCGGCCGCTGTCGCGCACGGTGGACACCGCCGTGCGGATCTCGTCGGCCGTGAGGGCGTCCAACGGGTGCGCCGTGATCGGGGCCACGTCAACCACGGGCGGCCACCCCCGGCCGCCGGCCTGGCTCGGTCACTCCCCGCATGTGCTCTCCTCCGTTCCCGGCACCGAGCGCCCCTCCCGGCACCCCTCCGAGCGGGGCCGGTAGTCTCGGCAACGATGACAGAACGTACCGCGGGTCCGGTGCGGGGGGTGACGGACCACGCCAGCGTGGGTCCTGATCGTCCCGCCATCATCGTCGGAGACACCACGCGCACCTACGGCCAGCTGGAGGATCGGGCCCTGCGCCTGGCCTCGGTCCTGGCCGGGTTCGGGGCCGGGCCGGGCCGGCCGGTGGCCGCCGTCCTGCCCAACGGTGTCGAGATCTTCGAGGTGGCCACGGCGGCGTCGATGCTCGACGCGCCGTTCCTCCCGGTCAACTGGCATCTCCGGGCCGACGAGCTGGCCTTCATCCTGAGCGACGCCGACGTGGCGGTGGCGGTGGGCCACGAGGCCATCGACGGCGAGCTCCACCGGGGCGTCACCGGGCTCGGGATCCCCACGCTGTCGGTCGGGCGGGACTACGAGGGGCTGGTCGACTCGGCCGACCCCCTGCCCGGGGGTGACAGCGGGGGGAGCCCCGAGCTGATGTTCTACACGTCGGGGACCACGGCCCGCCCCAAGGGGGTGGTGCACGGTGCCCTGGCCGACCGAGAGGGCCGCAGCCGGGGGATGGAGGGACAGGTGGCCCTGTGGGGCTGGACCGAGGACGACGTCTACGTGATGAGCGGCCCGGCCTACCACGCCTCCCACCTGGGCTGGTCCCTCACCGCCCTCTTCGTGGGCGCGCTCACCGTCGTCACCGAGCAGTTCGAGGCCCGGGCCTGGTTGGGTGAGGTGGCCCGGCACCGGGGGACCCGCACCTTTATGGTGCCGGCCCACTTCATCCGCATCCTCGAGCTGCCCGAGGACGAGCGCGCCGGGTTCGACGTCTCGAGCCTGCGGCTCGTGGTCCACGCCGCCGCTCCGTGCCCGGTGGCCGTCAAGCACCGGATGATGGAGGCATTCCCCTCGGTCGAGATCCATGAGCTCTACGGGGCCAGCGAGGGCGGTGCCACCAAGATCTCCCCCGAGGAGTGGCGGGACAAGCCGGGCAGCGTGGGCCGACCGTGGCCCGGGGTGGAGATCAGGATCCTGGACGAGGACGGCCACGCGGTGCCCACCGGCGAAGCCGGCCTGGTGTACATCCGGCCGGCCGGGACCCTGCGGTTCCGCTACCGCAACGACGACGAGGCCACCGAACGGGCCTGGCGCGACGACGCCTTCACCGTCGGGGACATCGGGTTCGTCGACGCCGACGGCTACCTGTTCATCACCGACCGGGTCTCGGACATGGTCCTGTGGGGAGGCGTCAACATCGCCCCGCGGGAGATCGAGGAGGTGCTCTACGGCCACCCCGCCGTGGTCGACTGTGCCGTCTTCGGGGTTCCCGACGAGCGCGACGGCGAGCACCTCGAGGCCATGGTGCAGCTGCGGGTCCCGGTCAGCACGGACGAGCTGGCCGGCTACGTGGCCGACCGGCTGGCCAAGTACAAGGTCCCCCGGCACTGGGAGGTGGTGGACGAGCTCCCGCGCGATCACAACGGAAAGGTCCGCAAGCGCCTGCTCGGCCAGGCCCGCGCCTCGGAGCAGGGGTAGGGGAGTGGCCCTCCGGATCGTGGTTGACCGGGACCGGTGTGTAGGCTCCGGAAATTGCCTGTACTGGGCGCCGGGGACCTTCGACCTCGATGACGACGGGGTGTCGACGGTCGTGGATCCGCACGGCGATGACGAGGAGCGCATCCGGGTGGCGGCCGAGGGCTGTCCCACCCGGGCCATCTCGGTCGAGGACGGGGACGGGCCGGGATGAGCCGGGATGAGCCGGGATGAAGCAGTGAACGACACCGAGGACGAAGGGTGACCCCATGCCAATCGCACTGACCGACGAGCACGAGGCGCAGCGCCTCTCGGCCCGGCGCTGGTTGGACACCCACTGTCCGCCGTCGGTGCCCCGGGCCCTCCTCGACGCCGAAGAGGAGACCCTGCAGCCGGTGTGGAAGGCGATGGCCGGGGAGGGCTGGTTGGGCATCCACCTCCCCGAGGAGTTCGGGGGCCAGGGCTTCGGCCTGTTCGAACTGGCGGTCCTGCTCGAGGAGACCGGATGGTCGGTGGTCCCGGGCCCGCTCCTCCCCACCGTGGTCACCTCAGCCCTGGTGGCCGAGGCGTCGGCCGGTTCCGACCCCTCGTTGGCCGCCGCCGTCCTCCCGGGCCTCATCGACGGGAGCCTCACCGCCGCCCTCTCCTTCGGGGACACCCACCTCGACGTCATGGAGGGCGCGCCCGGCGGCGACCTGGTGGTCTCGGGGACGCTGCGGCCGATCCTCGGTGCGGGCACGGCGTCACTGGTGCTGGCGCCGGCCCGGGGTGACGACGGGGAGGAGACGTGGTGCCTCCTCGAGGTCGACGGATCCGGCCCCGGGTCCGAGGGTCGTGTGCACGTTGCCCCCCTGGGCAGTCTGGACCAAACCCGACGGGTGGGCGTGGTGGAGGTGGATGCCTACGTGGTCCCGGCCCGCTACCAGCTCCCGTCCCTCACCACCCGGCGCCTCCGCCAGGTGGCCACGGCCCTGATGGCGGCCGAGCAGGTGGGCGGGGCCCGGTGGTGCCTCGAGACGGCCACCGAGTACGCCAAGGTGAGGGTGCAGTTCGGCCGGCCCATCGGGCAGTTCCAGGCGGTCAAGCACCGGCTGGCCGACATGGCGGTACGGGTGGAGCAGATGACCGCGGTGGCGTGGGACGCCGCGGTGGCCGTCTCGGTCGACTCCGACGACGACAGCGTGGAGCTGGCCACGGCCACGGCCGCGGCGCTCACCGTCGACGGCTACGCCCGCTCGTCGGAGGAGTGCCTCCAGCTCCTGGGCGGGATCGGCTTCACCTGGGAGCACGATCTCCACCTGCACTTCAAGCGGGCCCATGCCGACCGGCAGCTGCTGGGCGAGACCGACGACTTCCGGCGCGAGGTGGCCACCGAGGCGGGGCGCGGGGTGCGGCGCCAGCTCACCGCCGACCTCCCCGACGAGGCCGAGCAGGCCCGGGCGGCGTTGGCCCCGTTGATGGCCGAGCTCGCCGCCACCCCCGAGGAGGCCCGGCGGGAGGCCCTGGTCGGGGCCGGGCTGGTGGTGCCGCACTGGCCCCGACCGTGGGGTCGGGACGCCGGGGCGGTGGAGCAGGTGGTCATCGACGAGCAGCTCGCCGCGGTCGGGATCGCCCGTCCCCACATCGGGATCAGCGCCTGGGCCCTGCCGGTGATCATCGCCAACGGGACCGAGGAGCAGCAGGAGCGGTGGGTCCGTCCCTCCCTCCTCGGCCGCCTGGCGTGGTGCCAGCTGTTCTCCGAGCCCGGGGCCGGCTCCGACCTGGCCAGCCTGACCACGCGGGCCGAGAGGACGGAGGGCGGATGGCTGCTGACCGGCCAGAAGGTGTGGACGTCCATGGCCGCCCAGGCCGACTGGGGCATCTGCCTGGCCCGGACCGACCCGTCGGTGCCCAAGCACGAGGGGATCACCTTCTTCATCGTGGACATGCACTCGTCCGGCCTGGACATCCGGCCCCTGCGGGAGATGACCGGCGCCGCCCTGTTCAACGAGGTCTTCCTCGACGAGGTGTTCGTGCCCGACGACTGCGTGGTCGGCGAGGTCAACAGCGGTTGGGCGGCGGCACGGATGACACTGGCCAACGAGCGGATCTCGATGTCCACGGGGTCCACGTACGGGATCGGCGTCGAGTCCCTCCTGCGACTGGCCGAGAAGCGGGGAGATGCCATCTCGGCCGGCCTGGTGGTCCAGCTGGGTGGGCTGCTGGCCGAGGCCCAGTCCATCAGCCTCATGTCGCACCGGTCCACGCTGCTGGCCCTGGCCGGCTCTGATCCGGGAGCCGGGGCCGGGCTGCGCAAGCTGCTGGGCGTGGAGCACGAGCAACGCGTCCAGCTGCTGGGCCTGGCCATGCTCGGCGCCGAGGGGGCCACCACCGAGGGACGGTCGGAGCGATGGATCCAGGGGCTGCTGTTCACCCGGTGCCTGACCATCGCCGGGGGCACCAGTGAGGTGCAGCGCAACGTCATCGCCGAACGGATCCTCGGACTGCCCCGCGACCCCGAGCCGGGGGGTTGAGCCGGACCCTCTGACTGCGGGCGCCTCGGTACCACCCGACCTCCGGCTATACCGTCCCGGCCCGCTCGGCCTCGGCGAACTCGTCGTCGGACAGGCCGACCAGGTCGCACCAGACCGAGCGGTTGTCCGCCCCGAGGATGGGGGCGCCCGTGGGCACGGGCGTCGGGCGTCCCACGAACCGGGGGAACGGCGCCTGCTGCCGGATCGGCCCCAGCACCGGGTCGTCCACCGCCACCAGGTCGCCGCGGGCGGCCATGTGGGGGTCGGTGAAGATGTCGGCGGCGCTGTAGGCCGTGCCCACCGGGACGTCGTGGGCGATGCACACGGCCTCGATGTCGGCGGCGTCCCGTGCCCCGGTCCACGCGGCCACGATCCCGTTGATCTCATCGGCGTGCTGCGACCGGAGCGCCAGGGTGGTGAAGCGGGGATCGGTGAGGAGGTCCTCACGGCCCATGGCCCGGCACAGCCGGCCGAAGTTGGCGTCCGACCCGCCGACGATGCAGATGTAGGCGCCGTCGCCTGTCGGGTAGTTGTCCAGGGGGGCGGAGTTGCGGAGCCGGTTGCCCTCCCGCCCCCGAACCGTCCCCAGGCGGTCGTAGCCGGCCAGCGTCCACTCGAGCACCCGCAGCACCGCACCGTAGAGGGGGGCGTCGATGACCGACCCCGTGCCGCCCCCGTCGGAGGGGGGGCGCAGGTCCCGCTGGTAGAGGCCGGCCACGGCGGCCATGGCGGCGAACACGCCGGTCAGGTAGTCCGAGATGGTCACGCCCGGTCGCACCGGCGGCCGGTCGGGCTCCCCGGTCAGGTGGAGCAGGCCGCCGTAGGCGATGCCCAGGCGGTCGAGCCCGGGACGGGACGAGTAGGGGCCGTCCTGCCCGAAGACGCTGATGCGCACGTAGACCAGCCGGGGGTCGAGGTCAGCCGGGCCGAGGTGCCACTTCTCCATGGTTCCGGGCCGGAAGTTCTCGCACACCACATCGGCCCGCGCCGCCAGCCGGCGGAACAGCTCCTGGCCCCCGGGTGTCCGCAGGTCGCAGGTGGCGCCCCGCCGGCCCCTACCCTCCACCGACCAGAACAGTGAGTACGGCTCGCCGCCGCCCTCTCCGCCCTCACCGCCATCGCCGCTGCCCTCGCCGCCGTCCGGATCCTCGGTGGTGGCGAAGGGGCCGATGGTGCGCATGAAGTCGCCACTTCCGGGAAGCTCGACCTTGATGACGTCGGCGCCCAGCTCACCGAGGAGCCCGGCGCAGAACGGCGCCGAGATGCGGGTCCCCACGTCGAGGACCCGGAGCCCGGCCAGGGGACCCGTCGGTCCGGCGTCGGACCCGGCGTCTGACTCGGCGTCGGGCCCGGTGTGACCCGGGCTCACTCGCCGCCCGACCGGTCGCCGCGGTCGCGGTCGGCGAAGACCTCCTTCATGGAGCCCTTGGCCTTCCGGTCCTCGAGGGCCTGGGCCGCGGTGGCGGTGTTGTGCATCCAGTGGTGGGCCATGAAGTGGTACTTCCACGAGTCCGACTGGCCCATGAGGTCGGCGGTGTGGTTGAGGGTGTCCTTCACCACCTGGGCGGTGGCCGGCGGCACCAGCGAGATGCGGTCGGCCAGGGCCCGGGTCTGCTCGGTCAGCTCGGCGCGGGGGACCACCCGGTTGACCAGGCCCAGGCGCCACGCCTCCTGGGCATCGATGATGTCCCCGGTGAGGAGGAACTCCTTGGCCTTGCGGATGCCCAGCTCCCAGGGCTCGACCAGCAGCTCCACCCCGGCCCCGGTCATGCGCAGCACCGGGTTGGAGAACTCGGCGTCGTCGGCCGCCACGATGAGGTCGCACATGCAGGCCAGCATGAGGCCGGCGGCCACGCAACTGCCCTGCACGGCAGCGATGGTGGGCTTGCGGAAGTCGTGGATGCGCTTGCAGCGGTCGTAGTACATGACCTTCTCGTGGTACATCTTCCCCTCGGGGGTCTCCCGCATCAGCCGCCACTTGTCCGTCTCGCCGTCCCCGATGAGCGCCTTCAGGTCGTGGCCCGACGAGAAGTGCTTCCCCGCCCCGGCCAGGATCACCACCCGCACGGCGTCGTCGGCGTCGGCCCGGTCGAAGGCGTCGTCCATCTCGTCGATGAGCCGGGTGTCCTGGGCGTTGGCCATCTCGGGGCGGTTCATGGTGATGGTGGCCACCGTGCCGTCCACCTCGTAGAGGATCGCTTCGTACTCCATGGGCAGTTCCTTCCCGATCGCCCCGGTCCCGCCCGGCCTGTGCCGGTCAGTCCCGGGGGAGCCCCAACACCCGCTCGCCGACCAGGGTCCGCTGCACCTCGTTGGTGCCGGCGAAGATCGACGACGCCTGATAGTAGAGCCACGACCGCTGCCACATGCCGTCTCCCGGGTTGTCGGCCGCCCCCTGCCAGAGGGACGCCGCCGGACCCAGCACGGTCATGACCGTCTCGTGGAGGCGCTTGGACATCTCGCTCCAGTACAGCTTGAGGGCACTGCCCTCGGGCCCGGGGTGCTCGCCCCGCTCCAGCCGGGTGAGCGTCCGCCAGTTGTGCAGCTGGAACAGCTTGACCTCGATGTAGGCCTCGGCCAGGCGCTGCCGCACCTCCGGATCGGCGAATCCGCCGGGGGCGGGCTGGGCGGCGGCCAGCTCGAGCAGCTCGGCCAGCAGCTGTACGTGGATGCCGAGCTGTCGGGGGTTGACCCCCCGCTCGTGGGACAGGGTCGAGTTGGCCACCGACCAGCCGTTGCCCGCCACCCCGATGAGCTGTTCATCGGGCACGAAGACCTCGTCCAGGAGGACCTCGTTGAACTCGGCGTCCCCGGTGATCTGCACCAGGGGCCGGACCTCGACGCCTTCAGCGTGCATGTCGATGACCAGCGAGGAGATCCCCATCTGGCGCTTGGGGGCGTCGGGCTCGCTGCGGGCCAGGCACAGGCCCCAGTCGGCGAACTGGGCATAGGACGTCCACACCTTGTGCCCGCTGACCCGGAACCCGCCCGGCACCTTCTCGGCCCGGGTGGTCAGGGAGGCCAGGTCGCTGCCCGCCTCGGGCTCGCTGAACAGCTGGCACCAGAGCTCCTCGGCCGGGAGGATGGGGGGGAGCCACCGCTCCTGCTGCTCGGTCGTGCCGTGGGCGAACAGGGTGGGGCTGACCAGGTTGATGCCGATGCGGCCGACCAGCTCGGGGGCCCGGGCCCGGGCCATCTCCTCGGTCACCAGAAAGTGCTCGGTGGCGCCGAGTCCCCGGCCGCCCAGCTCCTCGGGCCAGGTGACCCCGACCCAGCGGCCCTCGGCCAGCATGGCCTGCCAGCGGCGGCCGAAGGCCACCACCTCGGCCAGGTCCTGGGAGCGTGAGGGCGGCTCCGTGCCGTACTCCCAGGGGAGGTTGGTGACCAGCCAGGCCCTCAAGTCGGCGCGCAGGTCCTGCTGCGCCGCGGTCATGTGGAGATCCATCCCCGTCAGCTTGGCACCTATGCTTCGCCGCTGTGGAATTCGAACTCTCCCCCGACCAGCGGGACCTGGTCGCCGCGGCCGGTGCCCTCCTCGACGGCCTGGCCACCCGGGAACGGATCCGGGCCTTCGTGGGATCGGGGACGGCCGACGATGTCGGGGAGCGGGACGGCGGATTCGATGCACCGCTGTGGGAGGCCATGGCCGAGCAGGGGTGGCTGGGCGTGGAGCGTCCCGAAGCGGCCGGTGGCCTGGGGATGGGCATGGTCGAGGTGGCCGTGCTGTGTGAGCAGCTGGGCCGACGGACGGCCCCCGCCCCCTTTCTCGGAACGGTCCTGGCCATGGCCGCGCTGCAGCAGGCCGGGGACGACGAGGCCGTGCCGGTCGCCGCCGTGGCCGAGGCCGAGCAGTGGGCCGGGCGACTGGCCGCCGGGGAGGCTGTGGGCACGGTGTCCTGGGCGGCCCGTCCCGGGACGGTGGCGGCGAGGGCCGAGGGGGACCGCTGGCTCCTCACCGGGCGACCCGAACCCACCCTCTACGCCGCCGAGGCCGACGTGGTCGTGGTCGTCACCGAGGATGCCGTCTTCACCGTGGCCCTCCCCGTCGGGGATCGGCCGGGCGTCGAGCCGGCCATGGACCGGACCCGCTCGCTGGCCTGGCTGCAGCTCGATGACACCGCCGCCCACCGCATCGGCGGGACGTCAGCGGCCCGACTCGTGGTGGACCGGGCCGCAGTGGGCACCGCCGCCGAGCTCCTGGGCACAGCGGCGCACGCCCTGGAGATGAGCGTGGAGTACGCCACGGTGCGCCGCCAGTTCGGCCACCCCATCGGCAGCTTCCAGGCCGTCAAGCACAAGCTGGCCGACGCCCTGGTGGATGTGGAGGCCATGCGCTCCAGCGCCTACTACGCCGCCTGGTGCCTGGCCACCGACGATCCCGAGGCCTCCCTGGCCGCGTCCATGGCCAAGGCCTGGTGCTCCGACGCCTCGCAGCGGGTCCTGGCCGCCGGCCTGCAGGTCCACGGGGGCATCGGGTTCACCTGGGACCACGACATCCACCTGTCGCTGAAGCGGGCCCGGCTCGACGCCGCCTCGTTCGGAAGTGCCGCCTGGCACCGTGAGCGCATCGCCGGCCTGCTCGAACAGCGCCTGGCCGCCGGGGTCGCCCCCATCTGACATGACACCGGCCGGCGCGGCTCAGCGTCGAGCGGTCGGCTCAGCGTCGAGCGGTCGGCTCAGCCGACGGCAGTGTCCTGCTGGATCTCGATGGTGTTGCCGGCCGGATCCACGAACCAGATCTGGACCACTTCACCCTGGGCCCCCTCCACGTAGGGGATCCCGGACTCCTCGAGCTCGGCGATGGCGGCGGGCAGGTCCTCCACGGCGAAGCAGACGTGCGGGCCGGT
>Ga0181534_10001755_pt1 | contig 13893 bp, 11 predicted proteins | sample PEATcosm2014_Bin_37_FD_119758 | JGI IMG/M metagenome (GOLD analysis project Ga0181534, IMG submission 119758) | Peatland microbial communities from MTU Mesocosm Facility, Houghton, MI, USA - PEATcosm2014_Bin17_10_metaG | ecosystem: Environmental > Terrestrial > Soil > Wetlands > Peat | place... | reverse complement strand
CGTTTCAAAGTTGCTCCGGACGGCCGCCTCTAGACGCGCCGTTTTCGCCTGCACCGGCTCGCGGAAGCGAACCGTGCGCACGCCCTCGACTTCGCGGCGCCGGGCCGCTTTGACCAGCTCACCGCGGTATACTCGCCCCCGCCAGGCCCAATTGCGCCGTGTCCGCACGGCGTGAGCGGGGGAACCAATGCGGAGGCAGTCTCCGCGGGGGCGAATTCACCGGGAGTCCGGTGGTAGCGCAGCCAGCGCGAGCCCGACAGCTCACCCCGTAGGCCAAGGCACAGCGGAGTGAGTTGATCGCGCCCACGCACATAGCGTCTCGTTGGCTCGCCGGGGCTCTCCTCGCAGCGGCTCTTGGTTGCGTGGCGGCGGGCACTGCCGCGGCCTCCAACGGTGGCACTGCGGTCGGCAAGCGCACCGTCGGTAAGCCGGTCCCAAGCCCAGTCGGTTCGACGCTGGGAACGATCACCTTCACGCCGTCGAACGTCATCGAGGGCCAGGTGACGGTCGCCACGGGCACGCTCGAGAGCTCCGATGCCGGACAGCCGGTGGCGCTCGAGATCGAATCGAAGCCCGACGTCTGGGACGCTGTGGCGACAAGCACGGTCGGCTCGAACGGTGCCTTCAGCATCGGTTGGAAGGCGAAGATCGTCGGCGCGTTCAACATGCGGGTGGTTTCCGGAGCGCTCGCTTCAGCGAGCGCCTCGGTGAGCACGCCGGAGACGTCGCTCAGCATCTTCCCTTCGGTGATCGCAACGTGGTACGGCCCCGGCCTCTACGGGCACCGCACCGCGTGCGGCGAGATGCTGACGCGCCACATCCTCGGCGTTGCCCACCGCTCGCTTCCGTGTGGCACCCCCGTGACGCTCTACTACGGCGACCAATCGATCACGGTGTCCGTGATCGACCGTGGGCCATATGCGAATGGCGCGACCTTCGATCTCACGTCGGCGACGGCGCAGGCGCTTGGAATAACCGAGACCGTCAAGGTCGGCTATAGCGCCGAGCGCGGCCTGAAGATCGCGCCAACGAACTGGTATCCCACCGGCACCACCGGCCCGACCGGCGTCAGCGGCCCGAGCGGCCCGAGTGGCGACACCGGCACCAGCGGCTCGACCGGCGGCGGCACGCTCGGCGGCGGCGCCACCGCCCCAAGCTGAGGCCTACAGCGCCGCGAGCTTCGCGCGGTCGTGGCGCGCGAAGATGCGCCTGACCGTGCCCGAGCGCGAGCGCATCACCAGCGACTCGGTTGTCGCGCCACTCGCACCCTCATAGCGAACGCCGGCCAGCACATCGCCGTCGGTCACGCCGGTCGCCGAGAACAGACAATCATCGCTCTTGATCAGCGCGTCGCAGTCCAGCACCCGTTCGAGGTCATAGCCGGCCGCGAGCGCGGCGTCGCGCTCCGCGTCGTCGCGCGGCCACAAACGCCCGACCAGTCCGCCACCGAGGCATTTGGCTGCTGCCGCCGACAGCACGCCCTCCGGTGTGCCGCCGATCCCCCACAGCAGATCGACAGCCGAGCGCTCGTCGCAGGCGAGCAGGACGGCTGAGACGTCGCCGTCGGTGATCAGACGCGCACGAGCCCCCGCCTCGCGAACCCGGCGCAGCCCGTCCTCGTTGCGGGGCCGGTCGAGCATCATCACCATCACGTCGCCGACGTCCGATCCCTTGCGCTTGGCCACGAGTTCGACGGTCTCCTCGAGCGGACGGTCGAGGTCGAGCAGATCGGCGATCTGGGCCGAGCCGGCCATCTTCTCCATGTAGAAACACGGGCCGGGATCGAACATCGTCCCGCGCGGCGAGAGAGCGATCACCGACAGCGCGCTGGGCATGCCGCGCGCTGTCGGCGTGGTGCCCTCGAGCGGGTCGACCGCGATGTCGACCGCCGGCGGCGAGCCGTCGCCGATGTGCTCGCCGTTGAAGAGCATCGGCGCCTTGTCCTTCTCGCCCTCGCCGATCACGACCAGGCCGTCGAAGCGGACGCTGTCGAGCATGTGGCGCATCGCGTCGACAGCCGCCTGGTCGGCCGCCTCCTTGTCGCCGCGCCCGATCTGACGGGCGGCACCGAGCGCCGCCGCCTCCGTGACCCGGACCAGCTCCAACGCGAGGTTGCGATCAGGCTTGGCTTGTGTCCTGCGAACGCTCATCGGGCCTCTCGCTCGCGCGCCCACGGCGCGTTCTGCCGGAGCCTACAGCGACCACAATCCTTTTACCGCGTCGCGACGGCCTGCTGATAGCTTGCGGCTCTTGCGAGATTGCGCGAGCACCCGCTGATGAGCCAGGCTCGGAGTGCGCAGCCGCGCGATTTTCGTCCGGATGGGGTGAGCGAAAGAGGGCTCGGGCCGCCGGGCGAACTGATCGTCGGTGTCGACGTTGGCGGCACGAAGGTCTCGATCGCGACGCTCCGTGACGGCCGCCTCGGCGATCCCAAGCTCAGCCCGACCGACCTGCGCGGCGCCGAGCAGGTGATCGGGCAGATCGTCGACGGGGTGGTCAACGCTACGCGGGGTCAGACCGTGGCGGCCGTCGGGATCGGCATCCCGTCGGTCGTCGAGTTCGCGACCGGCCTGGTTCGCTCTTCAGTCAACATCCCGCTCCAGGACGTGCCGCTGCGGCAGGTCCTCGAGAAGGCCCTCGGCGTCCCCGTCTTCGTCGACAACGACGCCACCGTGGCCGCACTGGCCGAGGCCCACGATGAGCAGGGACGGCTCGACGTTCGCCACCTGGTGATGCTCACGATCGGCACCGGCGTCGGCGGCGGTATCGTGATCGGTGGGCGTCCCTACCGCGGCGCAACCGGCGGCGCGGGGGAGATTGGCCACACGCTGATCGGCATCGAACACGACATCCCAGCGGCAACTGACCGCTTCCCCCAGCCCGGTTCGCTCGAAGCGCTTGCGGCGGGGCACGAGCTCGACCGCCTGACGCGCGAGGCGGCAGCGGCAAACCCGCGCTCGACGATCGGCCTGGCGCTCCTTCAGTCCGGCAAGATCGCCGGGCCGGAGACGGTCGCCGCCGCTCGCGCCGGCGACGACGTCGCGATCGGACTGCTATCGCTGCTCGGGCGGCGCGTCGGAATCGGTGTCGCCAACGCGATCAATACATTCGACCCCGACGTGGTCGCGATCGGGGGCGGCGTGTCGGCGGCCGGCGAGTTCCTGCTCGAACCGGCCAGGCAGACAGCGTGGGGGTACGTACGTGAAGGATTGGGTACGAAGACCGAGATCCGTCTTGCCCGCTCCGGGCCCGAGGCCGGTGTCCGCGGCGCGGCACTGCTTGCTCGCAGCGAGCTCCATCCACACTCCGACCCCTACGAGAAGGAAGCGCAATGACAACGGTCGCTCGCGACACAGAGCTTGATGAGCTGTGCATCAACACGATCCGCACGCTCTCAATGGACGCGGTGCAGAAAGCCAACTCCGGGCACCCGGGCACGCCGATGGCGCTCGCCCCCGTCGCCTACACGCTCTACACGCGGGTCATGCGCCACAACCCCGCCAACCCGGAGTGGCCGGGCCGCGACCGCTTCGTGCTCTCGTGCGGTCACGCATCGATGCTTCTCTACGCCTGCCTCTATCTGTGCGGCTACGGCCTCGAGCTTGACGACCTGAAGAACTTCCGCCAGCTCGGCTCGCCCTGCGCCGGTCACCCCGAATATGGCCACGCCGCCGGCATCGAGGCGACCACCGGCCCACTCGGGCAGGGCATCTCGACCTGCGTCGGGATGGCGCTCGCCGAGCGGATGCTCGCGGCGCGCTACAACCGTCCGGGCCACCAGCTGATCGATCACCACACGTTCACGATCTGCTCCGACGGCGACCAGGAGGAGGGGATCGCCTCGGAGGCGTCCTCGCTCGCCGGCCACCTCGGGCTCGGACGGCTGATCGCGTTCTACGACGACAACCACATCTCGATCGAAGGCAATACCGATATCGCCTTCAGCGAGGATGTCGGTGGGCGCTACGAGGCCTACGGCTGGGACGTCCAGAACCTCGGCGAGGATCTCGCCGTCGAGCGGATCGAGGAGGCTGCACGCGCAGCGATGGCCGTCACCGACCGTCCGTCGCTGATCATCTGCCGCACCCACATCGGCTACGGCTCGCCGAACAAGCAGGACAGCGGCGAGGCTCACGGCTCCCCGCTCGGCGAGGAAGAGGTCCGTCTGACGAAGGAGTTCTACGGCTGGCCGACGGAGCCGCCGTTTCTCGTCCCCGACGAGGCGCTCGCACACTTCCGCGCGACGATCGCGACCGGCGAGGCGCTCGAACGCGAATGGGAGTCCCGCCGCGCCGCTTACGCGAGCGCACATCCGAACGCGGCGGCCGAACTCGAGGACATCTTCGCGCGACGGCTGCCGAAGCTGCCGAAGGGGCTGCTGAAGCGCTTCGAGCCGGGCGAGAAGATCGCGACCCGCAAGGCTTCGGAAGCGGTCATCCAGGTCGCGGCGGCGCTCGTGCCGAACCTGGTTGGCGGCTCGGCCGACCTCGCCCCATCGACGCTGACGCTGATCGACGACGCCGGCAGCGTGACGCGATCAGACTACGGCGGACGGAACTTCCACTTCGGCATCCGCGAACACGCCATGGGCGCGGTCGTCAACGGCCTGGCCCTGGGCGGACTGCGGGCCTACGGCTCAACCTTCCTGGTCTTCTCCGACTACATGAAGGGCGCGATCAGAATCGCGGCGCTGAGCCGGCTGCCAGCGACCTTCGTCTACACGCACGACTCGATCGGCCTCGGCGAGGACGGCCCGACGCACCAGCCGATCGAGCAACTCGTCGCGCTGCGCGCGACGCCCAACTTGAACGTCGTGCGACCGGCCGACGCCCACGAAACCGCCCTCGCGTGGAGCTTCGCGTTGCTCGCGACGCATACGCCGACGGTGCTCGCCCTGTCGCGCCAGGGCCTCCCAGTGCTCGACCCGCAGGCGATCCCCGACGACGCGATCGAGCGTGGCGGCTACGTGCTCGTCGACTGCGACGGTGAGCCCGACGTCGTGCTGATCGGCACCGGCTCGGAGGTCTCCCTGTGCCTCGAGGCGGCCGAGCAGTTGAGCCGCGACGGCGTTGGCGTGCGTGTCGTCAGTATGCCCTGCGTGGACCGCTTCGCCGAGCTCGCCGCCGATCAGCAGCAGACCGTGATCGGCCCGGCCGGCACGGCGCGAATCGCGGTCGAGGCGGCGAGCCCGATCGGCTGGGATCGGTTCGTCGGCGAGAACGGCGCGATCATCGCGATGCACAGCTTCGGGGCTTCCGCGCCAGCCGCCGACGTCTACCGCCACTTCGGCATCACCGCCGAGGCGATCGTCAAGCGGGCGCACGACCTACTTGGAACCTGACGTCGAGAGGACGAAACCGATGGCAAGCCTCCCCCACACCCAGAATGAGAAGCTTGCGGCGCTCGCCGCCGCCGGCACGGCGCCGTGGCTCGATCAGATCCGCCGCGGGCTGATCTCGAGCGGCGAGCTCGCGCGGCTGCGCGACGAGGACTCGCTGCATGGCGTGACGTCGAATCCGGCGATCTTCGAGCAGGCGATCCTCGGCTCCGACGACTACGACGAGGCGATCCACGAGGGCGCCAGGGACGGGCTCGACTCGGTGGCGATCTATGAGCAGATCGCGATCGCCGACGTCCAGGATGCCGCCGACATCCTGCGCCCGGTGTTCGATTCCCAGAACGACGGGTTCATCTCGCTGGAGGTCTCACCGGACCTCGCCCACGACACCGAGCAGACGATCGTCAAGGCGCGCGAGTACTGGGCGCGCCTCGACCGGCCCAACGTGATGATCAAGATTCCCGGCACCGACGCCGGTGTGCCCGCGATCGAACAGGCGACCTACGAGGGCATCAACGTGAATGTCACACTGCTGTTCGGCATCGAGCAGTACACGGCCATCGCCGAGGCCTACATTCGCGGGCTCGAGCGCCGCCACGCCGAAGGTCTGGCGCTTGACGTCCACTCGGTCGCCAGCTTCTTCGTCTCACGCGTCGACACCGAGGTCGACAAGCGGCTCGAGGCGCTGGGGCGCAGCGATCTCGCCGGCACCGCCGCAATTGCGAACGCGCGTGCCGCGTACAAGCGCTTCAGGGAAATCTTCGAGAGCGATCGCTTCGCGTCGCTCGCCGACGCCGGCGCGCTGGTCCAGCGGCCCCTGTGGGCGTCGACCGGCACCAAGAACCCCGCCTACTCGGAGACGCTGTACGTCGACCAGCTCGTCGCGCCCAACACGGTCAACACGATGCCGATGAAGACGCTGCTCGCGGTGGCCGAGCGCGGCCAGATCGAGCCGGGCAGCGCGGACCGCGATCCAACTCCCGCACTCGCGGCGCTCGAGCAGGCCGGGATCGACATGGCCGACGTTACGGCGACGCTGCTCGAGCAGGGCATCGCCGCGTTCGTCACGCCGATGAACAAGCTCCTGGCTGGGATCGACAGCGTGCGCCAGGCGGTGCTCACCGGCAGGCCGGACGCGATCGCAGCGACGATCCCGCCCGCGGAATCGGCCGCGATCGCCGAGCGTGTCAAGGCGGCGGCCGCGAAGGACGTCGCGCGCCGGGTGTGGGCGAAGGACGAATCGCTCTGGGGCGGTCCCGGCGTGCCAGAGATCGCCGACAGGCTGGGCTGGCTGACGATCTCCGACGCGATGCTCGAGCGCGCCGATGAGCTGGTCAGATTCGCCCAGGGGGTTGTCGCCGAAGGCTTCAAGGATGCCGTCCTGCTCGGCATGGGCGGCTCCAGCCTTGCGCCGGAGGTGCTGTGGCGGACCTTCGGCGCACCGAGCGAGGCGCTCGATCTGCACGTGCTCGACTCGACCGACCCCGACGCGATCCTCGAGGTCCAGAACGAGGTCGACCTGGCGCACACGCTGTTCATCGTCTCGACCAAGTCCGGCGGCACGATCGAAACGCTGTCGTTGTTCGAGCACTTCCACTCGCTCGTCGGCGACGGCAAGCAGTTCGTGGCGATCACCGATCCGGGCAGCTCGCTCGTCGATCTGGCGAGCAAGCACGGCTTCCGCGCCTGCTTCGAGAACGACCCGAACATCGGCGGCCGCTATTCGGCGCTGTCGCTGTTCGGGCTCGTGCCGGCGGCGCTGATCGGTGCTCCGATCCACGCGCTGCTCGAACGCGCGGTGATCGCCGAGCAGGCCTGCGCCCACTTCGACTCGAGCGCCTCCAACCCGGGGCTTTGGCTGGGCCTCGCGATCGGCGAGCTTGCGCGCCGTGGTCGCGACAAGCTGACGTTCGTCGTCGGCGATCCGGTCTCGAGCTTCGGGCTGTGGGTCGAGCAGCTCGTCGCCGAGAGCACCGGGAAGCACGGGCGCGGCATCCTGCCGGTGGCCGACGAGCCGAGGCTTGGGGTCGAGGCCTATGGCGCCGACCGCGTGTTCCTCCAGCTGCGCGACGACGAGCGCCCGGATGCGGACAGCGATCAGCACATCGCCGACCTGGCCGGCGCCGGGCATCCGACGCTGACGCTGACGGTTGACGGCAGCGAGGACCTCGGACGGCTGTTCTTCGTCGCCGAGTTCGCGACAGCGGTCGCCGGCTGGGTGCTCGAGATCAATCCGTTCGATCAGCCGAATGTTGCTGAGGCGAAGGCCGCGACCAAACGCGTGCTGGAGGCGGGCGCGCTGCCGGAGCTGCCGGTCGCCGACGCCGACGCCATCAGAGCGCTGCTCAGCGGCGGCGAGCCGGGGCACTACATCGCACTGATGGGGTACGTCACCCCGTCGGCCGAGTTCGATGAAGCCGTCGCCGAGCTGCGCGCAACGCTGATGGCGCGAACGAAGCTCGCAACCACCTTCGGATACGGACCGCGCTTCCTGCACTCGACCGGCCAGCTCCACAAGGGCGGGCCGCCGGTCGGGCGCTTCCTGTCGCTGATCTGCGATTCCGACGCGGACGTCGAGATACCTGGAGAGCCGTTCAGCTTCCGGACGCTCAAGAACGCGCAGGCGCTCGGAGACCTCGAGACGCTCCGCGCGCACAAGCTGCCGGCCGAGATCGTTCGCCTCGAGGGCGATCCGGCGAGCGCGCTGCGCAAGCTCCACAACCAGATCAAGGAGATTCTCTGATGCAGATCGGCTTAGTCGGCCTCGGCAAGATGGGCGGCAACATGGTCACGCGAATCAGGCGGGACTCCGAGCACGAGGTCGTCGCGTTCGACTTCGATCCGAAGGCGGTCGCAAGGGCCCAGAAGAGTGGCGCCAGCGGTGCCTCGACGCTCCGGGATCTCGTCAAGCAGCTTGCGCCCCCGCGCATCGTGTGGATCATGGTCCCGGCCGGCGAGGCGACGCAGTCGACGGTCGACGAGCTCGCCAAACTGCTATCGCCGGACGATGCCATCGTCGACGGCGGCAACTCGCGCTGGACCGACGACAAGCTGCGCTCGGCGGCGCTGCGCAAGAAGAAGATCCATTACATCGATGTCGGCACGAGCGGCGGCGTCTGGGGCCTCGAGAACGGCTACTGCATGATGGTCGGCGGGCCGACGAACGCCGTCCGGCGGCTGGCCCCGATCCTCAACGTGCTGGCGCCGCCGACGAGCGAGGACAGCGTGCATTCGATCGGCAAGTACGGCTGGCACCACTTCGGGCCGAGTGGCGCCGGCCACTACGTGAAGATGGTCCACAACGCCGTGGAGTACGGGATCATGCAGGCCTACGCCGAGGGCTTCGAGCTGTTCCACGCTTCGGAGTACGAGCTCGACAACGCGAAGATCGCCCACCTCTGGAACCAGGCGTCGGTCGTCCGCTCATGGCTGTGCGAGCTGGCCGCGAGGGCCTTCGACGCCGACGGCAACGACCTCGCGGAACTCGAGGGCTGGGTCGACGACTCGGGCGAAGGACGCTGGACGCTCCAGGATGCGATCGACAAGGACGTGCCGACGCCGGCGCTCAGCGCCGCGCTCTTCACCCGTTTCTACTCGCGCGAGGACGGTGACTACGCGGCACGAGTGCTCGCCGCGCTGCGCAACCAGTTCGGCGGCCACGCGGTGAAGAAGGCGGGCACGTAGGTGGCGACGGTCGAGCTCGATAACCCGCTCGCCGAAGGCCTCGAACGCCTGCCCGTCCACCCGACGAACCTCGTCATCTTCGGGGCGACCGGCGACCTCGCGCGGCGCAAGCTCCTCCCAGCTGTCTACAACCTCGCGCGCGACGGAGCGCTGCCGCAGCGCTTCAACCTGGTCGGCGTCTCGCGCGCTGAGATGAGCGACGCCGACTACCGCGACGAGGCGGCCGAGGCGATCCGTGCCTTCTCGCGAACGCGTCCTGACGACACCGTGCTCGAGGGACTGCTCACGGGGCTGCGCTACGTCACGCTCGCCTTCGACGACACGGCCGGCTACAGCCGGCTCGCCAGCACGCTCGCGGAGCTCGATGCGACGGCCGGGGACTCGATGGCGCGCGCGTTCTATCTCTCGACCGCGCCCGAGTTCTTTCCCGTGATCGTCGAGGCGCTGGGGGCGGCGGGTCTCGCCGAAAGCGACCAGGCGCAGGTGCGCTGCATCATCGAGAAGCCGTTCGGCACCTCGCTTGAGGAGGCGCGCGACCTCAACCGCGAGGTGCTGTCGGTCTTCAGCGAGGAGCAGATCTTCCGCATCGACCACTACCTGGGCAAGGAGACGGTGCAGAACATGCTCGCGTTTCGCTTCGCCAACGGCATGTTCGAGCCGCTCTGGAACCGCAACTTCATTGAGAACGTGCAGATCACAGCCGCCGAGGATCTCGGCATCGGCAGCCGCGCCGGCTACTACGACCACGCCGGCGCGCTGCGCGACCTCGTCCAGAACCACATGCTCCAGCTGCTCACGCTGCTGTGCATGGAGCCGCCGGTCACCTTCGCGGCCGACGACGTGCGCGACGAGAAGGTCAAGGTGCTGCACGCGATCCGCCCGCCGGCGCACGACGAGGTCTCGAAGATCAGCGTCCGCGCCCAGTACGCCGCCGGGGTCAGCGGCGGCGAGCACGTGCGGGGCTACCTCGAGGAGGATGGCGTCCCGCCGGGGTCGCGGACCGAGACCTACGTCGCGCTGCGCCTGATCGTCGACAACTGGCGCTGGGCCGGAGTCCCCTTCTACCTGCGAACGGGCAAGCGACTGGCGCGCAAGGTGACGGAGATCGCGGTTACGCTCCGTCCCGTCCCCCATCTCGCCTTCGAGCGCGACGGTGCCGCCGGCGTGCGCCCGAATCAGCTCGTGCTCACGCTGCAACCGAACGAGGGGGTGTCGCTTTCACTCGGCGCAAAGGTCCCGGGAGCGCGGATGCGGATCCGTCCCGTGAACATGGAGTTCCTCTACAACACCGCCTTTCTCTCGCAGTCCCCCGAGGCCTACGAGCGGTTGATCCTCGACGCGATGCGCGGCGAGGCGACGCTGTTCACTCGCAACGACGAGGTCGAGGCACAATGGCGGATTTGCGATCCGATCCTCGCCGCCTGGGAGCGCCAGCGCAAGCATCTGGCGCAGTACCCGAGCGGCACCCAGGGCCCGCGCGAGGCCGACGAGCTGCTGCTACCAGGTCACCGCTGGCGCGCGATCTGACCGCGCGCCGATGCCCGCCGTCAACGACACGGTCTGGACGGCCGAGAACACCACGCCGGCGGAAATCGAGGCCGCGCTGCGCGAGCTGCTGGCCGAGCGCCACGCCGAGAGCGCGGCCTACGTCCCGGCGCGCGTGCTCAATCTCGTCTGTGTCGTCGACCGCCAATGGAGCGGCGAGATCGCAAACCGGCTGCGCCACGTCGGGCGCAACCACGCTTCGCGCACGATTGTCTGTGCTGTCAGCGAGCGACGCACGACACTCGACGCGGTCGCCACCGTGGCCGCGGACTCGACCCCGACCGACGGCGAGCTGGCGCTGACGTTCGAGACGATCGTGATCGATGTGGGTAGTGAGCACCTGCCCCACCTCGACTCGATCATCGACCCGCTGGTGGTCACGGACATCCCGACGCTCGTCTGGGCCCCGCACGGCCACTGGGACGCGGTCGATGCGTTGCGCTCCGTGTCGCAGAGCGTGCTGCTCGACTCGGTCGAGGATCCCGAGGTCGCGGCGGCGCTGCGCCGCGCCGCCGGCCTGCTCGAGTCGCGCGACGTCGTCGACCTCGCCTGGCTGCGCACGACGCCGTGGCGCGAGCGGGTCGCGACGATGTTCGATCCGCCGGACAAGCGCGCCGGTCTGCGAGAGATCTCAGGCGTCGCGGTCCGCCACCACTTCGCCTCAGGCGCGGCGGCACTGCTGATCTGTGGCTGGTTCGCCTCGCGTCTGCAGTGGCCCGCGGCGCCGCTGCACCGCGACGGGAAGGGCCATGCCGACGGCCGGCTCGGCGATGTCGACGTGACGCTCGACTCGGTCGGCCAGAACGTGCCCGGGCTCGCCGGGCTGACGCTGACCCTCCGCGACGGCAGCTCGCTGTCACTCGATCGCGGGCCCGGCGGCCTGCTCGCCAGCGAGCGCGACGCGGACGGCACGGAGCGGACCTGGCGACTGCTCGGCGCCTCGCGCGGCGAGGGCGGCATCCTCGGGGAGGGCATCCGCCAGTCGTTGGTCGGCGACCCCGTCTACGCTGAGGCGCTCCGTTGCGCGAGCGCGCTGCTCGAATGAGCGGGGCGCCGACGATCATCCGCGGGGCTGACCTGGAGGCCGTCTCGGTCGCCGCGGCCGAACTCTTCGAGCAGCAGGTCGTGGCGGCGCTGACAGCGCGGGGCGTCGCCCATGTGGCACTCGATGGCGGGACGACGCCCGCGCGGACCTATGCGCTGATCTCAATGGCGAGCTGGGAGGGTGTCGAGCTGTGGTTCGGAGACGAGCGCTGCGTGCCGCCAGAGGACCCGGACTCCAACTACCGCATGGTCGCGGCGACGCTGCTCGACCACTCGCCCGGGGCCGTCGTTCACCGAATCCTCGGTGAACTCGGTGGTGAAGCGGCGGCGCAGGCCTATGAGGACGAACTGCGCAGCCGGCTGCCGACCGAAGGCCATCCGGTGCCGGTCTTCGATCTGGTGCTGCTCGGAATCGGCGAGGATGGACACACCGCGTCGCTGTTTCCGGGGAATCCCGCGCTCGCCGCGCGGGGCGTCGCCTGCGTGGCCGTGCACGATGCACCGAAGCCCCCGCCCGATCGGGTATCGCTGTCGCTCGAGGTGCTGCGCGCGGCGCGCTCGTGTGTGTTGCTCGCGAGCGGTGAAGGCAAGGCTGCAGCGCTCGCCGCCGCACTCGGCGAGCCGACTGACACGGTCCCATCGAGTCTGCTCGTGCGAGAGCGGCTCACGGTGATTGCTGACGCCGACGCGCTGGCGCAGACGGGAGCCGCGTGAAGCTGGGCGAACTCGTCGTCGTCCGCCACGCAGACACCGATTGGTCCGAAAGCGGCCAGCACACCGGCCGCACAGACCTGCCGCTCAACCGCGACGGCCGGGCCGCGGCTGAGGAGCTCACCAGCCGCCTCGCCGGACGCGACTTTGCAGCCGTCTGGTGCAGCCCCTTGCGGCGCGCCGTCGAGACCTGCGAGATCGCCGGCTTCAGCGGACCGGCGCAGCAGCGCGCGGAACTCGTCGAATGGGACTACGGCGACTACGAGGGTCTGACGACCGCGCAGATTCGCGAGCAGCGACCGCGATGGGACCTCTGGCGCGATGGCTGCCCGGATGGCGAGGACGCCGCGGCGGTCGCTGCTCGCGCCGACCGCGTGCTCGCGACGGTGCCCGATGCGGGCACGGTGCTCGTCTTCTCCCACGGTCACTTCCTGCGCGTCCTGATCGCGCGCTGGCTCGCGCTGGCGCCCGCCCAGGGGGCGCTGTTCGCGCTCGCACCGGGCGCCATCGGCTTCCTCGCCAACGAGCACGAGCGCCGCGTGCTGGCGTCCTTGGGCTAGTCTGCGCGGCTCGTGCACGACCCGATCAGCTATTTCCAAGCTGTGATCCTGGGGTTCATTCAGGGAGTGGCCGAGCCGTTTCCGATCTCGAGCCTCGGCCACGCAGTCGTGCTCCCGCGCCTCTTCGGTTGGAACATCCATCAGAACGACGGCTACTTCCTGAGCTTTCTGGTGGCGCTCCATCTCGCGACCGCGATCGTTCTGCTCGGGTACTTCTGGCGCGATTGGGTTCGCATCGTCAGCGGCATCCTGCGCTCACTGGTCGCGCGCGAAATCCGCGCCGAGGACACGGACGCTCGGCTCGGCTGGCTGCTGATCGCCGGCACGATCCCGGTCGGACTGATCGGCCTGGCGCTTCAGAGCCCGCTGCAGAAGCTCTTCGCGTCGGCGGTGGCAGCGGCCTGCTTCCTGATCGTGAACGGCCTAGCGCTGCTCGTTTTCGAGCGCCTCAGGGCGCGGCCGCCGGCGCCGGGCGACTGGGAGGGTGACTCGGACGAGCGCATCGCGCGACTCTCGTTTCTGCGCGCCGGCGCGGTCGGGCTCTCGCAGGCCGCAGCGCTCGTTCCGGGGATCTCGCGCTCGGGCTTCTCGATGGGCGGCGGGCTGTTGTTCGGCCTCTCGAACGAGGACGCGGCGCGCTACGCGTTTCTGCTCGCGACGCCGATCATCGGTGCGGCGGCGGTCCTCAAGCTGCCCGACCTGCTCGGGCATCAGGGTCAGCATGTGCGCGGGCAGGCGCTCGTCGGGGCGCTCTGCGCCGCGGCGCTCACCGTTGTGGCCGTCCGCTTCCTGCTGCGCTACCTCACGACCAACCGGCTCTGGCCGTTCGGCATCTATTGCGTCGGGCTCGGAATCGTCTGCCTCGTGGTCTTCGCGGTCTGAACGACCCTAGGACGCCCGCGCGTCGCCTCTGCGCGGCCCGCTGGCAAACCACGCGAAAGCAAACAGCGCGAGCCCTACGACGATCGCGGCGATCCCGTGCTTGAAGTGGTGCGTCGTCGAGCCGGCCTG
>Ga0181534_10001754_pt1 | contig 13913 bp, 14 predicted proteins | sample PEATcosm2014_Bin_37_FD_119758 | JGI IMG/M metagenome (GOLD analysis project Ga0181534, IMG submission 119758) | Peatland microbial communities from MTU Mesocosm Facility, Houghton, MI, USA - PEATcosm2014_Bin17_10_metaG | ecosystem: Environmental > Terrestrial > Soil > Wetlands > Peat | place... | reverse complement strand
CGAAATCATCGGCGAGTTCCCCACCTACGGCGGCACCGATGCCAGCGTGTTCGAAGCCGACGGACAGCGCTACCTCGCCGTCTCGAATAGCTTGAGCCGCGAGATCCGCTTTCGCGAAGACACCGTGATTTACCGTCTCAACCTGTAGGCGACCGGCACATGACATACACTCCGCATGGCGATTTCGCCAAGCTGTACAAACTCTACACCGGGGACGCCGACAGCCTGGGCAGTCACCTCACGACCCGGATGTGCACGCTGAGCGCACACGACCCGCTGCTGGTGGTCACCGGATCGGACGTGGTCCTGTTCCCGGGCGCCGACAAGCCCGCCCTGGTCGAAAGCTTTCGCAAGTCGACGCGCGGCTTCGTCGAACTCGCGAGCGTCTCGCATTTGGGCACGGCGGTCGCCTGGTTGATCCGGCTGCGCGAACTCGACGATCCGGCCTGGCGCGCCGATGCCAGACGGCTGATCGAGCAGCTCGACCGGACGCGGCGCATCAATTCCGCGGCGCTGTGGTCGCGCGACATTGCGGTGCCGGCGCTGCGCGGCTACGAGGCGAAGATCGCGGACATGATCGACTACAGCTGCGCCGTCACCGAGGCATTCCTCGTAGCGGGCCTGGCCGATGAGACGCTCATGAATTTCAAGCATCTGCGCGAGCAGTACCTCGAGCCGAAGGGTTCGGCCACCGTTCCCGTTCCCATCAACGACATGATGGTCGCGACCTTCGCACTCGCCTTTCTGGACATTGCACACCGGATGTTTCGCTGGATGCGCGAACAAGTCACCGATTGGAGCCGCGTCATGGTGATGCTGAGCGGGCGCTCGGGACGCCCCACGTCCGGGCTCACCTGGGCCAGCAACAACATGTGCCACCTGATCTGGAAGGCATCGGATGGGCGGCTGGCGCCGGAGCGGGTGTATATCGCGCCGCACGCGCCCTCCTTCGTGCTCGCCGACATGCAGGATGCACCGCAGCTGCGAAAGCTCGAGGCGGAATTTCGCACGATCTGGAACAACACGCGGGCCACCGTGGAACTCGCGCAATGCATGTTCGAGGGCTTTCCGGCTTTCGTCGACAGCACCCGGCCTGGCCCGACCGGACCAGCGGCGGGCGCAGACGGCGAAGCCCCATCCATCATCCACGAAATGCCGCCGCTGCGCTCCCCCGACGATCGGTTCACCGCCATCACCCGGCTGCGCATGGTGATGGAGGATCCGCGACAATTGCTCGCCAACTCCGTGGCGTCTTACATCATCGATCAGCTGTCCGGGCACGGCAATCGCCCGGCCGGCGTGTTCATTCCGGGGTTCAGTAACGTCGAGTATCCGCAACGTCGGCGGGCGTAAAGGCACATACGCCTTACGGCATTCAGTGTGGCAGCATCAAGACGAAGCCGTCACTCTCGTAAACGTAGAAGCCCCATTGCCGGACCGCGCGCGGCGTGCCCACGATCACCAATTGCTGCCGTAGTCCGGCGATGTCATTGAAGATATCGGAGTCCTTGATGACCGTCTCATACTTCGCGAGCAGTGCGTCGATCTCGGTCTGCTCGTCCGCGTAGGTGATCAACACTTTGAGCGGAACGTTGAACAATTGCAGCTTGTTGATCTGCTCGGGGGTTTCCTGCGCCTTCATCGCATGGTCAACCGCCACGGCAATCCATTTGGGGTAGGCGGTGAATTTACCGAACCGATCCGTCCCGCGTTCCTCGTAAAACATGCCATCGAGCCCGAGATAGCTTTTGTTCCACGCCAGCAGGCCGAGTTGCTTGGCCACTTTCGGGAATATGTTGGTGCGCATGAAGTAGGCATAGGATTTCGGTTCGAACCCCACCGCGGTGCGAAAGCTGGCATCCTCGGCTTTGAGCACCGCGTCGAAAGCATTGCGAAACGCGCGGGGTGAAATTCTTTTCATCGTCGATGCGGCCGCCCCACTACGGGTACGGGTAACCCTTGGCGAGGGCCGCGGCCAAACTCGCATCGTGCCCATAAATGTCCTCGCTGAAATGGACGTCGCCGTTTTCATAGGTCAGGGCGGTGCCATAGACGATGAACACCGGTACGCGCTTCTCCAAGCGCACGGTCACGTCGTCCTTTCCGCTTTGCATCCCTTCCTGCACCCGCTCGACCGTCCAACCCGCATTGTTTCGCAACGCCCAGGCGGTAAGTTCCGCGGGCCGCTCGACGCGTATGCAGCCGTGGCTGAAATCGCGCCGTGAGCGTGCAAACAGACTCTGCGAGGGTGTACTGTGAAGATACACATTGTGTTCGTTCGGAAACATGAGCTTGACCAAGCCCAACGCGTTGGTGGGCCCCGGCTTCTGCCGTACCATGAGTTTTCCCGCCCGCAACTGGGTCAATACCTCATCCGATACGTCGCCCTCGGTGACCAGCTTGCCCTGATACGTCACGACTTCGTAGCGCTTGCGCGCGAGGTACCCACGATCCCGCTGGATGGCGGGGATGAGTTCGCCGCGCAGGATGCTCGCCGGCACGTTCCAGTACGGACGCAGCACGACGTAGGTCATATCCCGGCTGAACACCGGCGTTTGCGTGCGTAGCGCCTTTCCGACCACGACGCGCATGTCGAGGGCCACTTGATTGTTCTCATCAAGCGCACGCAACCGGAAATCGGGAATATTCACGATGATGGGCGGTGCGGAAAACTCCGCCGGCAGCCAGCGCCAGCGCTCCATCGTGAGCTTGAGCTGGCGCACCCGCTCCGTGAGCGGCACATTCAGCTGCCGAATGGTGCCCGGACCGAGGCGGCCATCCTCATCGAGACCGTGACGTCGCTGGAAGCGTTTGACGCCATCGACCAGGGATCCGGCGTAGATGTCAGACGCGCCCGCCGGGGTTGCATCCGCCGGCACATCTCCCACCCGCTGCAACAAGCGCATGAGCCGGGGCACTCCGGCGTAGGGCTGGCCCGGATCGATCGCCTTTTTGACGTCCGGAAGCTTCTCCCCGTCGTCGGTTGCCGCCAACTCGACGTAGCGGGCCAGCGCCTCCTCGGTCCGCCGATAGCCCGCGAACGGCGGCTCAATCTGCCGCAAAACGCTGTCGAGGTCCGCAGCGCTCATGACCCGGCCACGTAGAAATTCGGCCAGGTCGTACTTCTTCTGCTCGACGTCCAGCCCGAACTTGAAATGCTGCGGATTGATCCGACCAATGCGCAGGTCCGACACATAGCGCATGGCGCTCAGCGTCAGCGCGACATCGAAGCGCGCCACCGCCGGACCGCTCGCATCACCCTGCAGCGCGCCGATTCGCGCCTCCCAGCGCGATGCGTCGTAATCCTCGGGCTCGAGCCCTTTCTTCGCGGCATCCTGGAAAGCGCGGATGAGCGCCACCGCCTGCGGCGAGGGTTGCGAGCCCGAAACCCAGGCCGGCGTGTAGCCCCCCGCCGCGTAGAATTGCTCGAGCGGGCCGTGGTAGTTGCCGATATCGGGCCAACGCATGCCTTCCAGGGTGGCGCTCGCGGTCAGTCGTTGAATGTCGGGCGGCGGCGCTGTGCCTGCGCGCGCAATACCCGCACCGGCCACGAACACGACGAGCAGCGCGGCGCCCCACGCGAAACGCCATCGACAGTTTCCATTGCTCACCCGAGAGTGTCTCTTGATTTGTTTGGTCATCCGCACATCATACCGAATGCGGAATGCTCCCAGACCGCAACGTCATGGTCGCGTCGTTGCAAATGACCGATCTTGAGCGAATCAATTGATCCGGTGCGCGTCCACGCGCCACGGTCTGCCGAAAAACATCAGCTGAGCGTGCAACCAGTCACCCTCCCGCTCGACCGAACTCGGCAAAAACGCGCGTTTTCCGCCGAGGCCCATCGCTGCCGCCACGCACATCTCATTGGCCGGAACCTGCGCTTCGATACGCGGGGGAGACAGTTTCCCAATCAGCATGCACGCCTCGAGGGACAGCCACTGCGATGGGTCGAAGGCGTTTGCACTCACCGTCGATTCGTCCACGGATGGCCCAACCGTGTGGGGTAGAAGTTCAATGGATTTGCCATGATTGGATGTCGAGATCTTCATGGCCCAGACGGCATCCAGGGAGGTGTCCGATCCGGCGGCCCGCGCCAAATCGGGCTCGACGTCCATGTGCACGCGCCACAGTTCCCAGTCCTTTCGCGGCGTCGGTTCGATCGTGATGAGCACGTGCTGCACCGGGGGTTGCTTTGCCGCGGCTTGGCCCTCGGCCACCTGCGCGGAATTATCGAACCGCCCAACCAGAAGGGTTTCGGCGCCGGTGAACGAGGCCGATGCGGCGGCCGGCTCCGTGCCGTGCGCCGCTCGATACGCCGCCATGACGAGCAGGATCGCGGCCGCCGTCAAGGCGGTCAAGGCTGCGCCTGTCAGGGGACGTTGAGACCGGATTGGCAGGCCGGGGGCCCTAAAATCCATATTTCTTTCCCTCAAAGCCCCATCCGGCTAATATAGGCGGCTAGCACCAAAATGCCGCAATAGCTCAGTTGGTAGAGCAACGCATTCGTAATGCGTGGGTCAGGGGTTCGAATCCTCTTTGCGGCACCATTCCCGAAGGGCCCTTACCGAGCACATCGGTAACGTTTTATGTGCGACGGCGGCGGCTTGTTGTCGGCGCGCAAGCATCCCGCGTGTCGCCAGCGCGGCGAATGCATACGCACCGAATAACGCACCGAAGCCCTTCCAGATGTGCTCCCACTGCACTTGGCCAGTCACCAGCTCGGAGAGGTGACTGAGGCTGAGATATGCGTGGATCGACGCAATCGTCACCGCAGTGAGCGGATGAAAAACGAAACGCGGCAAGGGAAGCACAAAGCCGGAACCGTTGGCGGCAATGCCTTTCATTGAAACAAATTCACAGTTGCGAACGGCTGGGCCGAACCCGGCCGGAAACGATTGAGCGTGAATTTCGTCGGCTGGCCAGGCTTCACATCCACGAGAACGTAGTTGAATTCCAGGATCGGACTTGCGCCCTGCCAGTACTGGTCCTGCGGGTATCCGTCGGGAACTTTGATGTGTGTCCTGCCAGGAAGAATGGGGTCCTGTTCCGCGCCACCGCCGCCCAACACGAGGTACTTCACGCCGTCCACTTGGTAAAGCTCGGTCGTGTGCACATGCCCGTTGAAGACAACGATATCAAGGTCCTTGGCGTAGGCGGCAATTGTTTTGTGGGGATTCTGCACCTCAGGGATGGGTCCCATACCTGAGCGGCAGAAGGCGGGGGCGTGAAAGGAGATGAAGACCTTCTTGGTTCCGTTGGCCTTGGCCTCATCCAGCCACACCTGTAGCTGCTTCATCTGCTCTTCGTAGGCGGGCCGAGTCGCGCCCCATCCTGTCGGATCGCGATAGTCATACTTGCCGGTCCACAGGAAGATGAAGCGAACGCCCTGGTAATCGAAGTGATAGATGAGTTGCTTGTTGGAGAGACCGAATTTTTTTAAGTAAGGGAAAGCGCTCAACAGCCCTTCGACGTCGCTGTCGTCCCATACTTCGTGGTTCCCCACGGCGGGGAAAACGCGCCCCGGCAGACCGGCTTTTTCCATTTCGTGGTCTGGTTTGGGCAATTGTTTCAGGACATCTTCGTTCACCAGCTTCCAATAGGGATTTTCCGAGGGCTTGCCGCCCTGCTTGCCCCACCAGACCAAGTCTCCGGTATTGACGATGAACTGTGCCCTTCCGCCCTTCACGTTCACCACGACCTCTTTGGCAACCCAGTCGCCGCCTTCCAGCCGGAACATGGTGCGGCTTACTCCGGGAAGCAACTTGATGTCCTCTACTGAAGCCTCTGTGACCCAGCCCTTATCGAACTTTAGCGTGGTCACTTCGCTTGCCGTCATAAAGGGCATGACCATTTCAACCAATTCGTTGGTCTTCGGGTCGTAGATCAGCCTGACATCCTTCTCGACCACTTCCGGCGCAACCTTCGCCGGAAGCGCCAACTCGAACATATCCACCATCAATTCGCGCGCCTGGGCTTCTTCGCTCTTTTTGTACGGCAAATACATCATCGAGCGCGAATCGCCGTATACGGCAAACGAAAAGCCGGGCGTGCCGTTGACTTGCTGGGCAGGTGAAGAAAGAGGGGCGAAAATCGCCGCTGCGCCCAACAGCGCGGCGGCGAGAAGACTCTGTATTCCTTTGGCTTTCATGGTCGTGTTCTCTCTCGGTTTGATTTTGTTTACGAGATAGCGATCTGCCATGTGGTTAAGTGACGTGTTCGATGACAAAAATGATAGTCACAACCCGGATGACCGAAAAATTGGACCAATGGCTCATGTGCTGTGCAGCAAATGCAGGCGCAGCACGGCGCGTGAGTCCCATTCGTGCGGGTGTCGCGGTAGGCGCGCTCGAGCGCGCGCGGGATGTCATCGAGGAGATAAGATCACACACATGACGCACGCCGGCCAAATCGCCCTCGTGACGGGCACGACACATGGCATCGGTCGCGTTACGGCGCTTGAACTCGCGCGCGCCGGCTTCGAGGTCGTGATGCTGTGCCGGAATCCGCAGCGCGCCGCCGTTATGCGCGCCGAAATCATCGCCGAGATTCCCGATGCCCGTATCCGTATCGTGAGCTGCGACCTGGCATCGCTGTCCTCGGTTCGCGCTGCCGCCGATGTGGTGCGGCGCGAGGTCCCTGGCATCGACGTGCTGGTCAATAATGCCGGTATTGTCAGCACCCGCCATCGAATGTCGGTTGACGGCTTCGAGCTCACATTCGCAACAAACCACCTCGGCCCCTTCCTGCTCACGGAACTGCTGCGCGCCATGCTGCGCCCGTCGGGCCGCCTGATCACCGTCGCCTCGTCCGCGCACCTGCGTGGCCGGCTCGACCTCGGGTCGGTCGCGGATCTGCGAGCGCGCTACCGTCCCGTCGCCGCCTACGACCGCTCCAAACTCGCGAACGTCATGCACTCCTTCGCCTTGGCCCGCCGCCTCGAGGGCAGCGGAGTCACAGCGAATTGTCTTCATCCCGGCGTGGTCGCCACGCATCTGCTGCCGCGCTGGCTGCAGCTGATCAAACCGCTGATCAGTCCGCAGATGCTGACTGAGAAGCGCGGTGCTCAAACGACCCTGTATCTCGCGCTGTCGGCGCAGGTGGCTGGTGTCAGCGGGCGCTATTTCGATGAGCACCAGCGCGTGCAGCCGGCCGCGCCGACCGCCCGTGACATTCAGGCGCAGGAAATGTTGTGGGCGGCGAGCGAGCGCATGACGGGATTAGCTGCAGCGCCGGGGATTAGCGGGCCGTCCCCCAGCGGACAGGCAGGGTGGCCGCGGTCAGGCTGACGGAGGCGACCGCACGGATGTCGCGCGACGATGCGGCCAGACTGACCTCATAATTACCGGCGGCGATCGACCAACCCTTGTTTGAATCAAAGGTTGCGAACATGCGGGGCGGCACCAGCAGACTGACGTGTCGAGTTTGACCGGGGTGGAGCCTCAACTTCGACCAGGCCGCCAGCCGCCGTGGCGCTTCCCAGATGCCGGGCGGCGCGCCCACATACACCTGCGGAACACACATTGCGGATCGTGCGCCCGTGTTGCGCACGTCAAAATCGATGACGTTACGGTTGCCGCGGGCCCTGACTTTCAAATGCTCGTAGCTGAACTCCGTGTAGGTCATGCCAAATCCGAAGGCGAACAGCGGCTCAAGTCGATTTTTGTCGTACCACTTGTAACCGACCGCCGCCCCTTCCCGGTAGGCGACCGGAAACGAGCCACCGTCCGGCTGACCGTCACCCCCATCGATGAGGGGGCGCGGAAGCTGCGACGGATCCGCCGGAAAGCTCACCGGCAAGCGGCCGGAGGGTGCGATTTCGCCAAACAGGATCCGGGCAATGCCCTCACCGCCCCGCGTGCCCGGATACCAGGCCTCCAGCACCGCATTCGCCCGACCCAGCCAGGGCATGAGCACGGGACCGCCGGTCTCGAGAATCACGACGGTGCGGGGATTCGCGTCCAACACGGCGGCGATGAGTTTGTCCTGGCCATCGGGCAGCGTCAGCGAAGCATCCATTCCCTCGGTGGTCCACTGCCGGGCGAACAACAAAACCACATCGCTGCGAGCCGCCAGCGCAGCCGCCGCCGCCACATCGGTCCCGGCATCGTAGCGAACGTCGGCGGCAGGCGCCCGGGCGGCAACGGCTCTGAGCGGCGAGGACGGAAAGTACACCGGGCTTTTCACATCGTTCGATCCCGATCGCGGCACCGCCGTGCCGCCAACCGGATAGACCTGGGACGAACCGCCGCCCGACAAGACCCCCACATCGGCGTGGGAGCCGATCACGGCGATCGTTTTCACGACGCCATCGAGCGGCAACAAATGATGCTCGTTTTTCAGAAGAACCATGCCCTCCTCGGCCTCAGCCTGCGTCACCGCCGCATCCGCCCGCAGGTCGATGGGCGCCTCGCCGACGGGCAGGTCAACGACCCCGTGCGCAAACAGCGAGCGCAAAATCCGGCGCGCCATGTCGTCCATGCGGGCTTGCAGCACCTCGCCTGCGGCAAGCGCCGCCTTGAGCGGCTCGCCGAAGTAAGGTTGGATGTCGAATACCGCGGCCGACTCCTGATCGAGCCCGGCGAGGGCCGAATTCACGCTGTGCACGGCGCCCCAGTCCGACATGACATAGCCTGGGTAGGCCCAGTCGCCCTTGAGGACTCGATTGAGCAGCCAGTCGCTTTCACACGCATAGCGGCCATCGACCCGGTTGTAGGCACACATCACGGCGCCCGGATCGCCCGTCCTGATCGCGATTTCAAACGCCAAAAGATCGGACATGCGCGCCTGCGCCGGATCGATGATCGCATCGAGCACCAGCCGACCGGTCTCCTGGTCATTGAGCGCAAAGTGCTTGAGTGTGGCGACGATGTGGTTCGATTGAATGCCACGCACTGCCTGGCCGACCATCACCCCGGCGAGCAGCGGATCTTCGCCGCCGTATTCAAAATTGCGCCCATCGCGCGGGTCGCGAACCAGATTGATTCCTCCGGCCAGCATGACGTTGAACCCTGACTTTCGGGCTTCGGAGCCGATCATGGCGCCGCCTTGATACGCCAGTGCCGGGTTCCACGTGGCGGCGGTTGCCAAACCGGACGGAAGGGCCGTGCGCTCGCGCATCAGCGCGCTATGGCTTTGCGTCGCCACACCGAGGCCCGCGTCCGTCTGCCACTGAGGCGGCACACCGAGGCGTTCTATGCCGGGAACATAGCCGGCAGAACCGTAGCGGGCGGCGGCCGGACGGACGTAGCGACTGGCGGGAATGCTTTCGCCAAAATAACCGAGCACCAGCGACAGCTTCTCGGCCTGGGTCAGCTGCGGCAGCAACAAAGCGACGCGCTGGTCCGCGCTGAGGCCACGATTCGACCCGTGGTCCACCGCAAGCCCGGGCGCAGAGGCGCTTGCGAAGCCGCACAGCGCCAAACCAGCGGCCGCGCCGAACAGGCATCGATGCATGGCGTTTACCTTACACTGGGCCGATGTCCCAGGCGCGTTACGCAGTGGAAATCGCGACCGTCAGATCGGGAAGAATTCGACCCATGGGTCATGCCTGACGTTGTACTCCGACACCACCAATCGCACCAGTTGGTCGCACCGGAAACCGCGGCATCGCCAGCGCCTGCAACGGGAGCCCCAAGGAAGGTTGAATGGCCGCCACGAGAATCGGTAAGCTCGACCCGGCATTGGCCGGCTGCCCGGCTTCGGGCTACATTGGTCGCGCACAAAAGCAGCAGGAAAACGATGAAATTGTCAGCCCCCTTCGCACGCATTGCCGCCCTCGCCACGCTCATGGCACTCGTCGGCAGCGCCTCGGCGAGTCCCGTGGTCGCCTATGGCGGCAATCCGGTCGCCGGCAGGACTTTCGTGTTCAACGGCACCCGCTTCTACTATGAAACCTATGGGCACGGCGCGCCGATCTTGCTCATCCACGGCAACGGTGTGTCGATCAGCTCTTTCAAAGGACAGATCGGGCCCTTTTCACGACACCACCAGGTCATCGCCATGGATAGCCGGGGACAGGGCAAGTCCGAACCTGGTACCGGAACCCTAAGCTACGAGGGCATGGCTGAGGACAGCAATGCGCTGTTGGAGCACCTCAAGCTCGCACACGTCGACGTGCTCGGCCAGAGTGATGGCGGGATCATTGCGCTGTTGTTGGCCATCCATCATCCGGACAAAGTGGGCATGCTCGCCGTCATGGGTGCGAATCTCGAACCGGACGGCGCCTATTCCTGGGCGGTCGAGGGAATTGTCCGGGTGCGCAACCGCATCACCGCACAGATCGCGCACGGCGCCGATCCAAAGCCGCTGCAACTGCAACTGCAGCTGCTCGACCTGATGGGAAATCAGCCACACATACCGCTCACCGACCTGAAGATGATCCAAATTCCGACGCTGATCATGGCCGCCGATCGCGATGTGATTCGTGACGAGCACACCTTGAGCATCTTCCACGCGATCCCCAGGTCGCAACTCGCCATTTTCCCCGGCTCCACGCACATGATTGCGGAGCAGGACCCGCAACGCTTCAACCGGACGGTGCTCGCATTCTTCGACCAGCCGTTCAAGACGCCGGATACCAAGGACCTCGGGTGGTTCGACTAGCGGGTCACGCAGCTTTCGGATGCAGGATCACCTTCGTCCATCCCTCATCTCGATTGTCGAAGTGTTTGTAGGCCTCGGGCGCCTCATCGAGCGGCAACTCATGGGAGACGATCATCGAGGGACTGACCTTGCCATGGTGGATTAGATCCATCAGTCGACGATTGTAGGCTTTCACGTTGCACTGACCCGTACCCATCTTTTGGCCTTTGAACCAGAATTTGCCGAAATCGAAGGCGATCTGGCCAATCTTCGCCAGCTTGTCCGCGGCGTGAGGGTCCTCGGGAATGTACACGCCGATGATACCGAGCGTCCCCGTCGCTTTGACCGCGTCCACCAACGAGTTCATCACCAAATTCGGCACTTCCTTGCCGTGGGAATCGTGACACTGGTAACCGACACATTCCGCGCCGCAGTCCGCGCCAAGCCCGTTGGTGAGTTCCCGTATGCGATCCCCCACGTTCCCATCCTTGGTATTGAAAGTAGTCGCACCGATCTGCTTGGCCAATTTCAACCGATCCTCCTCACCGTCGACCACAAAAATCTGACTGGCGCCTTGAACCCGGGCCGACATGGCCGCCATCAGACCCACGGGGCCGGCGCCATAGATGACGATGGATTCACCCGGTTTCAAATCAGCGAGGCGGGTCGAGTGCCAGCCGGTCGGGAAAATATCCGACAGCATCACATAATCGCGCTCTTTCTCATCGGCGTCCTCGGGAAGCTTCAGGCAATTAAAATCGGCATACGGCACCCTCAAGTATTCGGCCTGACCGCCGGAATAAGGTCCCATGCCGGCAAAGCCGTATGCAGCCCCTGCCATACCCGGCATCACCGACGGATCCGCGCAGGTGAGGCAGTAGCCACTCAGGCCCCGTTCGCAATTGGCGCAAAAGCCGCATCCGACGTTGAAAGGCAGCACCACCTTGTCCCCTTTCCTGATCGTGTCCACGGCCTTTCCCACATCGACCACCACGCCCAGATTTTCGTGCCCCAGCACCTTGCCTTTCTCCACGTCGGTCCGACCCTCGTACATATGGAGGTCCGATCCGCAGATGTTCGTGGTCGTGAGCTCGATGACGACATCGGTCAGTTTTTCAATCTTGGCATCAGGGACTTTATCGACCGATACTTTCTTCGGGCCGTGATAAACGAGAGCTCTCATGAATGGTTCTCCGGGGTGGTGGTTTACTCGCCCGGCTGAGACTAAGGAGCCGGCCGTCCCCAATCTGTCGGAGCGGTCCACCGAGAACTCGTCAGTCAATGGGCGACGGAAGGCGTGCACACCCGTCCGCCGTGCGACGCATTCCGTCGCGGGTGCCGCCGATCCTACTTCGAGTCATCAGAGCTGAGGATCCCATCATGAACAACGAGCCTGCCGCCATGCAGGGCGCCTTCCGGCTGGCCGAGACCGGCAGGTACCGTGCCGTCCGTGTGGTGAGCAGCACCGGTTCGGTGGTGTTTTCCGCATGAATACCCCTGTCGATTCAGCGTTTGAACCAAGCCCGGATGGCGAGGCGATATTCGAAGCCGTCAATGCCGCGCTGTTGGCGTGGGACCCGGTCCATATCGGATTCGTGGATGACCATGAGTACGATCTGGAGGCCCGACTGATACTGAGGTTATTGCCCCAAGCGACGTCCGCCGTCGATGTGCAGCGAATCGTCCACGCGGTTTTTTGCCGTCAATTCAACCAGCACACGGCAGATTCCATTGAAGATTATGTCCACGTTGCCGACAGGATCTGGGCGGAATGGCGGTATCACGTGTCCACGGAGCGGTAGTGGCCAGCTGGGTCCCATGCCGTCGCACCGCCATGGGATGCTGCATTTTTCATTTGGGAGGAGAGGGCAATGGCAGCTTGGATTCCGGTTGAGGACTTCTGTTCGTGAAATCGGGACTGGCAGGAGACGGGATTCCCTACCCGACATCTTACATGGAGGGTCTATTTGCCGGACTTTGCGCGGAGCTCCACCAGTTGCGAAGACTCGTGGGTCGGTGTCCCATCGAGATCGCGGTACCGATGAACGGTATGACCCACTCCCGCATGTTGGACATCGTGAGCGTGATGTTTGCCCGTTACGATCCCGCGCTGGCCCTGTTCTTGGCGTACCCGACGAAGCGGCTATCGGCAACGCTCATCAAGGCGGCGGCCGATGCGAGCACTGCGGTGGCGTGGCTGGCACAGAATCCGCCTTCGGAGCAAGAGGCCTACGCGAAGTGCTGCGAGCGGATTCAGTCGGGCATTGCGGACTGGCGGCTGTCGGTGGATCTCAAGCGAGCCGAGCATGATCTCGATATTGGGTTGCCGGAGACGCTGCACTAGATTGCGGCGCCGGATCCCTAAATGAGCGGAATGTGGATGTGGTCACCGTAAGAAATCGCTGTTTTCCGCACAATTTACGCATTCTTAACGGAACGTCAGAGAGCAATTGAAGATGGCGATCACTATAGTCGGCACCCCCGCTCAGGTTACGGAGGCTATCAACACTTTCTCCGGCGCATATCATCTGGGGTTCAACACGGTAAGAAACTTGGGCACTCAATACCTTCAGACTGCCCAGCCAATCCCGACTGCGGTGATCCCCCTGGCGCGCGAGCTTCGCGCGGTGCTGCACCAGTGGGGCGCCGCGGAACCTGGCATGCCCGTACCTGGTGCCCCTGGTGCGCCGGTCATGCACGATATCGCGACTTTCGAGCAAACACTCAGCTCGGCCTTGCTCCATGCGGATTTGAAGTTTTTGACATCTTTGCCATTGTCTCGCTTGGTTGTCACCAATAACCATCGTGCAATCATCGGTCCGCCGCACGGGGTATCGTCGGCGACATTCGATGAAACCCTATTCCGCGTATTGCATGCTTTGGCCGAAGAATTATTTGAAGCCAATACGAACGTCACCTACCCAATGAAAGCCGTGCTTTTGATCACGGGGCTCATGCCCGCGTTTGATGGCCAGGTGAAGGCGGGTCTCGCGCGTGCCGGTATGCGGGGATTCAGCGGTACTCGGTATCTGATGCCAGCCGATGCGCAGACAGCGCCCGGCGCAAAGATCAGCCGGTTGCCGTTCCTGCTCGGAGAATGTTGGAACATGAATGTGGGGAACTTATCCGCGGCCATTCAAGCCAGTCTCTTTCCAGCCTTAGCCAATCAGCCCGGCAGGGTTTTCGATGTTCTACTGTTTGTTCAAGGCCGCGGCAACAATCCAATACGAACGATCGAATACCAGGGCAAAGCAGGCTGGTACGATTTCAGCTAGCCGGCGGTCGGCGTCTTGCCTGCGCGCGCATTTCAATCGTGGCGATCGCCCGGT
>Ga0181534_10001752_pt1 | contig 13918 bp, 10 predicted proteins | sample PEATcosm2014_Bin_37_FD_119758 | JGI IMG/M metagenome (GOLD analysis project Ga0181534, IMG submission 119758) | Peatland microbial communities from MTU Mesocosm Facility, Houghton, MI, USA - PEATcosm2014_Bin17_10_metaG | ecosystem: Environmental > Terrestrial > Soil > Wetlands > Peat | place... | reverse complement strand
GCTCACACGCCTAAAAGACGTCTACTGGGCAGCACTGATCTGCGCCGTGCTCGCGCTCGCCGGGGTGTACCTCCTGCTGCGCACACGAACCGGCCTCGCGCTGACCGCGACACGCGACGACGAGGACGGCGCGCGAAGCCTCGGCGTCCGCTTCGTACTCACCAGACGGATCGCCTACACAGTCGCCGGCATCGGCTGCGGCGCAGCCGGCGGGCTCTACTTGATGACCAACCTCGACATCGTTCCCAGCTCCGCCTACAGCGTCAACCTATCCGCCTACATGATCTTCATCGTCTTGATCGGCGGCATCGGAACGATCGAGGGGCCGGTGATCGGCGCGGTCGTGTTCTGGTACATCCAGCTCGAGTTCGCGAGCTACGGCGCCTACTACCTGATCGCCCTGGGTGTGCTCGCGGTGTTGATGACGCTCGTCCTTCCCGGCGGGGTCGCCGGCCTGATCCGACGCCTGACGCGCGTCGATCCGTTTCCTGTCGGCTACACGCTCGCCGCCGAGCCCGCCGCCGCGGATCCACCGCCCCAGGCCTCGGCAAGCGAAGAGCCGTAACTGGCGCCGCCTACTCGCGCGGCGCGAACCGGCTCAGCATGGGGGGCCAAGGCCGAACCGGCCCGCCGCGGCTGCCGACATATGGCTTATGGGACAAACACGATCCGCCGGCCGGGCGTGGCGGGCGCATTCCAGGTCGTCCGCACCTCGCTGAGCGGTGTTGCGATGGCGCCGATCGTGTAGGCGCCGGTTGAGATCTCCGCGGCGAGCGCGGGGAGCTCGCTGACGATGTCTGCGGTGCTGACCGATCCCTGCCCACTGCCGACGAGCTGGACACGAGCGGAGCGTAGCCACGCGGACGGGAGGGTGATCTCGAGGCCGGACATCGAGCCGATCTCGATCCAGGTGAGCGGACGGCTCTTGTCGCTGCGATGCTTGATCAGGGCGGGCATGTTGCGCTCGGTCGCCGGACCCCAGAGATAGTCGATCACGACGTCGACCTCGGCTGCGGCCGCTCCTAGTGCCGGGTCGGTCGTGTCGGGATCGCCCGTGAGCGAGACGATCGTGTCGGCGCCGAGTCCGCTCAGCGCGGCTAGGCGCTCCGGGTCGCGGCCGGCAGCGATGACGCGGGAGGCGCCGAGGTGCTTGGCGATCTGGACGGCCATCTGTCCGGCATTGCCGGTCGCGCCGAGCACGAGGACGCTCTGCCCAGCCGCGAATGCGATGCGCTTTCGCAGAGCGATCCACGATGACATGCCGGGATTCATCGCGGCGGCGACAGTCAACGCGTCGCTGTCGGCTGGGAGCACGACGCTGCGCCTCGTGTCGATCACGGCCTGCTCGGCCATGCTGCCGAGATGCGTGTCGTCGAGGATGAAGTAACGCATCTGCCCCTCGGGATCGCGGCCGATCCCGTCAAAGCCGGGGATCATCGGCAGCTGCCCGGTGCTCGTGTAGTGGGACCCGTTTGCCATCGACCGCGTCCGGGGGTGCAGGGCGGCCGCGACGACGTCGACGAGCATCTCGTCCGGCGTCGTCGGCGCGGGGGCGTCGAAGGGCTCGTAGGCCGGGGGATCTGCGAATGACCTTACGACCGCCGCATTCATCGCTGGACGCTTGCCTCCCGATTGGTCCTCGTCCCGAACAAACTAGCTCGGGACCCGAACAGAATCATGTTCGTCTGAGCGAGCAAGACGGCCGACCTTGCGTCCCCGTTCGCCGTCGAGGTCTACGGCGAACTCGAGACGATGTTGCCGGCAGCCGGACCTTTCGCGATCTCACGGCTGACGCGGAGCACCCGGTCCAGCTCGGCCGACGTGACTGGCTTGGCGCAGTAGAGGTCCATCCCGGCCGCAATGCATTTGCCGGCCTCTCCCTGCGAGGTGTTTGCGGTCAATGCGACGATCGGCGTATGCCGACGGTCCCCGTCTCGAGACCGAATCTCGCGCGTTGCGGCGTAGCCGTCGAGGTCGGGCATCTGGCAGTCCATGAAGATGAGGTCGTAAGGAGCTTTGCTGTGCATCGCCACAGCCTGATGCCCATTCCCTGCAAGCTCGACGTCGAACCCTCGCTTCGCGAGTAGCCGCATTGTCACCAGCTGGTTGACGCTGTTGTCCTCGGCGACGAGCACCCGTCGGCCGTGCCGTGAACGGAGATCGTCGACGCCGGGAGCTTCGGCTTGCCGCTGCACCTGCTCAGCGGTAGCGGCCGCGCTCGCGCCGCCGTCAAGTGCGCCGGCGGTGCCCTCGCCGAGGGCTTCCGGCAAGGGCAGGGTGAACCAGAACGTGCTGCCGCTGCCGACCGCGCTGCGAACGCCGATCTCGCCTCCCATCAGCTCGACGAGGCTCTTTGCGACCGTCAGGCCGAGCCCGGTGCCGCCATACCGACGCGTCGTCGAGCCGTCCGCTTGTCGAAACGACTTGAAGATGAGCTCCTGTGCGGAGGGGTCGATGCCGATGCCCGTATCGCTGACCTCAACCAGCAGTTGAGCGGGAGTCCGGGTCGCCGCGGGACAGGTCACGGTTATCGCGACCTCGCCGGCCTCCGTGAACTTCAGCGCGTTGTTCGCCAGATTCACCAGGATCTGCCGTATGCGATCGCGGTCGCCGATGACGCGCTCCGGCAGGGCCTCATCGAACGAGGTCCTGACCTCGACGGTGCTCGCCGGGTTGCCGACTCGGACGATCGTGCAAACGTCGGCGATCAGCGCGCGCAGGTCGAATGGCGCGAGCGCGATCGTCACTTCACCGGCTTCGATCCTCGAGAAGTCGAGTACGCCGTTGATGACCGCGAGCAGGGCCTCCCCCGAGACCTGCAGCGCTTCGACGTAGGCGCGCTGCTCGGCGTCGAGGTGCGTGTCCGCGAGCAGATCGGCGATGCCGATGACGCCATTCATCGGCGTGCGCAGCTCGTGATTCATGTTCGCACTGAACTCCGAGCGCGAACGAGCCGCTTCGAGCTCGCGCGCGATCGCTTCAGAGCGCACGATCTCGGTCTGTTTTCGCTCGGAAATGTCGCGAAACGCGACGACGGCCCCATTGATGCCGTCGACCGTGCGGATCGGCGCGATCGTGTAGTCGACCGGGACCTCGGTGCCGTCCGTGCGGATGAACACGTCATCGTCGACGCTTGCGGGGCGGTCTTCGCGACACGCCCGCGCGATCGGACAGTCATCGAGCGAGTGCCGCGCGCCGTTGGCGTCGTGGCGGTGCACCACAGCGTCGAGTGCGCGACCCAGCAGCGCCTCACGCGTCGAGCCAAGCACCGCCGTCGCGTCATCGTTGACGAATGTCACGCAGCCCCATCTGTCGAGCGCGATCAACCCATCGGCGACGCTGTTGGTGACGGCCTCGATATAGGCGGCGGCTTGCTGCGCGCGACGCTCGGCGAGAAGGCGCTCGGTGATGTCGCCAGCGACGATCACGCAGCCGTCCGGGTCGCCCGGTCGCGTATCGATCCTCGACATCCGTACGCTCGCCATCACGCTCGAGCCGTCTCGAGTGCTCAGCGCCAGGTCCCCGTGCCAGCGTCCAGTCCGCGCCAGTTCGTCCCACGCGGAGGCGACGTCGGGGCTGCTCGACGCGAGGAACGCGTGGTCGCGGGCTGACTGGCCGAGCATCTCAGCACGCGCCCACCCCCACAGCTCCTCGGCCCCCCGATTCCACTCACTCACCGCGCCATTTCCATCGATCGCGACAACAGCCGCATCGAGCGTGCCGAGCAGTGCTGCCTGAACCCGGATCTGTTGCTCTGCCTCGCGTCGCTCTGTGATGTCGGTATGCATCACAACGAGCCGCTTCGGACCCGCCCCGCCGTAGGCAGCGGCGCGAGTCACGAACCACCGCTCGCCGCTCGGCGAATCGCAGCGATACTCGGCCGAGAAGCTCTTCCGCTTGCCTGAAGCGATGTCGGTCAGTGCCGTCAGTGCCTCGAGCGCGAGTGGCTCCGTCGGTGCGGCCGCGGCACACATCCCGAAATAGTCGGCGCCGACGCCAACAAGGTCCGGGCTGCCTCCGTTTTGCTCCGCGAAGCGCGTCCAGCCGTCGTTGACTGCGACGATCGTGCCGCTCTCGTCCAGCACCGCCAGGTTGGTTGGCAGCGAATCGACCGCGGCACTCCACAAATCCTCGTCGGCGAACGGAAGCTCCCTGGCCGGCGGTGGAGCGGCGTGCGCGATGTCGGCAACTGTGTCCCGGGCGCTCCAGGTGCTTGCCGCAAGGGGCGTGGTCATTGGGGAAAAGTCGGAGCGGTCCCTACGCCGCGGTTCGCGATTGCGCTGGCGCAAGCCAGCGCTCGAGCCAGCGAATCGCGGCGGGGGGACGCAGCGAGGTGCCAGCCCACATTGATGGGCGTCAGCAGGCCGTTCACACCGGGGTACGAGGTCAGCTCGTCGCGTCGTTGGGGCTCGTTGCGAGCGCACAGACTCGCTAACTCGCTGCGCGACCGGTCGCTCAATGCTGTAATTGGGCTGCGTCGTACCACCACGAATAACCTCGAATTGCGGAGCCTGGCAGAGTCGTATCGGCCGGCGCCACCGAATGCTGAGCGTGAACGCGCCGCACCGAAGGTGTTTTGCTGGCGTCCCAGTCACGCCTCCGACACGGGCGTAGTCCTCGCCCCTCGACGCTGAGGCGTTGTCGCGGCAGCCGCTAAGCGGAAGACTTTCCCGCAACCGCTGTCGGCCCGACGTCGAGTGCGACGGTCAGGTCACGGTTGCGCGCGGCGCGGTGTCGATTGGGGTCGGGATCCGGCACGACACGCACCGGAAGCAAGACGAACGTGATGAAGATCGCCTCGGAAGATCCGGCCGACACGAGCGCCGCTCTAGCGCTGACCCAGCGTGTCTCGCCGCCGTGGACCACGAGGCGCCCCACCCCGGAAAACCAGCTCATTCGCCGGTTGACCAGGCGAGCGAACTGATAGGCCGCTTGCCGTCGATCACTTGGATGGATGAATTCGATCGCCTGAGCGCCCACCAGCTGGCCCGATGGGCCAGCAAGAAGCTCATCCAGAGCGCGACTGGACTGCACGATGCGGCCAGGTTCACTGGCCGCCGCACTCACCGTAACCGTGAACTCCGGCCGTTCGTCATAGAAGACGGGCAAAGTCATGAGACCGAGAGCTCATCCTTAACTATTTGAGAGGTGCCAGGAAACTAGGTGTTCGGCAGGTGCCAGAAAACTCATTCAGGCGTGCCCAGGGGGAATCTTTTGCTTGCTCGCCACTTTTCGGTATGTGCACGTCCTGCGGCTGCTTACCTACACGTAGCAATACAAGTTAAACCTACGCACTTATGCGTACAAGACCATCCCCAAATTTGCTTAGTTATGCAATCGTCATACCACTGCAGCGTAGCTGAGCGGCCACGCGACCATCCTAATTACCCGTAGTTGCGGGAGGGCTATTGTTCCCAATTTGCGCAGCGGGTCGGGCCCGGATCCAGGCCAAGCTGGACATTCCGTGCCATAGCTGCTTACGTGAGACGAGTGTTCGACGTCAACGGTGGTTGGCGCTCCACTTTTTTGCAGGTCTTTGCTCGCGCCGATAGTCCAATGGCGCTTCAGGACAGCGAACGGCGGACGGTCGCGGTAAACGCAGCGCAGGTCGAGCTTTGCGGCTACTCGCGTGAGCAGCTGATTGGGCATAAATGCGATGAGCTGCTGGATCCCGACGAGCGGGAAACCGTCGATGCCGAGTGGCGGGTGTTTGCGCAGGACGGCTTCTGTGCGGGAACCCGGACCATGCGCCGCTCCGATGGCCGCCGTCTGGACGTCGACTACACCGGAACCTGGACGCAGCTCGAAGACGACAGCCCGATCGCCGTGTTCACCGTGCTCCATGCGGTCCTCCAAGCGTTGCCCGCCGCGATCGCGGCCTCGCACCGGTTCGGCGACCAGCTGACCCCGCGCGAGCTTCAGATTGTGGGGCTGATCGGACTCGGCAGGCGCGCGCACGAGATCGGCGACGAGCTCGGAATCGCCACCGCGACCGTCCAGACGCACATTCGCGCAGGAATCAAGAAATGCGGCGGCAGATCTCAGGCCCAGCTCGTGGCGAACACGTCCGCACAGGGACTTCTCGACATATCCGCACCGGACGGACTCGCGAAGCCCGCCGGCTCTGCCAGCCGAGCGTGAACGCGCTCGCGGCCAGCCTCGTGTGACGCGTTTACGCCGGCGGATCTGGTTAAGAGCGCGACGCTAATCGAACCCGCGCAAGTCTCCGATATGGCTTGCAGGGCTTTACTCGACTCGGGGGTAACATGAAAACAGTAACTGCAGTGCGCGCAGCAAAGCGGTTGCCGACGATCGAGCGAGCGCGCACCGGGATCACCGGATTTGACGCAATCACGTCGGGCGGGCTCCCACGCGGGCGCACGACCCTTCTCTGCGGAGGGCCCGGATGCGGCAAGACGCTGCTGGGCAGCGAGTTTCTGGCGAGAGGAGCCACGGAATTCGGAGAGTCCGGTGTGCTGCTCTCGTTCGAGGAAACGGCAGCCGAGCTGACGGCCAACGCTGCCTCGCTCGGATTTGACCTGGCAGCACTCGAGGCCGACGGGCGGCTGAGCATTGACCATGTCAATTTGGCGCCCGCGGACCTCGCGGAGACTGGCAGTTACGACCTCGAGGGCCTGTTCCTGCGCCTCGGTTGGGCGATTGATCAGGTTGGCGCCAAACGTGTCGTTATCGACACGATCGAGGCTTTGTTCGTCGTGCTACCGGACGAGGCTTTACTGCGTTCAGAGATCCGCAGACTGTTCCGCTGGCTGAACGAGCGCGGCGTGACGGCAGTCGTAACCGCCGAGCGAGGCGAGGGCAAGATGACTCGCTACGGCCTCGAGGAATACGTCTCCGATTGTGTGATCGTGCTCGACAGTCGCGTCGAGCACCAGACTGCGACACGCCGGATGCGGATCGTCAAGTACCGCGGTTCAGCGCACAGCGGCGACGAGTTCCCCTTCCTCATCACCGATCACGGGTTTTCGGTTCTGCCCCTGACATCGGTCGTCCTCGGACACGGAGGCAGCCATAAGCGGATTTCAACGGGCATCCCTCGTCTCGACGGGATGCTCGGCGGCAAAGGGCTCTACCGCGGTAGCAGCATGTTGATCTCCGGCAGCCCAGGCGCCGGCAAGACCAGCGTCGCCGCGCAGTTCGCCGCCGCCGCCTGTCGGCGTGGCGAGCAGGCGCTCTACATCGCCTACGAGGAATCGCCCGCCGAGATCGTGCGCAACATGCAATCGATCGGTCTCGGACTCGAAGACTTGATCGATCGCGGCCTTTTGATGCTGCAATCCGAGCGCCCCACGGGGGACGGCCTCGAGTCGCACCTCGTCCGGCTGCATCAACTGGTCGATGAGTCCGCACCGAAAGTCGTCGTGATCGATCCGATCAGCGCATTCCGCGGCCCTGCCGAGGACATTACCGCGCTGCTGCAGCGCCTCCTTGACTTCCTCAAGGGTCGCCAGGTGACGACGCTGATGACGAGCATGGCGTCCAGCAACGAAACGCTCGAGCTATCCGGCTTGGGCATATCGAGCCTGATCGATACGTGGATCACGATCCGCTCGATCGAGGCGAACGGCGAGCGCAACCGGGTGATCGACGTGATCAAGGCCCGCGGCATCGGCCACTCCAACCAGGTGCGCGAGTTCGTGATGACGGCCAAGGGACTCGACCTGCCCGATGTCTACAGCGACGGCAACGGAATCGCGGTCGGATCCGAGCGGGTCGCGCGCGAGACGGAGCTGAAAAGGCGCAACCTCGAGGAAGCGCGCGCTCTCGAACACCGGAGGCGCTCGGCGGCCGAGGAGCGCACCGCCATCGAGGCTCAGATCGCCACCCTGCAGACCAAGCTCACGCACGAGCAAGCCCTCGCAGGCGAGCTCGAGGAGGCGATCGTCGCGATTCGCGCGGGCGAAGCCGCCGGGCGCAGCGCGATGGCGCAGAGCCGCAACGTCGGCGCGAACAAACGCCGACTACCGGCGCTCGATGGGCGGCGATGAAATGAGCGGCGAGTCCCCGACCATGGTGTCAACGATCGATCCATCCTCCGACGCTGCCGACTGGCAGCTGCGGCTCTACGTAGCGGGGCAGACCCATAAATCCGCAGCCGCGATCACCAACCTGCGCCGGCTATGCGAGGAGAACCTCGCCGGGGTCTACTCGATCGAGGTTATCGATCTGGTCCAAACGCCCGAGCTCGCGCGCGATGACCAGATCGTTGCGATCCCTACGCTCGTTCGCCGCCTCCCGAAGCCTGAACGCAACGTGATCGGCGACCTGTCGGACGCTGATCGGGTGCTCGGGGGCTTGCAGATCTCACCCGGCGTAGCGCACGCAGGAGCGCCTCGTGCTGCCTGAACCGGCGCTTTTCGGCCTGCCCGTCGCGAGGTCACGGCGATGAGGCTTCGCCGCCCGCCGTCGATGGAAATGGACGAGGACGTGCGCCTGCGTCTCGAGGCGGCCGACGAGACGCTGCGCGCCCTGCGCGCCGGCGAGGCCGACGCGATGGTTGTTCAGACTGCCGACGGCGAGAAGGTGTTCACGCTGCGCGGTGCCGACCGGACCTACCGGATGCTTGTGGAGACGATGCCGGCCGGAGCTGCCACCCTCTCCGAGGCCGGCGACCTGCTCTACGCCAATCAGTACCTCAGCGACCTCCTCGCCGTCCCGCTGCCACAGCTTTTCGGCGTGTCATTCCTGCGCTTTGTGGTGCCCGCGCACAGCGACGCGTACTCCGCCGCCCGACTCGGCGCCGCGTCTGGCTCGGCGAGCTGTGAGGTCGATTTGACTCGCGGCGATGGTTCAACCGTCTCGGTCAAGATCGCGTTCGCAACGCTGCCGCCGTCCGAGCCGGCGGGGATGGCAGCGATCATCACCGACCTCACCGAGGACCGCCGGCGCAAGGAGGAGGAGCGCATGCTCGACGGAATCGCGCGTGCCTTCAGCGCGGCTGACAGCGTCAGCGAGGCGCTGCGCGCCGTGCTGGGGCACGTCTGCGCCGAGCTGCGCTGGCCTGAGGGGCAGGCATGGTTTTGCGGGCCCGAGGCGGAAGAGCTCGTCCTGGCTGCCGCTGAAGGATCCGCCACTCAGGCCGCGATGTCCGGAGTCGCAACACGCGCGGCCGCGACCGCGGCGTTTCGCTCGGGCGAGATCGAGTGGACCAGCCACCAGCTTCCGTCGCCGATCGGGCAGCGTGCGTCGGTGGCGATCCCCGTGATCGTCGGTGACGAGGTCGTCTGCGTACTCACCTTCGACGCCACCGAGCAATCGCGATCCGAGGCTGAGCTGCACGGGCGGCACGTCGCGCTGGCGGTCCGCGAACTGGGCAGTCTGATACAGCGCATGCGCGCGGAGGCGCAGTTCCACAGCGCCTTCGACGACGCGCCGTTCGGCAGCGCGTTGATCTCGCTCGGCCCGGACCTGGGCCGGTTCGCGCGCGTCAATCACGCATTGGTCGAGGCGACCGGCTACAGCGAGGCTGAGCTGTTGCGCAAGTGCCTGCCCGAGGTGCTCCATCCCGATTACCGGGCGGAGTGCGAACGCAAGCTCCGTGCTCTCCGCATAGGCGCCACACAGACCTCCAAGACGGAAGCTCGGCTGCTCGGCTGTGACGGTTCAGAGGGGTGGTTCGTACTGAGCGTGTCCGCGGTCAGCGAGTCCGCCCAGTTAACGCACGGGGTCGCGCAGTTTGTTGACATCGACGCGCACAAAGCGTTGGAGGAAGCGCTGCGCGAGGCCCACCGGCAGGCGAGCGAGGTCTCCGGCCTCAAGTCTGCCTTTGTCGCGAACATGAGCCACGAGATCCGCACCCCGTTGAACGGCGTGGCCGGTCTGGCCGAACTGCTCGCCAGAACCGAGCTCAGTGAACGCCAGGGCGCTTACGTCTCGGCGATCCGCAGCTCGAGCGAAGCGCTGATGTCCGTGATCGGCGACATCCTCGACTTCTCGAAGATCGAGGTCGGCAAGCTCTCACTCGACGCCGCCGACTTCGGCCCCGCTGAGATACTCGCGCAGGCGAGCGAGGTTCTGAGCGCATCCGCGCAGCGCAAAGGCCTCGTGCTCAACACCTCCGTCGACGCCCGAGTTCCCGGCGTCGCACGCGCGGATGCCGGACGCATCCGCCAGGTTCTGATCAACCTGATCGGGAACGCCGTCAAGTTCACCGACACCGGCGAAGTGACCGTGCAGCTGACCGTAGTCGACGGCGATCGCCCGCAGCTCCGCTTCGACGTCTGCGATACGGGTCCCGGGTTTGACGCCGACGCGCGGCCGTTCGAGCCCTTCTGGCAGGCCGACTCCTCGCTCACGCGACGCCACAGCGGGACTGGCCTGGGGCTTCCAATCGTCAAGGAGCTCGTTGAGTTGATGGGCGGCGAAATTGGCATCGAAAGCGTCCCGGGCACCGGCACGCAGATTTGGTTCACGGCGCCCTATGAAAGCGCCAGCGCAGCAGTCGATCGGTTTGTCGACTCGACAGCGTCGGACAACGCGGACCATGAGGCCCCGGTGCCGCCGCCCTCAGCCGACCCGCACACCGCCGGCCGCTTGCTACTCGTCGAGGATGACGCCGTCAACCAGCTTTACGCGATCAGCCTGCTCGAGGACGAAGGCTGGCACGTCGACCTCGCCGAGAACGGACGCGAGGCCGTGGCCCGCGCCAGCGAAGGGCGCTACGACGTGATCCTGATGGACTGCCAGATGCCGGTGCTCGACGGCTACGGAGCCGCCCGTGAGATTCGTGGCATCGAGGGGACCGCTCGCCACACCCCGATCATCGCTCTCACCGCGCACGCTTCTGCGCTCGACCGCGAGCAGTGCGTTGCGGCCGGCATGGATGCCTACGTCGCCAAGCCGTTCTCCGTAGCGACCCTCGAGGCTGCGCTCGGCCGTGCCCTCGCGCCAGACGCCAGCGGGCTCGACACACCGGTCAGCGCCGACCCCGGCCCGAACGAGGAAGCCCCGCCGGTACTTGACCCGAGCAGGCTCGCCCTGGTCCCCGAGCCGGTCGCCGAAGAGCTCACCCGGGCGTTCGTGCGCCTATCCGGCGAGCGCATCGCAGGCCTCGATGCAGCGGAAGCGACGGCTGACAGCGCCACCGCGCAGAAGCTCGTACACGCACTCAAAGGTTCATCAGCGACGATCGGAGCCGTCAGGTTGAGCAAGGCGTCCGCCGAACTTGAGGCCGCAATCGCCTGCGGGCGTGTCGAGGAAATCGCGGCCAGACAGCGCGACCTCAAGGAAGCCTACGAACTCACCGAAGCCGCACTCAGAAACGTCAGACAAGGAGGCACCGATGTTGCAGACTCAAGAGAAAGCGAAGCCTGAAGCGGAAACGACGGCCGCAGAGATGACGAAGCCGCGCTTCGTCATCGCCGACGACGACGAGCTGATCCGCATGATGCTCCCAGCACATCTGGAGGCTGCGTTCGATTGCGTGGGCGCGGCATCCGATGCGGAGGAGGCGATCCGACTGGTGGCACTCCACCGTCCCGACATCGTGATCCTCGACGTCGACATGCCGGCCGGAGGCGCGATGCACGCGACCTGCGGGATCCGCGCAATCGCGCCCGATACCGCGATCGTGATCCTGTCGGGTGACGAAACGAAGAGCGGTGTGATCGCCCTGGTCGAGGCGGGCGCGAGCGCCTACCTTCGCAAGGGAGTCGATCCGGAAAGCCTCGGCGACTATCTGAAGGCCTCGATCAATGCGCACCGCCGTGCGGAGGCCGCCCCGAAACGATAGCTCCCACCCCCGCTGCGGCTGCCGCCGCGGCTCGTCCGCATCCAGTGGCGGGGGTGGGAAGCTCGCGCACCCGCGAGCGCCGGCGCGCGGCCGGCCGCAACGCCACGGCGGGCCGTCTTGCCGCTCCGCCGCCGCGCGCACTACCTTTCCGGCGCAGCAATCGTTCTGCCAACGGATGGCGCCTCGCAATCATCGACCCCTCGCCGTCGCCGCGACGACGCTCGTGGTCGTCGTGCTCGCCGCGAGCGCCGCGGCCGTCAGCTTGGCCGCGAGGCCGCCCGCCAGCTCGAGCCCCGCAGCCTCGGCCGGGTCGGTGCCGCCCGCACCGACGGGCGCAACCGCGACCGCCGCGGTCGATAGCGCATCGATCAGCTTCACACCCTCGAGCACGAGCACGCCAGCGGTGAAGAGCTACACCGTCACCGCCTATCCCGGCGGCGAGCAGGGATTCGGTGCGACCTCACCGATCAGCGTCACCGGCCTCCAGCCGGACGTCGCCTATACGCTCTCGCTCAGCGCGGCAAGCGCGGCCGGACGGGGTCCCGGATCGGTGCTGCCAGCCCCGATCACGCCCCTCGCGCCAGCGGCCGGAGTGACTCCGCCGGCGCTCAGCGACCTCAAGGCATCGCTGCTGTCGTTCTTCGCCGCCAGCGACGGCGGCCCGACGAGTCCCGGCCCCCACACCGGCACCAACCTCACCTACATCGACAGCGCGGCCGCGACGAGCACGATCACCGTGCTGCAGGTAAGGAGCGGCTTCAAGCAGGCCGGCGGCTGCGTCATCGCGAACCTCACCACCCGGCGGAAGCCGTGCACCTCACTACTCCTCGTCGGCTCGTTCACGCACCTCGACGTCGCCGGCACCAACCGGCTCCACTTCAGCGGTCGGCTCTCGGCCCACAGCCTGCACGGGGGCCTCTACCAGATCCGCATCACGCCGAGCCTGAACGGCGTTCCCGGCAACACGCTCAAGAAGGCTGTCGACATCTTCTAGCCGCGCTGCGCGCCGAACCTGTACGTTCCCCGCCGACAGCCGTGGAAGCAGCCACTCCGCCAGCCGCACCGCGCAATCTCGTCCTCGCGGCGATGATCTTCGCGGTCGCGATGACGTTCATCGACCAGACGATCGTCTCGATCGCGGCGCCGAACATCCAGCACAAGCTGGGCCTCACAAACACCGGCGTGCAGTGGGCGGTCAACGCCTACCTGCTCTCGCTCGCGGCGATGTTCGCGTTCGGCGGACGCCTCGCCGACACCGTCGGGCACCGCAAGATGGTGACACTTGGCGTGATCGTCTTCGCGACCGCCTCGGCGCTCTGCGGGCTCACGCCGAAGGGCAGTCTCGCCGAGGGCTGGATCGTCACCTTTCGCGTCGTCCAGGGAATCGGCGGCGCGATCATGTTCCCCGCGGCGCTCGCGATCGTCGTGCAGACCTACGAGCTGCGCGAACGCGGCCGCGCGCTGGCGCTGTTCTTCGGCATCGCCGGCGGCCTGACGGCGATCGGCCCGATCCTCGGCGGCTTCCTCACGCAGTGGACGTGGCGCGCGATTTTCTGGGTCAACATCCCGGTCGCGCTGATCGCGCTGGTGCTGATCTTCATCTCGAAGCCCGTCACCGTGCACCGCCCCGCGCGCATGGATTACCGCGGTGTCGTGCTGATCGCGGCCGGCGTCGCGCTCAGCGTCTTCGGTTTCCAGCAATCCTCGATCTGGGGCTGGAGCGATCCGGCGACCTACGCCTGCATCGCCGCGGGCGTCGTGATCCTGGTCATCTTCTACTTCGTCGAGCTGGGCACGACGTCCCCGCTGATCCAGGTCTCGATCTTCCGCGTCCGCGCGTTCTTCGTCCAGAACCTCGTGCTCGCGGTCGCGATGCTCGTGTTCATCCCGGTGTTCTTCTTCGCCAGCGAATACGCGCAGGTCGCGCTCGACAAGTCCCCGTCGAACGCCAGCCTCGTGCTGCTCTATTTCTTCATCGGTTTCGTCGTCGCCGCGCAGATCGGCGGCCGCCTGCTCGACCGCCGCGGCGCCAAGCAGCCGGTCGTCGTCGGCTGCGCCCTCGCCGCCGTCGGTTTCTGGCTATGGTCACGCAAGGTGACCGGCCTCAACTTCTCCAAGCAGGAGATCGACGTGATCATCGCTGGCGCCGGAATGGGCCTGATGGTC
>Ga0181534_10001750_pt1 | contig 13926 bp, 10 predicted proteins | sample PEATcosm2014_Bin_37_FD_119758 | JGI IMG/M metagenome (GOLD analysis project Ga0181534, IMG submission 119758) | Peatland microbial communities from MTU Mesocosm Facility, Houghton, MI, USA - PEATcosm2014_Bin17_10_metaG | ecosystem: Environmental > Terrestrial > Soil > Wetlands > Peat | place... | reverse complement strand
GGCGAGCGCCGCCATCGCCGTCGCGGCCAGACCGATTCCCCAGATCCGAGCCGGCTTGCCCCGGCCGAGTGAGCCAAGCAGAAACGAGCCGAGCCCCCAGCGCGAGCCGCTGCCGAATTCCGCGAGAATGGCACCCAGAATCGCCGCCGGTGCCGCAACGCGCAGACCGCCCATCATCCCGGGCAGGCAGGAGCGCAGCCGCAGCCAGCGCAATACCGCAAAATCGCCGCCGCCATAGGAGCGGATGACCGCGATTGGCCGCGGGTCGACATCCCGCAATCCAAGCAAGGTCATCACCATGGTCGGAAAATAAACGGAGATCGCGGCGAGCGTTATTTGCGGCCAGATGCCCGGCAAGGTGATCACCAACAGCGGGCTGATGGCAATCGGCGGTATCGCAAAGACGGCAACGTTGAAGCCGCGCATCAACCGCTCCAGTGTAGGCGCGAGGATGAAAGCGATGGCTGCGGCGATGGCGATCGCGTTGCCCAGCAGGAAGCCGATACTGGCCGGCCAGAGGGTTGCAGCGATATGCGGTGGATAGACCTCGCGATCCTGCCACCACTGCAACACGATGTCGCTCGGGGACGGCAATGCGCCGTGCGCGATCAGGCGAAAATCACCGCAGATTTCACACGCCAGTAACACCAGGCCGACTCGAAGCACGAGGGTCCAATGAGCCTTCATGCCCCGCCCGCGCCAAACAGTTGGTTCGCGACCTCGTCCTCCAGACCATGAAACTCACGCGCGGCGAAGAGTTCGGGGCGGCGCGGACGCGCGAATGGCACCTCGATGATGCAAGCGATCCGCCCCGGATTGCGCTGCATGACGACGATGCGATCGGCCAAGAACAGCGCCTCGTCGATGCCATGTGTGACCAGGACGGTCGTGGCCCGGCTTTCAAGCCAGATTCGCTGCAGCTCGAGGTTCATGCTCCGGCGCAGTATCTGGTCCAGGGCCCCGAACGGCTCATCGAGCAACAGAACCGACGGTTCGGTGACCAGCGTACGTGCGATGGCCACGCGCTGGCGCATGCCGCCGGACAGCTGCGCGGGTCGAGCATCTTCGAATCCCTTCAGGCCGACGAGTTCGATCAGCTGTTCGATGCGCGATGTTTGTTCCGACAACGATCGCCCAAGCACCTGGAGCGGCAGCGCAATGTTGTGTCGCACCGTGCGCCACGGCAACAAAGCAGCGTCTTGGAAGGCAACCCCGAGCGCGCCCTGGCGGCATTTCTCGAGCGGCCGGGAACCGCCGATCAATACCGTTCCTCGATCGGGATGCTCGAGGCCCGCGATGATCCGGAGCAGTGTCGACTTGCCGCATCCCGAGGGCCCGATCAACGCCGTGAAGGAACCGGGCTCGCATTCGAGCGAGACATTGTTCAGGGCCACGATATCCCGCCCCTCCACCTTGAACGTCCGATTCAGCCCCATCAAGCTGAGACCATCGGTGCGGATGGATTTTGGCGCGCCGTCCATGATTCAAAGGCCGTCGAGAAGCGAGGTGTCGAACATCGAACGATCAGCCGCGATCCCCACGCTCTTCAGGTAACTTATATTCGCGCCGATCCCCGCCTCAGTCATGGAGAAGATGCCGCTGGGTGTGTCGATCAGAGGCTTGTTCGCCGTGTTCGTGAAAATGTCGTTCTCGGTCGTACGGCCCGTCCCGCCGAACCAACTGTTCTTGAACTGGGTCGGATACTTCGCCGGGTCCTTGAAATTCTCGACCCACGCCGCACGACTCGCCTTCAGCCAGCGCACCAGAAGCGCTCGATTGGCAGCCAGGAATTCCTCTGTCACCACGACCGTGTCGCCGTAGAGGGTTACGCCGTTGTCGTAGAGCAGGAAAGAAACGGCCTGCTTGCCGGCCACGCCAATCGTGTAGGGCACGTCCGTCACGAAGTCGACGGACGCATCGATCTCGCCCTTGATGAGCGGCGTCGGGTCGAATTGATAAGGGACGATGCGTACGCTGCTCTTCGCGATGCCGTTGATCTTCAGCATGCCGAGCACGCCGGCCATGTTGACCGGCGGGACGGCCAGGATCTTGCCCTCGAGGGCTTTCACGGTTCTGATCGGGCTCGACGCCAGGCTGACCACGCCGATCGGGCACTTCTGGAACTGGGCTCCGATGATCTTGAATTTGGCACCTTGCGACACGATGCCGCGGATCGTCGTGTCCGGTGTCGTGAGCGCGAGCGCTGCCTTGCCCGCGAGCAACGCGCTTTCCGGGATGACATCGGGCCCGCCCGCGAGGTAGGTCAAGTCCACGTTTTCGGCCTTGTAGATGCCGTTCTGAATGCCCACGAAATAGCCGATGAACTCGGCATCATTGACCCACGCAGCCTGCATCGACAGGCCGTTCGCGGCGCCAGCCCGGGCACGTGCGGCGCCGGTGAGTGCCGCAAGACCGCCCAGGGCCAGGGTGTGGCAGAGAGTGCGTCGGGTCAGCATGGTGAGGTTTCCGGTGGTTTGGCGCTGCGTAACAGACCGCGGATACGGGCCGGGGAGAAAGGACCGCAGCCGGCCGGCACGACGCCGAACGGAGCCAGTGCATCCGCGATGGCGTTGACGATGGCCGCGGCCGCTCCCGTACAGCCCGCTTCCCCCGCACCCTTCATCCCAAGAGGGTTGAGCGGCGACGGCGTCTCGAGGTGACGAAGTACGAAGCGTGGCACGGTTGCCGCCGTGGGCAGGATGTACTCCCCGAATCCTCGTGACAGCGGCAGCCCGTTGGAGTCGTAGAGTAATTCCTCAAACAGCGCCGTACCCAGTCCCTGGACCACCCCTCCCATGATCTGACCATCGACGAGCAGGGGATTGGCGACGCGGCCACAGTCATGGGTGACCGCGTAGTCGATCACACGAACGATGCCCGTGGCGATATCGACCGAGACCACGGCGGCATGGCATCCGCTCGCATGAGATATGCCGGCATCCTCGAACTTCGCACGCGCGTCCAGCCGCTCCGCGGCATCGATCCCCGCCGACAGCGCAAAGCGACCCAGGGATTGAAGAGTCATCGGCCCGCTCGCCCCGGCGCGTTCGACCAGAGCTCCACGCTCCCAGACGATGTTCTCCACCGAGGTGCCGCGCAATTCCGCCAGCAGCGTGCGCGCCTTGACCAAGAATGCAGTTCCGGCTGCGCAGGCGGCATTTCCTCCCATGGTCGCGCCGCGCGAGGCGAATGTCCCCGGCGCGTCTGGGGCATCGTCGGTGTCGCCCCCGCGAAAGACGATGGTATCTTCAGGCACGCCGAGATGGTCGGCAAGGATCTGCACGATCGTGGTCTCGCTGCCCTGCCCGATCGGCGTGACGCCGCTCAGGAGTTCGAGCTTGCCGTCCTGCCTCAACCGCAGGCGGGCCGGTTCCGCAGGCCCGGTCGCGGTCATCTCCACCACGAAGGAGAGCCCGACCCCGAGGGCTTGGCCCGCCGTGGCCGTGGCGGCGCGGCGGGCTTGGAAGCCTGCATACCCGATCGCGTCGAGTGTCGAGTCGAGGCAGGCGGGATAGTTACCGCTGTCCAATACGATCCGCTCGCAACCCGGATAGCCGACGCCGCGATCCACCGGGAAATCGTTCGGCTGCAGAAAGTTGCGACGGCGAATCTCGGCGCGATCGAGCCCCATTCTCACGGCCGCCAGATCCATCATGCGTTCCATCGCCAGTGTCGCCTGTGGATAGCCGGCCCCTCGGTAGACATTCAGCGGTGTCTTGTTGGTGATCACCGAACGCGCGCGCGCTCGGAAGTTCGCAATCCGATAAGGACCGCGCAGCGTCGCGATGGCGGCGCCCGGCGTGTTGCTGAGCAACGCATATGCCGCGCCGATATCCGCGAGACAATCGACCTCGATCGCCGTGACGACGCCTCGGTCGTCGAGGGCGGCACGCACCCAGAGCCGCTCTTCGCGGCCATGCACCGTGGCCGAGAACGACTCTGCGCGGTCCTCGGTCCAACAGACCGGCATGCCGAATCGAATCGCCGCCAGCAGCACCAGAATTTCCTCGGAGTAGATCGACTCCTTGGCGCCGAAACCACCGCCGACGTCCGGCGCGATCACGCGCAGGCGTGATCGCGGCATCCCGGTCATGCGCGCGAGCTCATCGCGCAGCAATTGGGGAATCTGGGTCGAACTGTGCACGAGATAGCGCCCGGTATCCGCTTCGAGGCGGGCGATCGCACCCCGTGTTTCCATCGAACTCGCGCTGACACGCGGGAAAGTAAAATGCTGCTCGATGAGGACCGCCGCGGCGGCGAATGCCCGCTCCGGGTCGCCGACGCGCTGGGTGGTTTCGTGCGCGACGTTCGTTCCCAGCTCGGGATAGAGAAGCGGCGCTCCCAAACGCAGGGCGGCGTCCACGTCCATGACCGGCGCGAGCGGCTCGTAGTCGATTTTCACCCGTTCGGCAAGGTCCTCGGCCGCGTAGGCATCGCGCGCGAGGACGACGCCAATCGGCTGTCCGGCATAGCGGGCGACGCCGCGACCCAGTACAGGATGGCAGATGGCGGCGGAACGCTCGTTGAGATCCAGCGCCGGCAGAGCGCCCAAGCCCTGCGGCAGGTCGGCCGCGCCAAGGAAGCCAAGACACTCCGGGTCGCGCTCGACCGCGGCGAAGTCGATCCTCTTCAGGAGCGCATGAGCGTGTGTCGAACGGATCACACGCATCACTGCCATGCCGGGCTCGATCAGGTCGGCCAGGTAGCGCGCGGTGCCGGTCAGGAACGGCGCATCCTCGCGCCGCCGGCGGCGTTGTCCAAAGGTTCGGGCCGGCGTGCTCATTGGCCCAATGACTCGATGGCCGCGATGATGCCGGCGTAACCGGTGCAGCGACAAAGATGTCCATTGAGGTGGGTCAGGATGGCTGCGCGGCCGGGCGCCCGAGTGCGGGCGAGGAAGATCGCCGTCGACACCAGCAGTCCCGGCGTACAAAAGCCGCATTGCAGCGCGTGATGTTCGCGGAAGGCGGCTTGCAGCGGCGTCAGTCCCTCTGGCCCGGGGGGATCGCCTTCGATCTGCGCCAAGCTCGCGACCGTTTGTACTTCGCAGCCATCGGCCTGCACCGCGAGCATCAAGCAGGCCCTGACCGGCCGACCGTCGAGGGCGACGGTACAAGCCCCGCACACACCCTGGCCGCAGCCGATATGGACACCGGTGGCCTGCGCGTCATGGCGCAGGAAATCACTCAGGAGATGCCGCGGCCGAACCATGCGGGAGATGGACCTGCCATCGACGGTCATCCTCAACGGCAGGCGTTCTTCCATCAGCAGTGTCCCGCGCGGGCGGCGGCGGCCGCGCGCTGGATGACGAACGGCGCCACGTCTCGTCGGTAGTCGGCGCCGACGAGCGGGTTCCCGTATAGCGGCTCGCCGATGTCCTGTTCGAGCAGGCGATCGATGTCGATCAGTGACGGCGCGGCGGGGAAGGGGACGAAGATCGCGTGCGCGACGGCCGGACAGGCAATGCCGACGGGTGTGACCCCACAGAGGCCGACGCGGCAATGATCGGGGGCCCAGCTGACCATCGCACCGACCACCGGAGCGTGACCGTCCCGCCGGGCCACCTCGTAGAAGGCTCCACGCGCCCCAAGCGAGCGGGGCCATAATATGTGAGTGACAAGCGCGTCGGCCGCCAGTGGGGAAACCGTATGGAGCAGATCCGCTGCCGCGACGAGACGCTCACCGCTGCGATCGCGTACGGCGAATCGAGCACCCAGCGCGACGGCGACGGCCGGCAATTCCGAGCCGGGCGCGTTGGCAACGAGATTGCCGACCACGGTGCCGCTTTCGCGAATCACGGGGCTCGCCACCCAGTCGAGCGCCGCGCTCAATCCGCACACTTCATCGCGAACGACCGGGGAGAGGCGGGCCTGTTCCTGCCTGACCAGGGCTCCCATGCGGACGTGATTCCCGTCTAAGTCGATGCGGTCCAGACCGGGGATGCGGTTGATGTCGATGACGAGCCGGGGTCGCACCGCCCGTTGAACGAGCAACGGAATTAGGCTCTGTCCTCCCGCGAGGACCCGGGCGTCGGGGGCATACTCACCCAGGAAGGCAACGGCTTCGTTCACGCTACCCGGCCGGGCATAGCGGAACGCACTCGGCGTCAAGCGTTCGCTCCGCGGTGTGAGTGTTCGCCGGCGAGAAGCTCAGCGGTCAACGAGGCATTGCCCGCGATGTGAGTGGTCATATTTGCGGCCGGTTCCCGCATCGCCGATATCCTCGGCCCAGATTCCCGGCTTCTCGGCGATGAATTTCTGCAGCAACTCGTAACAGGCTGGGTCGTCGGCGACGGTGACGGTCAGCCCGCGCGATCTTAACCACTCGTCGGCCGCGAGAATGGTGCGGCTTTCCCCGACGACCATGTGCGGGACGCCGAACAACAGCGCGGCGCCGCTGCACATGTAGCAGGGCGAGAGCGTGGAATAGAGCGTCGCCTCGCGGTAGACCGATGAGGGCAGTCGGCCGGCATTCTGAAAGCAGGTCATCTCGGCGTGCAGGATGGGGTTGCCGTCCTGGACGCGGCGATTGCGGCCCCGGCCGATCAATTCGCCGCGACAGAACAACGCGGCGCCGATGGGCAGGCCACCCTCGCGGTATCCCGCGAGAGCTTCTTCGAAGGCGACCCGCAGGCCCGGATCGACGGGCAACGGAGCGGTCAACATCTGGCAAATCTCCCAAGAGGGCGGTCCGGGCTCGTTGAAATATAACGCGCGCGGGCGGCATTGCTCAATCCGCTGTCGGCGCGATGCAGGGACTGTAGCACCTGGCGCGTCAACCTGGACCGGCTTTTCGGCCATCGCGGATGCCGAAATGCTCGTCGAGCACGGCAGAGACGTCTGTCGCGAGAGTTTCCGTGCGCCGTCCGCAATCGGTGATGATCAACCGGTTGCCGCTCAACGAGATTCGGCCCGAAGCGGTTGCCCGGGTGCAGATCAGCCCTTTTGAAAAAACCGACTCCGGCGATCTCTGGTGATACCCGTACATCGATTCGAATGCGTGCAGCGGTTGTTCGGCCAGAGTCATTTCATAGAGTGGTTGTGAATTCGACGACAGGCACAAGTACCCATCGCGCACCGGGGCGAGACGATACTGACCGGAAACGTCCTGCACTCGATCTTCGGGCAGGCGCATCGGCGCTCGGTTGCTGTCGCCGAAACCTACGTCGACGAGATACTCCCCTTCGGGCAAGGACACGACCAGAGCCAGATGATCGAACGGCGCGCCGAATTGCCGCGCCGTCGCCTGCCAGACCCGCGCCTCGATTCTGCGTACCGTAAATCCCACGTGGTCCAGCAGCGCACGGAAGGCCTCGTTCAGCTCATAGCAGAATCCGCCGCGGCCGCGCTCGGCCACTTTCTGCAGAGCGGCCTCGGTGCTCAAGGGTTGCAGCGATCCGGCGACGATATCCAGATTTTCGAACGGCACCGTCTGCATATGCCGCGCCATCAGTTCATTGAGTGCCGCCCGATCCGGTGCCGGTCGCGCGACCAGACCCAGCCGCCGAAGGTATCCGGTAAAGACGGCCGTCACTTAGGATGGTGTCCTCGGCCGCCGGTGCCTCAGAACTTGCCGCTGAGAGTCAGGTCATAGCTTCGCGGCGGAAGACGCGTCAGAAAATCGTTGCCGTAAAAGGGGTAGTCGTTCTGCAGATTATGCCGGTCGGTGACGTCATAGATTGCAAATTTGACGGTGTAGTTCTGCAAGAAACTATAGAAGACCGCCGCATTCAGCGTGTATTGCCACGGAATCGTGGGCGACTGGTAATTACCACCGTTGGACAGCAGGTAAGACGGCACGGGCAGACCCGACAAGGCCTCGGTCGCGGCGACGTCGATGAAACCGGATTGAGTCGTCTCGATCTTCCCCGTGACCTGCAGGTTCGTTTGAAAGCCGAGACCGGACTCAAGTTTGTAATTGGCGAGCACGTTGAACAGGTGCTGCGGCACGCCCGGATCGAGAAAGGTCTGGTTCGGCTTCCACACGATGTCCACCGCGGCCCCGTCGTAGTTGATCCCCGGCTGCGCCGGAAAGTTCCAGAAAGGTACCCCTGTATCGAGCACGGTGTGCAGAAAGGAGTAGCTCGCGGTGGCGAAGAAATGCGGATCGGGCTGATAGTTGAGCTCGATCTCGGCCCCTTTTATGTGCGCCTTGGAGCGCTCCAGGTTCCCCTGGCCCACCGGGATCGTGCGCTCCTGCTTGAAAATCGCGGTGGACAGGAATAGCGCCTTGTCGAGCAGGTCGAATTTGACGCCCGCTTCCTCCAGCAAGGTGTTCTGCCGCAGATAAGAGGTCGCAGGCACACCGAAGGTGCCGACCGCCCCGTCATTGGCGCTGGGATCGACATACTGCGCCTTGTTGTAGGTCAAATACGCCGAGATGTGCGATGAGGGGCTGTACACGACGCTGATGTTCCCGTTGTACAACCCATACCAGCTGGTGTACTCCTTTTGCGGCAGACCGAAGAGAGTCCCCGTTCCCCCGAGCGGGTCGGCCTCGTTCAACTGCACCACGTCGCCGCGCAGGCCGTAGAGCACGCTCCACTGCGGCGAGAACTGCATGCGGTGTTCGAGGAACACCGCGGCATCCTGCAGATTCGACAGGACGGTGCCGTCCAGATAGTACGGATTGCGTGCCGAAACACCGTATTCGATACGGTTGAAGGCTGCATAGTATGGAACCGCTCCGCCCGATGCCTGGTTGGCGGACGGGAAGACCCACGTGCTGGGACTCTGGGACAGGTCGAAAACGCTCACCGGCTCGTTCGCGAAGTTCTGGATATCCAGCAAATGAGCGTAGCGGTAGGTAAAGCCCGCATCGATGTCGTGGTTCAAGAAGCCGGTCGCGAATTTGGTCTTGAAGTCGGTCTTGTTTTCGATCGTATAACAGCCCTTACACGTATCCGCGTAGTAATCCTGCGTTTCGTTGAAGCGGTTCATGTAGTCGTAGAAGGTATTATTGACGATGGAGAAATTATCGGTGGCTTGAAAAGTCTGAATGATCTGCCCTCGGCCGTGCAGGGAATGCGCACCATTGCCCCCCGTCTCGTCGATGATGACCCGGTTGTTCAGAGCCACGGCGCCGGTGAGGTCCACCTCTGTCCCGTAACCGTAGATCGAGCTCGGACCGCCCACGGGGCCGCCGGTCAGATACGTGCCGTTGTCGATGAGCCCCTGGTTCACACGATTGACGCCGTCGTTCTCGCGGTACAGGGTGTCGGCGACATCGACGTTGAAGGTGACGCTGTACTTGGGCGTTACTTGGAAGAGCAAAGCGGCATATGCCGCCTGCTGATGGAAGTACATGCCGTAGTAGTAACTGCCGCTATCGTCCGTGGCGAGGCTCACGCGTGCCGCCACGTCCGATGTCAGCGGACCGCCGACATCGACGGATGCGCGCCGCTTTTGCTGGGAGTCGAATTCCACATTGAAAGAGGCCGCGTCCTTTGACAACGAAGGCAGCTTGGTGGTGATGTCGATCGCGCCGCCAACGCCCGCCCCGGGCCCGGCCTGGACGCTCGCCGGCCCCTTGATGATGTCGATGGAATCCACGCCGTTGAAACTCACCGGGGCGCCGTAGCCGTTATCGCTGTAGCTTTCGCGCATGCCGTTGAAGAACATATCGGCGTACTGGCCGCGGATGCGCGGCACGGCGGGCTGCCCGAACGCCGCGTCCGTATAGCTGCTCGACGTCAGGTAGGAGAATCCGCCCGGATTCTGGATGTTGAGAGCGTCCAGCTGCGCCTTCGACAAGAGGGTGTTGTTGCGCGGTGTGTCCATCACGCCGAGGTCGAGCCCATAGGCCGACGTGGATGTCACCTGGGTGGGGAGGATGAGCTCACCTCGCTTGATGCCGTTCACCACGATCTCATCGAGATCGCCGCCGGCTGCTGCCGGGGAGCCCGAGGTGCTTTGCTGCGCATGTGCGGTTTGGTAAACGGTGAGGATCGAAAATGACGCGATGACTGATACACGAATGCACAATCTCAAAGATCACCTCATCCCAAATAATTATGTAGTGCGTTCGATGCTATCAGTCACCTCATGCGTGTCAAGCTGCTTACGCGCGCCGCGGCAGATGTTCCTCAAGTGGCTTAAATTCAGGTCTCCGCCGCAATTGGATGGCGCTCCTATTTGGGTCACGCGAGCGGTGAAGCGCGGCGATTCGGTGCGGGCGCGCGGCCGGCGTCGTTGGCGATTTTCCGAAAAAACGCGGCATCGTTCTTGATCGTTCCCGAAGAAAGATGTCGTTCGCTCTGTTATGGAGCATTCGTGTTTGCTGTGCGCTCCAAGTTATTGCACGGCGCGACTTCGGTTCAGCGAAGGAGGGCAACGAAGGAGGGCAACGAAGGAGGGCAACGAAGGAGGGCAACGAAGGAGGGCAACTATTTTCAGTCGGGTCGCGCGCGAAAACTCGACGGCTGCGAAGTTCGTTTGCCGGGCGGAGCGGCAAGTACGTTGCCGTCCCGCCGACCTAAGCGTAGCGGTATATGCCGCCCAGGATCCGCGCGCCCGCGGCACCGGTCACGCTGCCGGCGCTCGAAGTCAGCCCCTCGAGCGTGCGCCGTGCGAACCATGCGAAGGCCACCGCTTCGACGAAATCAGGATCCAGCCCGAGCGCCGCGCTGGTCGCGACGCGGTTCGGCGCCACCAGCCGGGCAATGCTGTCGAGCAGGCCTAAGTTGTGCGCGCCGCCGCCGCACACGTACAGCGTGGCGCCGGGAGCGTGCCGGCGCACCGCCGCCGCGACCGTCACCGCCGTGAATTGCTGCAACGTGGCTTGCACGTCCTGCGGCCGCCGCGAGAACAGCCCTAATTTACTGTTGAGCCACGGCATGTTGAACAGCTCGCGGCCCGTGCTCTTGGGCGGGTCCAAGCTAAGATAGGGCTCATCGAGCAACTGTTCGAGCAGGGTGTCATCGCATTGACCCGTACCGGCCCAGGCGCCGCCGGCGTCATAGGCTTTCGGTTGGTGCAGCGAGATCCAGGCATCCAGCAGGCGATTGGCGGGTCCGGTGTCGAAGCCCGTCACCGTCGTGTTGCTGCGCAGGATGGTGATATTGGCGATCCCGCCCAAGTTGACGATCACGCGATCTTCGTGCTCGCTGCGAAAGACGTGGTCGTGGAACACCGGCAGAAGCGGCGCCCCCTGTCCGCCGGCGGCCACGTCGCGGCGGCGAAAATCTGCCACGACCGTGATACCGGTCATTTCGGTCAGGGTGTTGGGATCGCCGATCTGCCAGGTAAACGGCGTCGGCAAATCGGGGCGGTGGCGCAGCGTTTGGCCGTGGCTGCCGATCGCGGTTACCCGGCCTGCGCCGAGCCCCGCATCTTGCAGCAATGCCGATGCGGCCCGCGCAAAGGATCTGGCCAATTCCACATCGATCTGGCCGAGCTCGTCGAGCGCGACCCCTTCGGGGGAGTCGAGGATCTGGGAGATCCGCCGCTTGAGGTCAGGCTCGAAGGGCGTCGCGCTGGTGGCGATGATCCGCAACGGCGCATCGTCGAAGTCGACGAGGGCCGCATCGATGGCATCCATGCTGGTTCCGGAGATCAAGCCGAGATAGAAGCCCATCGCAGCGCCGAGCCTTAATGTGTCAACCGAAAGCCACGATCGCGCCGGTACCGAGCGTATTGCGGTGCACTGCACAGATCAAGGAGCCTGTCTCGATTGAAGGCAAATCCGTCGCGGTCGCGGCCACGTGCAATACTCAGACAGGCTCCTGGGAAAAAACGTCCATCCAGGCTAGCCGCGACCGGCAGCCCGGTCAATCGCCCCCGACCTTGCCTTGCCGGATCACGCGCTACTGATCGCATAACAGCACGTAGACATTTGCATCCACGCTCAGCGGAGTATAAGTCCCCCAAGCCGGAGGCGTTCCCCATACATAGTTGAAGGCCCCACCTGGGCTCATGGCAAAAAAAGTGAGTCCTTGGGCGGTCTTGGCGCGGCAATTCAGGCCGAGCCAACCATAGTCGGCAATCGCACCGTAAATATCCGGCTTCGGCAGCATATCTCTGACGAACGCATAACGAACCTGCGGGTCGCGCGGATCGCTGTAAACAACGGAGGCTGCGACCGAGTGCTCCTGGCCTAGGGGCGTCCATTCAAGGCTGTTGACCGCCCAGATCGGCGTCAGTCGCAGGGGGGCGCGACACAGCACCGATTGCAGAGATTCGAATATGGAACCCGCCACGACCTTGGTCTTTTTCTCGGTCTGCTCGGCTTTGCTGAATAGTTTGACGCTGCGATTCTTGTATTGAGTCCGGGTGGTGACGTATTCCCCCATGTCGCAATTGATCACCAGATCATCATATTGGGCGCCGTCGAAGACCGGGACGCCGTCCCGGAGGACCCCCCACTCCCGCGTCACTGCGGCGCGGTGCCCGTCGCTCACCGCGGTCTGCGGATTAAAGGCAAACGCGCTCTGCGTTTGGCCCTCGACCGCCTTCGTCACGCCGTATGTGACGCGCCTCGGCAAAGCGGCTCGAAGGTATTCCCACAGTTGCTGCTCTATTTTTTGCCGGGCGCTCGCCGACTTCGTGGTGTTGAGCTGCTTGAAAGTAGTTTGCAGCGCGGCCGCGGACATGGGAGGCGGGGGAGCAGGCGCCTCGGTCGCCAGCATCGCGGGCTGCGCCGCACCGGGCTCGGCAGCCGCCGAGCATTCGCCGGGCAGACAGAATACCGCGTCGAGGGATGCGTACTTGAACGGCCGCTGCTCTCCGTTCGTCTTCTTCAATACGTCCTTCGTCACCATCGCGAACATGTCATCGATGGACAGGCGGTTGCCCACGTATTTCGCAAAGGATTCGGCGAACGGGCTGTTGGCGCCTTCGCCGTCCATTGCCACCGCATCCGATTGCGTGGAGTAGGCGATGAAGACGCCGCCCGCGGCCTCGGCCGGCGGCGCCACGGGCGCGAGCCCGCGTTTGTACGAGGCGCCCCGCCCCTTGGCGAGGGCTCGCCCAAGAACTGGGTTGTCGCGGCAGGCATCGAGCACGAGAATTTTATAGGGTGACTTGATGACGGACAGGACATCGTCCGCCGACAGACTCGCGAGCCGAATGTCATCTTCTCCCTCGGGGGCGGGCAGGTCCACCGGCAGCAGATAGTTGACGCCGCCGATCTGCACGCCGTGGCCCGCGTAATAAACCAAGGTGACGTCCGATTTCGTGGACTCCCGTGCGATCTGCCGCATCGCGGCTCGCATGCTGGTGTCGCTCACATTGCGCAGGAATGTGACCTCGAATCCGGCCGCCTTCAGCGCCGATGCCACGAGCTCGCCGTCGGCCGCCGGATTGCGAAGCCTGCCAATGTTCGCGTAATCGGCATTCGCGATGACGAAAGCCAGTCTCGGCTTGGCGGCGTCGACGGCATACACAGGCGGATGGGCCAGCAGGCTCGAAGCAAGCAACAGCGCAAATGCACATCGCCCGGCTGCGACGGCGAGTCCATTCATCCTCTGTGGTTGGAGGCTCAATGCAGTTTTGTCTTGTTGCGAGGGTGCGCGAATCGCCGGTCATATTGGTCGAAACCGGCCGATTGCGTCAATGCGGTCGCGTGCCCTTCCTCAACCGCGACGAATCAGTCCGTGGCGCTTCTTGCCCACGGTAAGCCGGGCGGTGCCGCTGGCATCGAGCTCAAGCACGGTAATGGAGGCATTCACCTGGCGCACCGGCTGGTCGTTGAGCCGAACGCCGCCCTGTTCGATCAGCCGGCGGCTCTCGCTCTTGGAGCCCGCCATTCCGAGAGCGACCACCACGTCGATGACCAGCGCCGGCTCGCCATCTTTCAGCGTGAAGGTGGGAAGGCCTTCGGCCACCCCGCCTGCAAAGGCGCTCGCTGCCCGCGCGGCCGCTTCACGGGCCTCCTCGCCACCGTGACACAGCCGCGTCGCCTCCGTGGCCAGCACTTCCTTGGCGGTAT
>Ga0181534_10001748_pt1 | contig 13931 bp, 12 predicted proteins | sample PEATcosm2014_Bin_37_FD_119758 | JGI IMG/M metagenome (GOLD analysis project Ga0181534, IMG submission 119758) | Peatland microbial communities from MTU Mesocosm Facility, Houghton, MI, USA - PEATcosm2014_Bin17_10_metaG | ecosystem: Environmental > Terrestrial > Soil > Wetlands > Peat | place... | reverse complement strand
TTGTTCGTGACGAGCGCGCCGCCTTCGCCGCACGCGCCGAGATTTTTGCCGGGATAAAAGCTGAAGCAGGAAATGTCGCCGAGCGCGCCCACCATTTTGCCTTTGTATTTCGCGCCGACGGCTTGCGCCGCGTCCTCGACAAGAGGCAATTTATTTTTTCTGCAGATTTCTAAAATCGCGTCCACGTCGAACGGATGGCCGTAAAGATGCACGGGCAAAACGGCCTTGGTTTTCGGCGTGATAGCTTTTTCGATCAGTTTCGGATCGAGGCAGAAAGTGTCGGCGTCAATGTCCACATAAACCGGTTTCGCGCCGCAATAGGAAATCGCCCAGCTCGTGGCGATGAACGTGTAAGGCGTGGTGATGACTTCGTCGTCCGGCCCGACGTCTAGCACGCGCAGCGCGACGTGCAGGGCGGAGGTGCCGCTGTTGAAGCCGAGCGCGTGCTGCGCGCCGCAGAATTGCGCGAAGTCCTTTTCAAATTGAACGACGTCCGGGCCGAGGCAGAACGAGCAGTTGTCGAGAGCGCGGGCGAGCGCGGCGTCAATTTCTTTTCGGACGCTTTTGATTTGCGCCGGTAAATCGAGGTAGGGAATTTTGTCTGGCATGTTGCGGGCAGGATAATTTGTCAGCGCGGTTTTGAACAGCCTCAAACTTTGGTCATAGCTTGCATTCAACTTCAGGTGAAAATTAGCTTGTCAAACACCCCCCGATGATTGATTTAGCACCCCGACATGGTTTTTAGTTCGCCGATTTTTCTTTTTCTTTTTCTGCCGGTCGTGATGACCGTGTATCTCGTGCTGCCCGGCTTGCGGCTGAAAAACACCTGGCTGCTGCTGGCCAGCCTTGTTTTTTACAGTTGGGGCGAACCGCTTTTTATTATTTTGCTGCTGGTTTCGACGATGATGAATTATTACCTCGGCCTCTGGGTGGATGGCAGCGGCAATCCCGGAAGAAGAAAATTCGCCGTGGGTCTGGCCGTGGCATTTAACATCGGTCTGCTCGCATTTTTCAAATACGCCAATTTCGCCGTCCATTCGCTGAACACCGTCATCGGCTGCGTGCATTTGCAGCCGATTTCATTCCCGCACATCGCGCTGCCCATCGGCATCTCGTTTTTCACGTTCCACGCGCTGTCCTATGTGATTGACATTTACCGGCGCAAATCGCGGGCCGCAAAAAATCCGTGCGACACGGCCCTTTACATTTTTCTTTTCCCGCAACTGATCGCCGGGCCGATCCTGCGGTGGAGTGACATTGCGCCGCAACTGGTCCGGCGTGTCCTGACGCGCGAAGGTTTTGCGGAGGGCATCCGCCGTTTTGTCATGGGTTTTGCCAAAAAAATGATCGTGGCAAACATCGTGGCCGGGCCTGCCGACAAGATTTTTGCCCTGCCCGCCAATGAATTGACGCTGCCGCTCGCGTGGTTCGGGACGCTTTGCTACACGCTGCAAATCTATTTTGATTTTTCCGGCTATTCCGACATGGCGATTGGTTTGGGAAAAATGTTCGGGTTCAAATTTCTTGAAAATTTCAATTATCCCTACATCTCGCTTTCGATCCGGGAATTCTGGCGGCGCTGGCACATGTCGCTGTCGGGCTGGTTCCGCGATTACCTCTACATCCCGATGGGAGGCAACCACGTTTCCACCGGGCGGAATTATTTCAACCTGATCACGGTTTTTTTCCTTTGCGGCCTCTGGCACGGCGCGAGCTGGACTTTCGTGATCTGGGGTTTGTATCACGGCGTTTTTCTCGTGCTTGAACGCACGCGGTTTGGAAAATTCATGGATTCACTCTGGCGTCCGCTGCGGCACGGTTACACCTTGCTGGCGGTGGTCTGCGGCTGGGTGCTTTTCCGCGCGGACACATTTTCGCAGGCGATGGAGTTTTTCAAATTCATGTCCGGCCTCGGACACGCCACGCCTGCCGCCCAGCCGCTGGCGCGTTATGTCAACAATGAGGTGTTATGGTCTATCGTGCTTGGCGTCATTTTTTCTGCGCCAACGTGGCCTTGTCTGAAAGGGCTGTTCGCCAGAATCCCAGCAATGGTTCCCGATGTGATTCGCCCGGTAATATACATTTTTGGCTTCACCGCCGAAGTTCTTTTGATTGGCGCTCTCTTTCTGATTTCTGCGGCCTGGCTGGCCGGCGGAACCTACAATCCGTTCATCTATTATCGTTTTTAGGCGCATATGAAACCATCATTTCCAGAAAAATGTGGGCGCGCCCAGGCAGGTGTGCTGGCGGTGCTGTCCATGATTATGATCTGGCTGCCCACGTTTGATTCGTTTCTTCATCTGGATAAGGCTCCCGTGACAAATGAAAACCGCGCGATGGCCGGATTTCCTAAATTTCAATCCGGTTCCGAAGGTCTCCGCGAATATATCACCGGCTTGGATTTATATTTCAACGACCACTTCGGCTTTCGCAAACGCCTGATCCGCTGGCAACACAGATGGAAGCGCCAACTTTTCAATGAATCCGAGGGGAAAGACGTCATCGTCGGTCGTGATGGCTGGCTCTTCTATTCGGGCGAGGACATGATTGAAAACGTGCAGGGAATCAATCCCTTTACACCTGATGAACTCAAAGCATGGCAAAGCTTGCTCGAAAGCCGGCGTGATTGGTGTGTCCGGCATGGCAGCGCCTATATTTTTGTCATCCCGCCGGACAAACATTCCATCTATCCGGAATATCTGCCGGACTGGCTGTTGCCGGTCAAAAAACCAGACAAGCTCGACCAATTCATGGCCTACATGAAGACAAATTCCACGGTGCCGATTCTGGATTTGCGGCCGGCACTGCTGGCGGCCAAGACCAACGGGATTCTTTATTTTTCGACCGACTCGCATTGGAATTACTTGGGGGCGTTTGTGGGTTGTCAAAGTTTGGTCGGGACATTGTCGGGACAATTGCCGGGTTTGAAGCCGTTGCCGCTGGCCGCTTTTGAATGGCAATTTACGCCACAGGCCGGCAAAGATCTGGCCAGGATGCTGGGACTGGAACAATCAACCGCTGAAAAGGCGAACGTGCTTTTCTCGCTGCGACCGCCGCTCAAACCCCTGTCCGTCACCATTGACACCAACTTGTTGATCAAGATACGGACAAAAGAAACCGCACCCATGGTCACAGAAAATCCCGATGGCAAAGGCAATGCCGTTCTTTTTCAGGATTCGTTTGGCCGCTATTGTGTGCCGTATTTGGGCTATCAATTCAACAAGGTCTTTTATATCTGGCAATATGACTGGGACATGGTCCTCCTTGAACAACAGAAACCAGACGTGGTGATTGATGAAATGCTGGAGCGATATTTGATCAGCATGGATCCGGCAAGTCTGAAAGAGATCAAATGATGTCCTGATTTACGGCAGGAAACGTCACCGATAGATTGAGGAAGCCGTCATCTTTTGCTTGCACCAGAATCGCGGCGATTTTACGATTTGAATATTGTCTGTGATAAATGCCCTGAAGAAAACAGCCTGCGGCCAGCGAGTGCGCAATTGGTATAAGCAGCTTGAATGGTATAGGCGGCTCAAAGTGTTCAAATATAAAAAATCATTGTCGGCCGCCGGACTTTTAACAACAGCCGGCACTGCCTTGCCCAGTCCAAATCTGAGGGGCGCCATGTTGTATCCGCCGGGTCATTATTATTCGCCACTGCTGGATATTCAAACTATTGAGGCGACCGGTGGAAACCCGAAGCATGATGGGATTGAGTTCTGGGAGCATATTGACCTGAAGGCGGACGAGCAACGCCGGTTGTATGAAGACTTGCTGGACAGATTTCCAGTCCTTGGCTTTCCAAAAACAAAAAGTGAGAAGTTCAGATACTTTTCGGCGAACGACTGGTTTCCGCTGTCTGATGCATTCACGCTTTCTGGAATCATCCGCAGGGAGAAACCGCAGCGGATCGTGGAAGTGGGGTCTGGTTTTTCTTCCGCCGTGATACTTGACACGCTTGACCGGGCAAACAGTGCCGCTCAGGTGACGTTTGTAGAACCTTATCCCGACCGGCTTCATTCGCTGCTCTCGGATGATGACAGGAAAAAAGTTAAAATCCTCGCCTGTTCTGTCCAGGACGTGCCATTGGAAATCTTTGAACAGCTTGGAGAAAACGATATTCTATTTATTGATTCCTCGCACGTTGCGAAGATTGGAAGCGATGTTGTTTTCATTTTGCTGCGGATACTGCCGAGGCTGAAGAAGGGCGTGATAGTTCATTTCCATGACATTTTCTTTCCCTATTCCTACCCGCTTAATTGGGTGTTGGAAGGCCGCGCGTGGAATGAGTCTTTATTTTTGAGGGCATTTCTGACATGTAACAGCCAGTTTGCGGTGCTGGCTTTCAATCCGTTTGCCGGCTGTTCATTTCCTGAAGTTTTCTCGCGCGGCTTTCCTGATTTTCTGGCGAACATTGGAGGAAGTATTTGGTTGAGGAAAATCACTTAACATTATTATGTCATTATATCAAACATTGCGCTCCGTAGTTAAGCTTGAAAAAAAGCGCAGAGAATATGGCAGGATTCACGAACGTTTTCAGGAGTTCACCATGATTCCCCGGGAACTATTCGTAAATAATTTGTTTTTGGCCGAACGCGTGGCCTGGGTGCCGGGTTGCATCATCGAATGTGGTGTTTGGCGCGGCGGCATGAGCGCGGGGTTGGCAACTATCCTTGGAAAAGACAGGAAATATTTTCTTTTCGACAGCTTTGAAGGTTTGCCCCCGGCGAAAGAAATAGACGGCGAAGGGGCATTGAACTGGCAAAAGGACAAACAATCCCCAATTTATTACGATAACTGTTCCGCTGGAGAAGAATTTGCCAATCGTGCCATGACACTTGCCGGCGTCCAGTCGTTTCAGTTGATAAAAGGTTGGTTTGACAAAACATTGCCGACTTTTCGCCCGCCGGAACCCATTGCGCTGCTTCGGCTTGACGCTGACTGGTATGATTCAACCATGGTTTGTCTGGATTCGCTTTTCGATTTTGTAGCTCCCAATGGCTTGATAATTCTTGACGATTATTATCAATGGGACGGTTGCAGTCGCGCACTTCACGACTTTTTGAGCCGACGATCAGCCGTCGAGCGGATTCAAAGTTTTGAAAGAATCTGCCATTTGCAAAAAGTGATCGCACCAGCAGCCGGACACTGATTATGGCAAATGATTTTTTGGCAAAAATGTTGAAAGCCAAATCATTTATTGGCAAGGCGATTGCGGGCAGGAATGTCACCCAGCCATCGGTCCAGAATAAGGAGGCGGTAATTATCGGCATCTCAATGGTAAAAAATGAAGACGATATTGTTGAACAATTTGTAAGGCACAATCTACAGTTTGTTGACAGCCTGATTATTTTGGACAATGGATCAATTGATGATACGCGACGCATATTGCGTTCCATGCAGGAGGAAGGCCTTCCCATATTGATTCTTGATGATCCCATATCCAGTTATATCCAAGATCAAAAAATGACGAGGCTGCTTTGCGCGGTCACGTCTTCATTCTTTCCGGATTTTGTTGTGCCATTAGATGCAGATGAGTTTATAGCCTGCGAGTCCAGAAAAGTCTTCCTAGATGCTTTGCGTCGGATTCCTACAGGCGCGGTTGGCCTTGTTCCGTGGCAAACCTATGTGGTTCTTCCAGGTTATGACGAACGGGTCTTTGAAGATTTGCCGCGAAATTTTGTCACGAGGCGTGTTTCAGAAACGCCGCAATTCTTCAAAGCCATGGCTCGCACCGATGGCTGCCATTCGGCAAATATTGCTTTATTGCAGGGCAATCACCATGCAACCACTAGCGCAGGAGAGTTATTGCCGTCTATTCATTTATCAGGTGTCAAACTTGCGCATTATCCTGTCAGGAGTCCCAATCAGGTGGCCGCAAAGGGCATTATAACCGCGATGGCCATACTGGAAAAAAATCCGAATTCCGAAAAAGAAGGCATTTGTTTTCAACATTTCACGATACTTAGAAAGTGTCAAAGTTCAACAGGGATTAAGCAGTCTGATCTTCCTGAGCTATCCATGAAATATGCGCAGTCTCGGACGGAGATTGACTGGCATAACGATGTGGTCGAAGACCCGGTTTCTTACAACTACATCCGTCAGTATAACGCCTTGGAACCGCTTTCGGTGCTCGCCAAAGTTACAAAGTCGTGGGAATTCTCCATACTCAAAAACCGATCGCTAGGAGATGAGCTAAATGGCTTGGTGATAAAAAAACGGGAAGAAGCGGCGGCCAGGTTGAAAAGTGCCGGAAGCAGTGTTTTGTCAACAGCTTTTGATCCCCTTTGGCATTACGAACATTCTTTTATTGATGTCGCTCCATTTCAATTTCTGGCAGACCGGCATCAATTCAAAACCGCATTGGACGTAGGCTGCGGTCTTGGGGCTAATTTGGAAATCCTCCGGAGAAACGGAACAAATGATGTCATGGGCGTAGATGGGTTTCCGGGTGATTTTTCGCTTCTGTCCAATCACGAATATCTCCAGCATGATCTCTCGAAACCTTTCGACTTGGGACGAAAGTTCGACCTCGTCATCTGCACCGAAGTGGCTGAGCACCTTAATCCGGGTTGTGAAAAAGATTTAATCCAATCACTCGCCCGTCATGCCGGAAAATTCATTTTATTTTCAGCAGCCGAGCCAAACCAGCCGGGTCATGGGCATATCAATTGCCGGCCATTCACATACTGGTTATCGTGCTGGCATGATGCAGGTTGGGAGCCGATCCTTTTTGATTCACTTGCGTTCAGATGTGCTGCAACCATGTCTTGGTTGCGACGTAATGCAATCTTACTTAAACAAAAATCAGCAGACTCACTGGTTGACGATGACGTCCGCAAAAAACTTGAAGCCATCAGCCAGCTTCCTTACTCATGGTATGGGCAGGATCCAGGAATTCGCAGCTTTGCATTGCAAGAAAAGTTGCCTGACGGTTTATTTGACGGTTGATGGTTATGGTGCCATTGCGAGCTGCCGGGAAGGCTGGAATGTCGTCGAACGGCAAAAAAGCTTGATGGTATGTCAAAGATGATACATTGTTGGCTGCGTGATTAGTCGCTCTGGAAATAATTATTGTTATGGGTCTTGACGCCACTTCAGCCATGTTCCTTAGCGCGGCCAAATCGCTCGGCGTGGACTTTTCCCAGACCGCGATGATAGGCCGACAGTCGTTCTTTCCAGGCGCTTCGACTTTACAGCGCGTATTTGAAGTCCACGGCATCAACCGCGACGCTGCGACCTTTGTCCGTGACAATGCGTATGCCGAGGAGTTTTTCAAGTTGTTTGGAGCCAAGGAAATTTCATCCTTCGACATGTCCTCGTATGAGAACGCGAACATCCTTCACGACATGAACCTGCCCTTGCCACCGCAATTGCGCCAAAAATTCTCCTGTGTTCACGATGGCGGAACCATCGAACACGTCTTCAACATCCCGCAGGCGTTCAAAAATTGCATGGAGCTGGTGAAGGTCGGCGGGCATTTCACGCAGGTGAACATTGCCAACAATTTTACCGGGCACGGTTTCTGGCAGTTCAGCCCGGAACTGATGTTCCGCATCTTCTCGGCCGCCAACGGCTACGAGATCGTGGCCGTCTTGATGCGCGAGGTGATCCCCGACGGCGCGTGGTATGTAGTAAGCGACCCCGACAAGATTCGTCAACGTGTCGAGCTGTCAAACAGCACGCCGACCTACATAATGACAATGGCCAGACGTGTCGCCGAGTTGGAGATATTTAAGACACCGCCGCAGCAGAGTGACTACGTTATGGTGTGGGACGCGGCAGCGGGCAGGCAGCAAGCGGTGGTAGCAACGGCTGCCCCAAACAGTGAAGGGCCACGATTGTCGTCTTGGAAACGACACGTTTCTCAACCCTTCAAAAAGTCTATCAGGTCAATTAAAAAGTCGTTTGGTCGGCGACCCGTAGGCAGGGCCGAAGGATACATTCCGTTTGAAAATGGTTTCAGCCCAACCTCCTACCGCCTCATAGACGATGATTCCCTGCTTCGCGGAACCTTCCGATAGTGTGCATAATTTCTGGGAGGCAAGCTGCTCGAATCACTTTAAGTCACGTCATGTCTTGAAGATAATTTTTTGCTGACAGATAAAATCTCAAATCATCAGAGGCCGCAGCGTGAAATTTAATCAAGAGATTTGCGCCGCCGAAATAGGCAATATTCGTTTCAACAATTTGCTTGCGTCCGTCCGCGAACGGGGCGAGTTTTGCGCCGGAAGCCATGAGCCGGACTTTTGACATCATTTTGGGAACGACTGGCCTGGTGATTTTCATCGGCGTCGCCGGCGGGGCGTTTTTCTATTTGCTCAAGCGCACTGAAGACCCGTCGAAACTGCTCTTCAAATGTGCGTTCACCGTTCCATTTGTCATTTTTTGCATCTACGTTGCCGGGCAAATGGGACCCTTCGGCCCGTTCCTCATCGTTTTCATGGGCATCGTCATGTCGGTGATGTGGACGCCGCACATCGCCGCAATGATATCAAAGCCGCTGACGAGTTTGTATGACGGCGGCGACGAGGAGGTTGAACCAAAGCCGTATTATTCAATCGCGCTCTCGAAACGGAAATTGAACAGGCCGCTCGAAGCCGTCGTCGCCGTCCGCGAACAGCTTGCGAAATTTCCAGCCGATTTTGAAGGCGTCTCCCTGCTCGCCACGATCCAGGCCGAGGACATGAAAGATTTGCAGTCGGCGGAAATCACGTTCGACCATTTCTGCAACCTGCCGGACGCGCCGGACAAACAGGTCGCCGCCGCGTGGACGCAAATGGCGGACTGGCATTTGAAGCTCGCGCAGGATTCCGATTCGGCGCGCGTCGCCCTTGAAAAAATCATCGCGAAATATCCCGACACCGGATTGTCGCTGGCGGCGGCACAGCGCATCGCGCACCTGGACGGGACGGTGAAACAACTGCTCGCGCCGCACGACCGCCGCGCGATGTTCTTGCCGGAAGGCGTGAAAAATCCCGGCCTGCGCGCGTCAATGGCTGATTTGGTTCCCGAAGAAACAAACCCCGAAACGCTCGCGGCGGATCTGGTGAAGCATCTGGCATTGCATCCGCTCGACACCGAGGCGCGGGAAAAACTGGCGATCATTTACGCGCGCCATTACAAGCGGCTGGATCTGGCGGCGCTGGAATTGAACCAATTGGCCGGGCAGCCCAGCCAGCCGCACAAGCTCGTCGCGCACTGGCTGAATTTATTGGCGGATTTGCAGATTCATGGCGGCGCGGATTACGAGACGGTGCGCGAAACTTTGGTGAAAATTGTGGAGATGTTTCCGGATCTGCCGGTGGCACAAATTGCGCGGTCGCGCCTGGATCGCCTGAAACTGGAATTCAAAGGTCAGTCCAGAGCGCCGGAAAATAAAACGCTCGGCGTCTACGAACAGAACATCGGATTGAAATACGGCCCGACCTACGGCTCACCGCGCTGACTGGATTTGCAGCGCGATTTCCGTCGCGACCTCATGCGCCACGTCAATTTCCGGGCTGCCCATCGTCGAGCGGGACTGCACGGTGACCTGCGTGGTTCTCGAATCCACCGCCTCGACGCTCACCCAGACGTTGCGCTGGTTGACCTTGCCGTAAAATGCCAGCGTGGAGTTGGTGGTGTCGTGCGGCACATATTCCGTGAGCAGCACGCCGTCGGTCTTGATGGCGGCGATGGCCGCCTGATAAACTTGGTTCATCGGCGCCGCGTAAAGGTTCTGGAGAGAATCCCTGCCAAACCAGATCGCCGGCGACTTCGTGCCGCTGACGGTGTGGACGCAACCGGCGGTGACAAGGAGGATTCCCGCAAACGCCGCAAAAAATTTCGTTTTCATCTTGCCCACAGTGCAATCAAAAACGCCGCCTGCGTCAAGCAAAGATTCGCATTGGGCGCAAACCGGAACGGCGGGAAATGAAAGTCAGTTCGCGGCGGCAAACCTTTGCGCCGGCCTTCTGCGGTTCAGAAATCCGGCCAGCCCAAGCAGCGCAACCGCCATCGCCGCGATTTGATAACCGGAAATCGGGCCGAGAATGGCCGGCGTGTCTCGGAGAAATTCGTGGAAGAAGCGGAAGACGCCGTAAGCTATCAGGTAAATATGAAATAATTGTCCCGGCGCGATTCTTCCCCAGCGCAACAGCAAAATCACGCCGAGGATGACGGCGTTAAAAATAAATTCCACCTGCGATGCCGGCCAGCGCGGGACGCCGTTGACGTCATTGATCGTGAACCAATTTGCGTTGCAAACTTTGCCGAGACAACAGCCGTTGATCATGCAGCCGATGCGTCCGAGCATGATTCCAATCGGCACGATGATGGCGAACCAGTCGCCGGTGACGCCGTCGTATTTGAGCAGGCGCTTGGCAATTTCCACGCCGAGATAACCACCGAGCAGCGCGCCGGTGATGGATTTGCCGGTGGCGAGAATCACCCAGCGGTTCGCATCATGCCAGTGCAGCCAGCCTTCCGCGCCGAGATAGACGAGCTTCGCGCCGATGAATGCCGAGATGAGCGCGGTGACGTAAATGAGGACGAGCCGTTCATCGCGCCGCGCCAGCCGCGACCAGTAAATGATGCTCACGAAAATTCCCGCAAGCATCAGCCAGCCGTAGGCGGTGGAATGAACAATCGAAAACATATTTAATTAACTGCTCAAAACCGCACCACAACCCAGAAAAAATGAAATCGCCAGATTAAGGAGAAAAAATACCAAGGCAGTCAAGGTTGCCCACCAAATATTATGGCGAAAGAGTAAAAACGCCGAAACAACACAACACACGGCGCTTGCACAGCACAACGCGGCGAGAATGATTGCGGGGTGGGATGTGTGACCGGTAAATGTGAACACGCCAAGCAACATGAATGACGGCGCAAATGCCAATAGCAATGCGAGCGCAGAATGTTTTTTTGTTTTATCCTGCTCGTCCGGTTGAATTTGATTTGGCTCGTCGCTCATAAATTTCCAGCCTGCGCTTCATGGAGCGATGCGCCCGCCTGTTGCAGAACAGCCAATAAAAATTGCGATTAACACGTTGGCGATGAAAAAGAAAAACACCAAGAACAAGCCCACAAAGAAAGCTGCGAATTTATTTTTGATGCCGCGAATCAAACCGAAGCCCGAAAAAAAGCTGCAAAATAAATTTAAAATTAACAGCACCGAAAACAAGCCCGCATTGTTTGTTTTGAAACAGATGATTGCAATTACGCTTGGTAAAAATGCGAAGAACAGCCAGGAGATTTTTGTGGAAGACCTGCCTTCTCCGCTTGGTTCTTTTGGTTCGTCGCTCATAAATTTATTTCCTCATATCGCTTTGCAATCCGCAAAGCCGGAGTAGTAGCGGCAGAACGAGTCCAGTTTTCCGTCCGGGCGGATGACGTGCGTGCAGCAGCGGTCAATGCGGTCTTCGTCCCACGTCGCGGCGTCCATGAACGGCTTGATGAAGAGCCGGAACGTGTGCGTCTCGTCCATCTCGAATTTTTTCAGCAGTTCGCCCAGCGGCTCGGATTCGCAGCCGCATTTCATCAAGTCTTCCAGCTTGTAGCGGACTTTGGTGCCGAGAAAATCCTGCACCTGCGTGAAGTCAATGAAGTCGCTCACGGAACGGATTTGTCCGTCAATTTTCAACAGGTAGCCGATGGTCGCGCAATTCGGGTCGCCGCACGGCAGCGGCGTGAAATCCTCGAAGCGCAGTTTGCCGCTTGATTGCCCGACGGCGGCAAGGATGATGTCGGCGGTGTTCAGATGATTTGATTGCGGATTCGGAATCCGTCCGCTGCCGAAAATCGGCTGGAATGAAATCCCGCGCACGTTTGGAAATTTCAAACCGAAATCAATCGCGTCCCAAAGAAACGGCAGATTTTCCGGCGTCACGGTCATCGCGAGCGTGACGGGCAGATTCATTTCGCGGCAGCGTTCAAGGCAGCGCTTGCGCGTCGCGCGCAAGTCCGCGCCGCGCAGGAACTGTTGCCCGGCTTCCTGCACGCCATCGAATTGCAGATACAGTTGGAACGCACCGTAGCGGAACGCCGCGCCGAGTTCGCGCGCGAAGGCATCGTCGTGCGCGATGCGGACGCCGTTGGTGTTCAGCAAAACGTAATCAATCTTGGGATGATCCTGCAACCAGCGGAGCAGTTCGAAAAAATGCGGATGCAGCGTCGGCTCGCCGCCGGACAATTGGAGGATTTCAATCGCTCCTTTCCGGTCAATCACGCCTTGAATCCGGCGCTTCAAATCGTCGAGCGGCACGGCGTCCACTTTTTGTGCGACGCCCAGCGGCGAATCGGCGTAGCACGTCGGGCAGCTCAAATTGCACGAATTGACGATTTCAATGAGCGCGAGGCAGGTGGAAAGTTTTTCCATCACGCCGAGCGCGTCGCCGGGTTCGGCGTTGCGACCGAGCGTGCCTACGGGTGAACCGTCCGAAGCGCAGCAAGCCTGACCACTGCAACAGCCGTTTTCTGATTTGCCTTTTGACAGCCAATAAAATCTGGCGTCAGAGGCAATGCACACGCTCGCCTCGCCGTGTTCGGGACAAGTGCGCTTGAGAAAAACTTTCGGCGCGATGCCGCCTGTGCGCCAGACTTCCGCCGGACACGGCGCGTGGCAAACTGGACAGCGCGACGTCGTGCGCTTGAGCAGTTCGTCCGCGAGCTTGAAACATGGCATCGGGAAATTCATCGGTCGAACCTCATCGCAGCGTTATCGCCACCAAAAATGCGCCCGAATAGGTCTGTGCTGGTTCAAAATCAATTGACGCCACGGTTTCATCAGGTAACGGATTGTTCCACCGCTTGATGTAAAATCCGAAAACCGGTTGAGGCGGCGCGTTGGTGGAAATTCTTTCTTCCCAAACGACCGAATTGGTCAGGGTTGAATTTGGTCTGCGAGGCATGCCTGAAAAACGACTCGAACTCACGTCTTTTCCAAAAATAATCGGAATGGTCGCGTTGGCACCGTTTGCGAAATGAATCACGAACCGGCTGATTGTGTTGGTTGAACTCATCCACCAAGCCGTGCCGTGGAGAAAATCTATCTCGGAACATTTTCGTCCGACAGGTATGCGGTTGGTTTCCACCCAATAATTGCCGGGTTGAATCATGCCGCGCACGTCAAATTTGATGCCCAGCCAAGTATGAGTGCCCGGATTCAGATAATGGCTGTAGGCGTTGGTGGGAAAACCTTGTCCTGGAAGCAGCCTGTCATAAAAGGCGGACAAATCCAGCATCGAAGCATCGGCGTCGGCGTCCCGTGGGACAAGTTGCTTCGCGACCCGAGCTTTGTTTTGAGCCTCCTGCTGGCGACCGAAAACTGCCTGCTGGCGTTTCATCGCTTCCATTTGAGCGGGTGTCATTGGTCGTTCGGGAAATGAAATACATCCCAGAAAAACGACGCAGGTAATCAGATATAAACTGCTGGCAGATAAAACAATTCCGCCCCAAACGCGCTGTTTGAAAGTTTTGAAATTTTGAATTGCGAAGGCGAATCCGCAAGAAAAACTGCAAAGGCAATAGATGGCCAATTCAATCCAAAATGAAAAACGACCTGTGGGTTTCACGACGGAAACGAGCGCGAAAGAAAGCAGCGGTGGCAAAACCAAAAGCCAGAGCCAGTTTTTCCTTTGGAAAAATTTTATCGAGTTCATAATCGGAGTTTTTATCAAAATAATTTCGACTGATTTCCCGTCGCCGGTTTCAAGCCGAGTTTCTTGTAGCTCAACTCCGTGGCGACGCGGCCCTGCGAGGTGCGGTTCAGGTAGCCTTCCATGATGAGATACGGCTCATAGACTTCCTCGATCGTGTCCGGTTCCTCGCCGACGGCGACGGCCAGCGAATTCACGCCGACCGGGCCGCCGCCGAATTTCGTGATGACGGCTTCGAGGATGCGCTTGTCCATTTCGTCGAGGCCGTTCTCGTCAATCTCCAGCATC
>Ga0181534_10001746_pt1 | contig 13934 bp, 9 predicted proteins | sample PEATcosm2014_Bin_37_FD_119758 | JGI IMG/M metagenome (GOLD analysis project Ga0181534, IMG submission 119758) | Peatland microbial communities from MTU Mesocosm Facility, Houghton, MI, USA - PEATcosm2014_Bin17_10_metaG | ecosystem: Environmental > Terrestrial > Soil > Wetlands > Peat | place... | reverse complement strand
CGATCTGCGTGCTCGGTCCCTCGATTCCCTCGTCGGTGAACTCGGCCATCACCCTGTTCCGCGACGAGTTCGCCCAACACGTCAACGACGGAGGCTGTCCCTTTGACTGACGTGAAGTCTTCCGTGACTGTCTCCGTGAATGGCCGCAGCGTGCAAGCGCAACCCGGCGAGCTCCTCATCGAGGTGGCCGAGCGCGCGGGCCACTACGTGCCGCGTTTTTGCTACCACCCGCGCATGGAGCCGGTGGGGTTCTGTCGCATGTGCCTGGTGGAAGTGGACGGTCCCCGCGGCGCGACCCTGCAGCCGGCCTGCTACATCAAGGTCAATGACGGCATGAGCGTGGTCACCGACTCCGACAAGGTGAAGAAGGCGCAAGACGGCGTCTTGGAGTTCCTGCTCGCGAACCACCCGCTCGACTGCCCGGTCTGTGACAAGGGGGGTGAGTGTCCGCTGCAGGACCAGACGTTGGCCCACGGGTCGGGCGAGACGAGGTTCATTGAAGAAAAGCGACACTTCGTCAAGCCCATCGAGATTGGCGAGCTGGTGTTGTTGGACCGCGAGCGCTGCATTCAGTGCGCGCGCTGCACCCGGTTCAGCTCGGACGTCTCGGGTGACACTGAGATCGCCTTCTCCGGTCGAGGTGACCTCATTGAGGTCGCCCCCTCCCCGACGACCCCCTTCGACTCGACGTTCTCGGGAAATACCGTCCAGATCTGTCCGGTCGGCGCGCTCACGGCGAAGCCGTATCGCTTTACGGCTCGCCCCTGGGACTTAGAGCAGGTCGAGAGCACCTGCACGACGTGTGCCGTCGGGTGCCGCGTCGCGGTGCAGTCATCGGGCAACCGTTTGACGCGCCTGCTGGGCGTGGACTCGGAGCCGGTGAATCACGGGTGGCTGTGCGACAAGGGCCGCTTCACGCTGGACGCCATCGACGGACACGACGGTGAGACCGATCCCCTTTCCGCCTCGACTCGACTGCGCGAGCCCCTGGTGCGCGAGAACGGCGAGTTGCGGCCGACGACCTGGGGCGACGCGTTGTCGCGCGCCGCGGCGATCCTCCAGGACGCCTCCTCCACGCCGAACGGGGTGGGGGCCATCGGCGGCGCGGCCCTGACCAACGAGGGAGCCTTCGCCTGGGAACGCTTCGTGCGCGGCGTGCTCTCGAGCGATCACCTCGACGCGCAGTACGACGATGGTCTGGACGGGGCGCTTATTCAGGCGCTGGCGCCCGCGACCATCGACGAGGCCGCGAACGCGCGGGTCGTGGTCACCTTGACCGGCGACATTCGAGAAGAGCTTCCGGTGTTGTTCTTGCGCCTGCGCGAGAACTTCGTGCAACGAAAGAACTCCTTGATTGAGTTCACCTTTGGCCCCAGCGCCCTGCGGTCGCTCGCCACCGTCTCGATGCCCGTACGGCCCGGCGAGGCGCACGTCATCGCCAAGGCCCTCGCGACGCCCGACGCCAAGACGACCAAAGACTCAACGGTCACCGACCAGGAACTGGAGGACGCGCGCCGCCTGATTGGTGAGAACGGCGAGGGCGTCGTCTTTATCGTCGGACGGCCGAACTTGGCCGAGTCGGCGAGCGTGATGGAGAGCGCGATTCGCACCCTGGCCGACGCCTTTCCGGCCGCGACGTTCCTGCCGGCCCTGCGACGGGCCAACGTGCGCGGCGCCCTCGACATGGGTCTGGCTCCCACCCTTCGACCGGGTCGCGGGTACGACGCGAACTGCGCGGGGCGAAGCTCGCTCGAACAGCTCGAGGCGATGCGCACCGGTGAGCAGAAGGCCGTGCTGTTGCTCGGCGGATGTCTGTTAGGCAACGTGCTTGACGTCGAGGGCGCCGTCGCCGCGCTGGAGGCGGCAAAGGTGGTCGTGGTTTCCGGTCACGGTGGCAAGACCCTGGGCTACGCCGACGTCGTCTTGCCGGCCGCCGTGCAACACGAGCGCCACGGGACAGTGACCAACATTGAAGGTCGCGTCACCAACGTCACCGCCAAGATCGTGGCCCCCGGTTCGGCCTGGCCCGACGTGGCGATCGCCGCCGAGTTGGCCGAGGCCTGCGGACAGAGTCTGGGACTCGACTCGGTCGAACTCGCCGCGAAGGTCATCGAAGAGACGACGGGGTACCCGGCGCTCTCGATCATGAACGACCTCTCCGACGAGGGCGCGGTGGTCGGGCGAATGAAGGAACGGGTCGAACGTCGCCCCCTCGACCCCATGGCCTTCCCGGGCATTCGCTCCACCAACACGGTGGGACTAGGTGAACTGACCGGGGCGTTAGTGAGCAACGCGGTCACGAGCGGCGCGGCGCCACGGGTCGCCACCCTGGACGCCGTCGCGGCGGGACGCGGCGTCGACGTTGGACACTACGACGCCTACGGGCTCGCCCTCACCGTTGTTCGTCGCCTCTACGACCACGGCATCATGATGCAAGGTTCACCGGCGTTGGCGAACCTCGCCGCGAAGACGACGGCCTTGATCAACCACTTCGACCTCGACCGCCTGGGCCTCGCGACCGGCGACGAGGTGCAGGTGAACGCGCCCGCCGGGCCGATCAGTCTGCCCGTCGTTCTCTGTGATGACGTCCCTCGCGGCACGCTCGGGATTGTCTTTGGCAGCGTCGACGAGTCCGGCAGCGACCGCGCCGCGACGCTGCTCTATGAGCCCGCGAGCGTCATCACCCAACTGAAGCTGGCGACCTCGTGACCCTCGCGTCGGTCGACCCGCTCTTTGTCTTCGGTCACGTCAGTGGTGTCGACATCCTCATCTTGTTGATCCGACTCTTGGTGGGCTTTGGCGCGCTGATGGGTGCGGTCACCATGATGATCTGGTTCGAGCGCAAGGCCATCTCCGACATGCAGAGTCGCATCGGCCCCCAGCGCTGGGGTCCGTTCGGTCTCTTGCAGACCCTGGCTGACGGGATCAAGCTCTTCTTCAAAGAAGACCTCGTTCCCGATCAGGCCGACCGCTTCGTTTTCAAGCTCGCTCCGTACCTGGCGCTGGTGCCGGCCATCATCACCTTCGCCATCGTGCCGGTCGGCGGAACGATGCACATCGCGGGCCACACCGTGCTGCTCCAGATCGCCAACCCGCCCATTGGCATCTTGTTGATGCTGGCGATGTCGGGCATCTCGGTCTATGGCGTCATGCTGGCCGGGTGGGCCTCGGGATCTAAGTACCCGCTCATCTCCTCGGTGCGCGCGAGCGCCCAGATGATCAGCTACGAGGCGGCGCTCGGCATCACCGTCGTCACCGTGGTCCTCGTCACCGGTTCGCTCTCCACGCACAACATCGTTACCTCCCAGGGCGGGGACATCTGGCACTGGAACGTGATTCGCCTGGGCGTCGTGCCGTTCATCATCTTCTGGATCGCCATCACCGCCGAACTGAATCGTCCGCCCTTCGACGTGGTGGAAGCCGACAGCGAACTGGTCGGGGGCTTTAACACCGAGTACTCGTCGATTCGCTTCGCGCTCTTCTACATGGCGGAGTTCATGAACACCATCACGATGTCGGCGATCATCGTGACGCTCTTCTTCGGCGGTCCCGCCGGCTGGGTGCCGCCCGTCGCCCACCTGCGCTGGGTCTTCCCGATTCTCTGGTTCGTCATCAAGACCACCATCTTCTGCTTCTGCTACATCTGGTTCCGGGCCGCGCTACCGCGCTTTCGCTACGACCAGGTCATGGACCTCGGCTGGAAGCGACTGATTCCGCTCAGTCTGGGCTGGATGCTGGTGGTGGCCGGGTTTCTCATCAAGCCGGCCTGGGGCCTCTTGATGGCGGCGGCCGTCCTCTTCGCCTCGGTGGTGCTCGGGCGAGCCTTCTCCTTGGGCCAGTCGCGCGAGAGCGGACCCGACTCGGTCTTGCCGCCGATCGGCCAGCGACCGCTCCCGGGACAGATCCTTCGCGCCTTCACCGATCTCGACGAGGAAGACCTATGAGTAAGCCGCTCAGTTTCTTCGGGGGATTCAAACTGACCTTCCAGCACCTGGCCCGCCCCACGGTCACCACCAGCTACCCCCAGTCCAAGCGGGCCAAGCAACCGCGCCAGCACGGTCGCCACGTGCTGAACCGCTACGAAGACGGCATGGAGAAGTGCATTGGCTGTGAGCTGTGCGCGGGCGTGTGTCCGGCGAACTGCATCTACGTGCGGGGTCTCGACAACCCGCCCGACCATCCGGTCAGCCCCGGCGAGCGCTACGGCTACGTCTACGAGATCAACTACCTGCGCTGTATCCACTGCGACCTCTGCGTGGAGGCCTGCCCCACCCAGGCCATCACCGAGTCCAAGATGTTCGAGTTCTCCTTCACCAACCGAGCGGACGCCATCTATACCAAGGCCGAGCTTCTCGTCGACGACCAGGGATATCCCAAGCGGCTGCCCTGGGAGGACTGGCGCGAGGGGGAGGCCGAGATGACGGGCGGCTGGATGCGCGCCACCTCGCCGGCCGGCGACGCGAGCTTCGAAGGCGTGGTGCAGTGGACCGGGGACCTCGGCGTGGGAGTGCGGGCGCCCGAGGGTGGCCAGAGCGGGAACCGCGACGATGAAGCGACGGGCTCCAAGCAACTGAGGCGGGCGTTCTTCCGTCACCTCAACCCCATCGACGTCAACGACGACCAGCGCGGCCTGCAGGGACAGATCAGTCGAGGGCAAGAGAAGATGACCATGGCGCGCGAGAAACTGGCGGAGCGCAAAAAGAACAAGCAGGACAAGAAGAACAAGAAGGACCCGAGTCACCAGTGATCGCCACAACGTACGCCATCCCGGACGTCGTGGTCTTTGTGACCTCGACCATGTTGATTCTCGTCGGGGCGCTCGGCGTCATCTCCCTGAGGAACCCGGTGCACGCGGCGCTCTCGCTCATCATGACGCTCTTCGGCGTGGCCGTCGCGTTCATTGCCCAGTCCGCCGATTTTCTCGCGGCCGTTCAGATCATCGTCTACGCCGGGGCCATCGTGGTGCTCTTCCTGTTCGTGATCATGTTCTTGGGCGTGGGCTATGGCGCCAAGAGCAACGTGGAGCCCCTGGTGGGCCAGCGCGGTTTCGCCCTGGCCGGCGTGGTGATCACCGTCGGCGGTCTCATCGCCCTCATGGCCTCCTCCCACTGGGTCACCGGCGCCTCGTCGGTAACCGGAAAACTCGCCACCGGCCAGGGCAACGTCAAACAGCTCGGCACGGCGGTCTTCACGACCTACCTCTACGCCTTCGAAGCGACCTCGCTGCTGCTGGTGATCGCGGTGGTGGGGGCCGTCTTGTTGGCCCGTCGCGAACGAGCCACCACGCGCGAGACCCACGACGAGGTGACCACGTGAACGTCCCCGCCGCCTGGTACCTGGTCGTCGCGGCCCTCCTCTTTGGGGTCGGCGCCTTCGGTCTCTTGACGCGACGCAGCGCGCTGATCATGTTCATGTGCTTGGAGCTGATGCTGAACGCGGTCAACCTCACCTTCGTGACCTTCTCTCGGACCATGAGCGACATCGCCGGCCAGGCCAGCGTCTTTTTCGTCATGGTGGTGGCCGCGGCCGAGGTGACCGTCGGACTGGGCATCGTGGTGGCGGTCTTTCGCCGCCGTTCCTCCACCTCGGTGGACGACCTCACCGAGTTGAAGGGCTGAGATGGCACCCGTCGCTACGTTGCTGCTGATCATGCCGCTCGCCGGGTTCCTCTTCGTGCTGGTGATGGGCCCGGCCTTGAAGGAAAAGGCCATCGGGGCGATTGGGACCGGCGTCGTCGCGGTGTCCTTCGTGCTGGCCGTCGTCACGTTTTTTACGTTGTTGCACCGATCCAGCCGCGAGGTGACGATCCACCTCTTTAACTGGATCAACGTCGGCACCCTGCACGTGCCCGCCGCCTTGCTGGTCGATCCACTCTCGATCACCATGTGCCTCTTCGTCACCGGCATCTCGGCGCTGATTCACCTGTACTCCATTGGCTACATGCACGGAGAGAAGGACTTTCGCAAGTTCTTCTTGTACCTCAACCTCTTCGTCTTCTCCATGCTGTTGCTGGTGCTCGCTAACAACCTGCTGCTCAACTTCGTCGGCTGGGAGGGCGTCGGGGTCTGCTCGTACTGGCTGGTGAGCTACTACTTCACCCGGGGCAGCGCGGCGTCGGCGGGCAAGAAGGCCTTCCTCTACAACCGGGTGGGGGACTTCGGGCTCCTGGTCGCGATGTTCCTGCTCTTTCACCACACCCACACCCTCAACTACCTCGGCGTCTTCCACGTGGCGGGCACCCTGTCGCCGACCGTGGCCACCTTGACGGTGCTGGCGCTGTTGCTCGCCGCCACCGGTAAGAGCGCCCAGATTCCCCTCTTCAACTGGCTCCCCGACGCCATGGAAGGTCCCACCCCGGTCTCGGCGTTGATCCACGCCGCCACCATGGTCACGGCCGGTGTCTACCTGCTCGTGCGCATGTCGCCCGTGCTCACGATGTCGCCGGACGGGCGCGCCACGATCGCGCTCATCGGTGGGGTGACGGCCTTCGTCGCGGCCACCATCGCCACCTCCCAGCAGGACATAAAAAAGGTCCTGGCCTTCTCCACGGTGTCCCAGATCGGCTACATGGTGCTCGCCGTGGGCGTGGGCGCGTACTCGGCCGCCATCTTCTTGATGGTAGCCCACGCCTTCTACAAGGCGCTGCTCTTCCTCGGCGCGGGCTCGGTCATTCACTCCCTCGACAACGAACAGGACCTGCGAAAGATGGGGGGGCTCGCGAAGTACCTGCCGCTCACCTTCCCGGCCTTTCTGATCGGTTGGCTGGCCATCTCGGGCATCCCGCCCTTCGCCGGCTTCTTCGCCAAGGGCGACGTCCTGACCAACGTCTTCCAGCACAACAAGTTCCTCTGGGCGCTCGGCGTCGTCACGGCCATCCTCACCGCGTACTACATGACCCGGCTCTTCGTGATGACGTTCCGCGGCACCGAGCGCTTCCGCGACGTGACCGACGGGCACGATCCCCACGAGTCGCCGTGGGTGATGACCGTGCCGCTGGTCGTGCTCAGCGCGCTGGCCATTGTCGGGGGGATCGTCGACCTGCCGTGGGCGCACCAGGCGGCCCTCAGCGGTTTCCTGCATCCCGTGCTCGGCTACGTCCCCGCGGTCGCCGCGGCGTCCACCACCGAGCAGTGGGTCCTCGCCGCCGTCGACGTGGTGGCCGCCCTGATCGGTTTGGTCGCGGCCCTGACGATCTGGCGCGACCTGAGTTTCGGTGAGCGCTTCGAGTCGACGTTCTTCGAGCGCGTGTGGTACTGGGACGACTTCTACGACGCGACGATCGGTCGCCCGCTCACCGAGGTCGCCGTCTTTGACGAGAGCGTGGTGGAGCCCAAGGTGATCGACGGCGCCGTCACCGCGGTGGCGGTCGCTATTCGCAACAGCGCCGAGGGCCTGCGCAAAGTTCAGTCCGGCTTCGTGCGTCAGTACGCGCTGGCCATGGTGCTGGGCTTCGCCGTCATCGTCGTCTATCTGGTGGCGAGGGTCCACTAGATGCACTCCTCGCTCTATCTCTCCGCGCTCATCGTCGTGCCCCTGCTCGGGGCGCTCCTCGCCATGGCGGTGCGCAAGACCGACGGACTGTCCTTCGTCGTCGGGGTCGCCACCTCGATCGTGGAGTTCGCCCTCTCGATCGTCGTCTTCCTGCTCTACAACAACCACCTCCAAGGGGCCGGCACGTTCGACTTCATGTCGCGCCACGTGCTCTCCGCGCCCCTGGGGCTGGCCTACGACGTGGGCGTGGACGGCATCTCTCTGTTCATGGTCGTTCTCACGGCGTTGGTGTTGGCCCTCGCGCTGCTCGGCGCGCGCGAGCGAGCCCGCGAGTCGTCCTTCGTGGCCTGGATGTTGCTCTTGACCTCCTTTACGATGGCCAGCTTCGTGAGCCACGACGTGCTCGAGTTCTTCATCTTCTTTGAGCTCACCCTGGTGCCGAGCTACTTCATCATCGCCGGCTGGGGGGGAGTCCAACGCGCGAAGGCCGCGCTCAAGTTCTTTATCTACACCTTCAGCGGTTCCGCGTTCTTGTTCGTGGGCATCTTGTACCTGGGGTTCTTGCACCAGCACCAGACCGGCGGCGTCCTCACGTTCTCCGACAGCGCGCTGACCTCAACGGTGCTCACCCACGGCGTCTCGGTGTGGCTCTTCCTCGCCTTCGCCGTGGCCTTCGCCGTGAAGTCGCCCATCTGGCCGCTGCACACCTGGTCACCGATCACCTACGCCGAGGCGCCCACCGGGGGGTCCATTCAGCTCTCGGCGGTGCTGGCCAAGCTGGGCTCCTACGGTCTGCTGCGCTTCGCGGTGGGGCTCTTTCCCCTGGCGCTCGTGACGATGCGACCGCTGTTCTTGACGCTGGCGGTCATCGGTATTCTCTACGGCTCCTTCGTGGCCTGCGCCACCCCCGATCTCAAGCGCCTCGTGGCGTACTCCTCGCTCGCCCAGATGGGCTTCATCACGCTGGGCGTCATGTCGGGCTCGGTCATCGGCGCGACCGGCGCCGTGTTGTTGATGTTCAACCACGGCGTCATCACGGTCGGCTTCTTCCTCTTGATCGGCTTTCTCGAGAAGCGGCGGGGCTCCTATCAGATCAAGGACCTCACGGGTCTCCAGGGTCCCGCCCCGGTGTTGGCCGCCCTCTTCACGGTCGTGATGATGGCCTCCATCGGTCTGCCCGGTCTGTCGGGCTTCGTCAGTGAGTTCTTGATCCTCGTCGGCACCTTCGCGACCCACGCCTGGTGGGGTGCCGTGGCGGCGACCGGGGTCATCGCCGCGGCGGCCTACCTGCTCTGGGCCTACCAGCGCGTCTTCCACGGCCAGGCCACCGGGGCCAACGCCTCGATCCCCGACGCCACGCTGAGTGAGCGCTGGGTGCTGGTGCCGGTCGTGGTGTTGCTGGTGGCGCTCGGCGTCTTTCCCCACCCGCTCCTCGATCAGATCACGCCGTCGATACAGCAGCTGCTCCACCACGTCGCGGCGGTGAGTAAGTGATCGGCCTGGTGATTCCGAGCATCCACTACCTGGCCCTGTTGCCGGTCCTCACGTTCTTCGGCGCGAGCCTTTTGCTGTTGGTGTTGAGCGCCGTGGTGTCGGACAAGGTGCGCCTGAACGTCTCGACCGGCGTCACGGCCGCGGCGTCGGTCGCGGTCATCGTCTACGCCTTCTTCCAGTGGGACTACATCGCTCACCACGGGGCCACGACCAGTGTCGCGCACGCCGTGGTGTTGGACGGATTCTCGGTGGTGGGCAACGTGGCCATCGCCGCCGCGGTGTTGCTGTCGGCCTTCGTGGCGCACGACTGGGCCGAGCGCGAGCGCATCGCCGGCGCGGACTTTCACATCCTGGCGCTGGCCTCCAGCGCCGGCGCGCTGTTGATGGTCCAGGCCAACGACCTGATCGTCATCTTCCTCGGGCTGGAGATCCTCTCCATCGGGCTCTACGTGCTCGTCGGCTTCGACCGCCACCGTCCCACCTCGGACGAGGGCGCCCTCAAGTACTTCCTGCTCGGCGGGTTCGCCTCGGCGATCTTCATCTACGGCGTCGCCCTGGTCTACGGCGCGACCGGATCGACGAACCTCTCGAGCATCTCCTACTTCTTGAGCCAGAACGTTCTGCTGCACCCGGGCCTGCTCTACGCCGGGGGCGGGCTGCTGTTGGTGGGTTTCGCCTTCAAGGTGGCGGCCGTGCCCTTTCACGCCTGGTCGCCCGACGTGTACGAGGGGGCCCCGACCCCGGTGACGGGCGTCATGGCCTCCATCGTCAAGGTCGGCGCCTTCGCCGCGTTGCTGCGCGTGTTGATCTCGGCGCTCGGCACCCAGCTCGACACCTGGCGCCCCATTCTCTTCGCCCTCATCGTTCTGACCTGCCTGGTCGGCGCGTCGCTCGCCCTGGTGCAGCGCAACGTCAAGCGACTCCTGGCCTACTCCTCGATCAACCAGGCCGGGTTCATGCTCATGGGCGTGTGGGCGGGCAGCGCGCGCGGGGTCGCCGCGACGCTCTTCTACGTGCTCACCTACGCCCCGGTGATCGTGGCCACCTTCGCCATCGTGACGCTGGTCGGCGGGCGCGGCGACACCCACCACGGCATCGATCACTACCGCGGGCTCGCGCGGCGCCAGCCCTGGCTCGGCAACGCGCTCACCGTCTTGTTGCTGACCCAACTCGGGGCGCCGCTCACCATCGGCTTCTACGCGAAGTTCACGGTGTTGGCCGCCGTGGTGGACTCGGGGGGCGGCGCGCTCGCGCTGATCGCCCTGCTGTCGGCCGCCATCGCCGCCTACTTTTACTTGCGCTTCGCGCTCGCCCTCTACGCCGACGACGACGTCGAGGGCGCGCGCATCGCCGTGCCGCCCCTCAGCGCCGTGGTGATCGGCGTCGGGGTGGTCGTGGCGCTGCTCTTTGGCATCTGGCCCGGCCCGATCGCGGCCTGGGTCCAACACGCGACCCTCCTCTTTTTGCCGTGAGCCGCGTGGCCATCGTCACCTCGAAAGGGGTGGACGACCCCGACAATCCCCACCTCTTCGCGGCGCTCGCCGACCTCGACCTCTCGGCGGACCTGGTGGTCTGGGACGACGACGGCGTGGCGTGGGCCGACTACGACCTGGTGGTCATCCGCTCCACCTGGGACTACTCCGCGCGACGGGCCGAGTTCCTGGCGTGGGCGCGCGACCGGTCCCGCCTCGAGAACCCCCTCTCGATCATCGAGTACTCCTCGGACAAGCACTACCTGGCCGACCTCGAGGCCCGCGGGCTCGGCGTCATTCCCTCGCGCTTCTGCGCCGTCGGTGAGACCCCGGACTTTCACTTCGGCGACCGGGTGGACTTCGTGGTGAAGCCGTGCGTGGGCGCCGGGTCCCGCCAGGTGGCGCGATACCGCCCGGAGGAGACCGACGTGGCGACCCGTCACGTGGCCGCCCTGCACGACGAGGGACGCGACGTTCTCCTGCAGCCCTACGTCCACAGCGTCGACACGCTCGGCGAACGCGGCGTAATCTTCATCGACGGCAGGTTCTCGCACGCGATGACCAAGGGGGCGATGTTGAACGTCGCGGCGCAGGACCGCGACTTTCTCTTTCGACGTCGCCAGATGTCCCTCGCCGTCGCGGAGGCCGAGGCCGTACTCTACGCGACCGAGGTGCTCTCGACCCTGGGCGTGTCGGATCTCCTCTACGCGCGCGTCGACCTGGTGGCCACGTTGGCCGGCTGGCTGGTGATGGAGCTGGAACTGGTTGAACCCGCGCTCTACTTGGCCTACGACGACGCGGCGGCCGCAAAGCTCGCCGCGGCGATCGCCCGACGGCTCGGCTAGCCCGGGAGGGCGACTCTTAACGCCGAGTGGAAACGGCCTGGTCGACCTCGCGCGCCGCGGCGAGGATCTCCTCGGGCACGACGGTGCCGGGTCGATTGGAGGGATCGTGTTGGAGGAATCGACCGAGCACGGGAAGTTCGGTGATGCTCTCCGCGCGAAGCGTCGCGGCCACGACCGGCACGAAGCTCTCGGCGGCGGGATACACCAGGTAGCGCGGGAGCCAGGTCGGGTGGTACTTCGAGTTAAAGCTCCAGAGTGACTCGATGGGCAAGATGCCCGACAGGCGCTTCAGCGCCCAGCGCTCGACGCGGGTGAAGGTGGTGTCCTTCTCGCCGTCCAGGACGGAGCGAAAGGCGGCGAAGTTAAGACTGAGGCCGTTGAAGCCCAGTGTGGCCAGGTGGTCAATCGTCGAACACAGGGCGAAGTCGATCAGGCCGTTGGGGTGGTCGCCCGGGTCCCGTCGCATCAGGTCGAGTGAGTAGCCCCGAATGCCGGGCGAGGGCACAAACTGACAGACCGCCGCGGCCCTCTGGTCGGGGCCGTAGACGACGGTGAGTAGGAGTCCTTTGTCCTTGGGGTCAAAGAGGCGCCCGAGCATCATGGAGAAACCTCGTTCGCCACCGCCGCGGCGCAGCATGGAGATCAGCTCGACGATCTCGGTCACGCGGGCGGGGTCCATGGTGGCCGGATCGAAGTACTCCACGCTGTAGCCGTAGCGCGCGAGCCGCGAGCAGGCTTGGCGCAGTCCCTTCATCTTGTGGCCCTCGAGGCTGAAGGTCTGACAGTCGACGATCGCCTCGTCGCCCAGATAGATGCCGTGTAGTCCGGCGCTGTGATAGACGCCGAGCCACTCCTCGCCGGCCGCCATCACCCCGATGGTCCACCCGTGCGCCTCGGCGAAGTCGCGAAAGGCGCCGAAGACCTCGCTGCGCTCCGCCTCGGGTCCGATGGGGTCGGGCGAGACGAGGGCCACGCCCCCGTAGACCGCGTAGGCGACGAGGGAGTCGCGAAAGAAGAAAAACTGCTTGTCGTCGCGCAGGGCAAAGAAGTCCAGCGTGCCTCGACCGTGGCGCCGGACGATCTCGCGCGCCCGGATCTCGGCGAGGCGACGTTCGCGCGAGCTGGCGGCCGACGACAGGCGCCGGTCCACCACGGGACGGGTCACGAGGTAGAGAGCCGACACGATGAGGGTGAGACCGATGGCGAGCAGCGCGGGACTGATGAAGTCGTCCACCCGGTCGGGCAGGGTGATGTCGTACTGACCGACCAGGCGTTCGAGGCACGCGACGACCACCACCCCAAAGTTCGGGAGTTGATGAGGGGCCGTCGCTTCGATGCCGATCGACGCGGTGAGAACGCTCACCAGGGCCACGAAGCCCAGTCGCGGCAGCGCGTCGGCCGCACTGGAGCGATCGGAGGTCGCTTGAAAGTAACGACGCTGGCCGACCAGCAGGACCATGATGCCGGCCGCGATGAGCAGGGAGACGATCGTCCCTCCGCGAGCGGCGTGGGCCACGATGGTGCCCGCGAGAACGGTGACGGCGAGGAACCACGAGCGCCGTGATCCGCGGCGAAGTCCTCGGGCGAGCATGATCAGGGCGACCCCCGCGACGGCCGTCAACGCGGCGGCGTCCTTCGCCACCTCCAGGGGGAGAAACTGAAGGACGAGATGAAGGTGGCTCCGTAGCGGGCGAATGTTGGTGATCACCACGTTAAAGAGGCCGTCGACGAAGATGAGGCCGGCGGCCCAGCGACGAATCGTGCGTTGGCGGTTCTGCTCGTCGCGGCGCTCGGCGTTGATCGGAAAGGGCTTGCCGCTGGGCCAGGAGGCGACGATCGCCGTCTCGTTCCCGGGGGTCGGCTGGACGTTCGCGACCCCGACCAGGCGCTCGAGCGAGGTGCCCCGCGGGCGCGACGTCTCGCCGCTGAGAAGGCGCACCTGCACGGTGCTGCCGGCTTCGATGACGACCACCCCGAGTCGATCCACCGAGGCGAAGACGGCGGGCAGTCCGAAGAGTCCGCGTCGTTCCACGAGGACCGTTCGCGACGGTCCCGGCGCGGCGCACACGCCGTCGTCGAGAAAGGCCAACGCCGGCGAGGGGGTCCCGCCGACGACCGCGCCCGCGCCACCTCGCTCTGCGACGCGACGGGCAAACTCCAGGGCGTCCACCTCATCGACCCTGGTGAGGGCGAGGGGCTCACTCACGGCTCCCTTGGGTCGTTGCGCGGCCCGGTTGAAGCGACGTCGGACCCACAGCCCGGCGAGTCCGGCGACGATGGTCTCGGCGATGGCGACCGTCACCAGCGCGACGAAGGCGTTCTCCCAAAAGTTGCTGGAGTGCAGCACGTGTACGCGATAGTGGTGGCGGGTGACGTGGCCGGCCACGCTCGCGAAGATGGCCCACAGGTCCAGGGCGAGAAAGGCGACGATCGGCAGCCACACCCACGCGGCCAGTCGACGATAGAGGACGCGCGAGGCCACGAAGCGCTCGATGGCCAGAGGATCTTCGAGCCGATCGGCGTCGGCGACGTCCTTCGCGTTGACCGGTCGTACGTCGAGGTCGTAGGTGCCGGCGGCGACCGCCACGTCGCGCACGCCCTTCGCGGACGCCACTTGCAAGACGAGGTCGTT
>Ga0181534_10001744_pt1 | contig 13945 bp, 10 predicted proteins | sample PEATcosm2014_Bin_37_FD_119758 | JGI IMG/M metagenome (GOLD analysis project Ga0181534, IMG submission 119758) | Peatland microbial communities from MTU Mesocosm Facility, Houghton, MI, USA - PEATcosm2014_Bin17_10_metaG | ecosystem: Environmental > Terrestrial > Soil > Wetlands > Peat | place... | reverse complement strand
CAGCTCGCGGATCATCAGCATGTCCTCGAGCAGGTTCACCGCCTCGGCCTTGGTGATTTTCTTCGCGGCGAGCTCCTGTTTCAGGCTGCCCTTGAAGCGATAGGCGGAAATCTTCCCGCAATCAATTTCAAACGGCTTGAACTGCGGCCGCATGTCGCTCAAATAGGTCGGGGTTTTCAGGGGTTTTTTCTTCGGTTTTTCCAATGTCGTGGTTGTCATAATTAATTGTTTCAGTTAATTGTTCGCGGCATCAAGCCTTGATCACTTTGATTCCTTTTTTGGTGAGTTCCTTCGCAAAATTTTTGTCCAGCGCCTTGTCGGTGACGAGCGCGTGGATATTTTCCAACTTTCCGGCGCGCGCGAACGCCACTTTGCCAGCCTTGCCGGAATCTGCCAGCAGAATAACCTGTCGCGCCTGGCTCGTCACCAGTTCCTTCGTGTAAGCCTCGCTGGGATCCGTCGTCGTCAAACCTTCCTTCAATGTCAACCCGATGGTGCCCATGAATGCCTTGTCCACCTGCAGTTCCTGCAAAATGAATCGTGTCAGCGGGCCGACCATCGTCTGGCTCAACCGGCGCAGCTCGCCGCCAATCAAAATCAAGCGCGGCCCGCGCCCGGCCAGTTCGTGCGCCGCGCGCAGGGAATTGGTCACCACCGTGAGATTCGTGCGGTCGCGCAGCAACCGGGCGAACTCCAGCACCGTGCTACCGCCATCGAGATAAATCGTGTCGCCGGGTTCAACGAACTGCAGCGCCGCTGCGGCGATGCGGTTTTTTTCACGCGCGGCGATGGACGCCTTGTCGTCGAACACAGGTTCCTCCAGCCGGCTGTCCACGCTGACCGCGCCGCCGTGGACGCGCCGGATCGAGCCGGATTCCTCCAGTTGGTCAAGGTCGCGCCGCACCGTGGCGGGCGAGACCTTCAACTGGTTGCAAATCTCCTCGACGCGGATCACGCCCTTGCCGCGAATCAATTCGCGGAGGTTGTCGAGGCGCCGGGGCGCCAGCTCTTTGTGATGGCCGTTCAGCATGGGCTGATTGATTTAGAATGAATTTAATCATTATGTGATTATAGTCAATCAAAATCAATCAAGTAATATTTTGACAGGATTCCAAGGATTTCCTACGTTTCGTGGCAATGGTTCACGTAGTCTTTTTGAAAATCACGGCGATGTTTCTCGTCATCGTCGGCGGCTGGCTGGCGCGGCGGCGCGGATTCCTGGCGGCGGATTTCACCGCCACGTTGAGCCGGCTGGTGGTGGACGTCGCGTTTCCCGCGCTCGTGTTCACACAAATGCTGCGGACGGTGGACTCGGCGGCGCTTCGCGACGGCTGGATTGCTCCGCTGGCGTGCGGGCTTTTGATTATAATTGCCTACTTTGTCGGACTGCTGTTGTCACCGGTGTTCAGCGGCAAAGCGCAGCGCAACACATTCATATTTCTGGTCGCAATTCCCAACTGGGTTTTCCTGCCGCTGCCGATTGCGCAGGCGCTTTACGGCGACACCGGCGTCCGCACTGTGCTGCTGTGCAATGCCGGTGCGCAACTGGTCCTGTGGTCGTTCGGCGTCTGGATTTTGCACGGCTCAATGCGGCAGGCGGCAAAACATCTTCTGACAAACATCGGCCTGTGGGCGACGGCGGTGGGGATTGCCTTGGCGCTGCTGCTTCCCGCCGCTCGCGATTTGGAGACGGTCAATCCGGCGGAGCTTTCACCGGGCATGATGCTTCCCGCCGCGCTGGTGCAGGCGCTGGCAATGGTCGGCAGCCTGACCATACCGCTTTCACTGCTGGCCATCGGCGCGCAACTGGGCGAACTGACCATTGCCATCCATCGTTTTCCGAAAGTGCTCTGGGGCGTGCTGTTGTCGCGGCTGCTATTCGCGCCGCTGGCGACTATAACCATCGGCTTTGCCTTGATGAAAATGGGTTTCGTAATCCCCGAAGAAACGCGGATGATTATTTATTTAATTGCGACGATGCCGGTGGCGATCAGTTGCAGCGTCATGGCCGAACGGTTTCATGGCGACATCACGCTTGCCGCCGAGGGGATTTTTTACAGCACTTTTTTCAGCCTGCTGACCGTGCCCGCGATTTTCTTTCTCATCCAACGGTTTGGATTGTAGAGAATCATTTCGCCTTCGGATTGAAACGGCGGACGGTCATCTCCGGCAGGTCGATATTTTCCGGCTGACGCAAAAGAAAAATGACCATTTCCGCGATGTCTTCCGGATCGATCATCGGCTGGCCTTTCAAGCGTTCGCCGAGGTAGGTGCCTTTGATGAAGTCGGTGTCCACGCCACCGGGGCAAAGATTATAGACGTGGATGCCATGCGGCTTCACCTCCAGCGCCAGGGATCGGGCGAAGCCGAGCAGGGCGTGCTTGCTGGCGCAGTAGGCGGACTGGTGCAGATAACCTTGCGAACTGGAGGTGCTGGCGATGTTGATGATGCGTCCTTGCCGACGCGCGATCATTTGCGGCAAAACTTCCCGCGTCATCAGAAACGGCGCGGTGACGTTCACGCGCAGGATGCGCTCCCAATCGGCCAGTTGGATTTCCGGCACGGACTTTTCCAGAAAAATTCCCGCGTTGTTGATGAGAAAATCCACCGTGCCGAGCCGGTCAGTGAGCTGGCGGACGGCTCCGGGAATTTTGTCCAAATTCGCGAGGTCACAGGCGACGAATTCGCCGCCGATGCCGGGTTTGGAACGGGACAGCAGGCCGAGCCTCACGCCCTCACGGGCAAGTGCTTTGGCGATGGCCAGCCCGATGCCGCGGCTCGCGCCTGTGACAATGGCGGTTTTGTTTTTCAGAGAGCCGAACTTCATTATCAATGTGGCGTTCAAGATAAAAGGCCCGGGTATTTTTAGCAATGAATCAGTCAAAGCCAGGGGTCAGAAGGCGGAATCGGTCTGCGAAAGGCCTTTGTTGGCCATAGCGGCCGTTCATTTCTCTCAGGAAGAACTTTTTTGTGAGGCAGAGAACTAATCTCGTGAATAAAACTATCACCGTAGCTCCAGCAACAAAATGTGCGTGCTAAAGCTCCTGATTGCCTGATATTTTTTGGGAGTTCCATGCGCTTGCGAGCGACGAAATCCAAACCCGCCCCGGCGAGGGCATCCGCCGCTGTCATGCCTGGTCCGCAATTTCCGGCTTGGCTGATGGCGGCATTGTTGGTGCTGGTGACGATTCTCGCCTACCAGCCGGTATGGCATGCCGGGTTCATCTGGGACGATGACTATTATGTTACCCACAATCTGATGCTGGTTTCTTTGGATGGCTTGCGGCGAATCTGGTTTGCTCCCGGTGCAACGGTGCAATACTACCCGCTGACATTCACGACCTTCTGGATGGAATATCATTTGTGGGGGTTGAATCCCTTGGGCCATCACTTGGTCAATGTATTGTTGCATTCTTGCAACGCGATTCTGCTCTGGCTGATTCTGCGAAAACTGGGCGTGCCCGGAGCCTGGCTGGCGGCGGGTATTTTCGCGTTGCACCCGGTCTGCGTCGAATCGGTGGCGTGGGTGACCGAGCGCAAGAACACGCTTTCGGGATTGTTTTATCTGGGATCGATACTGGTTGCCCTGCAATTCTGGCTGCCGGGCGAGACCGCTTCTGAATTCGACGTGACGGAACGCGCTGAGGGTTCAACGACCGGCATCGGGAGTTGGAAATTCTTCTGGGTGGCGTTTGTGTTATACTTGTGCGCGTTGTGCAGCAAGACAACAACCCTGCCATTGCCGGCGGTCATCGTGTTGCTGGTGTGGTGGAAGCGCGGCAGGGTTGTTTGGCGGGATGTTTATCCATTGGGGCTGTTCCTGGCGGCCGGAGTTGCGATTGGGTTGATTACGATGCACGTCGAAAGAACTCTGGGCGCGGGGGAAGATGTGGGGAAGAATGAACAAGGACTCTCATGGTTGCAGGGATGTCTTCTTGCCGGTCGGGACGTCTGGTTTTATCTCGGCAAACTGTTTTGGCCGCATCCGTTGATGTTTGTGTATCCGCGCTGGACAATCCAGACATCGGAATGGATGGCGTATATGCCGATCCTGGTGCTGGTCATTGGTCTATGCACTTTATGGTGGAAGCGCGATGGCTGGGGGCGGACGCCACTGGTGGCATGCGTTTACTTTGTGGCCTTGCTATTTCTGGTGCTGGGGGAGTTCAACGTATATTATTTCCGTTACTCGTATGTGGCCGATCATTTTCAATATCTCGCCAGCATCGGGCCGCTGACCTTGGCGGCGGCGGGAATCACGGCGGTATTCGGTTTTTTAAGAAATGGAAGCCTATTGCTAAAACCGTTGTTTTGCGGAGTGCTGCTGTTGACGCTCGGCATGTTAACCTGGAGGCAATGCCGGATGTATGCTGACCTTGAAACGCTCTGGCGGACCACCATTGACCGGAACCCCGTCTGTTGGATGGCCTACAACAATCTAGGCAGTGCTCTTTTCGAGAAAGGCCAAGCCGACAAGGCGATAAGCCAATACAAGGAAGCTATCCGCCTCAACCCGGATTACGCCCTCGCCCACTACGATCTCGGCATCGCCCTCCTAAAGCTAGGCCAGACCGACGAGGCGATCAGCCAATACGAGGAAGCCATCCACCTCAACCCGGATTACGTTGATGCCCATTTCAACCTGGGTAACGCTCTCCTAAAGCTGGGCCAGACCGGCGAGGCGATCAGCCAATACTGGGAAGTAATCCGCCTCAAACCGGACGACACCGACGCCCACATCAATCTCGGCGTTATTCTCTTTAACCAAGGCCAGACCGGCGGGGCGATCAGGCAATTCCAGGCAGCCATCCGTCTTAAACCAGATTTAGTCGAGGCTCGCAACAACCTCGGCGTCGCCCTCTTCAAGCAAGGTCAAACCGACGAAGCGATCAGCCAGTTTCAGGAAGCCGTCCGCCTGAAACCGGACGACGCCGACGCGCAAAGAAACCTGGCAAAGCTTTTGGAGTTGAATAGCAAATCAAATGTGCCGGCGTCCGGCCCCCTCAAGCCGTAAGATGCGAAAGGTCAGTCCCCGGTGGCACAGTGTCCGTTCTTGACTTCGCCGTTGCTGCGGCGAGAGAAAGGGCGTGCGAAAGCCGCCGGCCTCCTGATAATTTGCGGGGAGACTCATGCGCAAAGCCGCGACGAAATCCAAAGCCGATCCGACGAGGGCTGCCGCACCCGTCAGGGATTGGCCGCACTTTCCGGCGTGGCTGATGGTTGTGTTGCTGGTGCTGGTGACAATCGCCCTTTACTGGCCGGCGACGCGATGTGGTTTTGTCAACTTTGATGATCCGGACTATGTGACAGCAAATCCGCACGTGCAGGGAGGATTGACGTGGGAGGGAGTGAAGTGGGCGTTTGGCAACACGGCACAAGGAGTTGCATGGGCACCGCTCATGTGGCTGTCACATGAGCTGGCCTGGCAGTTGTTTGGTTCAAATGCCTGGGGCCATCACCTGCTGAACGTGCTGCTGCACGCCGCCAACACGGCGCTGGTGTTTGTGGTGTTTGAACGGATGACCGGGGCGAGGTGGCGCAGCCTGATGCTGGCCGCGTTGTTCGGCTGGCATCCACTCCATGTGGAATCGGTGGCGTGGGTCGCGGAGCGCAAGGACGTGTTGAGCGCTTTCTTCTGGATGCTGACGCTGCTGGCGTATGCGAAGTATGTCGAAGTGAGCCATGCCCGGAAGCCAGAAGTGAGAAGTCAAATATCCGACCTCCAACCTCCGACCTCCGTCTTCCGTCTTCCGTCCTCCGGTTTTTACTGGCTGTCATTGTTGTTTTTCGTGCTTGGATTGATGAGCAAGGCGATGCTGGTGACGATGCCCTTTGTGTTGCTGCTGCTGGATTACTGGCCCCTGGAGCGGTTCAAAGGCGGCGGCGTGTGGCGGCTGGTGAGGGAGAAAATCCCGTTCTTCGTTCTGGCGCTGGCGGCGAGCGTGATGACCTTCGTGGTGCAGCAGCAGGGCGGCGCGGTAAAGACGGTTGAATACCTGCCGTTGGGAGCGCGTGTGGGGAACGCGTTGATATCGTATTGCCGGTATGCGGGCAAGACGTTCTGGCCGACGGATCTGGCGGTATTCTATCCGCATCCTGGATACTGGCCTTTGTGGCAGGTGGTGCTGGCGGGAGGGATTGTGACCGGCATTGCGTTGCTGTTGATTGTGAAGCGGGGCCGGCATCCGTATATGCTGATGGGATGGCTGTGGTATGTGGGGACGCTGGTGCCGGTGATCGGTTTGGTGCAAGTGGGGGGACAGGCGATGGCGGACCGATACACTTACGTGCCGTCGCTGGGAGTGCTGATTATGGTCATCTGGGGCGCGCATGAACTGACTGGAGGCTGGCGATACCAACAGATTGGATTGGCGTTGGCAGGTTCGGTGGCGATCATCCTGTGCGTTGGAGTGACACGGCAGCAGCTTGGCTATTGGAAGGACAGCGAAACCCTTTTCCGGCACGCTATCGCAGTCACGGAGGATAATTACATCGCCCTCAACAATTTCGGCGGTGCCCTCCTCGACCAAGACCGGACCATCGAGGCGATGAGCCAATTTGAGAAAGCCATCCGTGTCAAACCAACTTACGCCCCAGCTCACAATAACCTCGGCGACGCTCTCCTCAAAATGGGACAAATAGATGAGGCGATCAGCCAATTTCAGGAAGCCATCCGACTTAAACCGGATTACGCCCAAGCTTACAACAACCTCGGCAACGCACTTCTCCACCAAGGCCAAACCGCCGGGGCGGTCAGCCAATTTCAGGAAGCCGTCGGCCTTAAACCGGATTACGCTCGGGCTTATTACAACCTTGGTGTCGCGTTGTTCATCAGAGGACAAATTGACGATGCAATCAGCCAGTTTCAGGAGGCCATCAACCTCGAACCGGATTACGCCGACGCCCACAGCGACCTTGGCGTCGCCCTCCTCAACAAAGGCCGGGTTGGCGAGGCGATCAGCCAGTTTGAAGAGGCCACCAACCTCGAACCGGATAACGCTGGCGTGAAAGGCAACCTGGCAAACGCTTTGGAACTGAAAAGCAAATCAAATGTGCCGGCGTCCGATCTCATGAGGCCGTAACTGCATCAGGTCTGAAAAGCGCAGATTAGGCAAAATCCCGGTGGCACCATCAATTCATCTCCTGCCCGCCAGTGACGCTCAACGAAATGCCGGTGAGATAACTCGCGCCATCGCTGGCGAGAAAAATCAGCGTGTTGCAGATGTCGTCGTAGGTGCAGCCCTTTTTCATCGGCACCTGGTCGGTGTAAAATTGCTTCACGTCCCCGACGGTTTTCGCGCCGGGAACTTTGCCGGCTTTGAGATATTGCACAAACAGGCCATTGTTCGGGTCGGTCCACAGCGGTGAATCGAGCAGATTGCCGGGGCAGATGGCGTTGCAACGGACACCGTGCGGCGCCATTTCCAGCGCGACGCTTTGGACGAGGCCAATGCCGCCGAATTTCGTCGCGGCGTAGGCGGAGTTGGCCGCGCTGCCTTTTTTGCCGGACTTGGAATTGATCTGGATGATGACGCCTTTTTTTTGCGGCTTCATCACGCGGCAGGCGTGTTTCATCGTCAAAAAATTGCCGAACAAATTCACGTTCATCACCGCCCGCCACTTTTCGGCGTTCGCCTCGGCAATCGGCTCGGCGATCAAAATGGCCGCGTTGGCAACAACGATATCCACATGGCCGAATTCCGACACAGCGCGGTCGAACAATTTTTGCACGTCCGCTTCCTGCGTCACATCAGTTTTCAGCGCAAACGCCTTGAGACCGGTCGTCTTTATAATTTCCGCGGCGGTGGCTTGTGCCGCTTCCTCTTTCATGTCGGCGATGGCGACGTTGCATCCGGCCTTCGCCAGCGCGCCGCAAATGGCCTGGCCGAGTCCCTGCGCGCCGCCGGTGACGACGGCGATTTTGTTTTCGAGAGGAAGATTCATTTACGCGCCAAACTCCTTTTTCAAAGCCGCTTCCGCATTTTTATTCCAATAACCGTCAGCGAGCGCGTTGGCCACGCCGGAATGTTCCTTGCCAACCTCGGTGAGCGCCGTGAGCTTCAAGCCTTTCGCAAACGGATAGACGATGATCTTGCCCGGCATCAGGTTTTTTTCCACCGCGCGGATGCCGTCCACCGCGCCGTCCAGACCGGCGATGGCGGCGACGGACAAATTCGTGTCGAGCTGGCGCGCTGCGACCTTTTTCAGCACAACCTTCATGTCGTCGAGCGTCGAGCCGCTGGTGCCGATGAAATAACATTGCCTCTCGATGTAGGTGTCCAAATCAATCTCGCCGGCCTTTTCGGCGGGAATGCCGGCGAAGATGTTGATGATGGCCTTCGGCGCGGCATCCTTGACGGCCTGCGCGACCAACGCCGGAACCGGCGCCATCAAGACGATGTAATTGAATTTGTCCGCCAGTTTGTCCTTCGACGGATTGTAAGTCTTCAGCGCGAGCTTGTTCTTTTGCGCCAGCGGTTCGGAGAGCTTGCGCAAGGCGACCAGCCGCTCGTCGCTCAAATCGCCCGCGTAAATCGTCACGCTCGGCACGCCCTGGCACAGATCGCGGATGACGTGCATCGTGCCCATCGGTCCGGCGGCACCGATGATGTTGATCTTGTCGCCCGGCCGGATTTCCGCCGTCGCGGGAATCGCTGCCAGCGCGTCGGCCACGTTGTTGCCCGCTGTGCCGGTGATGCGGATGCCGCCGTAATGAACGCGGCCAACCGCCGTCACGACCGGGCGGCCGAATTTCTTCCCGCCCTGCACGATGACGAATAATCCCTTCGTGCCGACAGCGGCGAACAGTTTCTCGGCCACCGCGGCATCACTGCCGAAATAAATCACGTCGTCAAAAAACCCCGTCGGCAACGCCGATGGCCTTGCGTAAGTAATTTTGCCGGTGCCATCCACCTTTGGCTCGCCGTCCGCGACGATGAGCGTGTTGCCATCGCGTTTGAAAGTCTGGCGTTGCTTCTCGACGTAGGCATCCTCGACGCAGGCCCATGGTTCGCACAGCGCGATGGCCGACGCGGACAAATCCTCCGGCGCAGGGATGAACATGGACTCGCCGTCGGGCGCGGTGATGACGCGCTCGTCCACCATCACGTATTCCTGCAACGCGCCCTCGAAATTGTAGCCGAAGGCGGAATTGGAATTCTTCGTCGGCAGCCACCGGTAATCGGTCTGGACGAGATAACGCTCGCCGGTCTTGAACCGTTTCACCTCCGGCCCGACCTTGACGATGCGCACGACGGTTTCGTGGCCGGGCACGACCGGTTTGTCGCCGGGGACGTAATGCGGCATCTGCGCCAGCGCCTCCTGCACGATGCCGCCGGTGATTTCGGATTTGCGGACATGGCCGGAGAATTGTTTCAGCAGCTTCAAATCGGAGAAGCACAGGCCGCAGACCTCCACCTGGCAAAGCACCTGATGCGGTCCCGGCTGGAACACTGGCTTCGCGTCGTTGACGCGGAGCTGGTCGGGGGCGACCAGTTGCACCGCGCGCTGTTTATCAGGAATGGTTGTCATAATGGTTTAATTTGCCGCGAAAGAACGCAGAGAACACAAAATAGATTACTCTTTGCGCTCTTTGTGTTCCTTTGCGGCCATTTTTGGCATTGCAATTATTTAATGTATTTTGGCAAAGATGTCTGCCGGTGTCACGTCCGATGGCAAACCGCGCAAACGATCTTCTTTCGCGGGTTGCAATTCGCGGCCCAGCTTCTCAAAGAAGTCGTTCTTGGCGGCGATGTTTGCAAATGATTTTTTCGCCCAGCCGCTCAAATAGCCGAGGCCGCTTTCGCGCTGCAAGACGGAATGGGCATAGACGATGTGCGAACCTTTCAGGACGACCGGCACCAGCGGCTTCAATTCCGCTGTGCTGAAGTCGTCCACAAACTTGTTGCCCGGCGCGTTCATTTCCGTGCCGACGATGATGGGGAAATGATGTTTCTCCGCCAGCGCCACCACGTCGTAAAGATTCTGGAGCTTCTGGTCCTTCACGCCCGGCGTGAAATTGCGGTCGGGGATGATGTTGATGGCCGCCGCGCCGCTGGAGATGGCGACCTGAATCAGTTCCTCGATGGCCTTCTCGCCTTCGCTCGTGCCGTCGAGCCACGTCAGCGTGGGAATCGCGCCGACCTCCTGCACGAACCGGTTCATGTCGGCCATCAGCGGGAACGAATCCTTGCCGGGCTGGACATAACCAGGGCCGCCTTTTTTCATCGTCTTCGAGCGGATGAGCGCCTGAAATTTCCCCGCGTCGGCGGGGCAATCGCCGAGCTTCAATTTCCAGAACGCCGCGTCGCCTTTTTTGGAATACGCCTCGCAGATGTGGCGTTCGGTGGCGTTGCCACTCGGCGTGAGCGACAGGACGTCCTTGTCATAATCCAGCCCGACCGGCTTGAGAAAATCATTCACGCGGCGGACCAGTTCGCGGTTGCGCGCCTCGGACGTGCGGCGCATTTGCGCGAGCAGGGGATGCTGGATCTCGCGCGGAAACCCGACGCCCATGTGATACCCGATGCCCGGTTCGCCGGGCGAATTGATGACGCGCGTGGAAAACTCCGGCACGAACACTCGCGATTCCAGGCTCGCGCAGTGCTTCAGGCCGAGCAGCTTGCCCGCGGCCCAGAATTCCTCCAGCGCGTCGAGCACGTCGAAATCCACGATGCCCGCCGCCGCCAGCCCGCGTTTGCGTGCCAGCCACGCGAATTTGGACGGCGAATAGCCGTAGGCGTTGTAGGAAAAAAACGTGTGGGCGTGAAGATTGACGTCGCTGCCGGTTTCGGCCAGCGCGATTTTGCCCGCTTTGGCCAGGTCCCACAATTTCGCCAGCGCGTCCTTGCGTTGCGCGGCGTCGAAACTGTCCAGTTTCTGTTCAAGCTGCTCGATATTGCTGCTCATGCGAACGCGAAGTTTAACAGGAAGGACCGATTTGGCGTAAGTTTTTTCTCATGGAAAAATGGCCTTGACGCGCCGGCAAAAGAAACGGGCGGCCAGCAACCAAGGGTTCGGAAGGTTGCCAGCCGCCCGCTTGCCGGAGAATCCGGACAAGTCGTTATAAAGTGGAATTGGATTTTGAGTGTTGAAGGGGAACCCTGGTTGATGGCCGGGGCTTTCAACCCCAAACCATCAACCTTGGGCACACAACTCCACTTACGTGGACATTATGGAACTGGGGCTGGTCCAACTGCTGGCCCCGGTGCTGCCGCCAACGGCCCGCGCCCGCACGGCATACGTCGTGCCCGGCACCAGGTTTGACAGCACAATCCGCCGCGCCTGGGTGGAGATGCACCACTCCAGCCAGGTTTTGCCGCCATCCACACTGGTCTGCACCTGATAGGTCTTGGCGTTGCGCACGGGCATCAACTGCAGCAATGCCTGCGTGGTGCCGTTATTCAACAGGCCCATGATGGCCGTGTCGTCCAAGGGCGACGACGCGCGGTTGGTGCTGGCCGGCAGGTAGCCGGTGGCCAGCAGCATTTCCATATCCATTCCGACAACCATCTCCACAACGTCGGCGTCGGCATCCAAGGCACCCGCGAGCGCCGCGAACGCCTTGTCCTTGGCTGCGGTTTCCACTGAACCGCCTGTGATGGTGGCCGCCACCGCGGTATTCAAGGCATCCGCCAGGGTTTTGATTTCCTGGGGTGTGAACTTCAGGTTGGGGAATTTGACGGGGTCGAGGTTGACGGACACATTGGTCCCGAACGTTACCAACTGTGCTCCCGGATAGTCGTAAAAATTCCGCAGCACTTTCAAACTGGCTCTCATGCTATTGACTTTCTGAACCCTTCTACTTTTAGGCGTCCCGTCCCGGCATTCACCGTGACGTAACGTCCTTGATTTTTATCTAGCATCGCTCGTGCCAGCTTGTGAATTATTTCACAAGCGGCTGGAATTGTGCAGGGGAACTGCTGTGAACCACATAAAACTGACAATTTCCGTCAAACACCTTTGCCACTCGGTCGCCGACTTTTGCCACTCCGTGACGGACCATTAAAGGTCAGCCACCGGCCTTTGAAGGTTCGTCACAAACCTTTGAAGGTCAATGACCGGCCTTTGCCAGTCCGTGACCGGCCATTCAAGGTTCGTTGCCAACCTTTGAAAGTCGGCCTTGGACCTTTGAAGGTCCGTCACCGATCTTCAAAGATCAGCGACCGACCTTTGAACTAAAATGGGCGGATTTGGCCGGTTTGGCGTGGAAAGTCCAAATACAGGACATAAACTGCCTAAAAAGTGGACATAAATCATATTTTCCGGCTGTAGCCGGGTTTGAAATGGGCCTGACGAACTTGAGATAGGATTGCAGGAGAGCTGGGATGTTTCCGTCCCGGACCAAATCCAGTAAATCCTGTTCATCCTGTCTGAATGTCCGAATTCCGAATGCCGCAGGGGCAATGGGGCGCGGGGCGCACGCACGCGGCGGGGCGATGACGGAAATCTGGCTTGTCGCGCTGAAATCACATGAAAGCGGATGCAGGCGGACGGGAACTCTTTTCCGGTTTTCATTTTGGGATGGACGTTTGGGGCAAACGGATTTAACGCAAAAACGCCAAGGCGCAAAGCCGCGAAGCGGCCACGGAAATTAGCCGGGGACAACGTCCCCGGTGAACGTGAACAATGAACCGCGTCCCGGAGGGACGATGGAAATGAACGAATGATTCCACCGTCCCTTCAGGACGGATTTTATTTGGGGCGATAAACCCGGCACGATGTGCCGGGCTAATTTCCGGTTGTCCCTGCCGGGACGAGCGAAGGCGGACGGGGCGCGCATTCCGAATGCCGCAGGGGCAACGGGGCGCGGGGCGCACGCATGAGGCTGGGCGATGACGGAAATCTGATGAACGCAGGAGAAGCTTCTCATTTTAATTCAGTCTTCCGACCTCCGGCTTCTGACCTCTGGTTTTAGGAACTCTTTTCCGGTTTTCATTTTGGGTTGGACGAGTGGGGCATTTGGCGTTTGAATGCCTCAATTGTTTGAAAGTGCAAATATGAATTCCACCAACGATCAGCCAGAACCGAACCTTGTTGTCTGCCGATGTCGGCATTGCGATGGCGGAATTGAATTTGACGCCAGCCAAGCGGGAGAAACCATAATATGTCCACATTGCGAGTTGGAAACATTATTATTTGTGCCGCCGGCAGACCAAAAGCCACCAGTCATTGCGTCTTCTCCTCAACCGCAGTCGGTGCCACAACCAATTTGGTTTGGAAGCGAAACATCAGCCATAGAAATCAATCTGATTTCTGGGGCTATATTGAAGATCAAGGCGGTGAGGCTTTATGACGCAGCAGAACTGAATGATTTAGCAGCGCAAAAAGCTCAAGCTGCGGAGCTGCTCAACGGAGTGTCAAGTCCTTATGGGGCAATTGGTGATCCGCTATGGGTCGTTTTTGCCACAAAAATCACTGGGATGATTGAGCAAAAGCAATCACGCGAAGCGGCTCAAAGGGGATTCGCTTTAATTCAGAAACTCGCAGAGCGGGAGCGAAAACTTCGTGAGGATGTAAAATTCTTTCCGATTGGCCAGATTCAGGAAATTGAAAATCCCGTTCCCAGCCTTTGGCGCGTTCCGTCGGGGCCAGGTTTTGTCCACAGCGGCGATGAGTTTGTCACAGTGACAGACACCGAGGGTGTGATTAAATCAATTCGTTGGAGTTGTGTTGAATCTTACAACTTCCAAGCCTGAAAATGAACTGGAACGAAAAAAAGGTTTACTGCGACGCTGTTACTTTGAGTTTTCCGCACTATGCGAAAGTGAACAGATTATGGTAATTCCGCTATTCCATGCTGAAGATCGAGTTGCGGTTGCAGCCGCCGCAAAAAGGCGACTTGTGTATCTTGATTCAAACATTTGGATCGGGCTTATCGAGGATGAAAAATTTCCAGACGCAGCCGGACAGTGTCGGCAGGCAGTCCATTCGGGCAAGGTATTGT
>Ga0181534_10001743_pt1 | contig 13946 bp, 14 predicted proteins | sample PEATcosm2014_Bin_37_FD_119758 | JGI IMG/M metagenome (GOLD analysis project Ga0181534, IMG submission 119758) | Peatland microbial communities from MTU Mesocosm Facility, Houghton, MI, USA - PEATcosm2014_Bin17_10_metaG | ecosystem: Environmental > Terrestrial > Soil > Wetlands > Peat | place... | reverse complement strand
CGCACCGAATCGAGCAGGCCGAATAGCAAGAACGCCGCGAGCACCGACAGCAACGTGAAGATGGTGCGCGTCTTGCGCCGAAACAACGCGCTCAGGATCAAGTGCAGGTACTTCAAGCGGGCGGTGTCTCGACGTGCTCGACCAGGGTGCCTTTGTCCAGGTGCAGCGTGTGGCTGGCAAACTCGGCGGCCTTTGGATCGTGCGTGACCATTATGACGGTCTTGCCATGATCGCGGTTGAGACGCTGCAGCAGACTGAGGACCTCGGCGGCGGCCTGGCGATCCAGATCGCCGGTTGGTTCATCGCAGACCAGCAGCGTCGGATCCGAAACAATCGCACGCGCAATCGCCACGCGCTGCTGCTGCCCGCCCGAGAGCTCGCCCGGTTTGTGCGAGGAGCGGTCCCGCAATCCGACGAGCTCGAGTGCGATTTCGGCGTTGCGCCGCCGCTGCGCGCCCGACAGTCGCGTCAGCAGCAGCGGCAGCTCGACGTTGCGCCACGCCGATAGCACCGGCAACAGATTGTAGAACTGGAATACGAAACCGACATGCGCGGCGCGCCACCGGGCAAGCGCGCTCTCAGACAGACGATCGATGCGCTCACCGCCAACACTGATGCTGCCGTCGGTGGGGGAATCGAGACCACCGATAAGATTGAGCAGCGTCGTCTTGCCCGAGCCCGAGGGTCCCATGAGCGCCACGAAGTCGCCCTGTGGAATCTGCAGATCGAGGTGGTGCAGCACCTCGATCTTCTCCTTTCCACGTTCGTAGACCTTGCTGACATGGCTGACTTCGACCAATGCATTCATATCGATCCTCGCGTCTGGATCATTGCCGGCGGACCGTGACCGCACCACCCTCACGCAGATCCGGAGGGGGTGCCCGCACGAGCTGTGCCCCGACGGCCAGCCCATCGACCAGCCGCAGCTCGCCATAGCTCGCCCCGGTGCTGACCTGGCGCGCATGAGCGCGGCCGCCATCGACGCCGAATACTACTGTGTGTCCATCCCGCTCGACGATCGCGCTGGCCGGCACGAGCACCCCGGTCCGTGAAGCCGCCGCGTCCCTGGCGCCGGCCTGCGCTCCCGCGTCGAGGAAGGAAACGCGCACCCCCATATCGGGCAGGATTCGCGGATCCTTCTGGTCGATGGCGATGCGGACCTTGACCGTAGCCTTGCTGCGATCGGCGGTCGGAATGATGGCGATGACGTGCGCCGGGATGGACCAGTCGGGGTATGCATCGAGTACGGCCTCGGAGCGCTGGTTTGGCTGGACGCGATTGATATAGGCCTCGTTGACGTCGACTTCGATCTCGAGCGAATCCATATCGACGATGGTGCCAACGCCCGTACGCGTGAATCCGCCGCCGGCAGAGATCGGGGAGACGATCTCGCCGGCCTGGGCGGCCTTGGCGATGATGACCCCGCTGAAGGGCGCGCGGACGACGGTATAGCCGAGTTGCACCTGCGCGCCATCGATCTGGGCCCGCGCCAGATCCTCCTGCCTGCTCTGCGCCTGCACCTGCGCCACCAGCGCATCGACCTGGGTCTGCGCCTGCTCGGCCACCTGGTGCGAAACCGCGTCGGCATCGACGAGTTCCTGATTGCGCTTCAGGTCGCGGCGCGCCTGCTCCAATTGAGCCTGATACTGCACCCGCAGCGCGGTGGTCGCCTTGAGCTGTGCCTGGGTCTGCGCCAGGGCCGCCCGCTGCGCCGTATCGTCCAGGCGCGCCAGCACCTGTCCGCTCTTGACCTGCTCGCCCTCTTCGATGAGCACCTGTGTGAGGGTACCGGTGATCTGAGCCGACACCGTCGCCTGGCGACGCGCGGTGACATAGCCGGTCGCCTGGAGCACGGACGCCGGTCCGCGATCAACGGTCGGTGCCGCGGCCGTGACGACCTCGACCTCGACGGACCGGCCGTGAAGCCAAAGCCAGGCGGCGGCTGATCCTCCGACCAGCAGCAGCAGCACCAGAAAAATCAGTGCGATGCGCAGGCCGCGCCCCGCCAGCGCGGGCGCGGGCGCAGTCGCTTCGCGCTGCGTGCTGTCGAGCCGCAGCGCGCGCAGCAGCTCTGCCTTGTCCCCATCGCTGGTCATGAAACGGTTCGAGCGGTTTCGTTGCCTGCACTTAACAATCGCGCGCAGCAAAAAGTCAACGAGTCGGCCGGCTTGAATTTGCTTCAGAGCCGTTTAAGCTCGCGCGCTTCGCTGCGCCCGCGCAGTGCCGCCTCGGCTCCCGATGTCCGCTCTGCTGCGCCCGCCTCTGCCCGACTCTGCCGTCCGCCGCTGGCGTTGGCGCGGCCTGCATGGCAGCGCGCGCGCGCTCGCCCTGGCGGAGGCGGCCGCTGCCGACACGCGCCCCTGGGTGTTCATTGCCTCCGACGCGCGTGAGATCGAGCAGCTGGGCGCGGAACTGGATTTCTTTGGCGGCGGCGCGCTCGAGACGCTGACGCTGCCCGACTGGGAAGTGCTGCCGTACGACATCTTCTCGCCGCATCCGGACATCGTCTCCGAGCGGCTTCGAACGCTGTCGCGCCTGCCGCAGCTTCGCCGCGGCATCCTGCTGCTGTCCGCCGAGAGCCTGCTGACGCGGCTGCCTCCCGTGGCCTACGTGCAGGCGCGCAGTTTCGAGATCAGGCGCGGCGAGCCGCTGGCGCTCGAGCCGCTGCGTCTGCGGCTGGCTCAATCCGGTTACGCGAGTGTGGGCCAGGTTCGAACTCCGGGTGAGTTCGCGCTGCGGGGCTCGTTGTTCGACATCTATCCGATGGGTGCCCCGACGCCGGTCCGGGTGGATCTGCTCGATGATCGCATCGATACCATCCGTCGCTTCGATCCCGAATCGCAGCGCTCGCTCGAAAACGTCGAACAGCTGCGGCTGCTGCCGGCGCGCGAGCTGCCGCTGGACGCGGAATCGGTGCGCGCATTCCGCCGCCGGTTTCGCGCGCGCTTCGAGGGCGACATCACGCGCATGAGTATTTACCGCGGGGTCAGCGAAGGCATAGCCCCTCCCGGCATCGAGTTTTATTTGCCGCTCTTCTATGAGGCCACAGCACAAATTACCGACTACCTGCCGCTCGATGCCGTCGTCGCCGGCGATGGCGACCTTGAGGCAGCGCTGCAGCGGGCCTGGGAGGGCATCGGCGCGCGCTACGAGGATCGGCGGCATGACATCGAGCGACCCCTGCTGCCGCCGGGGGAAGCCTTCCTGGAACCTGCGACCCTGGCGGCATCGCTCGCCGCGCGCCCAAGGGTTGCAATCGAGCGCTTCGCGGGCAGCGGCGATGCGACGCGTGATCAGGATACGCACGACTTCGCCACCACAGCGCCGCCGGATTTCAGGCTCGATGTGCGCGCGGCGCAGCCGCTCGCGCCATTGACGAGCTTTCTGGCCAGCTATGCGGGCCGCGTACTGATTGCCGCCGATTCGCCCGGACGCCGCGAAGTGATCGCAGAAATGCTGGCGGCCCACGGCCGCCGACCGCGCGCCGTGCAGTCCTGGGGACAGTTCGCCCGGGGGGACGCTCCGCTTGCCATCCACGTGGCAGAGGATATCGCGGGGCTGGCACTGACCAATCCGGCGCTGCTGCTGCTGACCGAATCGCAGCTGTTTGGATCGCGTGCCCGCCAGGAGCGCCGTCGGCGCCGCGCAGCCGCCTCCGATCCGGCCGCCATACTGCGCGATCTGCAGAGCCTCGAGCCGGGCGCACCGGTGGTGCACGAGACCTACGGCGTTGGCCGCTACGTGGGACTGCAGGCGATGGAAATCGCCGGCCAGGTGAACGAGTTCCTGGTGCTGGAATATCGCGACGGCGATCGCGTCTACGTGCCGGTACACGCGCTGCACCTGGTGACGCGGTACACCGGCGGCGCCCCGGAATCCGCACCGCTGCACAAGCTCGGGACCGATCAGTGGACCCGCGCGCGGCGGCGCGCCGCCGAGGCGGTGCGCGATGTAGCCGCCGAACTGCTCGATCTGCACGCGCGCCGCGCAGCCCACAAGGCCTCGCCGCTCAAGGCGCGCGAACTCGAGTACCAGACCTTCGCCAATGGCTTTCCGTTCGAGGAGACGGCCGATCAGGCCGAGGCGATCCGCCAGGTCCTCAATGACATGCAATCCGAACGGCCCATGGATCGGGTGGTGTGCGGCGATGTGGGATTCGGCAAAACTGAAGTGGCGATGCGGGCAGCCTTCGTCGCGGTGCAGGCCGGCAGGCAGGTCGCGGTGCTGGTACCGACGACGCTGCTGGCACAGCAGCATCTGCAGAGCTTCCGCGACCGCTTTGCCGACTGGCCGGTGCGCATCGAGTCGCTGTCGCGTTTCCGCTCCGGCGCCGAGACCACGGCGGTGCTGCAGGGACTCGAGCACGGCACGGTGGATATCGTCATCGCCACCCATCGACTGCTGCACGCGGATCCGCGCTTCAAGAGCCTGGGACTGATCGTCGTCGATGAGGAACATCGCTTTGGCGTGCGCGACAAGGAACGGCTCAAAACCCTGCGTGCCGAGGTGCATGTGCTCACGCTGACGGCAACGCCGATCCCGCGCACCCTCAACATGGCCCTGGGCGGCTTGCGCGATCTGTCGCTGATCACGACACCGCCGGTGGCGCGCGTCGCGATCAAGACCTTCGTCATCGAGTGGCATGGCGCCACGCTGCGCGAGGCGGTGCTGCGCGAGCTGCGACGCGGGGGCCAGGTGTACTTCGTGCACAACGAGATACAAAGCATCGAAAAGGCCGCGGCCGACATCGCGCAGCTCGTGCCCGAAGCCGACGTGCGCATCGGCCACGGCCAGATGCGTGAGCGCGAGCTCGAACAGCTGATGGTCGATTTCTATCATCGCCGCTTCAATCTGCTGGTCTGCACGACCATCATCGAGAGCGGCATCGATGTCCCGAGTGCCAACACCATCATGATCGACCGCGCCGATCGCCTGGGCCTGGCGCAGCTGCACCAGCTTCGCGGCCGCGTCGGCCGCTCACACCATCGCGCCTATGCCTATCTGATCGTGCCTTCGCGTAAACACCTCGCGGGCGATGCCGCCAAGCGCCTGGAGGCGATCGAGTCGCTGGAGGAACTTGGCGCCGGGTTCGTGCTCGCCACGCACGACCTGGAGATCCGCGGCGCCGGTGAATTCCTCGGCGAAAAGCAGACCGGGGAGCTCAGCGAAGTGGGTTTGAGCATGTACCTCGACATGCTCGAGCAGGCAGTGCGGGCCATGCGCGAGGGACGCGAACCCATGCTCGACCGCCCGCTGGCCGCGGTCAGCGAGATCGAGCTGCACGTGCCGGCGCTGCTGCCGGAAAGCTATGTCGCGGATGTGCATCTGCGACTGGCGCTGTACCAACGCATCGCGGCCGCGGATGCGGTCAGCCTGCAGGACATGACTGCCGAGCTCATCGATCGCTTCGGGGCGCTGCCCGAACCTGCCCAACGCCTGCTGCAGCTGGCGGGTTTGCGGTTGCGCGCGCGCGAGCTTGGGATCCGGCGGCTCGAGCTGGGGCCCGCCGGCGGCAGCATCCAGTTCGAGGAGCAGAACCGGATCGATGCCGCGCGCCTGATCGGCCTGATCCAGCGCCAGGCGCAGGAGTATCGGATGGAAGGTCCCTTGAAGCTGCGCATCACGCGTGCGCTGCCCGAGCCGGCGCAGCGGTTCGCGCGCGCCGATGCACTGCTGACCCACCTGTCCGGCGGCTGAAGGATCCGCCGCCCTGCTAACATAGCCTCATGACTACACTGAAGCGCACGGCGTTTGCGGCCTTGGCCGCGCTGTTCATGCTGGCCTCGCTGGCAACCCCTGAGCGGGCAGCGGCGCAGCAGGCCGGCGGCTCTCTTTACATCGTCGAGTTGATCGTGTTCCGCACCACCAGCGTGAGCGGCAATGAGGACTGGAGTGCGGTGCCGACCGGCCGCGGCTTTGGCAACGAGAGCACTCGCGGCGGCACCCCGCAGGTGGTGCGCATACTGACGCCCGCCGACTATCGACTGGCACCGGTCGAGGCCACCTTGCGTACCAGCGGCGCCTGGCGTCCGATCGCGCATGCCGCCTGGGTGCAGTCGGCCGCCAACTGGGGCACGCATATCGGCATCCCACTGTCGGAGCTGGGCATCAACAGCCCGGGGCTGTCGGGCAGCGTTTACCTTGAGCGCGCCACTTATCTTCACCTGGGTATGGACTTGAGCCTCAATGCCGGTGGCATCGAGTACAGCATCAAGGAAATGCGCAGCGTCAAATACAATGAGCGCCAGTACTTCGATCACCCTGCCTTCGGGGTGATCGCACTGGTATCCCCAGTGTCGGCCACCGCCGGAGCCGGGTCGCAGTAGCGGGCGCCGGGTGTCGTGCGGCAGCGGCAGCTTTGAACTCATCGACGTCGAGACCGACGCGCAGGTCGCGGCCGTGCGCGAGCTGGTGCGCGAATATGCGGCCTGGATCAATGTCGATCTGTGCTTCCAGGAGATCGATGCGGAGATCGACGGCCTGCCAGGCAAGTATGCCGCTGCGCACGGCGGTGTGCTGCTGCTGGCTCTCAGTGGCACGCAGCCGGCCGGCTGCGTTGCGCTGCGGGCACTTGAGACCGGGGTCTGCGAGATGAAACGCCTGTGGGTTCGCAATGCATTTCGCGGCGCTCACCTCGGCGAGCTGCTGGCGCGTACGATTCTGCAGCGCGCGGCGAACCTCGGTTACTCGAGCATCCGCCTGGACACGCTCGCTCACATGACTCGCGCGCAGCGTCTGTATGCACAGCTCGGATTTCGGGAGATTCCGGCCTACTACGACAATCCGATTCCGGGCACCCTGTATCTCGAGAAGACCCTCAGGTCCTGAGGGCTCAATGCGCAGGGGTGGACAGATCCAGTGACGCACCCGTAAAGCGCGTCCACACCTGCGAGCGGCCGAGCAGCGAGATGCCGATGAAACCCCTGACCTTCAGGCGATCGTGATCGAGCACTTCGATACGGCATTTGTAGGTGCGCCCGGTATCGGGCTCGTAGATGGTGCCGCCCGCCAGCGCACCGTCACCGTCTTCGTGCATGTCCCTGAGGATGACCTGGCCCAGCAATAGCTGCTGCCGGCGAGCCGGTTCCGGATTGTGTTCATCGACGCGATGCGGCGCATTGCCGCCGATGATGGTGCCCTGGTAGGTATTATCAGCGGTACGCGTGATCTCGATGATGCCGTCGCCTGGCTGGGTGAGCCAGCGCCCCAGGATGGGGTTGGCTTGCTGTGCCATGAGCGCGCCGGATCCGGCGGCCCACAGCAGCAGCGTCAATGTAGCGCGACTAACCCACATCCTCGGGACGCAGCACTGCAACCGGGATGTCATGGTCTTCCTTGGCGCGCGCGAGCGCTTTCATGGCCGCCTGAACCAGCGACTCGGCGCCCACCTCGCCGGTGGGATGCAGGCTGGCGGCACCCACGCTGACCGATACGAACTTCTGCCGGCGGGCCGCACGCGGGTGGTGAATATGCTGGCCGAGTACCTTCTGTGCCACCGCGGTCGCGAACGAAGGCACCACTTCCAGATCCGGATTTCTGACCAGCGCGACGATGCGACCGCCTTCCCAACGCGCCACCACGTCGGCACCTCGCCGGAAAGCGGTGCCGATAACTCCGGCGACGCGCCGGATGCAGGCATCTCCGGCCGCGCGGCCAAAGGTGTCGTTGTAGCTGCTGAGGTCATCGATGTCGAATACGATCATCGTTACCAGGCGCGCTTCACGCGCGCCAATCTGCCAGTCGTGCTCGAGCAGCTCTTCGAAGTACGCACGTGAGCACAAACCTGACAGTCGATCCTCGCGCAGCCAGGTCGGCAGGCCGCTGGTGCGGCGCAGCCCCGAGCGTTCGCGTTCGGTGACATCGCGATGGAAGCCCACGAAGTGCGTGACGGCGCCTTCGGCGCCGCGCAGCGGCTGCACCATGAACTCGTTCCAGAACTGGCTGCCGTCCTTGCGGTAGTTGCGCAGCAGCACCCGGCAGGTTTCACCCTGCCCGATGGCCGCGCGCATTTGATTGCGTCCCTCCTGGTCGCGGTCCCAGGACTGCAGACGCCGCAGATCCTGACCAATCAATTCCTCGGCGGTATAGCCGGTCATACGTGCAAACGCGCTGTTGGCGTAGACCACCGGCCGATGCTCGGCGCCCGACTCGCACACGACGATGCCTTCGGGCGATGCGTCCAGCACCCCGCGCAGAAAATCGGCCGTCCATTGCCCGTTCGCTGTCAATCGGCTCCCGTGCCCGCATCGCCGGGCTCGAAACGAAGTTCCGGCTTTGCCGCGCTGCGTTCCAGCCATTCTCGCGCGCTTCGCCAGGCGGCGGAAGCCTCCAACGTCTCAAAATCAAGCTGTTTGCGGCCACGCATGCGTATCAGGCGAAGCTGCGAAGCCGGATCAATGCGCGGTCTGAATCGCCCCAACAATGTCTCCACGCCCGGCCGGTCGTTACAGACCGGAAGTACATCACACCCGGCCGCCAGCGCGCGCCCGGCGCGCTCGGCCAGATCGCCGATGGAGGCCGCGCCGGCCATCGTCAGATCATCGGCGAATACCAGCCCGCCGAAGCCGAGCCCCTGCCGCAGCTCGCCCGTAACCCAGCGATGCGAAAAGCTGGCGGGGACAGGATCGACCGCCGGAAACAGCACATGCGCCACCATGACGGCAGGCAAGCCATTGGCAATCAGGCGGCGATAGGGCTGGATGTCCTCCTCCATATCCACCAGTTCGCGCCGATCCACCGGCAGCGCCAGGTGCGAATCGGCCACCACCGCACCGTGTCCCGGGTAGTGCTTGGCCGTTGCGGCCATGCCGGCATCGCGCATGCCGTGCATGTAGGCCACTGCCAGGGGCGAGACGACCCGCGCCCGGGCATGAAATGCGCGATCGCCGATGATCTCGGACAGGCCGTAGTCCAGATCGACACAGGGAGCGAATGAGAAGTCCAGCCCGCAGGCGAGCAGCTCAGCGGCCATGAGCCAGCCCATGGCTCGCGCCATGGCAAGACCGGCCTGCGGATCGGCCTCGTAGGTATGGCCGATGCGGCGCAGCGGCGGCAACGCGGAGAAACCCGGGCGGAAGCGCTGCACGCGGCCCCCTTCGTGATCCACGGCGATCAGCAGCGTCGGGTTTCGCACCGCGTGGATCTGCTCGATCAGTGCGCGCAACTGCGGCCGGTCAGCATAGTTGCGCGTGAACAGGATCACACTGCCTACAAGCGGATGCGCCAGTATTTCGCGGTCGGCGGCGGTCAGCTCGGTTCCGGCAACATCGACCATCAGCGGACCCAGGGTCATCGCCACTCTCGATAAGGATGCTGTGACAGGCGGAAATTGTAGTAGCGCTGGTCGTCGGTAACTTCCTCGCCGAGCCAGGATGGCCGCGCAAACTGCTGTTGCTCGAACTCCAGTTCCAGTTCCGCGATCACCAGGCCGGCGTTGTCGCCGAGGAACTCATCGATTTCCCAGCGATCTCCGGCATGAATGACGATGTGGCGCCACTTCTCGATGAGCGGGCCCTCGCACAGCTGCGAGAGCATCTGGTGGGCATCGGCGGCCGCGATATCGGCTTCGAATTCCGCGCGCGCACGCCCGGGCGTCATGGCCTTCACCGACAGCACGGCAGCCTCACCGGCCAGGCGCACACGAATCGAGGCGCGACTGGTATTGGCCAGATAGCCCTGGCGCAGCAGTGTGCTGCTGCCGACTGCAGCGCGCCAGCCCTCATCGATGACCCGGAACTTGCGTTCGATCTCGATCGCCATCATCAGCCTCAGTCGCGCGGCGGGCCCAGCAGGGCCAGCGACTCCACATGCGCCGTATGAGCAAACATATCGACCACGCCGGCTGCGAGCAATTCAAATCCGTGCTCGTGCACCAGTATCCCCAGATCCCGCGCCAGTGTCCCCGGGTGGCAGGACACATAGAGCAGGCGCTGCGGTGCGAGCCGTGCGATCGCGGGCAGCAACTCGCGCGCGCCGACGCGGGGTGGATCGAGCAGCAGGTGCGAGTAAGGGCGTTGCAGCCAGGGCGCATGCGAGAGATCCTGCGCGGCGAGATCGGCCTGGTGGAATTGCGCATTGACGATGCCGTTGCGCTGCGCATTGGCCCGCGCCCGTTCGATGAGCTTTGCCTCGCCCTCGACCCCTACCACCGATCTCGCGCGCCGTGCCAATGCCAGCGAGAAGTTGCCCAGTCCGCAATAAAGATCGAGCACATCCGCCTCGGCGTTCAATTCCAGCAATTCCGCGGCTGCGGCCACCAGCGCCCGATTGGCCTCGGCGTTGACCTGGATGAAATCGGTCGGCGTGAATTCCAGATCGACGCCGGCCTCGGGCAGCGCATAAGAGAGCCGCGCAGCGGGCTCCGACAGTGACCGCACGGTTTCGATGCCGCCGGTCTGCAGATACAGGCGCACCCCGTGCTGCAGTTCGAATGCGCGCAGCCGGCCGAGATCCTCTGCAGAGGGCGCGGTCAGTACCCGCAGTACCAGGGCCGCGGCCTGATCGCCGACGGCCACTTCGATCTGCGGCAGTTGCTCACGTATCGACAGCCCGCCGATGAGCTCTGCCAGCGGCGTAATCAGTTCGCCGATCGGCGCCGCCAGCACCTCGCAGCGTGCCAGCTGGGCGATCAGATGCGACGCGCGCTCGCGGAATCCGACCAGCACCCGCCCTTTGCGCGCAACGTATTTCACGCCGAGGCGCGCACGCCGCCGATAGCCCCAGGCGGGACTGCGAATGGGCGCCAGCCAGCGCTGGGGCGCCAGGCGCGCGATCCGCTCCAGATTCTCGGTGAGCTGCTGCTGCTTGAGCGCAAGCTGCGAAGCGGCATCGAGGTGCTGCAGCGCGCAGCCGCCGCAGATCTCGAAGTGCGCGCAGCGCGGTTGAATGCGATCGGCAGCCGGCGTCAGCACCGCCTCGAGCCGTGCCTCATCGTACTGTCGATGACGACGCCACCTGCGAAAGCGGACGGTCTCTCCGGGCAGGGCGCCTGCCACCAGTGCGGTCTTGCCCTCGCGAACGATGCCGGCACCTTCGTGGCTCAATCCCACCACGACACCAGTTTCCTGCTGGCTCACGTCGCAGGATTCCAGGCTTCGAGGAATTGCGCGTGATGCGGCTCGTTCGATCCGCGCAGCAACGCGCGCACGCGCTCGAATTCCGCCTCGAGCATAGGCCGGTCCAGGCGCGCGCGCAGCAACTGGAATCGCAGGTAAATCAGATAGGTGTTGAGCGCATCGGTCTCGCAGTAGCGGCGCACCGCCAGCAGCTGGCCCGCAAGATAAGCGTCCCATACCTGATCGCCGGAGAAACCGAGTTTTCCCGGGAACCCCAACAGTGCTGCGACATCGGCCAGCTTGGCGCGGGCGCGCGGCTGGAATCCGGACAACACGTCCATGAGGTCCAGATGCCGCCAGTGGTAACGGCTCAGGTAATTGTTGTAGCGAAACGCGGTGTCTTCATCGCCCGTCTCCCAGTAGCGCGGCGCCTGCACACCGGCCTTGAGCGAGCGGTAGTGCAGCACCGGCAGATCGAAGCCGCCCCCATTCCACGACACGAGGTCGGGCAGGTACTTCTCGAGGCCATCGAAGAAGCGCGCCAGCAACTCCGCTTCTGTGGAATCCAGGTCGCCCAGGCTCCAGACCCGCAGCTGATCGCGCGTTCGCAGCACGCAGGAGATCGCCACCACGCGCTGCTGCACGTGCGGCAGGAATTCCGCACCACTGGCGGCGCGCTGCTGCGAGAACATGGCCTTGGCCACGGCGGCATCGTCCAGCCCCTGCAGCCCGTACAGCTTGCGCCCGAGTTCCACATCCGGCACGGTCTCGATATCGAATACCAGGACGTTCATGCCGCACGCAGCAGCACGGCCACGGCGACCACGAGACCCGCCTCGTCGGTAAGCGTCACGTGACCCTCGCCCACACCCAGGCGTTGCCTTACCAGCTGGCCGCGCCCGGAGTAGACCACCTCGGGTTTGCCCCACTGGTTCTGCACCACACCGACATCGCGAATCCACACGCCGTGCGCGAATCCCGTCCCCATGGCCTTGACGATCGCCTCCTTGGCCGCAAAGCGGGTCGCCAGAAATCGTTCGGGCCGGCGGGTCAGCTCGAATTGGGCCCGCTCCTGCGGCATCAGCAGCCGATCGACCAGGTGATTGCCGTAGCGCTCGAAGATGCCATGCATGCGCTTGGCCTCCAGCACGTCGATGCCGATGCCGAAGATCACGCGCGCGCGGCGAGCATGGCGGCCTTCATATCGCGCACCGCGGTGGCAAAGCCGTCGAACAGGGCACGTGCGACGATCGAATGGCCGATGTTGAGCTCGACTATCTCGCGAATGGCCGCGATCGGCGCAACGTTACCGTAATGCAGTCCATGACCGGCATGCACCGTCAGGCCAAGATTGGCCGCGAATCGCGCTGCACGGCGCAACCGCTCGAGCTCGCGCGCCTGCGCGGCGCCGCTGGCATCGGCGTAGGCGCCGGTGTGCAGCTCGATCATGGGCGCCCGTGCGCGCTCGGCGGCGCTGATCTGCGCCTCCTCCGGATCTATGAAGAGCGCCACGCGGATGCCGGCCTGTGCCAGCTGCAGACAGCGGGCGCGCAAGGCCTCCCCGCCGCCGATGACGTCCAGGCCGCCCTCGGTGGTCAGCTCGGCGCGCCGCTCCGGCACCAGGCAACAATCATGGGGACGAATCGCGCAGGCGAATTCGACCATCTCGGCCGTCACCGCCATCTCCAGATTCATCCGCGTTGCGAGCAGCTCACGCAACAGGCGCACGTCGCGCTCCTGGATGTGGCGACGATCCTCGCGCAGGTGCAGCGTGATGTTATCGGCACCGGCCTGTTCGGCAACGAGCGCAGCCTGCACCGGCTCGGGATAGTGTGTATGGCGCTGCTGCCGCAGCGTCGCCACGTGGTCGATGTTGACGCCCAGGTCGATTGCGGAGGCCATCAGAGTCTCTGCTCCTTGCGCGGATAGCTCGCCAGCGAACGCGCCACGGCACGGGTGCGCAATTCGCGCCCCTCCAGACAATGATCGATCGCGGCACGCATCAGCGCACGCGCCTGGCGCAGGTCCGATTCGCCATCGAGCTCGCCGGCCTCGGACAGCCGCTGCAGCACGTGACCTGCGATCGCGCCATCGTCCGGGGCAGCGGCCAGCACGACACCGTGGACGCCGGGACGGAAATGATAGTGGGCCTCGGCGCGTACCGGCCGCCCGGTATCGGCCTCTGCGCTGAGGTTCAGGCCGTAGCCGATGAAGTCGAGCAGCCGGGCCTCGAAGTGTCGCAGCAGCACATCGGCCGGCCGCCCCTGCCCCAGATACGCCAGCGCGGATCCGTAGTGATCGAACAGTTCCGGGTGAGGATCATGCCGCGTGGTCAGCGTCAGCAGCAGCTCATTGAGGTAGAAGGCACTCATGAGCTGCCGCGACGGCATGGCCACCGGGCCGCCCTCGGCGAGCTCGGTTCCGGTCAGTTGCGGCGCTTCGCCCCGGCCGCTCCAGGAGAGCAGCAGTTCCTGGAATGGTTGCAGTGCCACGAAGCGCGAACGCGGCCCGCGCGCGGCGCGCGCAAACAGCGTCATGCGGCCAAACTCACGCGCGAAAATCTCCACGATCAGGCTGCTGTCCCGAAACGGCCGCCGGTGCAGCACATAGGCGCGCGTCAATTGCACGCGATGCGAAGCGCGGCTCATTCCAGTCCCAGCTGCTGCAGCGCGCGCACGTCATCAGCCCAGTCCTCGCGCACCTTGACCCACAAGGTCAGATGAAAGCGGCCGCCGAGCAGGTGGTTGAGCTCCAGGCGCGCGGCACGCCCGATGCGTTTGAGGCGCGAGCCATCGGCACCGATGACAATGGGTTTGTGTCCTTCGCGATCAACCCAGATCACCGCCGCGACCCGCAGTTGCCCATCCTCGCGCGTCTCGATCTGCTCGATTT
>Ga0181534_10001742_pt1 | contig 13949 bp, 10 predicted proteins | sample PEATcosm2014_Bin_37_FD_119758 | JGI IMG/M metagenome (GOLD analysis project Ga0181534, IMG submission 119758) | Peatland microbial communities from MTU Mesocosm Facility, Houghton, MI, USA - PEATcosm2014_Bin17_10_metaG | ecosystem: Environmental > Terrestrial > Soil > Wetlands > Peat | place... | reverse complement strand
GTGGTCGCGGAGGATCGCACCGCGACAGGCTGCATCGGGTCGTCGCCACAGAGTGTCGAGTGAGCCGCTGTAATTTCTTCGATCAACTCGGGCCGCAAGTCCGCCTGTGCTACCCGATTCCGCAGCGTCCCCGAGATCGCCTGGATCCCGGGCAGATCCTGGGTAACGAGCGTTGCCACAGTCGTCCGAACGGGTGCGGCGCGCTCGATGGCATCGAGACTCTGCTCGAACGCCGAGGTTGCGACCACGAACCCTGGCGGCACCGGTAAGGCGGCGCGCTGCAGTTCGCCCAGACTTCCACCCTTGCCGCCGACCCGTGGCCGATCCTGCAATCCGATGTCGGCGAACCAGCTGACGTGCCTGTTATTGATCATCAGGCGAGTATCGTGACGACGCCTCGTCCGCCGTCCACCCGAAGCCGTTGCCCATTCTTGATGCGAGAAGTCGCGTTGCCGGTTCCAACTACCGCGGGCAGGCCAAACTCGCGTGCCACGATGGCAGCGTGACTCATCGACCCGCCAATGTCCGATACCGCTGCCGCGATCTTCTGGAAGATGGGGGCCCAGGTGGGATTCGTGATCTGGCACACGAGGATGTCTCCCTGCTGCAGGCGACCGATCTCCTCGACCGATTTGATCACGCACGCCGGCCCTTCCACCACCCCGTTCGATGCGGCAAAGCCGCGAATTTCATTGCTGTCCTGATCGGTGCCTGAGTTGAGCCAGGCATTGAGACTTTCTCGAGTGATTCCCCAGAGCATGACGATGGCCGGGTCATCGATGATGTCGGGCACCGGGCCCAGCGCCGGGGGCGTTTCGTGCTTTGCCCATTCGGCCAAGGCGGCGCGACGTTCGGCGATGATCTTGGGCCAGTGAGCGGGCCCCTCGGCGGTGAGCCGGTGGACCAGGAGGTCATCAGGTCGATGATGGCCGACTGCAATTCATAGTGCGTCAGCTGGAAGGCGTCCGATTCGTGTCCGAAGAACCCGTTCGCCGCGAGTTAAGCCCCGAATTCCCGAATCTTGTTGAAGAACAGGTTCGTATACCAGTGCTCGCAGTAAAACTTGTGACCCTCCACGTATGGAAACACGCGCAGCGCCAGCGAGATCATCTGATCGTATGCGGCGCGTTCCTCATCCGAACCCAGCAACTCGCGAACCGACGTTGATGTTGAACCAGGGATCACGCGAAACCTGCAGCTCCTTGACCCACAATTCATCCTTCTTTCCGGCTGCTCTCAGCGAGTTCATGATCGCTTCCGGAGTGCGTTCCTCCTGGAAGTGGGCGTCGACTCCCATCTCGACCGCGCATCGTGCCAGCCGTCTGAGCTCATCGTCGGGGCGGAAGATCTCGGCATCGATACCGGCCACCATCCGCGACACCGTCTGATCGCTGATCTCCGGAAACGCCTTCTTGCAGAACGCAAAGAAGGTGAGATAGGCACCATACCCGAGCAGCAGGAACTCGAAGTGGTGATGCCACATTCGGAAGTAGCCCTCGAGCGTCTTATCGTAAATGTCGAGCAGATCGTGATTGGAGGCGATCCCTCGACCGGCATGCACGTTCGCGAGCGGTTCGAACTCGGGCAGCGTCGGCTTGGCAAGCGATTGGGCGTCCCCTATCAGACGCATCATTTTGTCCCGCCATTGCGCGTACAGTCGCTCCCAATTCTCGTAGTAGTAGAACGCACGCTTTTGGAATTCGACGGTCCGCCGCGCAATTTCAGTCGAATCCGTCACGGCGTTTCCGCCGATGTAGACGCGTCCGTTGATGATTCGGTAATCGATGCCGAGCGTGGTGGGCAGGCAGTGAACCCGGGTATTGGCGGCACCGAGCGCGCAATAAGCCGCCTCGGCCGTCACCATGTCGAATGCGCACATGGGCTCCGGGAAATGCATCGAGTTGTAGAACCAGAAGCGCTCATCGTCACCGGGGCCGAACTGCACGTAGTAGGGAGAGGCCGCCTGCGCGGACTCGGTGCCCGCCAGCGTCCGCAACGAACTGGGCAAGGGGATGCCCCGCGCGGAATCGGCTGCACGCCCTACCCGATTTGTGTCATTCATTGCCTACCCCCTCGGAAGCATACAAAGCCTGGATGGCCCCCGTGTTGACCTACGGTGCAACGCCTATCGTCCGTCAGCGCAATCCCGGTGCCACCGCCTCCCCGGTGCACACTGACGCTGCGCCGCACAGTCTATTGCATATATGCGGGGACTGGCTCGCCAGGCTGAAGACCCGACCGACAGTGAATTGACTTTCGGGGTCCGGGACCTAAATTGAGAGGCATATGGATGAAGCACATGTGAAAGCAGGCGACGTTCTTTGGACGCCCTCGGCGGAGCGGCGCGCGCATGCAAATGTGACGAGATTCTGCCAGTGGCTCGAACGTGAGCGCGGCAGGCGCTTCGACGACTATGCCGCTCTGTGGCGCTGGTCGGTTCAGGATCTCGAGGGATTCTGGCAGGCCATCTGGGATTACTTTGGCATCAAGGCAACAAGTCCGCCTGCCCGTGTGCTGGGCCGGCGCAGCATGCCCGGGGCGGAATGGTTCCCCGGGGCGCGCCTGAACTATGCAAGACACGTGCTGCGCGGGGAGCAGCCCGGTCGGGAAGTGTTTCTATACATGAGTGAAGGGCGAGACCTCGCCACCATGAGATGGGACACGTTTGCCCATGATGTGAGGGCGCTCGCAACGCGGATGCGCCAGCTGGGGATCCAGCCGGGCGATCGAGTGGCGGCGGTGATGCCCAATATCCCCGAAACCATGATGTCCATGCTCGCCACCACCGCTATAGGGGCCATTTGGGCCGTCTGTTCCCCCGACTTTGGCGTCCGCGGCGCGCTGGACCGGCTGGCGCCGCTCGGCCCGAAGTTGCTGCTGTGTGTGGATGGGTACCGATACGGCGGCAAGATTTTTGACCGCAGAGTGGAAATGCGCCAGATCGCGGCTGGAATGGACGGCTTGCAGCATGTCATCCATGTGCCCTACCTGCGCCCTGATGATCCCGGTCCGCCCACGGAGTCGGCGTTGCTTTGGAATGAGGTGCTGAGCGGTACTCCCGTGTCGGCCGACGAGTTCCGGTTCGAGGAAGTGCCCTTCGATCATCCACTTTGGATACTGTTTTCCTCGGGCACCACCGGATTGCCCAAGCCGATCGTGCACGGACACGGCGGCATGCTTCTCGAGACATTGAAGAACGGGACCTTTCACTTCGATCTGCATGCGGATGAGCGGCTGCTGTTCTTTACCACCAGCGGCTGGATGCTCTGGAACTTCCTGGTCGGTACGCCGCTCACTAAAGCGGTCCCGGTGCTCTATGACGGGCATCCGGCGTATCCACAGCCCGACATGTTGTGGAAGTTGGCGCAGGATGCGGGCGTTGCGGCTTTCGGCGCCAGTCCCAGCTATGTCGAGCAGCTCTCCAAGACCGGCATCATCCCGCGCGACCGGTATGACTTGTCCAAATTGCGGACCGTGGTACTGGCAGGCTCACCTGCAACCCCCGAGTGCATGGAGTGGTTCTATCGCAATGTAAAGCAGGATTTGTGGCTGTCCAATGGCAGCGGCGGCACTGACTGCTGCACTGGCTTTGTCGGCGGCGTGCCCACCCTGCCCGTGCGCGCGGGTGAAATCCAGGCGCCGTCTCTGGGAGTCTCGGTCAAGGCGTTCAACGAGCGCGGCGATAGCATCATCGATGAGGTCGGCGAGCTTGTGCTCACCGAGCCAATGCCCTCGATGCCGCTGAAATTCTGGAACGATGACAACGGACAGCGTTACCGCGACACTTACTTCCAGGAATATCCGGGAATTTGGCGTCATGGCGATTTCTTTAGAATCAGCGCCGACGGCAGCAGCAGTGTGCTGGGACGTTCCGACGCCACGCTCAACCGTTACGGGGTGAGAATCGGCACTGCCGAGATCTATCGCAGCCTTGCGCGTCTCGACGAGGTTGAGGATTCGCTGATCGTCAACCTTGATTTACCGAATGGCAGGTTCTTCATGCCCCTGTTCGTCAAGCTGGCACCAGGAGCAACGCTGGACCAGGCGCTCGATGCGAAAATCCGGGCCACACTGAAGCAGGATTACACACCGCGACATGTGCCCGACAAGATATACCAGGTGCCTGCCATTCCGACCACGCGCACGGGCAAGAGAATGGAGGTCCCGGTGCGGCGCCTGTTGATGGGTATGCCGCCGGAGCAGGCGATGAATCGAAGTGTCGCGGCCGATCCGGAGGCCTTCGACTTTTTTGTAGACTACGTCCAGCGCCAGCGCGACTACCGGCTTGGCGGTGACTAGGGCGCAGACGCGCCTCCGCATCGCCTACGATGAGCTTACCGATCTCTTCCGCAGGTGTGACGCTACCCAGGATTTCACGCTCGCTCGGGGAATGACCCAGCCATTGCCATGCGCGCTCAACAAGCATTCATCACAAAACTTTGACGCCAATTTCATCACACGCCTGGACGTGACGCCCGCTACCGCGACGTAGTCACGCTCCCTGGTAACCTCCGTCAACAGATTGACCGCCAGGGTCTCGAGGGCCACGGTCTGCACTGGCGTGACGGCCATTTCGACCTGCGCTTGCAGCCACACACGCTGTACGAAGTTGAAATGCTGGCGGCCGCTCGAGTCCACGAAGTAGCGGAATTTTTCGTCCACCGGAGCGGAGCGCTCCGCCCGACGCGCGGACGTCGGATCTGTTCGACAGGCGACACGGGCGGACCGACGCGGCGAGCGTTCTGCCTTCACGGGCGGAGATACGATAGTCAGATCCCTGCTGTTACGCGATTTCACTGGGCCGCTCCGTCTGCGTACGCCGAGTATGCTATAAATGTAGCAGTATGGTATGCCATAATAATGGCATATGGAGTTTATTTTTGCCGCCAGGCGGACGCCGCCTGGCACAGTGGAGGCTGCTGATGGGCCGCAGCGGTAAGGCGGCGCTGGCGCGTGCTGCCATGTCGGCGGTCGAACCGCTGGTTGAGATCTTTCTGGAACTCGGCCTCACCAGCCCGGAGGCAGAGAGCCTGCTGCGCAGCGTGTTTGTGCACAAAGCGCGGGATTGGCTGGCCAAATCCGCTGCCACTCCCGAGCCGTCCGATGTGCGCGTCTCACTGGTCACCGGCGTGCATCGTAATTTCGTGCGCAGGATATTGGCCGAGCCCCCTGGCATCTCCGCGGCGCGCGAGCAGAAAGGACACCCCGCCAGCCGGGTGCTGGAGGCCTGGCATTCGGATCCAAAGTATCTCGATAGCAGCGGTAAACCGAGGGATCTTTCGGAAAGGGAACCGGAGCCCAGCTTTCATTCGCTGGTGCTCGAGCATCTGCCGGGGGCATCACCCGGCATGGTGCTGGCCGAGCTGCATCGCGCCGGCCTGGTTCAGCTGCTGTCCGAGCATCGCCTGCGGGTGCGCAATCGCACCTTCCGGATGCAGGGCATCAATCCGGGCAATATTGGTGAGATGGGAGCACAGGCGCGCGAGTTGCTGGAGACATTGACACACAATCTGCGCCAGCCGGATGCGCCTCGATTTCATGACTCGACCCGCTCGATCGAAATTGACGCAGTTCGACTACCCATCATCCGCGACTTGATCGCGCGTCGTACAGGCACTTTCCTGACGGCGATGGAGCAGGAATTAGCTGTGCTGGCCGGCAGCGTCCGATCACGACGTGCCGGGAAGCGCATCAAAGTCGCATTGACGGCTGTCGAAACGGAACGTTAAGGATAACGAGGGAGGAGCCGTGTCTCGAACCACGACCAACGGACGGACCCGTGCCGCAGTCACCGCAAAGGCGGGCGACAAAATCGTAATCGAAGCGCTTGCCGGGGAATTACTCAGCGTCTGCCTGGCGACGCTGAAAACCTACGGCCTGAGTGCGGCCAAACTCGTCGAACTGGCGGCCAGCGCATCGGTCGACAGGCCCGGGCGCAAGAGTGCCTTCACCGCGGTACTGGCCGAGGCGGAATGCCTGGCGAATCTTCTGAACAAGTGGGTTGAAAACCCCAACTACCGGGACGCTACCGGCCGGCCCGCAGTGCTGCCCCTGGTCAAGGGCAAGGGCTGCAGCTTCGCGGCGCTTGCGCAGGAGTTCTTTCCAGGCTGGTCGGTCGCCGACGTGGTGGGTTTCGGCACCAAGACGCGCGTGCTCGAAAGGGTCGGGCGCGACAAAGTCGCGATGATCAACAGCACCGTGCTGTTCACGGGCAACGCGTCGCTGATCCTGGCGCACCTGATCCGCTCGGTCCGACGGCTATTCAGTACAGGGGATTTCAATCGTCGCGCCCGATCCGCTCTGCTCGAAGGCTGGCCTGACCGCACCTCGATCGTCGCCGTATCGGATGAGGACTTCAGCGAATTCATCAAATTCATTCGACCCCAGGTCAGCGATTGGGCCGAAATGAGCAATCGCTGGCTGTTCCAGCGCTCGCAGTCGACGAAAAGCAGGTCCCGGAAAAAAAGAGAAGCAGGATTGCAGATATTCGTGTTCCGCGACTAGCTGCAAGCGTCGGTCGCGGCGTCGTCTGACGTGAACTGAGATCGCCGGGCGCCTATAATCGCGCGCCTCCGTATCAAGGACTAAAATTCATGAAATCGTCTACCAAAACCTCCCGGGCAGTGCCTGTCGCCGCCATATTGAGCGCGCTGAGCCTCGCAATACCCGTGTTGGCGCAGGCGCAGACCGGCGAGAGCTTTCAGCTCTACGTCTCCAACGAGCGATCCGCCGATGTCACGGTCATCAACGCGGCTGATCTGCAACCCGCGGCCACCATTGCGGTGGGCAAACGACCGCGCGGCATTCATGCGAGCGCCGATGGCAAGCTGGTATATGTGGCACTGAGCGGGACGCCGATCGCGGTACCCAAGATTGACGCACAGGGCAATCCGGTCTTTCAGCGCGGCAAGGACGATGACGACGATGAAGCTTCGCACGCCGACAAGGTGGCCGACGGCATCGGGGTAATCGATGTCGCGCAGCACAAGCTCATCAATAAGCTACTGGTCGGATCGGACCCCGAGGAATTTGCACTCAGCAAGTCGGGCGCCGAACTCTACATCTCCAATGAGGACGTCAAGACCGCCAGTGTCATCAACCTCTCGAGCGGCAAAGTCGAACACATTATCCCCATAGCGCAGGAACCTGAGGGTGTGGCCACCTCCCCCGACGGCAAGACCTTTTACGTCACCTGCGAGGCAGGCGGTGAAGTGTTCGTCGTGGAGACTTCCAGCTTCAAGGTGGTCGGTCACTTCAGCGTGCCCCCACGCCCGCGTTCGATGGCCTTTCTGCTGGACAGCGCCATCGGCTTCATACCTTCCGAATCCACTGGCCAGATCAATGTCATCGATACCGCGAATTACAAGGTTCTGAAGACCGTCACCCTGCCAGAGGGCTCGCGACCCATGAGCGTCAAAGTGTCGACCGATGGCAAGAAGATTTACGTCAGCAACGGCCGTGCCGGCACAGTGTCAGTGCTCGACAGCCACTCCTACGAGGTGCTCGATTCCATCAAAGTCGGCACACGCCCGTGGGGATTGGTCATCTCGCCCGACGGAAAGTACCTCTATACGGCTAATGGGCCATCCAACGATATCTCGGTCGTGGACCTGCGTACCGACAAGGAAACCGCACGTATCAAGGCGGGTGAAAGTCCCTGGGGTATCGCGATCGTGGGACACTAAGGCCCGATGACGTAGACTTCCTGTGAAGTAATGCTTCGCGTAAAGCCGTCTTTGTACGCGCGCGCGCGCAGAATGCTGGATGCCGTCAGCTTGATTGGGGTCTCGTAACGAGGGTCAGACGTTCCAGGCTCGCTGCCATCCATGGTGTAGCGAATTTCGGCGCCGGATTCGGCGTCCTGCAGGACGATTTCGACCGGCGTGCTGAACGTGCCGCCGGCCTGCGACATGGTCGGCGGACTTAAGACCGGACGGCCGGGAAGACTATTGATCCATTCACCCAGCAAGGCGACACCCCTGTCGTCGATCGTCTCTCGAGCCAACGGCGGCATACGGATATCGCCGTTGGTACTGACGCGCATATAGGCGATGGAGCGCCAGGTGTCGTGGGGAGAAATGATGCGCGGCCGATCGATCCCCTGGTCAATGAGCACTGGACCGTTGATGAGACCCTGATCGTTGAGGGGCGTGGTATAGCGCGCATCGAAGTAAGCCACGGTTCCCCCGGGCCGATGACAGTGCGAGCAATTGGCGTCCAGGTACGACCGTGCGCGATCTTCCAGGCTTCGAGTGGTATCGTCGGCCGCGGCAAGCGTCGGGAGGCCCGACAGGTCCTCGGGCTTTAAGGCCGGATCGAACAGCCCGAGATGGTTCCAGGTCCGCAACTCGTTATCCGTGACTCCGCTGGGATACCTGAAGTCATGATTCATCTGGCGTGTCTTGACTCCCAAGACGCCGCCTGCGCCGGCCGTGTGGCAGGTGAGGCAATCCTTGCGGCTGGGGTAGTACCAGATTTGGTGCCGAACATCACCGCTGCTGGTTCTGATCGCAATGTCTTCGCTCACGCTGCCGGCCAGCAGTTCGGCGTCGCTCTCATCGGCGCGCCACTTATAAGTGACACCGTAAACGCCGCCGGTACTATCCCGAACGAGAAGCCGTGTCTCGAGGCGTCGCCGGACGTTGGGGTTGGCCTCGTCGACCGGCAGGTCGAAGTGCTTGACGAAGACGGTACCGGCTGGAAACTGCCATTCACCGCTGTTCGAGAATTTCACTTTCGAATTTGGGATCGCGGCCCAGCGCGACTTGACCGCGCCGTCAGACCAGAACGCGACGATGAGATCGTAGGGAAGCAAGGCCCTGTTGGGTCTTAGCTGACGGACATCCGCGAATGCTCCCGTCTCAGACAGCAGCCGCGGCATCGGGCCGTCCGCCTGATGCGGCATATTTAGATAGTAGATAGGGCTCGACCGCGGTCCTTGCAGAGATCCCATAAGAGCTTGAGTCGTCGCGCGGCACAGGGCAAGCCGCCATCGGGCAACCGACGATGAATGCAACGAACAGTGCGAAGTGGCGCTGGCGCATCGGCCTCCAGGGATTGAAGCGGGATGATACTTTGCTGCCCTCGCCAACGCGACCGACACGCACCATGCCCGCGCAGGCCGTATCAAGTCGGCACTAAGCAGGTGCGGCGGCCGGTTAATCGCCGCTCAATCCCGGCGGGATTCAACCCCGGACAGCGGCACGAGCTTTGCAGCCCGTACAGCACTAACAGAATCGATTCGGCCTTATCTGACGGGGGTCGCCGGTATGCGTTCAGGAATTCCGGGCATGGCGTACGCGGTAATGCTTTGCGCTTCCGCAATGCTGAAGACGTTGCCCGTGAGTGCCGCCGCCGTCTCGCTGGGTTACAGCGATTGGCCGGGCTGGGTGGCATGGCAGGTCGCCATCGACAAGGGTTGGCTCAAGCAGACCGGTCTCGATATCGCCTTCACCTGGTTCGACTATTCGGCCTCGATGGACGCATTTGCCGCGGGCAAGATCGACGGCGATTTCGTCACCAATGGCGATGCACTCGTCACGGGCGCCTCCGGTGCCCGCAATGTCACGATACTCGTGACCGACTACTCGAACGGTAACGACATGATCATCGCCCGGCCCGGCATAAAGAGCATGCAGGAGCTCAAGGGCAAGAAGATTGGCGTCGAGATAGGACTGGTCGACCACCTGCTGCTGCTTGACGGCCTCAAAAAGGCGGGCATGACGCAGAATGATGTGACGCTCGTGAACTCGAAGACTAACGAGACGCCGCAGGTACTGGCCTCGGGCCAGGTCGACGCCATTGCCGCGTGGCAACCCAATTCCGGCATGGCGATGAAGGCCCTGCCCGGCTCGCGTCCGATCTACACCTCCGCCCAGGCGCCCGGACTGATCTACGACGTTTTGATCGTAAGCCCGTCGAGCCTCGCCGCGCACCGCGCCGATTACATGAAACTGGTGCAGCTATGGGATCGCGTCGTCAAATACATCAACGATCCCCAGACCCAGGACGATGCCATCAGCATCATGTCGGCCCGTGTCGGGCTGACGCCGGCACAGTACAAACCGCTGCTCGCTGGCACTCACCTGCTGAATATCGCGGAAGCAAAGAAGGTATTTGCCAAATCGGACGGACTGGATTCGCTCTACGGTTCGTCGAAGATCGTCGACGAGTTCAACGTCAAAAACAACGTCTACAAACAGCCCCAAGTCATCGACGGATACATCTATCCGGCGCTGACGCTGGCGCAGCCCTGAACTCTCGCCGCACCAGCCCCGACGACACCGGTAACGGCCCGCTAGGTGATGAATGCCCCGTGCATACGTGGCACGGTAAGTAATGAGCGCGCCAGCGCAAACGCGTCTGCCGCAGGCATCGGGCGTGCAATCAGATAGCCCTGAATGGTGCTGCAGTGTTCCAGCGCCAGAAACTGTCGCTGAGCCTCGGTCTCGACCCCCTCCGCGACCACTTCCAATCCGAGCGCCAGCCCGAGGGCAATGGCTGCTCGACACAGCGCCGCATCATGCGCATTGGCGGTACAGTCCTTGATGAGCGATTGATCAATCTTGACGCAATTGACGTTCAGTAGCTTCAGGCGCGAAAGCGAGGAATGGCCGTTGCCAAAGTCGTCGATTGCGACCGAGACCCCAAGTGTCCGCAGACGCGCCAGGTGTCTCGCCGCCAGCGCCGGTGAACGCATCGCCAGTGTCTCGGTGATCTCCAGCTCCAGCAGCTGCGGCGACAGGTGCGCGGCCGAGAGCGCCGAAGTGATTCGCTCGGGCAGATCTTCGCGTGCAAACTGTATCGGCGAGAGATTGACCGAAACCTGCAGCGGTTCCCCGCCGCCATTAAGCCAATGGCGCAGATCCTGGCAGGCCTTCTCAAGCACCCACTGACCCATCGAATCGATGAGGCCGGTCTCCTCGGCAATCGGAATGAACACGCCCGGGAGCACCATTCCGCGGGTTGGATGATGCCAGCGCAGCAGTGCCTCGAGCGCGGTGGGCCGACCGGTGACGGTGTTGACGCGCAACTGGTAGAAGACCTCCAATTCTTCGCGCTCGACTGCGGTGCGTAGCTCCACCTCGAGCGACAGCCGATCGGTACCCGGGCTCATCCAGTCATCGAACACGCGATACGAATCGCCGCCCTGGGCCTTGGCCGTGTACATCGCCAGGTCCGCATGCTTGAGCAGTGTCGAGCTGTCATTGCCGTCGCGCGGCGCGATGCTCACCCCGATGCTGCAGGTCGTGTAGACGGTTCGTCCTGAAAGCGGGATGTTGCCGCGAAGTTCCGCGAATATCCTCTGCATGATGACATCGAGATGGTTCTGGTCCGGCAGGCCACCCAGGACCAGTACGAACTCATCGCCACCGAGTCTTGCCACGACGTCGGCATCGCGCACCGTCAGTGTCAGGCGTCGCGCCACTTCGACCAGCAGCTCATCGCCCACATCGTGTCCGAGCGTATCGTTGACGTATTTGAATCGGTCCAGGTCGATCAGCACGACCGCGGTAAGAACCTCCGCCCGCATCGAGGCTCTGAGCAACTCCTCGAGCTTCGAACGAAGTCCCAGGCGATTGTCGAGGCTGGTCAGTGGGTCGTGGTAGGCCAGGAACGAGATGTGCTGCTCTGAGCGCTTCCGCACACTGATGTCCTCGAGCATGGACCAGATCCGCTGGGTGCCATCCTGCGCCTGCACGACGATGCCCGTGATCTGCACCGGCACGCGCGAGCCGTCGCGACGGCGCAGGCTCATCTCCACCGGTCCAAACCGGCCATCTTTCACCAGCGTTTCCAGCTTCGGCTGCTCCTCGGAGTTACCCTGTCGGAGCGCGAATATTGACCAATTGGACTGCAGCATCTGCTCCTGCGTGTATCCCGTAATAATCTCCACTGAGCGGTTGGTCTGGAGGAGCTGTCCGCCCATGTCGGCAAGCGCGATCCCAAGCGGCGATAGATCGTAGAGATTGCGCAGGTTAGCCTCGCTGCGGCGCAATGCCTCACGTGTGAGGACTTCAGCCGTCACGTCCGCCTGGATGCAGACCCAGCCCTGAAGCACGCCGGCCGCGTCGAACAGCGGTCGCGCATCGGTATCCAGCCACCATTCGCGACCATCCTTGCTGCGCACCAGAACTTCGAACCGCACTCCGCGAGCAGCCACAAACGCCTCGCGTACGCGTTTGACCGTGTCGACATCGGTGCCTTCGAAGTAAAGCAGGTCGCTGGTTTTCTGACAGGAGGCTTCGTCAACGGCGTAGCCAGTCATACGCGTGAAGCTGTCGTTCACCCAGACCAGGCGCCGCTGCGCGTCGGTGATCGTGACACCATAGCCGGTGACTTGCGCGACCATGGGGATCCAGTCAGCGGCGGTCACCACAGATAATGGCTCGGGGACCGGGTGGTCGACACCCGGCGGTGTCGACCGATTGTCGGGGCTCCGCATGATTAACGCATGTCCGTCATGGGTATGACGTTGGGGAGCTATCGGCCCCGGAACGCAAATCCTTTATAGATGGCACGCCGGCCACGAAACGCGCGCCACTGCACAGTCCTGAGCCCGAAGAACGGACTCAGATCACAATGATTCAGGTACTGCGCTGCTGTGCGGAACGCTGGCGCGCTTGGGCAGCATGGCGAGGCAGACGGCCGCGAGCAGCGATCCGCAAGCCATGACCAGAGCGACCACGCCGAGACCGATGCCGGCCTGGAACAGCAGCCCGCCAACGATAGGCGCGAGGAAGCTGCCGCCGCGTCCGACTCCAATGACGAATCCGGTGCCTGATGCCCTCAACGGCGTCGGAAACGCTCTCGAAACGAGCGCGTAGACACCCACGATGCCGGCATTGGTGAAGAACCCCGCCAGCGCGCAGATCAGCGAGAGCTGCGCCAAATCGGCAGTGCCGCGCCCGAACACGACGACCATGATGGCCGAGCCAATGAACACCGTCAGCGTCAGCAGTTTGAGGTCGAGTTTTCTGGTGAGCAGCCCGAGCGTAGCACCGCCCAGGGCACCACCGACATTGGTCCAGACCAATACCCCCGCGGCCGACGCCGGCGCAAAGCGCATGTCGACCACGATCTTCGGTACCCACTTGATGATGAAATAGAAGGTTGTGACGTGCAGAAAATAGGTGAGCGACAAAATAAGCGTGATCGGCGCCATGCCTCCCGCGAACAGATTGATCAGCGAACTGCGAGTCTGTTGACGTGCCGCGGGAGGCAGTGATTCGACGCGCGGATATCCGAGCCGCGTCAGACTTCGATTGAGGCGATCCAGGGCACCTGGCGGCCGCGCCTGGCACAGCCAGCCGATGGATTCCGGCACCCATAGAAATACGACGGGGATAAAGATCCCGGTGCACGTGGCGCCGAATTCGAACACGGTGCGCCAGTTGCCGCCATTGAGCAAATGGGCTGCCACCATGCCGCCAAAAACCGCACCCAGGGGATACCCGATCGCCATGATGGAAACGCAAAGGTCTCGCTGGCGAATGCTGGAGAATTCCGTCGCCACCGCATTGACGGCTGCCAGCATGCCGCCGATCCCCAGTCCGGTGACGACGCGCCAGACACACAGGGCCTTCAGATTGTGGACTCCGGCCACCATGATCATGCCCGCGGTCATCAGCACCAGGCAGCCCAGCAGCATCCGGCGTCGTCCAATCAGATCGGCCACTCCTCCGAGCAGGATCGAACCCAGCGCCATGCCGAGCAGCTCCATCGACAGCACGACGCCGAGCGCCGCGCGGTCGATGCCCCACTCGCGCGCAATGCCGGGGGAGGCAAAGCTTATGGAGAGTATGTCGAATCCATCCAGTGCCGTCAGACCCAGGGTGATGGCGATTACCACCATCTGCAGCCGTGTCATCGGACTGCTGGCCAGCAGCTCGCGCGGATCGTGTTCATAGGCTGGCAGCTTACATTGTGGTGACGGCACCGCACCGACG
>Ga0181534_10001740_pt1 | contig 13967 bp, 9 predicted proteins | sample PEATcosm2014_Bin_37_FD_119758 | JGI IMG/M metagenome (GOLD analysis project Ga0181534, IMG submission 119758) | Peatland microbial communities from MTU Mesocosm Facility, Houghton, MI, USA - PEATcosm2014_Bin17_10_metaG | ecosystem: Environmental > Terrestrial > Soil > Wetlands > Peat | place... | reverse complement strand
CGCTGACGAGCGTCAATCGCAGCTGAAGTTGTTGATCGCGCGCGGCAAGGAGCAGGGCTACCTCACTTACGCGGAAGTCAACGATCACCTGCCGAGCGAAATCGTCGATCCCGAACAGATCGAAGATATCGTCAACATGATCAACGATATAGGCATCCCGGTGTACGAAAAGGCGCCGGACGCCGAGTCGCTGCTGCTGACCGACGCCACCGCTGCGCCCGATGAAGAGGCGGTCGAGGAAGCCACCGCGGCGCTCGCCAATCTCGATGCGGAATTCGGCCGCACCACCGATCCCGTGCGCATGTACATGCGCGAAATGGGCACCGTGGAGCTGCTCACCCGCGAAGGCGAGATCCGCATCGCCAAGCGCATCGAAGAGGGGTTGGAAGCGGTCAAGATCGCGCTCGGCAGCTATCCGGGAACGTACGATCTGCTGCTGCGGCACTACGAAACGGTCAAGGCGGGTCAGATGCGGCTCGTCGATGTGATCGTCGGCTTCGTCGATCCGAACGCGCCGGACGAGATCGCCCAACCGCAGAACCCGAAGATGATGGCGCTCGAGCGCGAAGAGGCCGGGAACGACGACGAGGAGGCCGACGGCGATGAGGACGAGGAGGCCATCGACACCGGTCCGGATCCGGAAGAGGCCGCCAGGCGCTTCGCCTCGATCGCCAAGATCCATCATCAATTCCTGAATGCGCTCGACAAGCTCGGCTCGAAGGACCCGAAGACGCTGAAGATCCGCAAGAAGATCTGCGGCGAATTGATGGAACTGAAGCTGTCGCCGAAGATGTTCGATCAATTGATCGACAATCTGCGCCAGCACGTCACCGAAGTGCGCCTCCTCGAAAAGGAGATCATGTTCCTCTGCATCAAGCAGGCCGGCATGCCGCGCAAGGACTTCATCTCGACGTTTCCGAAGAACGAAACGAGCACCCGCTGGCTCGACAAGCACATCAAGGCCAAGAAACGCTATTCGGCGCCGCTCGCGAAATTCAAGGATGAGGTCGAACGCCGCCAGAACAAGCTGAAGGACCTCGAGGGGCTGTTCCACGTCCTGATCAGCGAGATCAAGGAGATCAACCGCGAGGTATCGATCGGCGAGGCGAAGGCGCGCCGCGCCAAGAAGGAAATGGTCGAGGCCAACCTTCGACTGGTGATCTCGATCGCCAAGAAGTACACCAACCGCGGACTGCAGTTCCTCGACCTGATCCAGGAGGGCAACATCGGATTGATGAAGGCCGTCGACAAGTTCGAGTACCGCCGCGGCTACAAATTCTCCACCTACGCGACCTGGTGGATTCGTCAGGCCATCACCCGTTCGATCGCCGATCAGGCGCGCACCATCCGCATTCCGGTGCACATGATCGAGACGATCAACAAGCTCAATCGCATTTCCCGGCAGATGCTGCAGGAAATGGGCCGCGAACCGACGCCCGAAGAACTGGCCGTGCGCATGGAAATGCCGGAAGACAAGGTGCGCAAGGTGCTGAAAATCGCCAAGGAGCCGATCTCGATGGAGACGCCCATCGGCGATGACGAGGATTCGCATCTCGGCGACTTCATCGAGGACACCTCGGTGTCCTCGCCGATCGACTCGGCGACCACCGAGTCGCTGCGCGAAACCACGCATTCGGTGCTGGCGCAGCTCACGCCGCGCGAGGCCAAGGTGCTGCGCATGCGCTTCGGCATCGACATGAACACGGATCACACGCTCGAGGAGGTCGGCAAGCAGTTCGACGTCACGCGCGAACGCATCCGGCAGATCGAAGCGAAGGCGTTGCGCAAGCTGCGCCACCCGAGCCGCAGCGAGCAGCTGCGCAGCTTCCTGATGGACGATTAGCCGGAAGCGATCACCTCGACGGTGAGGTGCCGCTCGCCCGACAGCGAGTTGGCCACCAGACAGCTGGACTCGGCCTTCTCCAACAGCTTTTTCGCCCGCTCGACATCCGCGCCCGCGGGCACGTGCAGTTTGGCGTGCGTGTCGAAGCGCGTGAAGCGCATACGGCCTTCGATGCGGTCGAGCGTGCCCTGGGTGTTCGCTTCGAGACTCGACCAGCTGAATTTCGAGGCGCCCGCAATGGCGCGGAACCCCAATACGAAACAGTCGGCCACGGCCGCCGTCAACAGGCCTTCCGGGGACCATTGGTTGCCCGGGCCGCCGAACTCCTTGGGAGGCGCCGACTCGATGACGCGCATGCCTTCGGCGGCAAGCGGCACATCGCCATCGGGGCGTATGGCGGCATTGACGAGATAGTGATGGGGAAAGGGGTGCATGAGGACTCCGGAAGTTGCGGTTGCGGATCAATGGAGCGTCGGTGTCGGCCGTTCAACGTGACGCATGCGATCACGGTACTCCTCGCCGCGGGCCGCCGCATCACGGCACATGGGATGCCCGGTTCCCGGGGGTGGCAGGCCCGTACAATCGCAGCGCCTCGGCATGTTCCGCAAGCTTCACCATGCGCTCGAATTTCAGTCCGATCTTCTGAAGCACCGCGATCGAGCCGCGATTGTCGGAAGCGGTGATCGCCACGATGCGCGGCAGGTTGAGCCGCCGCAGCCCGAAGCTCAGGACCGCGGCGGCCGCTTCCGTCGCATAGCCGCAGGAGTGGAACCGCGACAGCAGCGCGAAGCCGATATCGACATCCTCCAGGCTGTCGCGCTTCACCAGTCCGCATATACCGATCGGCACGTCCCCGTCCAGCAGACTCGCCAGGTACAATCCGAACCCGCAGCGCCGGTAACTTTCGATCGGACCCTGCGCGAGGTAATCGCGCGCATCGGCGCGGGTGCGCACGCCCTTGTCGCCGATGAAGCGCAGGAACGCCGGTTCGTTCAGCAGCCGCAGGATGAATTCGTCATCGCTGAGTGCCAGCTTGCGCAACTGCAAACGGGCGCAGCGGATGAGGCTCACGGGGCCCGCCCCGGGCCGCGCAGACCGAACTCGGCGGCGAGCAGCGCATACGAATGCCGGCGCGCCTCCGGGTCATGGGTCCAGGTGTTGATCACGATCTCCGGAAGCTCCAGCTGCTCGGCCAGTGCGGACAACCGGCCGGCGACCTGCGCCGCGTCACCCACCAGCGCCGTTGCACGCAGCCGCTCGAGCGAGGCGAGTTCGGCCGGTGTGTACGCCTGCGCTGCCGCCTGTTCCGGAGACACCAGCGGCATGCGCAGGCCCTTTTCGAAGCCGATGCGCCAGTGTTCACGCGCCGACAGCAACCGGCGGGCCTCGCCGCGGCTGTCGGCCGCCAGCGCCCATACGCAGATCGTGGCGTATGGCAGCGGATGACGCTCACTCGGCCGGTAGTTTCGGCGATAAAGGGCCAGCGCCTCCTCGACACCGGCGCCATCGTTGAAAAAATACGCGAAGGCGTACGGCAGCCCGAAATGCGCCGCCAATTGCGCGCCATAGTCGGAGCTACCGAGGATCCACAGCGGCGGGCTGGTCGGACCCGTCGGGTAGGCAGCGATGGCACGCAACGGATGACCCTCCGGCAGCGCGATGCCGGACACCCAATGCTGGAGCTCCTGCACCTGGCGCGGAAAATCCTCGGCATTGGAATACGGATTGAGCGCGCGCGCCGTGAGCTGATCCGATCCCGGGGCCCGTCCCACGCCAAGATCGATGCGACCCGGCGCGATCGCCTCCAGTACGCGAAACTGTTCGGCCACCTTCAGCGCGGAGTAATGCGGCAGCATCACACCGGCGCTGCCCACCCGGATTCGCCGGGTCGTCGCGGCGATGGCGGCCATGAGAATTTCCGGCGCGGTGCCCACGGTACTCGCGCTGTTGTGATGTTCCGACACCCAGAAGCGCTCATAGCCCAGATCATCGCAGTCCTGCGCGAGCCGGATCGAGTCCCGAATCGCCGCTGCCTGCTCTCTGCCCGCGGAGGCCGGAGATTGATCGAGCACTGACCACTTCATGGCACGCTCAACGAGGCGCGGCTTCGCCCCGCGACTCGAGCATGTCGGCAATTTCCCGGGACGGCTCATCCGGCGCGGCGCGCAACCCCTCGATCACTCCCAGCTGGTCGGCCCGGTCACGGTTTTGACTCACCTTCCATTTGCCGCTCAAACTCGAGATCGACATTTCGAAACCGACGATGGCCGAGAGCATGCCCTCGAGGTATTCGTGCGGCGCGTCGTCGATTTTCCAGGGCAGCGGGCGCACCGCCTCGTGCGCTTCGGTGAGACCACCGACGAGCGTGCGCAACCAGTCCCGATCCTCGATGAAGCGCAACGTGCCGCGAGCATGAACCACGGCGTAGTCCCAGGTCGGCACGACTTCGCCGGTTCTGCGCTTGGTCGGATACAGGGAGGGCGAGATGTAAACCTGCGGCCCCTGAAAGATCGCGAGCGCTTCATCGGATGCGCGAAAATCGCGCCACACCGAGTTGCCACGTGCCACATGACCGCGCAGCAGCCCGTAAGGAGCCGGGCCGGCCACGGTCTGGACGGGAATGTGGTTGGCGACGATGCCGTCGGCGCCCGGGGTGATCAGCACGGCCAGCGGGTAGGCGCGCATCAGGTCATGCAGGATTTCCAGGCGCGTCTCGTCGAATTGCGGCGGCTGGTACAAGGTAATCCTTTGAATTGCAAAGTTGGGGTCGTGGCGTGTCCGCGCGTCCGGGGGCGCGCGCGAGCATTTAGCCTAATGGTTCCGCAGGATCCGCGCCACTTTCAGACAAATTGCCCTTGACCGTTTGCCGCGTGTTGGCGTGTACTTTCGCAAAGGACCGCCGCACGCATCAACAAGAGTCAATTCAAGCATCGTGACAGTCCCCAGGAGGGTATTCAGGCTCGCGCTCGCGCTGGCATGCGTGCCGGGGGCCTTTTGCATCCCGGCGCAGGCGGGTGGCTTGAGTGCTTATTTGCCGCTCAATCTCGAACCGGAAATGGAGCGGCAGATCGAGCGGGTGCTGATCCTCGCCGATGAACCGATTCTCAAGCGGCCCTTCCCCGTGGAACTGGTCAAGCTGGCGCTGCCTCAGGCTTGTAAAATCGACAAACCTCTCTGCACGAGTGTGGGCCGCTATCTCGAACGCTACTCGCGCGACTACGCGGTGACCCACGCGAGCGCCACGCTCGCAGCCACCCACTCGTCGTCTGACCAGGCTTTCGCCGCCGGCGGCAACGATGTCGTCCCGAACGGGTACGGGATGCCGATCAACAGCGAATACGATCTCTCGCTCCAGGCATTCGTGCAGCCGAACGATTACCTGCTGGCGACCGCCGGCGCGATCGCCTACAAGGGCCACTCGCAACCGGCCGGTTCGGTCTTGAGCCTCGGTTTCAACTGGGCGCAGCTCGACATCGGCTATCGGGCGCGGTGGTGGTCACCCGCCACCGACAGCAGCATGCTCGTGAGCACCGAGGCTCCGACGCTGCCCTCGGTGACGCTGTCGAACTATGAGCCGCTCACCCGTCTGGGATTTCAGTACGAATTCTTCCTGGCCCGTCTGTCCCAGACCAGCAGCTACAACGGCAACGGCCTGCCCGGCGACAACATCGACTACCTCGGCAAATTCAGCCGCGGCAATCCGCATCTGTTCGGTGCGCAGTTTTCGATCGAACCGCTACCGGGATGGTCGCTCGGCGTCAATCGCCTGCTCGAGTATGGCGGGGCCAGCGATCTGCCGGATTCAGCGCATTTTCTGCTGAATGATTTCTTCAAGCCAAGCGGCACTTCACAGACCCAGGGCAACCAGCAGGCCTCCTACGTCAGCCGCTTCATTTATCCCGGCGCCACGCCGTTCGCCGTGTATTTTCAGTACGCGGGAGAGGACACCTCCGACGGCGGCAGCTACCTGCTCGGCAACGCCGCCCTCACGGCCGGCATCGATTTTCCGCGCCTCTGGCATCACTTCGATCTCACGTATGAATACAGCGAGTGGCAGAACAACTGGTATGTCCACTACATTTATCTGGATGGCATGACCAGCAATGGCCTGGTGCTCGGCAATTGGGGCGCCGATCAGCGCCGCTTCGGCGACGGGTTGGGCGCGCGCAGTCAGATGCTGCGCATCGGTTGGGAGCCGCCCTTCGGCGGGTACCTGCAGGAGCGTGTCCGCGTTCTCACCAATCAGAATTACTACGGCGGGGACATACGGCAATACAATCCCGGCGAACCGCCGGCCTATCCGTATCACCGATATTATGATTTCTCGCTGATGTACACGCGCCCCTGGCACGGCCTGACGCTCGGCGGCGAGGCGTTGACGGGCCGTGACGTTTTCGGCGGATCCTTCACCCGTTTGTCGGGTTTCGTGCGCTACGGCGGCGGCGCCCAGCACGTCGCAGCCAATGACGACAACGCAGAGGGCGACGATGAAAATCACTCGAGCATCTCGAGCGAGCACGGCGCCGAAGTGTTCGTCGATGTCGGCGCGAGCGTGAGCGAGGTGCACATCGATCTGCAGCCCGAATTGCCTAAGACGACGACATCGCCGGGGGCCAGCCCGCACCTCGGTCTCGGCGCTCGCCGCGCCGTATCGGAAAAGAACGATCTTGGCGTGCGCGTCGAATTCGACCAGGTCGACAGCCATTCACTGGTCGGGGTGCGTGCCATTGACTACCGGCACCGCTACACCAACTCGTTCGCGCTCGACCTGTTCCTGGGCGTCGATCGCTACAATCTCGCGACGCCGGCCTACTCGATTTATGGCGGCCTCGGGCTCGAGTGGCTGGATTTCCTGCCCCGGGCGCTGCCGAAATGGGGGTTGGGGCTGGATTTTCGCTATGCGCAGAACATCGCGCGCGACCACGTCCTGGCAAGCGACCCGCCGGGCTCGAGGCCGGACAGTTTTTACAAGATCGACACCGCCGTTCTCTATCTTTCCCGGCGCTTTTAGAGCCCGTAGGACACGTCCCCGTCGAAGTTCTTCGCTTGTCCTACAGAGGCGGCCGCCCGCGCTCGACATGATGGTGCCACGACGCAGTGGACCGAACCAAGAACAAGCGCGCTACCGACACCGCCATGCGCATCATGCACGTCATTCTGTCCGGCGGCTTCGCCGGATCCGAACGCTACGCCGCGGAACTGGCGAGCTTTCAGGCGGCCGAGCACGAAGTACGGCTCATCGTCCGGCGCACCCATCGAAGCCGCTTCGGGACCTCCATCATCGATGCACTGTCGGATCGGGTGCAGGTCCGCGCGGTGCCCACCTGGCTCGGCACCCAGCGGCTCATCGGGCGGCACATCGATGAATTTCGCCCGGATGTGATCCACACGCACCTGCGCCGCTCGGCGCGCCTCATCGCGCGGGCACACCGCAATGTGTCCACACTCGCGACGCTGCACATCCGGGCCAATGGCCCGCATTTCTTCGAACTCGATGGTCTCATCTGCAATGCGCATTGGCAGGTCCGGGAGATTCCCGCAAGCTACGCCGGACAGGTGTTCAAGCTCAACCAGTTGTTCACCCCGCATCGGCGCCTGGACCCCCGCGAAATCGCCGCGCTGCGCGAATCACTCGGCGTGGCCCCGCATCAATACCTCGTCGGCGCGGTGGCGCGTCTCGCTCACAGCAAGGGTCTCGACTGTCTGATCGAGGCATTTCGACTCGCCAACCTGCCGAACGCGCGCCTGGTCATTCTGGGCGAGGGACGCGAGCGGCGCCGGCTCGAACGGCTGCTCGGACCGAACATGTCGATGCCCGGCTTTCGCAGGAACATCAAGGATTACTATCAGGCGTTCGATCTGTTCATCTGCCCCTCGCGCCGCGAGCCGCTGCCGCTGGTCATGTTGGAGGCATTCGATGCCGGCGTCCCGGTGATCGCCTCCACGGCCGACGGCTGCCGCGAGCTCATCGAGGAGTTTTCCGGCGAGCTGTTCCCGGTCGGCGATGCCGGCGCGCTCGCGCGGATGATGCGACGGCAGGCAGCGCGGCCGCGTGAACGGCTGGTGCACGATTTGACGCCGCACTCCATCGGGCAGGTGAATCGAACGATCGTCGAGGCGTACGACAAGCTCATCGCCACCCGCCGGCGGCGCGCCGCCGCGGACGGCACCCTGCAGGACTCGAGAGACGCGCCGACCCGCCACGTAGGGCTCGCCGGATGACTCATCGCTCGGCCGCACGGCTCGACCGGACGTTCAGGGTTTGGCAACGGCAACGGTGCCCGATGCTGCATTTGCCAGGAATGCGACCGCGTCGTCCACCGACTCGTGACTGAACGCCAGCTGCGCCTTGATGGATACGGTGCCGTTTGGATCCTGATTGACATCCATATCGGCGATACCCAACACACGATGAAACGCGACGACTTTTTTACCGCTCGTCAGGTCCGTGATGAAGATTTCCTTGTTGGCGTCTTCCATCGTGACGGCGATGGGACCCTGCGGCGTATTGAGCCACTGCGCTCGCCAATAATAATGCTGGATGTTGCGGCTTCCATTCATCGAGTAGAGGGACTCGAACGACTGCGCGCTATAACATCTGCTGACCACTGAGTTTTGGCTGCGCTGGTAGCAATCAGACAGCGCGGTGATGGTCTGTCCGTCGGCATCGATGTTCAGTGGAATGATTTTGCCGGTGTCACCGTTGAAAAGCGCGAAATCGGCCTTCGCGTTCAGACCCAACTGATTGCCCAATGCTTTGAAGGAGCTCAACATCTGCGCCGTGCTGTTGCCGCCGCCGGTCGCGTCCTCCTTCTCTAGCAGCATGAATCCGGTGCCGCCAATGTTGCCGCGTTGAATGGGCGCCATGACATAGCCGTCGGGAACCGCAATGCTCTTGATTCCTTGACCCGGATCGTAACGAAATGCAGCCCCGGCACGTGATACCAGGATGCCTTTAGGCATCATCGATAGAGTCGGTCCGGAGATCGCCTGACCGCCTGCGGTTTGCACGCTCCAACCGGCATTGCCGCGAACTGCAGTGGCTATCCGCACCGGAGGCATCGACACGCCGGCACGCATGAATTTTATGACCGTGCCGCTCGGGGTATCCACGGCAAACGTGATGTCACCGGTAATGACATCGAATCCATACATCGATATCCGGCCCTCCGGATCGACGACGGGCTGGTCGTTGACGGTAAATCCCTCCCGGCGCTGCCTGATCGAGACGCCACCCGTCTTCGACGGGAAGCGCGCGATCTGGGCCGCGATCTGCTCTTCCGATGCCAACGTGCCGGTCGGTGCGCCGGCCGGTGCGGCGGCCGGCGATCCGCTTGGCGGCATCAACTGTGTGCCCTCGGGCCCGCCCATCGCCTTCATCATCGCTCCATTATTCGCGGTCATCGCCTGCATGACGGCCACCTGGCCCGTCATTTTGGCAATCCGGTCGCGCATTGTTTGCACGGTGATTCGGGCCTGCTCATCGGTGAAGGGCAGGCCCTGCTTTTGGAACTCCTTGCGCGCCTGGGCGATGATTTTCACCTCACCCGGGGTCCACTCCGATTCGGGTACCCCGCGCTGCACGGTCGGATGCTGGTCGCGGAAGCGTGCGACTGCGCTTTGCGCCTGCTCCGGCGTCATGTCCAGTCCTTGCTTTTGATACACGGCGCGCATGTCATCGACGAACTGCCGCTCCTGCGGCGTCCAATCGGCCGACGCATCGCCCTGGGAATGAGCCGCGAATGATCCCGTGAACGTGCCGATCAGCGCCCCCAGGGCAACCAGTCCGATCCGGCTTTGGCCTTGATATATACGCATGGAAGTTAACCTTGTGGAGTGTGAACGAGGGCAGGGACCGAAATGGTGGACCTGACGTTCTACGCGCTAACCTTCCCCTGATGCGTGCGTGGTTTCACACAGCGGGCCGCGAAATGAGGTTAGTCCACAACAGTTCGCGCGACGCGCGCTTCGCTCCGAAACAAGCTTTCGACGAGGTTCACGCCCTTGTACATTCGGCCGATACGCGCGCTAAAGAATCCGTGAAAGCGGCCGCTACCCTCCGCCGGTCACCCGCCCGCTGACGAGTCAACCGGCGGTCGAACTTCACGCCACACCGGAGCAGTGGAACTGCGCGCAGTTAAAGATGACGCCGGACGATAAGTTGATGGGCCCACTCGGACTCGGCTGATCCGGGCAAGCCGGGGCGGCTCATTGACGGCATAATCAATTTGACTTACGTTGAATTTGCTGGCGCTCGATCGGCGAAGTCGCAGACCTAGCCTCGATATCAATTCGTTACACGCAATGGGTGGGGCAACTCCATGGGAAGACTCGCATATTCGGCCAATGGTGACAGCGCTGTCATATTGCACCCGCAGGCCATTGGGCCGGCTATTCTGTTGTGGACACTGTGGTTGTTCGCGGCTCAAGGCCAAGCCGCATCGCTCGAGGACTACGGGAGCGATCCGAGTTTGGCGGCTGTCGCGATCTCTCCGGATGGCTCCCGTCTCGCCTACGTCCGGACCGACGGGGCAGAGCACGTGGTTGCCGTGGTATCGCTGCGCGACCGTCAATCGCTCGCGGCCTTCAAGCTCGGTTCGCAGCGTCTGCGCTTCATCCGCTGGGCCGACACCAACCGACTGATGATTTGCACCTCCACGCTCTACGCGCCCATCGTGACGACCAAGCTGTCGACAGTGGCTGCGCCACAATCGAAACCTTCCGCGATGGCCGGGTCAGGCACTTCAGTCGGAGCCAGCGGCTTCGGCAGTGCCATCTTAAGCGCCGGTCAGAGCGTGTCGGTGCGGCGCGAGTGGTCGCTGCTGCAAATTTACGATCTCAATACGCATACGGCGATGGCGCTGCCCGATCCGGCACAGTTGCAACCCTTGAAGGTGATGAACGTGATCGCCGGGGACCCCATGGTGCGTCAAGTGGCCGGCCACACCACCCTCTACGTGCAGGGACTTTTCGTCGTGCCGCATGGAATCGGAGATTCGTTCGATGAATCCGAAGTGCTGCGGCCGGCGCTGATTCGCATCGACTTGGACAGTGGCATCCAAACCGTGCTGCGGCAAGGCGCCGGTGACAATACCCAGTGGCTCGTCGATGCCGGCGGCGAGGTCGTGGCGGAACAGGCATACTCGCCGGGCAAGCTCGGCAAAAAACCGCGCTGGCAGTTGACGATTCTGCGCGACGGACGTCTGCAGGAAGCGGCCTCCGGGCACGAGATCCGCGACTATCCGCGCTTGCTCGGATTGGGACCTCAGCCCGATACGCTCCTGATCCAGTCACTCGACGGTCAGGATCTCGTTTGGAAACCGCTGTCGCTGAAAGATGCAAGCGTAGGTCCCGCGCTGGCCGAGCGCTCGCTGCTGGTCGCCCCCATCGAGCAGCGCACCAGCCATCGCATCATCGGCGGCGTGCAGATTCGAGATGATGTTCAGTACCTGTTCTTCGACGCCGCCATGCAGGATCAGTGGAACTCCGTGCTTCACAGCTTCGAAAGTGCGCACGTCCAGTTGGTATCGGCGTCGGATGATTTTTCCCGATTCGTGCTGCGCATCGAAAGCCCGAAGCTCGGCCTTAAATATCAACTCATCGACCTCGCCGGCCACAAGCTTGATCCGATCGGAAACGTCTACCAGAACGTGACGGAGCCTCTGGAGGCGCATCGCATCGACTACACGGCGGCCGACGGTCTGCCGCTGGCGGGGTATTTGACTCTCCCGCGCGGGCGCGAGGCGCACAATCTCGCACTCCTGGTGCTGCCTCACAGCGCAATATCCGGCGCCGATACCGCCGATTACGACTGGTGGTCCCAGGCGTTGACAACCCTGGGCTATGCCGTGGTGCGGGTGAATTTTCGCGGCAGTGAAACCAGTTTCGCCCAGATGGCGGCAGGGGTGGGTGAGGTCGGTCGAAAAATGCAAAGCGACCTTTCGGATGGCGTGCGCTACCTCGTGGACGAAGGGATTGCCGATCCGAAACGGGTGTGCATCGTGGGAGCCGCGTACGGGGGCTATGCGGCGCTCGCAGGCGCTGCACTGCAACCCGACCTGTACCGCTGTGCGGTGTCGATCGCGGGTGTGAGCGATTTGTCGCGCTGGCGCGCCTGGGCCGGCGCGAGGTCCGACGATCGCGCCTCTCCGGATCAGCGCGGCTGGCCGCGGTTCGTGGATGCGGCCCAGAGCGAAGCGAGCCTGAACGAGATCTCACCCCTCAAGCATGCCGATGCGGTCCGCGCTCCGGTTCTGCTGATGCATGCGCGGGATGACGACTTCATCCCGTTTGAACAGAGCCAACGGATGTACGACGCGCTGCGCCACGCCGGCAAAACGGTGGAACTGGTCGCGCTCGAGCCGGAAAGCGAGTTGTTATCGAGCAGCGCGAATCGAACTGCGATGCTGCGCAAAGTGGCTGAATTTCTCCGCGTGCACAATCCGTCGCAATAGCGCGGTGCAGCTCAAAGGCTTGGCGCTCGCGATGATCCCGTACATTCACGATGCCGAAGCAGCGCGCCGGCGCGCCCTCGCGCTGGCGGCGATCGTGGTGCTGCATGCACTGGTGATTTATGGTTTGAGCGTGGCCGGTCTGGCAGTGCGCCCGTTGCCGGCCCTGCTCGAGGTCAGGGTGATCCGAGCGGTGAGACCGGCCCCCCCGTTGCCGCCTCTGCCGCCCCTGCCGCCGGTGCTACTCGTGGACTCCCGATCGGTCCTGATCGAACCGCCACGCATCGTCATTCCGGCCGCCGAGGAGCCGTTGCCGGACGACCTTTCGCCGCCGATGCTGCACACCACGATGACGGTGCCCGCCGATCCGCCGCCAAGGGTCGAGCTCGGTCCAACCACCAAGCCGCGCGTCATCTTTGCACCGAGTGGTTGGGATCGCTATCCGGCGGAATCGATCCGTGCCAAGGAAAGCGGCACACCATCGATCCAAATCTGCCTCACCGCCAGCGGCGCGATCGAAAGCGTCGAAATCGTCAAAGGATCGGGCTTTCCCCGACTCGACCAGGCCGCGCTCGGCGTGGGCCGGGACTCGAAATTCCGCCCCGCGACTCGAGCCGGCATGCCGGTCGCCGCGTGTGCTACCTATCGCATTACGTTTCGCATCAGCTAAGCACATCCCCTGAGCGATCGACGTGAAAGTTGGTGGGCCCCGCTCACCATCGAACTAGCGCTGACAATGCCTATTTTTGCAGGCTATTGGCCAATTCGAATATCGCAGTTACCCCTAAAGTTACCCCGGCGGGCGACCGAGGATCAGGGCCATTGCGATGGACGAGTGAGACATGTGCGTTTGTAGCAGCGGTGTCGATATCGGTGAACTTGACGAGTCGCACCGTGGCGTCGTCCGAGCCCGTGCTCGAATGAATGGATTTTGGATACTTGCAGGCCGCCATACGGCGGTCACCCGCACGTTAGGCCCATAACGCTGATAACGGGACAGCGCGAAGATTCTCGGCGAACGATAGCGTTTGAACTCCATCGTACAAAACAATCCCCTGCTTAAATGCCGATCCAGCAGCGCTGGCCACCCGCTCCAATCCCAGGAAATCACGCCGCGTGACCGATGCGGCCGATTTCACTTCGATACCGACGATTTCACCGGTCGAGTTCTCAAGAATAAAATCGACTTCCAGCTGGTCGCGATCACGGTAGTGAAACAACATAACTCGCTCTTCCGTCCATGCCGACAGCTTGAGTAATTCCGAGAATACGAAGCTCTCGAGGAGTGCACCGAATAACGTTCGGTCGGCCCGTAAACGAGATAGGGAATGCCCACGCATTGCAGTCAACAAGCCCGAATCGACGAAGTGAAGCTTCGGTGTCTTGACTAGCCTCGACAGTTCGTTGCGAAACCAGGGCTGGACACGTTGGATGAGATAGAGTTGTTCCAATACGCGCACGTAGTGGTCGGCCGTCTTGTGATCGAGTCCGACGCTGCGGCCGATTTCGGAAAGATTCGTCAGCTGCCCTGCAAATTGCGCCGCGATTTGCAGCACGCGCGGAATTTGATCGGGCTTTGCCAAATTAGAAATTTCAGGAAGATCGCGCTCGACGATCGATTTGATGTAGGCACGGTACCAATCCTGGCGCCGACGTTCACTACGTCGCTTGAT
>Ga0181534_10001734_pt1 | contig 13987 bp, 8 predicted proteins | sample PEATcosm2014_Bin_37_FD_119758 | JGI IMG/M metagenome (GOLD analysis project Ga0181534, IMG submission 119758) | Peatland microbial communities from MTU Mesocosm Facility, Houghton, MI, USA - PEATcosm2014_Bin17_10_metaG | ecosystem: Environmental > Terrestrial > Soil > Wetlands > Peat | place... | reverse complement strand
GCTTGCTCATATTTTTATTGGAGTCGCCGAATAGTGGGAATCAAGCTCGGCGTTCAGGCTTTGTGTAAGTAGTGGTTTTGGTCTTTACACCACCAAGACGGCGATAAACTTCATCGGAGAGCCAGGTATTTATGACTTTTTGAAACGCCGGGTCATTCATATAGCGCCCAAACACTTCCTCGTTTTGTTCCATGCGCTCGATAAACAGTGTTTCTAGCATATTGTTAAATACGAGCGCGAATTTGTCCTCTGGATTCACCTTGGCGGCCCGTTGCAATACGCTGTCTTGTGCGGCGGCTTCCACAATCTGATCAAAAAACAATTGGTCTGCCTGATTAAAATCTGTTCCAAAGCGTTCGTTGACAAGGTCAATCAAGCGCGACAACGCGACCGGCTGCTCATGCAATGCGCCGCTGCCAACTTCGCTCGGCCCATCAAGCGGTCTGGCCAAGCCTTCCTTCAAACTGATTGAACCTTCGCTAATTTTTTGAAGACGGTAGTATTCGAGGCGAACTTCGTCGTCGAATTCGTAGGTTGGGCCGGTGCGACGCCTCGGCAGCTTCGCCGACAGATGGCGCAGGAATGTGTAAAGCCGCTCCAAATCCGAATCCTGATAGGGAATGATTTGTGACAGGAACGCATAAAGATTGCGAAACGCCTCCAACTTGCCGCGCCAAAGTTCGGCCTCGTCCTCGTTTGCATCCTGCAACGCTTTGAAGCGATCCACGGCGGGGTCGAGCGCGGCATTTATGATTTTGTGGTCGTTGACGCTCTGGCGTTCCTTGGGCTTGAAATAAATTTCACCGAACCGTTGAACTTCCTCGGCGAGATAGATGCCTGCCTCGTCCAGTTCCGCTTTGATTTCATACATCCGCTGCGGGTCAACTTGCTCGCCCATTACCGCGCCATCAAAGAACTGCTTGAACGCCTCCTGAATATCCTTTCGGTCGTTGACAAAATCGAGAACGAACGTGTCTTCCTTCAACGGATGAATACGATTTAAGCGCGATAGCGTTTGCACGGCCTGGATGCCTGCCAGCCGTTTATCTACATACATTGTGTGCAAAAGCGGCTGGTCAAATCCGGTCTGATATTTTTCGGCGACGAGCAACACGCGATACTCGTTTGTGTCGAACTTTTCCGGCAACTCCTTTTCCTTGATGCCTTCATTCATCCCTTCCTCGGTATAGGTCTTGCCGGAAATTTTATCGTCTTCGACTACGCCGGAAAAGGCCACGAGCGATTTGATGGGATAACCTTTTTCCGCAATGTAGCGGTCGAAACTTTGTTTGTAGCGGACGGCTTCCAAACGCGAGCCGGTGACGACCATGCCCTTGGCGCGTCCGCCAATGCGGTGACGGCTGACAGAGTTGAAATGCTCAACCATCACTTGCGTTTTCTGCGCGATGTTGACGGGATGCAATTTCATAAACCGCGCCAGTGCCAGCGCCGCTTTTTTGCGCTCGACGTTCGGATCATCTTCGCACTTCTTGAGCAATTTGAAATAAGCGGCGTAGGTCGTGTAATTCTTTAACACGTCCATGATGAAATTTTCCTCAATGGCCTGCCGCATCGTGTATTTGTGGAACGGAACGCCGTCGCGCCCAAACACCGCCAGCGTCTTATGCTTGGGGGTGGCGGTGAACGCGAAGAAACTTAAATTCGACTGTTTGCCGCGTTTGGCCATGCTGCGAAAGAGTGCGGTCATGTCGCTCAAACCTTCGGCCTCCGCTTTCTCGCGCGCCTCGGCCCGCAACTGCTCGCCGCCGAGAACGGCCTTCAACTCCGTGGCCGTTTCGCCAGACTGCGAGCTATGCGCTTCGTCCACAATCACCGCGCATTTGCGCGTGGGCAGAACGCCGGAACTTTTTTCACCACGCTGCTCGGTCAGTTTTAGCAAATGCCGGGATACGAACGGAAATTTCTGCAACGTGGTGATGATGATTGGAGTCTTATTTTCCAACGCCTCTGCCAGTTGCTTTGAATGTTCGTCAATCCGCTGCACCACGCCTTGCCGGTGTTCAAACTGATAAATCGTGTCCTGAAGTTGCGAATCAAGGACAACACGATCTGTGACGACAATAACACTGTCGAAGACCTTGCTGTCGGCCAAATCATGAAGCGAAGCGAGCCGGTGGGCGAGCCAGCCAATCGTGTTGCTCTTGCCACTGCCGGCGGAATGCTCGACCAAATAATTGTTGCCCGGCCCTTCCTTGCGTGCCGCTTCGACCAGCGCATAAACCGCCTGCCGCTGGTGGTAGCGGGGGAAAATCATGCTCTCCTTCTTCACCTTGCGATTTTCTTCCGTGCGTTTTTCTTCGATTTCCAAATGAAGGAATCGTGCGAGCAAATCGAGGAGGCTATCGCGCTGTAAAACTTCCTCCCACAAATAGGCCGTGCGATAGGTGCGTCCCTGCGCGTCGGGTGGATTGCCCGCGCCGCCGTCCCGACCCTTGTTGAACGGCAGGAAATGCGTGGCAGTGCCAGCCAACCGCGTGGTCATGAAAACGACTTCAGTATCCACGGCGAAATGCACTAGCGTCCGGCGTTTGAATTCAAAGAGCGGCTCGCGCGGGTCGCGGGTGGTTTGATATTGCTTGATGGCGTTGTCCACCGTCTGGCCGGTGAGCGCGTTTTTTAATTCTACCGTGAGAATGGGAATGCCATTCAAGCTGATGGTCACGTCCAGTGACTTCCGATCACGCTCGCTAAAATGAAGCTGGCGCGTGATGCCGACGCGGTTGGTAGCGTAGCGTGTCTCCAGTTCGGGATTCAAGCCATGTGCCGCTTTGAAGAATGCAACGCGCAACGTGCGCCCGTAGCATTTGAACCCATGCCGCAAGGTGGCGAGTGAACCGTGTGCGTCCATCCACTTGCAAAGGTCGGCGATGATTTGCTCGCCAGTCTTTGCACCATGCAACGCTTCGAGCTTGGCCCACTCCTTCGGTTGCGTCTCACGGATGAAATTCAAAATTGTTTCCGGGAAAATGGCGCGGGCGCAGTCAAACCCCGCTTCGGGAATGCGTGTGTAGCCGTTCGCCAGCAGATGCGACTCGATGACTGTTTCAAAGGCGGCTTCGCTTGTATATTTGCGGCTCATATTCGTCCTCTTGGAACGGGATCAGTGTTTGCATTAAAGCAGGTTTGGGCTGCTCTGAATACTCGGATTAAATCTCGACGCACTTCTGGCCTGTCGTGAAATACCTGCATCCAAATACTGAAATGTCCGGTCTGCGTTGCGTTGTCCAGCAATGATACCAGTTGGTTTTGCGATGGATTTTCCTCGAATGCAACGCGCGCTCTTTGAGCTATTCCCCAAGCGGCACTGCGTTTCTGGATTCCATCGTATGCGATTCCCGTTCCGACATAATCAGCGGTTGCGCCTGGGCTAATCATTAACCCAACCATGTCGCGTGTGGACTCTGCCAGCGCCTGCACATCAGGATGCAAGTTGGCTGTAATTTCCACTCGGCCATCCGCGAGATAAACGAAACACCGAAATGTATTATCAATATGCGGCCAGATGAAACGCCCCAACATTCCCTGTTGTCTTCCATTTCCAAGATGCCTTGCTTTGTAGGTATTACAGGTGGGACACGCGATGAGAAAATTACGCCAGCTTTTGGAGCGTCCTGGGTGCGCCGTTTCAGTTTGCGGATAAATGTGCTCGACGTGCAATTGCTGCGCCGCCCCTGAACATTCGCAATAGGAACAGAACTCACCAAGGCGAGTGAGCAAGTCGGGTTTTGCATCGCCGTGTGCGGAAAAACCCAAAACCGTCTGTCCTTTATTTACTGGTTTCATCACTCTTTGAACGCCGCTCGCCGATTCATTTCCAAAAATGCTTGGTAGGCCGGGTTGTCTGCAAACGGACTGGCCAATCCGTCCAATCGTGCTTTTAAGTCATCAAGTCGGCCACGATTTACAGGCCGCATCCTTTCCACGGTTTTCACCCCTTCCAACACATGAAAATATTCCTTCGCCGCGTCCAGCATGTGAAGATACCGGGGGCTTACGCGCGGGTCGGCTATGCCCATAACTTTGACGGCGATTTCCTCCAAGCCGCGATTTTCAAATTGTGCCGGAATCACATCTTCATCCAGGGCGAGCAGTTCGTCTTGCCTTGCTCCTTGAACCACAAATGGCGAATGTGTGGTGCAAATAAATTGTATCTTCGGGAACGTCGTTCGGAACTTGTCCACGACTTCGCGTTGCCATCTTGGGTGAAGATGCAATTCCAATTCATCAATCAGCACCACGCCCTCGCCATGCAGCGGATTTGTCAGGCCGGGATTTGCCAGCACCAAGCGTCGGCAAAGATCGCAAACCATCGCAAGAAATGACCGTTCACCATCTGAAAGCTGGCCTAAATCCAGCGGTATTCTGTTTTTGTTAATCATCAAACGTAACGGCGCGTTTTCGACGCGCAAATCCGAAAAGCCCTCAAGGAAATTTGACAATGCTTCTTGAATTGCGTGAATCGCTCTTTCGCCGAAATAAGCACGATTTGGTTGCGGCTCGGCAGCCTCAACCCGAATTCGAGCCGTCAACCGCGCCATCAGGTCGCGGTAATTTACCATGCGATTCCAGAGCGCGCCTTGATAAGCAGCCGCTTGTCCGATTGAGACACGGGTTAGAATATACTTTGGACGACGAAAACCGGCACGGTCGGTTGTATAATATACTGCGATTGGAGCAGCATCATTTGACCGTGTCCGATCTGCGCCGTAGAGATTTTTGATTTCCTGCCTGACTCTTGGTATCAGGTGTGTAGCTTTCAAATATTTTCTGTCGCGCTGATAGGTCACGGTAAAGTTATCCACCGGATAACCGGCGCAATTCAACTTCATTACGAATGACGACTCGTTTTGTCCCTGATGAACGTCGTTAGGCTCCAACGTGCGCTGGCCGCCTTTGGCTTCCGTAATTTGAGGCACTAGGCGAGATAGGCAAATGGCAATCGCATCGAGGATTGCTGTCTTGCCGCGCCCGTTCACACCGGCGATAATCGTGAATTGATCGCGAAATTCAAACGGCGAACGATCTCCACCGAAGGGACGAAAATTTTTAATTGTCAGCTCCCTGATTCGCATAGCTCAATTTATTTTGCCTGATGGCGACTCCCTGCCACATACAACTCCTCCTGTTTCTCAATCAGAGAAAGATTGTAGCGGCGGCGATCAAGCAGCTCCAAAAAAGCCATCTCGTGACCGTCGGTTGGAACGATTTTTCCGTTTTCCGTGGTGAATTCGATTTTATTTTGTTTGCAGCCTTTCTTCAGCTTTTTTGGAGAAGTCAGGTGCAGATCATCGCGGGCGCGCAGGCTTGCGATGAGACGCGCGGCTCGCCTGTGTTTGGAAACGTATGTGGTCAATTGCGTGAAATCTACGCAAGAAATGGATTTGGCGACCTCGCCGGTCATCTCCAGCGCTTTCGCGGCAATTTCATTTTCAATGCCGGCCGTGTATTCAAATCCGCTAGGACGATAAATGCACACTTGGCCGTCGAACACGAGGTAGTCAAAATCGTTGTCCAGTTTGAAAACATCATCCCCGACGAGTTGAAGGGTGTCGTCAATCAGTGAAATCAGCCGGTTGCGGGCTTTCAGGACGCCCTTGAATTGCATTGCCCGTCTGACGGCCAGCAATTTTTCATCTTTTGAATCCTGAAAAATAGCGAAATAAAATACCAAGCTGTCCGTCTCTTTCATGGATTGGGCGTTGACCTGCAAATTTTCGGCCAGATAAATCGCCTTTATCTTTTTCATGAAGGGACTGTCAAGCTTGGCAACCAAGCGTTCCGTTGCGCTGTATTTTTGAGCAGGCTCGAACGCTTCCAATTCGCCGTCTTTCAAGCCAAGCGCCTCGCGGGTAGTGTTGAGAATCTCTTTAAGCGCCTCTTGAACTTCCGCGTCCACCGGTATTTGGCGATAAATTTCGCCGCCCTCACTGTCGAGGCAAACTCCAAATTCAATTGATTTGATGGCGGCAAAATTGAAGCTCATAATTTTTCTTTTCTATTCAAAAAACACGTTGTCGCTCAGACGAAATGCAGTGATTTTTTCATCGGCCTTTAGATGAGTCCTTTTCGTTAAGAGCACAAACGGTATCTCGCCGCTAACCCCGCTTGCTGGCGGCGGCGGTTCAATGGTGAACACCCGGTAGCCAAAGAGGGCGAAGAAAATGTTCATGTAATGAAGGTTGAGATGAAAGAAAAGATACACAATGAAAAGCAGGGCAACCAGCGTTGCCGCAATATTCCGGTTGGAATCTAATTTGTCGTAAAACGGCAGCAGCGTGGCGAACAGATAAACCAGCAAGAATTCACGGTGATCTTCCGCCTTGCCTATCGTAAGCACCTTCGTCTCTTTGTTCTTCTTGCAAATCTGGATTCGGGCAAAGAGAAATAAATTTGGAACAATAATCAGGACGCCACAAACCAGCCAGACCCAGACATCAGGAATTTTTTCGACGCCGCGAACCGCCCACAGGATGAGCAACGGGCTTAGGCTGCTCATCACCATAAGCAGCCGCGCAAACTTCAACCCTTCGCCATGTTTGGGAGCGGTCATTTTTTGGTGGGAATTTGAATTTTTCCGGTGACAGCGGCGGCGATGAGGGCGGCGCGGCGTTCTTTCAGCAAGGCAATCGTCCGCTCTGCTGCTGCGCGCAGGCCGTCCAGCTTGGCTGTGGCCGCAGCGATGTGCGTGACGATGGCGCGTTGCTCGGCGAGCGGGGGAACAGGAAGCCACGCTTCAAAAAAACCTTCGGGATAGAGCCGCAGCCGCGACGACCACACGCCGGTCGAGTAACGGGTGATTTCCTGCACGAACGTCGGCATACGCACGAGCGCTTCCACAAAGCCGCGATCCATTTCCGGGCCGGGCGTATAAACATTGTAGGCCGGGCTGACGATGCCGTCGCACGGCGCGATGCCCATTGCGCCCATCCATGCCCAAAGCGTATTGATGGCGAGGTCGCCTTTTTTACAAATCTTGTAGCCCTCGGTCGTTTCGGCCTCGAACATGTTCACGTCCTTTTCGGAACGCTTGGTGACGCCGGTGATATGCGAGACGGTGAGCATTTCGCCATCGTCGTTATCAATGCGCTCGTCGCGCTCTTTGAAAAGCCATTTGGAGCGTTCAACCCGCCAATGCTTGGGGACTTGGCCGAGCCAAGGGAAACCGGAATCGCGCAGAGGCGCAGCGGGATTGAGGCCACGCGTCACGGCGTGGGTGATGAGCGCGCGGCGTTTTTCCGCCAGCAATTCCAGCCACCGCTCCTTCGCCGTCACCAACGCATCCAGCCGTTCCGTTTCCTGATCCAAATACTTTGTAATTGCCCGCTGCTCTTCGAGCGGTGGGAATGCCAACCGAATGTCTCCAACCGTGTCTGTATTTAGATTAAGTTGAGTGCCGAATTTGCCAAGTCCTTGGTAAGGTTCTCCGCTTGCAAAAATGTAAAACAACCATTTTGTATCGCCGTGCCACTTTGGAAAATAGACGAATCCGTCGTGAATACAGCACTTGATTTTTGTGATGCAGGGTTTTCCAACCGTCCCAGCAATGCTTAAAAAAAGTGCGCCAGGCTGCAATTTTACGCTAAGTGAACTACCCAAATCCGAAAGGCGCTGTTCTGTTTGCTCAAGATAAGTTCCGGCCGTGGTCACATCAGAAATTCGCACCCATCCGTATTCGCCATCTCGGTCAAAATAAACTGGATCATCAATGGGGCGTGGCGAAGCGCCTCGCTGCACGGGGGATTCTCTCTTTAATGCTTTAACAATCCAATGGCTCGGAACTTCTCCAAGCCAATTGACTCCACTTGGCTTCAACTCATTTGGTCGTTGCGTTAGCACGCCGTCACCTCGTTAAGAAGCTGAAGAATTTCGTCCTCGGCTTTTTTTAGCTCTGCATCAATTTTCTCTAACGGGCGCGGCGGCGTGTAGCGGTAGAAATGGCGGTTGAAAGTGATTTCGTAACCGACCTTGTCTTTGCTGCGATCCATCCACGCATCCGGCGTATGCGGCAGCACTTCGCGGGCAAAGTAGGCGTCCACGTTTTCCTTGAGCGGGATACTTTCGGAATCGCGCATGTCGGGATCGGGTTCAAAACCTTTTCCAATGCGAATGGGTTTTGCTTCCGAATCTTTCTCGGTGAAGATGCTGCGGAAAAGTTTTTGTTCGCCCGCCTTCCATTTTGAACCTCGTTCGTCCAGCACGTCGGCGATGCGTTTCCACACTTCGTTCCAATCCGGCAGCGGTTTGCGCCCAAGCTGCTGATCAATTTCCTGCACGTCATCGAGCAATTCGGGGCAGGCGTCAAGGAATCGCGCCTTCCGGTCGGCGTCCATCTGATAACGCAACCGCAATGGGCGTTCGACGGTCACGCGCGTGTAACCAAAATCCGCGTTGTCGAAAATCTTGTTGCGCTCGGTGTTTTTCAACTGGCCGTATTCGCGGACGATTTCGGCGATCTGGTCGGGTTCGCCGTCCGTGCCGTCGCCGATTTTCCGCCGCTTGTCTCCAAGGCTGCGGCGCATGGCGACGTAGATTTCGCGGGCGTCATAGAGCTGGATTTTTCCTTTGCGGCGTTTCTCTTTCCGGTTCGTGACAATCCAGATGTAAGTGCCGATGCCGGTGTTGTAAAACATCTGCTCCGGCAGCGCGACGATGGCTTCGAGCCAGTCGTTTTCAATGATCCATTTGCGGATGTCGCTCTCGCCGCTGCCCGCGCCGCCGGTGAACATCGGCGAGCCATTGAAAACGATGGCGAGCCGCGAGCCGTGCTTTTGATTCTCCGGCTGCACCGGCTCAAACTTGCTAATCATGTGCTGAATGAACAGCAATGCGCCGTCGTTCACGCGCGGCAGTCCCGCGCCGAAGCGCCCGGCAAAACCAAGTTTGTCGTGCTCGTCCTCGATTTCCTTGGCCTGCTTTTTCCAGTCCACGCCAAAGGGCGGATTGGCGAGGTGGTAATCAAATTTGTCGCCGGAAAATTGGTCGCCTTTGTCCGGGTCGGAAATCAGTGAATCGCCGTAGCGGACTTCGCTTTTCTGATTTTCTTTCGCGTCGGTTTTGATGAGCAAGTCGGACGCAGCAACGGCGAAGGAGCGTTTGTTGTAGTCCTGCCCATAAACATAAAGCTCGGCTTGGGCGTGGTGCTGGTGGAGATATTTTTGCGCCTCGGCCAACATACCGCCCGTGCCGCAAGTGGGGTCAAGGAGCTTGCGCACCGTGCCGGGCGTGGCAAGAAGCTCGTCGTCGTGGATGAAAAGCAGGTTGACCATCAGATTGATGACTTCACGCGGCGTGAAGTGATCCCCGGCTGTTTCATTCGCCAGTTCGTTGAAACGGCGGATGAGGTTTTCAAACACCAATCCCATTTCGATGTTGTCCACGCGGTCGGGATGGATATCCACATCGCAAAATTTAGAGACAACAAGATAAAGGATGTTCGCGTCGCGCATCCGCTCAATCTCGCTGGTGAACTCAAAAAACTCGAAAATGCGCCGGACGTTGGCCGAAAAGCCGTTGATGTAGCTGGCGAGATGCTTGTCAATGTTGTCCGGGTCGCCCTTCAATTTCTCGAATGTGAGCGGCGAGTGATTGTGAAAACGCTGGCCAGCAGCTTTGTTCAAGAGTTTGTCGAGGGCGTCGTCCTTGTATTTGTCTTTGTGGCGTTCGTATTCGCGAAGAACTTTTTCTTTGGTCGGCGCGAGAACGGCATCAAACCGGCGCAAAACCGTCATTGGCAGCATGACGCGCTCGTATTGGGGCGGACGATATGGGCCGCGCAGCAAATCAGCAATTTGCCAGATGAAATTGGAAAGCTCGTGATGATTGGCCACGGCGCGAAAATAACGAAATACGCGGACGTTAGCAACCTCCCGCCAAATGCGCGATGGCGGTGTGCGTAAACGGTTCAGGGGTGGAGAATAGGCAAAAACCTACCGCAATAAATTCGCGTGCTGTTTCAGCCATCGCTCGGCCAGCAAATAATCAGGAAACAGGCGCTCCACTTCCAGCCAGAATTTTTTCGAATGATTCATTTGCCGCCGATGCGCCAGTTCGTGAAGGATAATGTAATCGCGCACAAACCCGGGCGACTGAATCAATCGCCAATTGAGCGAGATTGTTCCGCGCCGTGAACACGAACCCCAGCGAGATTTTTGATTCCTCACGGTGACGCGGGACACATTCACTCGATGCAGTGCCGCCAATTCCGTGACGCGTGGTGGCAGTTCCTGCGATGCAAGAGCGCGCAGATGTTTTTGGATTGCTGGCCGTAAATCGGCTTGTGCATCCGAAACATTCATCCGTTCGGTGCTGAAACGAATTGAGCCGTCAGCATCAGGTTCGATGCGAATCAACTCACCACGAAAGAAAATCTCGGCTCCGATGAGCCATCGCTTTGTTTCGGCTGGATGTGCCGATAGCTTCTCCAGTTGCTGTGCGAGCCAATCCGTATTTCGTTCAGCGAACCGTCGCCCCTCGGTGATTGAGCCACGACGAGGTATGGTTAATCGCACAGAACCATCGGGATGCAGTTTGAGCAGGTAACGCCGCGCGCGATAATTACGAATCATGGCCAGCGGAATCTGGCGTCCGCGCACTGTCAGAACATTTTCATCCAAATTTGATTTGGTCTGCTTCAGGATGAAATCGAACAGCATTCAACAAGTAAAAGAATTGCGGCGCGATTTTGCAATAAATTCCACCGCTTGGTGTTCGTGGTGCTGGTTTGATTTTTGCTCTGAAGATGACGCGCCAGCCGACACTTGCTCGAACATCGCTGCAAGCTTAACCTCATGCCATGAGTTCTGAAATCACCGCAGAGTTGATTGAAGATGTATTCGGCAAACATTCTGATTCAGCCCGCTTTGCGAATTTTTGCAATGCCGTGGTGATGACGGAAAGTTCTGCTTCTGCGACGGCAATTCCGGTTCTTTCAGAAAAACCCGGAGCGGATGGCGGCATGGATGCAGAGTGGACGATCCCTGCCGATGTCTCATCTGATTTCAAATCACCGTTCGGATTGCCCGGATGGAATGTTTTTCAATACAAAGCTCGAAGTATCGCCGGTGATGGCCGCGCGCGGGCGTTTTCAAATCTATGCAATGATCTCAAAGGCGCGCGGGCAAAACTTATTGGTCGGTTGCCGCAGCCCAAAGAGTGTTGTCAGTATTCGCTTTTCACCAACCTTCAATTGGGATTGGAAACAACGACAAAGACCCGCGACGAAAAACTTCTTCAGCAGCAAAGAACACAACTTGCAAACGCCATCGCCGAAGGAGAAAACGGACAGACATCGGTGAAAATCTTTGATGCAGCGCAACTCGCTGCAATCGTGAATGCACATCCGGCGCTACGGCTCACATATTTTTCAGGACCAGTTGCGCATTCTTGGAATGACGCTTGGGAAGCAGAGCAGCGCGTCAAAGACTACAAGGTTTCCGTGCCGTTCGTAGGGCGCAATCAGGAATTGAAGCGGATTGGTGAATGGTTGAAAGACACGAATACAAAAGTCATCGTGCTTTGCGGGCCAAGCGGTATGGGCAAAACACGTTTAGCTCTTGAAGCAACTCGTCCGTTCGCGCTTTCGACAATAATTGTTGAAGTTGTTGACGAATTGCTACGGACGGATTTCCAAGCCTTCGGAACTTCCAAAGCCACGCGGCTCATAATCGTCGAAGACCCTACTTACGAGCAGGCCGAGTCGTTAGCCAAACGAGTCGTTGCTTGTGCTGGTGTGAAACTGATTCTCACAGTGCCAACGGATGCCAAAGCTCCCGCGCCCAAACTCACGGAACATGAAGCCATTAAAACTCTGTCTCCGTTGCAGGCGCTGAATAATTCTGACGCAGAAAGCTTACTAAAGGCTGCCGGTGCTTCATTTGATCGGCAAGCATTCGACTGGATTCTTCTTCAAGCGGGAGGCAATCCTGAAATTCTTTTGAGCGCAGCGGAGCTACAAACTCAAAACGGGCTTCGGGAAAAGTCTGGCGATTTGAAAAAACGATTGCACGAAAGATTTCGGACAAAGATTGAAAAAGTGTTGGGATCAGATGGACTTCGGACACTCAAAGTTTTAAGTCCGGTTTTGTATGTAAAAATTCAAGGCGAGAATTCCGAATTGAAGCTTGTTTGCGATTCGCTTGGTTTGGGAATTCAGCCGCCAAGAATTCTCGAACTTTGGCCGGATTTGGAGCGAATGGGATATATCCGCCGCCGGGGAAATTACGTTTCTGTTGTGCCTCCGTTATTCGCGGCGCGATTGATTGAAGAACTGGCATCAACCCAAGAAGATTCCATGCGGAATTTGTTTAATGCTCTCGGCAAGGCCAGTCGTGACCGATTTTTAGAAAGAATGGTCACTGTTGACCTTCCAGAAACATCAACTTTTTGGGACTATGTTTTTGGTGAAAATGGGCCGCTCGAAGTCAGCCATCAAATATCTGGAACCTTTGACCATATTGACTGTTTGGCGCGCGCTGTTCCAGCTAGAACAGCAAGATTCTTGGAAGCCAAGCTCCAAGATAAATCGAACAGCGGCTGGAAGGCGTATGGTTTGATTAGCACACTACGCGAATTGGCATATGAAGGAGAAAGTTGCACCGCTGGAATGCGCTGTCTTGAATTGCTGGCCTTGAAAGAAATTGAAGAAACAAAGCAATTGCAAAAATCCCATGTTTTTTGTGAATGCTTTGTTGATTGGTATCACGATTTCCCGATGTCCTACCAAGATCGAGCCGCATGGATTGAACGACTCCTCAAATCAACAAATCGCACGCATCGGCTTTTGGGCGCTCATGTTGTCGCGTTTGTAACACCGCCGCCACAAAGTTTGTCGGGATATTCGGTGACTGCTCGGCGTTTGGGACAATCACCACCAAGACGTTTGTGGAGTGATATTTTCGATTATGTCGCAAGATTGGTGGAAATCCGCTTTGAACTCACACAGTCGGATGATGAAGAAATTGCAAGAATCTCACAAAATAAATTTGACGAAACCTTGTCGCAACTAATGGGTCATGTTTCGCCAAACCAATTGGTGACAATCATGGAAAAATTTGTCGAATGGAGCTTCAACAAAAAGCTCACTTCGGATGAACGCAATTTAAGGAGCGCCATTCATTGGGTCGCGGAACGATATACTACAAGCAGTAAAAATCCGGGGCAGGAAGAATTTCAAGACAAATGGGCCGCAATATTGCAGCGCCTTGTCGTTCTTCGCGACCGCTTCGACAACGGCGATTTTGTGCTACGGCTAAAAATAGCCACAGGGAATCATTCGTTTGACACTGAATGGGAAGAGGGAGAACAGGGACGCGTTTACCGCTATCAAAAGAGGCTTCGCGCTCTTGCCTTGGAGGCGGCTTTGAATCCAAGTCTGGTGACGAACGCTGCCTGGGCCGCAATAAAAGACGCGAATTCTTTTATGGCGGGTGAATTCTTGGGATTTTTGGGCGAATGTGATTTGCAAAAGCATTTCATCACAAAATTTGAATCTGAAGTAACAGATCACTCTGGCAAATGGAGATTTGGTGTTTACTGTTCTGGGGTTTATCGCTCCGATTCCGCTTATGCCGAAAATTATTTGGAACGACTCACACAAAATCCGTCATTTGACAAGGCGGCTTTACTGTTGCCAATCGCCTTCATCGGTTCAACTCCAGCGAATCGAAAAAGGTTGCTTCAATTTATCACAGATAAATCGGTCACTCCAATGGACGTGACAAATATGTTCAGAGCGGGTCGCTGGCTTGAGGGTGTTCCAATATCTGAAGTCGTCACAATCATGGAATTTATGGCGCAAGGCGATAATTGGCCTCAATGGGTAGCAGATGTGATGAGTCTTTATTTGCATCTAAACAAACCGCTACCCAAGGAGCTCATTCCCCTTGGAGAACGCACCCTTCAAGAAATCAATACGAGTCTGAATGAAAGCTATCATTGCAATCAAATCGCGATAGGAATCGCAAAAACG
>Ga0181534_10001732_pt1 | contig 13997 bp, 19 predicted proteins | sample PEATcosm2014_Bin_37_FD_119758 | JGI IMG/M metagenome (GOLD analysis project Ga0181534, IMG submission 119758) | Peatland microbial communities from MTU Mesocosm Facility, Houghton, MI, USA - PEATcosm2014_Bin17_10_metaG | ecosystem: Environmental > Terrestrial > Soil > Wetlands > Peat | place... | reverse complement strand
CGCAGGTTAAAGCCACAGCAGCGCCAGTACAGCCAGCGCGAACGCCAAGAGCGCGAAACGGTTTAGGGTCATGGCGCGGCCTTCTTTTTGATCTCTTCGCGCAGATTCCTGTTGGCTATCTTCAGGCGATAAATGCGCGTCTCCAGCCGATGAATGATCTGATTTTTCTTCATCCAATCGGTGATGATTCCTTCGTAGCAAGAACAGCGCGTAGACGGTTGGTACTGCTTTGGAATGGCTACCCTCCCATATGAGAAGCCGACTCCAAACAATAGAAGTGCGGCAATACACATTATCACCATCAACCAAATACTCACATCCCCGCTCCCTTCCTCTTCACCCACCTTAATTCCCAGCCTAAAGCCGCCGCGATCTTCCGGCTCACCGCGCGACCGCCCGACTTTATTTCGCGCAGGTGGCTCGGGTTTAATCCCAATTCGTTAGCTGTGCGCTGGCCGTTGCCGTACCCTTGGCAACGCCGATCAATGTCAACCCGGACTTCCTCGTCATTGATTGGCCGGAGGAGGTTCATGGAACTAATCCACCGCCGCGGGTGTATTGTTTGAGGCTGGATTAGCCGCCGGATCGACAGGCTCACCTGGGCCGTCAGGATTGTGCTTTCCTTCGTGCCCGACCGCGCGCATACAGTAACTGTTGCTGTGATGATTGGAGTCGAGCCAAACCACTGCCTGACAAAGTTGGTGCATTGTTTACGCTCCTTTTACTCAGTAAACTGTGCCTGGTTTCAGAGAAGACCCGTGGGCGCGGATAGGCTCGCCAGAGCCACTAACCCACGGGACTTCTCTTCATCGCAGCCGTCAGCCCTTTTCCCCGGCGCAGGGAGTGGGAGGTCGAACTGACCGCGCCGGGGCGGTGCCGTGGTCCCAAGCATGGGCGGGCTTGGGGGCCGCGAACTTGTTAAATCCTGGATTTCTCATACCGTCACCCTAACACCGTTCTATCCGTCTTGTCAATACCTTATTTTCGGGGCTTGACAAATTCTGCCGCGACACGCCTCTTCTTCTCGTAATCGACCACATCCTCTGTTCGGTACACCACACGGCGGCTGAGTTTGACGTAAGGGCATCCCTTGCCCTGGCTGCGCAGGTTGGCCAGATAACTGACGCTGGTGTGCCAACGTTCGGCGAGTTGCTCGGGGGTGATCATCTGACTTACTCGTTCCACGGAACACCTCCGCCTATGTACTTATCGAATTCCTTCCGCAAAGTTTCCAGAGGAGCTTTGAAATACGCATAGCTTGTATCACCGTCCGCTACTTTCGACCCGCCGAGTTTCTTCTTCTCGAAGCTCGGCGCCATCAGGCGAAGAGTCTTTCCGAAGTTTACGTCGTTGGGCAAGCGACCCTTGATGTTGCGGTTTCCTGCCCATCGGCGGAGCGCATCGCGCAGCCGGTTGGTCGGGATCGTATCCGGCCACTCGCCGCCCCAGTCGCCGCCAGCGATCATGCCGCCGGCCAGAGTGTCGTACCACCACTGGGGAACAGGCTCCAGAGACGAAATCTTCTGCGCCGTAAGCCCGGCCGTATTGGGAGCCAAATTCACATCCTGCGTGATCTTGTAATCCATCAGATAGCGGAGCAGATGCGCGGCCCCGCCTTGCTCGTCCAAGCCTCGGCGCATCTCCTCAAAGTAGTTTCTATCCTGTTTACGTCCCTCTCCAACCTCGAATACCGCCCAGCGGCGCTCGTCAGCGCTGGCCGGAACGAGCCATTCTTCGTTGCCAATCACAACCACCCGAGTCAGATTCCGAACCGTGAAGGACTCCTTACCCTTCAGCTCTATCAGGTGCTCGGTTCCCGTCACCAAATCCTTGACCACTCCCTCAGCTTCCTTGTCTCCAGACCAAAAAGCCTCATCGAGAACAAACAACAGACACCGTTGCAAATGTGAAGTGAAGTTGCCAACCAAATACCGGCGGCGGGAGGTGGTCATGGCGTGTCCTCCCAGCAACTTGCTAACCCGCTCCACAAGGGCGTTCTTACCCACACCTTTGCCGCCGCGGAAGACAACCGCTACCAGAGGCTTCTCGTAAGGCTTCTGGACCAGATGCGCAAACCACCCAGTCAGCCAGTCTGCCAGCTTCTTGTCTCGATTGCAGATGTTCTCGAAGAGATGCTCTTTCCAGCGGTTAACCATCGGGTGTTCGTCCGTCGAGGCGGGTTTCACAGCGAATCCGCGCCACAGGTTGAACCAGCGGGGTCCAGCGTCTATCTCCGGCTCGAACACCAGACCGTCGAAGCTCCTGCGGCCAGGCCACTCCAGCCACATCTGCGCCGTCGGCTTGTACTTGTCTCCGATATGCAGCTTGTTGGCTGCGTGAATGTCAAGGAAAGATTGCTTATTCATCAGGTGGAATGCGTACTCGCCTTTTCGGTCTGTTGTCTCCCAAAGGATATTCCCGGTCCCGCCAGCGAAGACGAAGGCGAAAGACTGATTCAGCTTATCGAAAGGGTGAGGTTTATCGGGATCGTCGGATTCGACGGGTGGAAAGATAGCCTCAGGCGCTGCAATTCCAGCCGGGTCTTTTCCGTATTTGTATGCGTTTCGGACCTTCGTTTCGAGTTCCTCTTCACTCCAGGGGGGAGAGCAGCGCTCATTCCAGGGAGCCATCAACTCAAGAGCCTGATTGGCATCGCAGCCTAGATCCTTCAGGTACGCGGCGACCTTGTAGGTCTCGGCATCGCCTCCGGAGCCTTCAGTCGCAACAGGGACGTAGGATGCGAGCCACCTGGCGGCCCGCTGCGCAGCCCGGTCAGGCTCGATGCCTGTAAGGGCCTTGGAAGTGTTTTCGGCGCGACTACGGGCCTGACCTAAGCGCTGAACAAGCCAATCTGGAGCAGCAGCGATAGGAGATTTATGGGAGATGGTGTACTCGCGGCCGTCAATGGAGCTACCTGGCCCCAACACATACCCGCCCCTACTGCGGGTGTCGATCCCGGAACCTAAGGTGTCTGTGCCTTGTCGCAGAGCCTCGGGGACTCGGTAGTAGAGGTGACGGCCCTTCGATGGCGTGGTGACCTCTAGGGTCTCGGGCAACTCGAAGCCTTCCATCTCCAATTTAAGGAGGCTGAGGTCACCTCTCTTCTTGGCCTTTACGTCAACGTCTACGACCACCAACGCTTCATCTTTTCCGAAGTGGGTCGTGCTAATACCCACATTTTTCGGTTGTCCGTTCCACCAGGCTTCAACCTGCGCCGGGTCCGTAGTCGCCCGATTGGGGAAGTCCTTAATCGCCGGAAGCTTGCCGTTAACAGCGCACGGAAAAACCTTGAACCCACTGGCGGCCAGGAGAAGCGCGAATTCTGATTGAGAAGTTGACACTTGCTCACCCTAAGAAAAGTAGAAACCTGTTGCGGTTACTGACCCTTGGATATGTTTTCGACCTGCCGCGATTCCGGCACGATGTCTTCATAGAGAACTGGCACAAGACGTTGGAATTCAGCAAGCAAAGGAATCACCACTTGCCTCATCTGCGGGTGTGCTTCTTTGCTGGTTCGCATCAGGAAGAAATGCCGCCACACACGAAGGTTGTAAGTAACGATGATCTTGCTGGAGAGCGCGTTAGGGAAAACCGAGCGAGCTTCCTGTGGGCGCCACCCTTTGTCCAAAAGCGCGCGATACCTCCGCTCACATTCATCGATCGCCAGTAGCCAGTCTTGATCGTAAGCGCAATCCATGTTGTGCAAACTGGTCTGGCCGTTATTGATGTGGCACACTATGTCTAGATGATCGTCCAAAAGAGGCTCATCGCCTTTACCGCAGCGCTCGCACTCCGCTCCAATGATCGGGTAGATAAACGTCGGCGGCATCTTTTTCGCGTAATTCACAAACCTCGTGCTCTCCTGCGTATAGGCCGCCAGGCGGTGCCGCACGATCTCGTGCGTGATTCCACGATCCACGAGGAACTCGACCGACGCGCTAACGTGCTCTGTCACTGACCAGTCGCCGTGAGCAAGCACAACAGCTCGAATGAACTTCTCCGGGGAATCGCTCGCATTCTCCTCTGAGCGATGGCTAACCCTCGCCGCATACTCGATGCGGCCCAAGGCTCCGGCCAGTAACTCCGGTTCCATAATCTTTGCGTATGGCTGTACGATCTTCAATCGAGATCCTCCTTACCTTTTACCACCCGTCCGTTCAACAACGCCGCTCCAGGCGATCCGCTCTTGTCGGTCGCTTTGAAAAACGCCTTGCTGTCGTTTGGATACAAAAACTCAAGCATGGCGTAATTCGCAGTGTCGATCAGGTTCTCGGTGTTGTGAGTCTCCCTGTAGTGCTTGAGTCTCATGCGGAGCGATTTAAGCCAGTTATAGCCGCTCCCCCGTTTTGCGGGGCCGTAGTTGTGGTAGCCAAACGCAACACGATTCAGCATCCCTTGCAGAAAGTCCTTGCTGAACTGCGTCTGTGGGATCGACTTCGGCCAATCCAATTCGATTTTCATTTCATTACTTCCTTTCCCACGTCTTCAAAATCGGGTTTGATCCGCTCCCCGCACTTGCTGCAATAGGCTTCGCGCTCCTCAAAATCGAACAGGATGCGCTCTCCCTCGTCGATATTGCGGGTGCAGGAGACACACTCTGAATTGAATTTGGCAGTCATCCAGTTCATTTCTCAGCCCTTCCTATAGCGGAGCCCATGCCATCCCTCTGCGGCCAGCGGCAACCCAAGAGCATAACTCGGTGTTGTGGACATGATCGCGATCATACGCTCAAGTGCGTACTGCGCACGAAACTTAGCAACTTCAGCCACCGGCTCGTCGTGAACGTGGAAAACGATGGGAATATCTTCAGCTTCAATCGCGACCATCGCGGTCGCCAACAGGTCACGGCAGAATCCCTGCGTCGCGTTCTCAGCAAGAGGGCCGCCGTGAGTTGAAACCCTCTGCCACTTACCTTTTGAGTTAGGATCGGGGAGCACATTCGATTTCTTTTTCTGTGTCATGTCCAACACAGTCATGAAGGTGAGCGCTTCCTTCTCTGCGCCCCACGGGGTGATAACTGTGCGGATCTCCGGATACGGATAGCACAAAGCGCGGCCACTCGGCAGCAGCATCCACAGAAATGAACCGGCCTTGCGGAACTTCACTTGACGTCCAAGAGGACCAACAGCATAGACGCCGGTCGATTGCATAGCGTCAAGCGCGGCTTTTTCGAGAGCGTACCAGTAGGCGACCGTCTTTTTGTTGGCCGCCCGCCAGTTGGTTTTGATTTCGTCGGCTTCGTCATCCCTGACTTTCACGTTGTAATTCTTGGACATGGATTGGAACGCCCCGACAGAACCACCGTAACCTAGCGCCAAAACGCTCACTTTTCCGACCAACCTCTGGAACCAGTTCACCTCTTCCATCGGAATGTGATATATGCCTGATGCCGCGTGCTCGTAGATTTTGCCGTGGGTGCGGAAAACTTCGAGCACATCGTCCTGCCCAGCGAGCCACGGGAGAGCGCGCGCTTCAACTTGGGAGAAGTCACAAGCCACTAACTCGTTTCCCTCTCCCGCGGTCAGCATCCCACGGAGGCAATCAGAGATCGCGGGCATACTCGGCCCGTAGAAGAAGTCGAACATCTCCTTGTTGTCGAGTAACTCGAACATCGCTTCTACATCTGAAAACTTCATGCCCAGCCTGGGCCTAGGCAAATTCTGAGTCTGGACTCCGCGGCCAGCCCACCGGCCTGTCGATGCCGCGTGAAACTGATGCAGGTTACGGATACGACCATCTGACGACGCCTTCTTCCGCATGGTGATCAGCTTTGCCGTGGAAGACTTGGCGGCTTCCTGGCGGAGTTCAAGCGCGCGGCGGACTGCTGGAGGAAGGCTTATCTCCGAAACCGAAGTGTGTGTCGATCCGTCATCCGCAACGGTCTCCTCTTCTTCAACCCCAGCTAACGCGTTCAGCACATCCGCCTTGGACAAGCCGTCCATCTCAACGCCTTGAGAAGCGATCCACTTGCCGAGCATCTGGACTTCGGTGCAGGCCCCTACGACACCGCCTGTGACTGCTAGCATCTCAGCGTTCAACCGCTTCTGCTCAGACTGAATGATCTCGATAGCCTTATCGACACTGTCAAGATCGCACATCACGCCGCGGTTATTTATTTTGTGATCCAACTCCCAGAGGTCGAGTTCAGACGGGCTGAGTTCCATCATCCGGTCGAGACACGCCAGCTCGGTGCGCAAGTCCTGCTTGTTGTAGCTGTAGAGCGCGAGAAACTTGTCAAGGCTATCAGCATCCCGGCGCCACATTGTCCCGTCCTTCTTCGGCTTGCTGAGTTGCAGCATGATCCGGTGGCCTGCGGCGTCCTTGCGCTGGTCTACTCCGAGCGCCGGCGCGGCATCCTCCAAGGCCCCCGGCAGAGCCATAGCATAGGCTCTGACCATGGAGCACCGGACCTGGTGGATGGGGAGGGCTGGCCAGCCGTACTTGCGCACGCAACAAAGATTCCAAAGAGACCACTCGAATGCTGCATTCCACGCTGTGATGATGCCCCCAGCTTCGATGTGCGCTTTTAGGTCTTCAGGGAAGGGCTCACCTTCTATCCAAGTCTTGATATGTTCGGGATCAGGGCCATAAGAAAGGCAATGCACGCCGGTAGATTTGTGTGCGGCGTAGTTATGCAAGCCCGATTTTTTCAGGTCTACTTCGGAATAACTCTCGAAATCGGCGCCAAGGGAAATCATAGACTTCTTTCTGAGCAATGTGGTGAATAGCGACTAGGACAACAGATCGACGCATCCAGGCAGAGCCAACCCAGCGGGCTCCGGCAGCGCTTTGCCAGCAATGCCTTGGAGATCGCCGAACATCCCGGTAGTGGACGTGAGTATTCTATCGATCTGCGTGGCGCGTTTAGCCCACTGCCTCTGCATGGATTTCTGCTCGGCCGTCAGGTCTTCGTTCATGGCGGTGAAAGATTCCACCAGCGCTTCGACGCGGCGCCGGAATTGAGGGCCGGTGACGTAAGCGTAAACCTCTTCGCTCTTGCTCTGCATCCCAGCCTGCACCTGTTTGGTGTTATGCACGGCAAGCAGCGTGGCGCGCAGGGCAGTAGCCAGAGTGGTAGCCAGAGACGGTGCGCATACCCACACACTGTCGATGCAGCCGAAGGATGTGGTGCTCAACTCCTCGGGCAGCGCCTGGCTCACAAGAACCAACAGATCGGCCTGCGCCTTGCGCCCGTCTTCCCGCAGCTTGGGCAGCCAGCCATCGCTCCAATTCTTCGTGCGCTTGGACTCCCACAAGATAGTGCCGCAACGCGCGCCCGTAGGTGACACTACAGTCTGTGAACAATCAGCTCCGTTGACGCCCTTGGCGATCTCAGCGATGGTGTCGAAGGGGAACGCGGCCCGGAGTTTGGCCTCCAGATCCAGTTCCTGCATTTCTCCCTGCGTTTGCTGGCTGCCCTGGGTGATCTTCTGGTTCAGTTCCTCAACTTTCTTCTGCATGGAATCGAGAAGCGTGTCCTTCTCCAGGAGCTTCAGCCGGTAGCGCTCGTCCACGGCGGTCTCGGCCTTGGACGCAGCGGCGTTGACCTGCTCCGATACCTGCTTCTGGATCGTCAGATCAAGTTCCCGCTCTCGATCGGCCAACTCGCGTTCCTTGCGGAGTGCCTCGGCCTGGGCGGCCTGGGCATCAACCAGCTTCAAGCGCAGATCGCCGGTACGGGCTTCAGCTTCACTTGCGCGGTTCTGCGCAGCCAATAAGGATTCGGCAACAGCGGCTTTGGCCTCCAGCTTCGCGGCCTCGACAGCTTCATTGCGTGCCCGCGCCACAGCCGCGGCCGCAGCTTCCGCTGCTTCGGTCTCAGCGCGCTTGTGCGCCTCGTACAAGGAAGCTATCTGCTTCTCGTAATCGGTTTTGGTGGCTGCCACCAGCGGTCCCGCCAGGGCAGTCACGTCGAGAGCGAATACCTCGCCGCACTTGGGGCAAGTCACGCCTGAAAATTCGTTTGCCATTTTTGTTCACCTGTTGATTTCAAAAATCAAGGGGCCGATCCTCTGGCCCCCTGTTCAATCGACCAATTTATCCGAAGATCGACGTGGCGGTCTTCCCGCCGCTGCCGCCTGCCCCGAATGGGACATCGACGGGCTCGAATGCCTTGGATGCGGGGGCGCGGCCCGAGCCGAGGGGATCGTCGTCGCGCAGCTTCTGCACGTTCTGGAGACCAAAGCTGACTCCCTTGTTGCCGGCGTTCTCGTAAGCAAATGCGCGAACCTGGGCGCGATACCATGCGCCGGAGTACACGTCGTTGTCGTCGACGATGTCCTGCAACTTGGCGTCCACAATACCGGGGCGCCGGTCTTCGTTGGCGGAGAAGCTCATGATGACCCAATCGTCTCCGATTCCGATGATTGGGTTCTCCAGCTCCTCGTTCAGACGAAACGGGCTGCGCAGAGTCTTTGGGATCTTGTCGCCCCATTTTTCCTTTGCTGCGGTTTCCGCTTCTTTCTTGAGCGCTGACAGGTTCGCGCTCGGCGGGAATGCGGCGCGGATTGAGTACTTTGGTTTGTTAACGGAGCCGTCGGCATTCTTCATGCTGGTGGCTTTGAAGACGCTGATGAACACTGCACGGAAATCGGGCGTAATCAGATTGTCTGCCATTTTGTCGCTCTCCTTATGGTTTTCGGTTATGAGTTGCGGTTGTCGGTTATCGGCTGGAGGAGCGTGCTGCTCTTGGCCTTACGAAAGTCGTTCGTAGTTACAGCTTTTCAAACTTGAACTGAACTGGGACAAAGACTGACTCTGTGAGTTTGCCCACGCAGATGTCGTACTCCCCGTATCTTCGCACCCAATCGCAGGCTGCGGTCAAAGCGCGCTTTACCGCGTCTTCCTTCTTCGCGTCCACAAAACAAGACCAGTCTTTATGGGGCTCACGGTTGGAGAAGTTGACGCCCTTGCGCATCACAACTGCAACGTAAACAGGCGCGCCGCTTGCGGGTCTTTTCTTTGCCGCGATTTTCTTCACTTTTGCCTTTTCTTTTACCGCTTATCTACCCTCCTTCAGATTGTCGGTTATTGGTTGTCGATTGTCGGTTGTGTGCTGCAGGTAGCTAGTCCAGAATACTGACGCCCGCTGCGATAGCAGGGGTTTCAGCGAATGCCGCCTTTGCGTCGATCCGGACTGGATCGCGCTTATCACTGACGTGGACCAGTGTGTGACCGCTCGATACCTTGTTGACGAACGGCTCGATTACTGCGTCCCGTTCCTTGCCGTTCTTGCCGGGGGCGAGTTTAACCGCATCAGTGATGTTGATCAACTCGGCGGGCTTGAACAGCTCAGTGACTTCCACGCCAAGAGTCTCCGCGATGCGCGCAGGAACAACATCCTCTTTCCACTTGCGCACAGCCTGTTTTTCGACCAGCTTATAGTCGGGAACTTCCAGGCCCTTCTCAGCCTCACCATAAGCGAACTCGCGGGTGTTCTTGATCCACCCTTCCAGAATCGGAAGGAAGTCGAGAGTGCGCGCCAGTTCCAATGGATCATAGGGAAGGCCGGGGGCAAACACCTGCCTGGCAAGTTGCTGCGCCTTGTTCTTGAGCGCTGGGCACTTGGGAGAGGCCAGGCACCAGCGGCATCCTTTCTCGCTCGGTCTGAGGAAGTTGCCCTCCCAATCCTTTGATCCCTTGGACTGCTCGGCCAGGGAGGTACGGCCGACCGCATCCAACACATCGGCGTAGAGGTCCAGAAGATCGGCAGCATCAAAGTCTATCGAGCGCACGAGACCATCAGGGTGGTCGTAGCGCGGCTGGACGATGCCGACGTTCACCACCTTCGCCGGCAGTTTCATAGTCATCAGCGCAGCGAGAGCGTAGATGCGGAGCTGGACGTTGCGCTCGATGCTGACCGCCACGCCGGCGCCGTACTTCAGATCTCGAACGTAGAGGACTTGCGTGCTGGGGTGCCAGCAGATGAAATCGGCTGTACCATACACGTCCTTGTTGACCGAGACCTGCTTTTCGATGAATACCCCCGCATCCTTGGCCGCGAGACCGATGCACTCGTCAACGTAAATCTTGATGTGCTTGACGATCTCGATCTCCTCTGGAGTGGAAGGAGTAGGCTTCTGGCCATGTTGTGCAAAATGCAGAATCAGCCAGCGCTCGGCCAAGGCGTGAGCGCGGGTTCCTTCAGCGGCGTACTCGGACTCGTCCTCCGGCATTCCAGCCGAGAGCACGACCGAGCCGGGGCAGTTCATCCAGCGCTCTGCCCCGGAAGGTGGAAGTTTGGAATGTAGGCTCGGGCTACCCACGGAGCACCGCGGCGAGTTCATTCAGCTTGATGGGATCGAGAGCAAGAGCCTCGGTGACGCGGTTGCAGCCGAAGGATTGAAGAATGGCGATCGCCCCTTCCATCGAATGCTTGGCGATGTGATTGTTGAGCAATCCACGCAGCTCATCGGCGGAGATTGGCTTAGCTGCATCTGCAGTGGGATTCCCGACAGGCGCAGACTGGATGGTGCCGCTGGCCTCCGCAGGTGTTGCAGCGGAGCCTTGAGTAGGGTCCGATGGAGTGATTGCCCTTTCAGCTTCCATCTCAGCCTTGGTGCGGCGGGTGCGTTTGGGAGCCTCGGTTGTGGGTTCAGTGACGGCTGTCACAGGAGATTGGGAGGGTTGTTCGGGCTGCGGCTCCGTAGCGGCTGTGGTGGGGTAGATGTGAATGTGAGATGGGGCGGGGCTGACCGGATGAGAGTTGCCCAAGGACGGAAACAGGCTGGTGAGGAGTAGAATGATTCCTTGCGCCTGATTCTGACTGATGTTGTCATCGAATTGAATGTTCATTTTTCGGTGCGCCTTTCAGAATGTGAGTTCACTGTAGATCACGTTCGTTGTGGAAGTCAAGAAAATAATTTCAGAGAATTTTGGGGGGCTACCAACAGCCCCGCACTCTCCCGCGGAGAACCTCGTGTACACGCTCTTGCTCGTAGTCCGGCGCAAGATCGAAGGTATCGACGTAGACCGGCAAATCCCGACCTCTGATAACCGCCCCTTGAGCCATCCAACCTTTTCTTACGGCCACTTTGACTTCGTCTTTAGTTGTGCAAAACATGGTTCCTCCATTAAAGGATCTTGGCGAGTTCCTTCATCTTCTTCGTGAGCGTGTCTTGGACATGCTCGTCAACACTGCCGTACAAACTGAAGATTCGAGCGCGCACTGGATTCTTCTGACCGATGCGGCAGAGTCTCATAATGGCCTGGGCATTACTTGAAGGCACCCAATCCTGCTCACAGAATATCGCTTCATCACAGACGTTCTGAAGGCCATCTACGCCGGTACCCATTGCCGCTATGTTGCCTAGTATGAGTCTCACACTGGAATCAGATTGGAACCGATCGATGTTAGGTTGGCGCTTCTCCGCGGGGGTATCGCCTGTAATAGTGAGAGGGTTGAAGCGCTTGAGATTTTCAGCGAGCCATTTCATTCCGATTTTATGGATACCGAAGACGACGAGCTTGGGTATCTGGTTGGCGGTTAGGTCTTCGGTTATGGCCTCCGCGATGGCCGGGAGCTTCGCCATCAGCGTGTAACGGCGCAGGGTGGCCAAGCTGCTCGCCATGGACTCTAAAGTAGCAAGTTGATCGTCGGGGCTACCGGAGTTGAGGGCCTGCTGAAGTTCCTCATCGGCCTGATCTAGCTGTGGAATGAGAACTGCGAGTTCAGGAGGGAGGGCGGCTTCGGATCGGGGGACCGTGATTGTTTCAAAGAAGGGTTCTTCGAGATTCGGCTGCACCTCCGCTTTCGTGCGCCGGAGCATGAACGGCTCCAGGATTTTCTGAAGTTCCTCAGTGTGACGATGCTTGGTAAATCTGAAACCATGCTCGCTATCAAAACCTTCACAGAAAAAATACAGCCAGTCTTGGTAGGGCAAGTCAGTAAGCCCGGCCGATCTGACGTGGGTCCAGAGTTCTCCGGCATGATTCAAAGCCGGCGTCCCGGTTAATCTCCAGGTGCGAGTAGCTTTTGTGATGAGTCCTGCATACCTTTTCCCTGAGCCGTAGATAGCACGAGTCCGATAGCCGCTGGTGTGCTTGGAAACCACGTACCGGGATTTTAGTGCATGGGCTTCGTCGATGATGAGACAGTCCCATTGGACTGACATAAGCAGGTCGAGATGCTTGACTATAGCGTCGTAAAAAAGTATGACCACGCCGTAAGTCCGCGGCGTGTCGCCAGGCATAACCACCTGTAGCGGCCGGTCCATCGGACTGAAACGCTCAAACTCTCTTGACCATTGGACCCTAGTGCTTGCGGGACACGCCACGAGCACGTTGCGGGCGCCAACAAGATCCACGGCTCGGATCGCAGTCCCCGTCTTGCCGACTCCTGGAACGTCCGCAAGCAAAGCTTGAAGACGGATCTTGAGAAAATCCGCACCGGTCAATTGGTAGTCGAAGGGTTGGATGAGCGGGGCGCGATAACTCATGAGAGCATCTCGTTGCGTTGCTGAGCTTTCGCGACTGCTTCCGCAGCAAAGTGGCGGGCAATAAGGGCGCTTTCAGCTCGCCCGTCCCATTTGACTAGCCGAAACATTTCTGCATTCTCAGGAAACAATTTCATCGCCAACTCGCGGGCTCTTGTTTTCGTAGAAGCCTGATCCTCATCATTCATGCGCCAAAGTCCGTATCCTTGTTTCCACTGCGCCGGCTGGAGTAACGTGAAGGGGATGTTGTGCGCCGCAAGGCAGCCGTGGACGACGCCAACCCCCAAGCCAAACGAAAATGCGTGGGCTTGACGCGGGCGACTATTCACGTTCTCAACAACAGCGATAAGTTGAGCGGAGGCAATCGACTTCGCCAGATCGACGACCGTCGCGACGCCCTCCGGGTATATCTTCCCGATCTTCAGAGGCATGTCCCAAATCGCGTGAATTTTCCGTGTGGAGATGTTGTAAAGTGTAAACGCACCGAAATTTCCCGGATCAACCGCTAGCACATAGTCTGGCCGGTTCAATACACTTTCCCTGCGCCGGTGTATACTGCCGGGCCTCTCTCCGTTTGTGCGGGGCGCTGCGCCTTTCCGGTTACCTGGACTCTCAGCCAGGGGCCTTCCTCTTTGATTTTGACGGCGAATCCCGCCTTATTCGCGCCGGTGCGGATCTGAGTCTGTGTGAACCTGGCTTTGGGTGTGTGGAAGACCCCGCCGACAGCCATCAGTTTGTAATTCGACTGGAGAAAGGCTGTGTCACCTTTAGGGCCATTCAGAGGATCGACATCGTCTTCTTTCAAAACGCATTTGCGCGACATTTCCAAACCCCCTTAGTTAAAGCTTGTCTTCTTGGTGTTGAGCGGGCTGGGCTCGCTGGGTGCGCTGGGTGAGGCAGACGTGGCCACAACAGGTGTTGAAGGCAGGACTGGGCCATCGAAGATGCTGGCAGGTCGGGCTGGGCCGTCGGCCCGCCATACACGAAGCACGCCTGTGTCAAGAGCCTGTGTACGCACCTTCACACCCGCGGCCCTGGCGGCAGAGTACACGCCGGCCCTCTTCGATAAAGGAATATCGACACTGCCACCCTTGTACATCTCACGTAGTTTTTGTGTAAGGCCCCTGTGCCTTGACCCAACAGTAGGCAAGTCGTGCTCGTAAGAAACCTCAAACATAGATCACCTCACACAAGCAGAATATCACAACGCAGAGTGCGCACAACATAGATCAGAATATAAAATATTAAATTAAACACGCTGCGAGTCAGAGCGCACTGCACACTTCAAGTTAATAAACATACAAGCAAGGTATAAAACACTCACACCAGCGCGTTGTGCACGTTTGGTGTGCAGAGGGTGTACGTTGGGTGTGCGAATTGTGTGCCTCAGTATCACAATAATCAAACACAAGCTATAAAAACACTAAAAACAGAAAGCGAACGGAAAAACGTACCGAGTGAGACCTAGTAAAACTGCGTTATTCTAAGGGTTAAATTCTACGATAAGCCCTTTCGTATCTATAATTTACTTAGAGATTCAAAAACGAAACCGACTTTTTCTGG
>Ga0181534_10001731_pt1 | contig 14000 bp, 14 predicted proteins | sample PEATcosm2014_Bin_37_FD_119758 | JGI IMG/M metagenome (GOLD analysis project Ga0181534, IMG submission 119758) | Peatland microbial communities from MTU Mesocosm Facility, Houghton, MI, USA - PEATcosm2014_Bin17_10_metaG | ecosystem: Environmental > Terrestrial > Soil > Wetlands > Peat | place... | reverse complement strand
GCTGTGCTTTGGTTTCTAGTGTTAATCGCGTTCAACGCCAAGGCATATTTTTCGCCGGAACCGCCCTAAGGGTTGATTCTGTCGCGTTCTTCCCTGCCCGATAGCAGTCACTGATGTCTGGCGGGTCAGGGTCACGAGCGGGCAAGGTGGCAGCAGCGCCGCTGCTCGGCAAAACGTGTTCCCGATCTTGAACCATTGATATGCTTCCCCTATGAACGCACGCATCAATTGGCAATGGGTCATCATCCTCGTGGTTAGTGCCGCGGCGAGAGCCGAGCAGCCGTCTATTGTTGGCTCCCATCACAGTCAGCCTGGCATCGAGCAAATTGCCGGACGTGGATGCAAGGGCGGCGCACACACTCAGCCGGAGGGGCCATTCGGTGTGTACGTGTTTTGCGACGATGCGCTTGGCACCAATATCGCCGTCTTCTACCCACAACTCGGAGATCCAAAATACGAGAAGTGGAGTGTGACACGCCGATTCTGGCAGGACGGGCCGTGGGCAGCGGATGTTAGCGGGCTTGGCTGGGTGCCTGGTCGCAATCTACTTGTGGTTGCAACGTCGGAGATCTATGGGAGTGGAGACGTTTACCTGCTCGACCTGGAAAAACAGACCTTCGTGGATTTAGGGTCAACCAAAGATTGCGGGTCTACGATTCTTGAGTTGACGAAGTCCTCGGTCACCCTAGGTCTAGATAACTGCGAAGACCCAAAGCCATTTAAGAAGGTCACAATGAAGTTCCCAGAATCCGGCGCGACGACCTCTCAGTAATGCGCACCCGATAGCAGCCGTTCACAACCGGCCGCTTGGGGTCAACAGCGGCGGTACGGTCAATCCGGCGGCAACCGGCCAATTTCAGACAATAAAGTAGGCGAACTGAAAAAAATAAATCGGACGCCTCTCTGGCAAGTCACTACCTTTCCTTTTCGGATTCCACGGCGAGTTTGCGGCGTATATCGCTCCGAATCACTGAAAGTAGAATGAGTCCGTCATCGTCTTGCACAGTGCAACCAATCCGATATTGCTCGCCGCCTCCAACACGAAAATTGTAGGTCTTTCGATCCGAGGCAAAAACATCGGTTATGGTGGGCCAACCAAAAAGATTTCGTAGGCTCTCAACATTCATCCCAGGTTGCAGCGGCAGCCGCAAAAAACGAAGAATCCTGCTAAGCGTCGTCTCATCAAGCTCTTCAAAAAACACTTGTAACCCTGCCGTCTGATCCGGCTGCGTCATCAATCGCCCAAACCAAGTAAAACCAATACCCTCGGACAACCAAAGCCCACCCATCCATTCAAAGTAGGATTGTTCAACGATCTTGGTTCCAGGCGGAACAAATTGACCGAGTCGCATCCGGCCGAACTCGCGATATGTGAGCAAATCAAGCGGCTGACGATCCATTACTTCTCCGCGTGCACGGCCCAATAAACGAGGATACAAGGCAATCTGATCACCCTAAAGCGGACGCTCCGCGGCGGCAGCTCTGGGTCAACAACGACCCCGACCAGTGGGTCTCGGCGTTTTCGCTGAATGTCAGCCTTCCCGCACTGCCACGGCGTGGGACCTGACCAATTGCTGACAGCGCAACTGCTGAAGTCGTCGGCGCATGGCTGCCACTCACGAATCCGTTGTATTCATTTCATCGTGGCGCTATCAGTATCAACAAGTGCGCGAAGTTTTGTCATTGTGCTCAGAGCTATCTCGATCTCTTCCGAATTCACACTAGATACGATGCGGTTAGCCCACTGCGCTTGGCGTTCGCTCAATACCTGGATGGTGCGCGTGCCCCTACTCAGAAACCCGGCAGGTCACCTGGAGTTCTGCGCTCATAATGCCGATGTCGAGGGTTCGGGTCACAATCGATCCACGCGTCTCTGCACGGGCAACGAGAGAACAAACGTGGCTCCGTGATCAGTATTGTTCTCAGCCCACAACTTTCCTCCATGGGCGTTGATGATCGTCCGACAGACGGATAGCCCCAAGCCGATACCGCTTTTTTTGCTGGTGAAAAATGGCTCAAACACTTGCTCTAGTTTGCCTTCGGCGATGCCGGGACCGGTATCGCGGACAGAGATCTCGACGAAATCGTCGCTGACCAGTGCGGTGTGTATCGTCAAGAGGCGAGCCTCGTTCGGCATTCCGGTCATCGCGTCGCAAGCGTTGGTGATCAGGTTGATCAATACTTGCTGCAGTTCGACCCGATCACCTTGAAGAATCGGCAGATTCGAGGCGAGCTCAGAGCGCACGGTGACGCCTCGATCGACCAGTTCGCTTCGCAGCAGTTTGAGCACTTCCTCGACGATCTCGTTCGCGTCGAACGGTTGGAACTGCACTTCACCCCGCTTGAGTAGCCGCCGTAGCCGATGGATCACTTCCACCGCCCGTTGCTCGTCGACCACGATGTCCCGGAGGATCTCGCGAACCTCATTCAGATCTGTGTCGGGTTGACCGAGAAGGCGTTGTGCCGCCTGGGCGTTGCTGAGGCTGGCCGTCAGCGGCTGGCTTATTTCGTGGACGATGGAACCTGACAATTCGCCCAGCATACTGACGCGAGAAAGATGGGTCAGTTGGTTGCGTTGTTGCGCCAGCTCCAGCTCCGTTCGCGCATTCTTCTCCTTCTCTTTGGCGAGCAGCCATGCCCTTGCTCCGAGCGTTGACAACGCCACACCGACGATGAAGAAAACGCTCATGGCCACGGCCAGCTTATTGCGAAAATTGCTCAGATCGGCAAAGACATCCTGTTCGCTCGAAGCCACGCAAATCGACCAAAAAGTGTTCCCCAAACGGACCGGGACATACACGGCGTATTTCCTGGTCGGGCTGACCTGGCGTTCGCCGATTCTTTGCGAGGTGTATTCCGCGGTGCCCTCCCGACCCTGGAGCATGGCGCTGATCAGGGCATTCGACGAAGGGTTGTCCTTGTTGGTCTCCAATACGGACTTGCCGATGAAACCGGGTACCGGCGTGTAAAGAATGGTGCCATCCTGGCTGATCACCCAGGCGTACCCTGTAGCGCCGATTTTGATCGCATCAAGATAGCGCTTCGCGAGGCTCTGGAAGTCGACCAGAACCTCCACCGATCCTCTGAAGTCGACTCCCCGCATGACCGGCACGTGCAGGGCCACCGCGTCAATTCCCTCAATGGTTTTGAACACGTCACTGATGACGGGCTTGTGTTCCCGCATCAGCGCGACAATATGCTTTCGATACGAGATATCCAGTCCCAATGCGTTGCTGTCTGGGAAGTCCTCACGGATCACTCCCTTCTCGTCCACGCGGGTGATTTCCATGATGCGCGCTTGGTTGGTTTCGTAGAAGAGCTTCAAAACCGCCTTGCCATCAGCGTCATCCACGACCACCGTGTTCATCTGCGACAGCGCCGTGAGATTTCCGGTCCAAATGGCAAAGTACTCTTCGATACCTCGGGCCGCCTGGCGCGCATAGATCATCTCTTGCTGGTCCAGCTTCGTGATCGCGGCGCGCTTGGCCTCTTGGTAAATGCCCTCGAAAATGAAGATGCACGCAACGGCAATCGCCAATGCGATGGCAATGAAGATCAATTTGCGATTGGCGTTCAAATTTGATCGGGCTTTTCATGTCGCTGGACCCCGTAGCAGGATCCAGAAAGATAAATTGAGTCAGGGAGGCGTGGATCATGCTCCCTTGTCCCGCGGCACCGGTATATGGCACTTAGGTCCAAGCAGAGCAGGGCGATTGGCAGTACCTTGCGCGGGGAACTTTAGTCCGGCCGATTTCCGGCATTGGCGGGTACCTGCAGCCAGATTTCGTTACGACGCAGGAACCAGGGCGTGAACGGCGGGTTATACCGCGAGTAAATAGGTTCGCCCGACCATTGCACGCCCGCCTTTCTTAAGGTCTCCTCCAAATGGGTGAGGTGCGTGTTGTAGTTGTCATCCGACCAGAAGCCGGAGTAGCGGATGACGGCAACGCGCATCGGCTGCACTTGCCGCAGGAGAATCCGCGGGTCGATGGGTTCGGGCGCGGTATCGAGTGTCACCCCCCGGGGCAATACGAACTGGACCAGATACCCGCCTCGGGCGGCGCTTTGGGTCACCGGAGCCGTCATTTCCAACTTGGTCGGCACCGGGGTCTGGGTGACCAGGGCGGAATTCCTCTCGCCTTTGTTGCCGCCAAAGATATAGCCGGCCAGAATCCGAAATGCCTTGTTGCCCGCCTCCGACGCGGACCCCGGTACCACCACCTCGGCCACCACGTAGGGTGCGTATTGGCGCAACTCCACATCATCGATTTTTCCGGCGACTTGGTAGGCGGGCTCTTCTATGGCGTGTGCCGGCGGCGCCGCGGCGAACAGAGCGAACGCCGAAGGCAGGATTAGCTTCATCGCGCGCATCAGCCGGGGCAACTCTTTTGACCGCGCGGCCTCCGCCCAGCTCAAAATCCACTCCGATGGTCCGCCTGCCACTTGGCGACGGCCGCCATGGTGTATTCCACGTGCTTGTCGGGGTCCAATGCGGAGTACGCGTAGATGATCTTGCCGGTCGGCGCAATCACGTACGAAGTGCGACTGGAGTACGGAACCAGGAAGATCTTGGCATCGTAGGCATTTGATATCTTCAAGTCCGCGTCGGACGCCACCGCAAATTTATTCCGGCACTCGCTTCGCGAGAATCTATTCAGCGTGTCGATGGAATCATGTGACACGCCAATCACCATGGCACCGAGCGACTTGAACTTATCAGCAGCCTCGGCGAAATTATGAGCTTCCACCGTGCAGCCACGAGTGAACGCGGCCGGATAAAAATATAGTACGACCGGACCCGATTTGAGCGCGGTCGCCAATGAAAAGGTGAACGGCTTTCCTGCCAGAGTTGCCTGGGTAGTAAAATCCGGCGCGGGCGTGCCGGGTTTCAGATCTGCGTACAGCGGGGAAGCGAGTGCACAACCGGCGAAACCAGCAATCATCAGACGTTTCATGCACGGTATTTAACACATTATTTGATCAACGAGTATCCGCAATCCTCGTCACTTCATCGAGCATGACGCTGACGTTTGACTCTAGCCACGGCGATCCGGCAGCGCGGGCGCAATCGTCAGAACACCGCGTGATCGCCGCGCTCCGGCATCGGCGCGCCGTTCACGAGACGCGCGTAGAAGTCGAACAGTGTCTCGGTTCCGGTGGAGGGCGTGGCGGCCGCGTCATAGCGGCCCGTTTGCGGATTCAGAACGAGCATGGAGTGCGTGGCGTAGTAGCGCCCGATGCGGGCAAGTTCCACCTTGTCCGCCAATGCGGGCACCACCCGTCCCGGCACGCTGAGCACGCCGATAAGGGCGTCGAGAAGCGCGACCGGTACCTCGCGAAACCGTGGTGTGCGATCGAGCAGTGCAAACAAGGTCTCCCCCTGCTCGCGCGGCGTGATCGCGGGACCCGGGCCCCCGATGGGCAGGATCTGGTTTCGTCGATTCTCGTCCTCCAGGCAATCGGCGAGGTAGTCGGCGAGATCGTCGTCGCTGATCGGTTTGCAGGCGGTCAGCCTGCCATCGCCGAATACCAGGAACGGTCTGCCGCGCCTGACGCGCTCAACCTGGCCCGACAGTGACTTGAAAAAGGCGGTCGGACGTATGATGGAATAGGGCAGACCGGACTCGATCAAACGCTTTTCGAATGCCAGCTTGGCCTGCTGGAACGCGAGAGCGGGTTGCTGGACGCAAATCGCGGACAAGAGCACGAAGTGCTTCACCTGGGCGGTCTGCGCGGCCATGAGGGCGTTCACATGTGCTTGATAATCCACGGTCCACGCGTCCTTCGGTGCACCGGTGCGCGAGGCCATGCAAGATACGAGAGCGTCGAAACGCTCCTCCCGCATCCCCTCGCTCGCCAACGAGCCGGTTTGCGTCACGTAACCAAACCGGACCGTGGCACGATGCTGCGTCCCCTGGTTCGACCCAAGCAGCCCCAGGTCGACCGCTGCCCCCGGGCGGACGAAGCAGACGACCTCGTGTCCTCGTCGGATGAGCGCTCGCAATGTCGCCCGGCCGATGGTGCCCGTGGCGCCAAGCAGGAGAACCCGGAGCGGATGCGCCGAGGGTTTCGCCTCGCCGATCGGACGCGAGCATGTCATGTGCGTCAATCTGCGGGATGGGCGCCTGTCATGCAAGTCCGGTAGGATCGGCAGTGAATGGTGAAATCCGCACTGCTGGTTCTTGGCGGCATCATGAAGTTCCCGAACGCAACTCTCGCGTCATTTGCGGACCTCGGCCACGTTCCCCAGGAGGAGGCGCCTGCCGAATCGCTGCAGCCTGTCGAGAAATTTCTTTGCGGAGTAGGAGCATGATCGGAAAATTACTCAAATTGGCCCACGAGATCGGGGCGATTGGCACCCTGGGTTCATTGGCCGCCTGCATCATTCTTCTCGCCACCGCCCCAACGGGCTCACCGCCCGCCTTTGCGGCCGTGCTGCAGGGGATCGCCTCGATTTCGAGGTTGCTCCTGATCCCTTCACTGGCCATCGTGCTGATCAGCGGACTGCTCGCCATCGCCGCCAACGAGGCGTACAAGAATGCAGCGTGGGCGTGGACCAAGGCGCTGCTTGGCGTCGGCAGCTTCGAGGGTACCTTGCTCACCGTCGGGTCGAGCGCGCGTCGCGCGGCCGAGCTTTCCGCCCTCGCTGCCTCTGGGCGCGGCGATCCAGAATACTTGGCGCAGGTTCTGCGTACGGAGTGGGGCGGCCTCTGGATCCTCGCAGCGCTCGCTGTCATCAACGTCGTGCTGGCGGTTTGGCGTCCCAGGCTGTATGGGCGCACCGTCAATGCAACGGACCAGAGCCTCTGATTTTTCTCAGCCCTACAGCGGTACGAGTCCCTCACGTATGGCGTATTTCGTAAGTTCCGCCACGGTCCGCAGGCCCAGCTTTCGCATGATATTGCGCCGGTGCACCTCGACGGTCGCAGCAGTGATTTCCAGTTGAGCTGCAATGGCCGCCGACCGGGCACCCTCTGCTATCAGCCGGAGTACTTCGCGTTCCCGCCGGCCCAGGGGTTGGGTGGGCGAGCCGGTCGCGCGTTCTCGTACGTCGGCGACCAGAGTGCCGGCGATCTCCGGGGAGAAATACCCCTGTCCACTGGCAACCGCACGGATCGCGCGGACGAGTTCCGTGCCGGCCGCGGACTTCGTCACGTAGCCGGAAGCTCCGGAGCGCAGCATCTCGTGTACGAATCGTTTGTCGGAAAAGGCCGAAAGCGCGACGATTTTTGCGGCGTTGCCGGCATCGCGGAGGCGCGCCGCGACTTCGATGCCGTTGAGGTCGGGCAGACGGATATCAAGAACGATGACGTCGGGGGAGAGGGCATTGGCCAATTCGAGCCCCTCGCGCGCGTCACCCGCCTCACCGACCACCTCAATGTCGGTTACTTTTTTAAGAACCTCACAAAGGGCTTCGCGCACCATGCGATGATCTTCCACAAGGAGTACGCGAATATTCATGGCTTGAGAACCGGCGTTGCCTCGGAGGGGTCCTTTTCCAACGGCACCTTCAGCACGCTGCGCGTGCCGGCTCCCAAGGCCGTCTGAACTTCGAAAATACCCCCGATCAGCGACAAGCGATCCTTGATGCTGATCAGTCCAAGCCGCCTGAGAGGGCTCAGGCCGATCGTGGCAGGATCATAACCCCTACCGTCGTCGGTCACGCAAATGAGCAGATCCTCGCCGCGGCACTCCGACTCCACCGTGACCGATTTCGTCTCTGCGTGCTTCGCAACGTTGATCAGCAGTTCACGCACTGCGCGGTATACGATCGATCTGGCATTCTGATCCAGCGGCTTCGGCTTTCCGTCGTCAATCACGGTAACCCGGAGGGAAAATGTTTCTTCCATCTCTTCGCCCAGCCAGTCGAGTGCTGCCGAGATGCCCAGCTCATTGAGCACCGCCGGGGCGAGCTGTGCGGCCAACGAGCGTATCGAGCGGTTGGCAACGTCGATCAACGCGCCGACCTCCCGCGCCTTGGATTGCACGTCAGCGCGCCGATCGTCGCAAAGGGTGGCCAGCCGTATGCGGGCCGCCGCAAGAGTTTGTCCGAGATCATCGTGCAGATCCCGTGCGATCTGCCTGCGTTCTCGATCCTCTACGGCCTCCAATTCGGAGGCGAGTGCATGGAGTTGTTCGGTGCGTTGCGCGACCCGGCGCTCGAGCTCATAGGTCATGGCTCTGGTCGTCTCGAGTTCTTTTTCCCGTCGGGTCGTATCGATTCTCTTGAGCACATTCTCCAGCAGTACGACCCGGAGCGCCTCTGCGGCCTCCAGATCGACGTTTGACCACGAAGCGGAATGAAAGCGGGTCACCTCCAACCACTCGGCAAAGGATCCGCGCGGTGTCAGCCGCGCTCCGTGGCGGGCGACCTTGACCTGCGAGGAGGGATTTCCCGCCCAACGCACGGTGCGGCCGATTTCCGGCCGGAACCAAATCAGGTAATCGCGTGGCTCGCGCGACAGTCCCACCGCGAGAAGACCGCTTGCAACGGCGGAAAATCCCGACCCACGGGGGTAGACCACGGAGAGCTGCTCGGTGGCATATAGCGGCCGGTTCATGCCGTTGAGCCACGCCATGAGCGCGCCGACCTCATCCGGCGGCGGCGTGACGCCTATTGAACGCGTCCTGCCATCCAAATGCACAATGGCGCCGGTGGCTGCGACGTAGGGCATCAGACCCCACGAGGATATGGCCGCCCCAATGTCTTGGGCATCCGCCAATTGGGCAATGAGCTCCTCGCGGCTTCGCTGCGCATCGAGTCGGTGCACCGATGTTTCCGCTTGGGCCTTGGCATCCACATGCAGAGAGAAGATCTGCGCAAACGTTTCGCACGCCACACGAAGATCGGCGGCAACATGGTGCGGCGAGTAATGGTGAAGCACGAGCATGCCCCAGAGCTTTTCCTGGCAGACAATGGAGGCGGACATTGATGCGCATACGCCCATATTCCTGAGGTATTCAACGTGAATCGGCGAGACGCTCCTGAGGGCGCAATGACTCATGTCGACCGTCATGCCGGTGCGCGGGTTCAGTGACGGGGTGAGTGGCGCCGCGACATAATTGATATCTGGAATGGTTCGTATCCAGTTGCGTCGATAAAGCTCACGCGCTTGCTGCGGAATGTCGGAGGCGGGGTAGTGCAGTCCGAGGAAGGATTCCAGGCCTTCGCGCGCATCTTCGGCAACGACTTCGCCGCTGTCATCGGGAAGAAATCGGTAGACCATCGCCCGGTCAAATCCCGTCGCTTTGCGCAGTGAAATTGCGGCGGCGGCGCAACACTCGCCGACGCTCGCCGTCATTTGAACGGTGGATAACAGATTCTTCAGTCTTGCAATTGGATCAGTGATCGAGCGGAAGTCTCCGGCGAGTGCCGGCCGTACGGGTTCGATTTCGACGATGGCAGTTCGTCCAAGCGCATGCACCGTAAGGTCCAGGGGTTTCGTACCGGCTCGTGACCTGACGTTCAGCCGCACGATGGGTCCAACCTTGGTCGCGGCAACGGCAAGCTGACTGGCAACGAAGTTTTCAGCATCACCATCCAGAACGGCGGAGAGCGATATTCCGGTGCACCCCGTGATAGCAATGCCAAGCAGCTCCACGGCGTCGCCCGCGACCTGCTCGATGTGCAGGGTTTCGCGGTCCATGACCAGGAGCACGCCGTGCGGCTGAATGGAGCCCGGAATATGGATGGGTTCCCGGTCGCAAGTCGTCAGATCGGCTTCCCCGAACTTGACCGCCGCTTCTGTCAAGGCTGGGGATCGCATAGCCATCGTTCCAGTGAAGTGAAGGTCGCCGAGGCAGCCGTCACGGCGCGCTCACGGCATTGCCTGGTCGAGCAGCACCGCTCGAGTGCCTGTCCAAAGGCGCGCCACATGCCGCCCACGTCGTGTCCATAGCTGGCTAAAAATGCGCCGCCGTGAACCGCAGTCAGGCCAAGGCGGGTTTCAACCAGCGGCATCAGCGTTCGCCCGCCGAGGGTCGCGCCTTCGAGCACGTACGCACACCCGAACGCGGACTGGGGATCGCTGCACTCAGGAACGAACGAGCAGCGCGGCAAAATGGCAAAGGTGGACGATTCAGCACCGAGGGCCAGGATATCACGCTCGAGCAGTGGCACTTTATGGCGTGCCGGGTAGTCCGTGAACCAGTTGCCGAAGACCCCGGAACTCAGGCGAGCTTCGATCGACACGTAGAATCCCCACATTCTCTCGATGTGCGCGCGATAGCTGTCGAGTGTTGCGAGCCGCGCCTTGAAGTCGAGGCGCTTGTCCAGCCGCTGATGCGACGGCCATGTGGCCGCGCGCAATTCCGACATTGCGCTCGCGGCGGAATTCTCGATTGGGAAACCGGACATGCTTGCTTCCACTTCCTTGGTTTCTCGTGCCATCAGCGGTGCAAGTATAGCGGCCGCAGGCGCATCGCGAACCAAGATGGCTGCGGCGGCGTATCGGGGTGGTGTTGATCAGCAACGGTCGTGGGGGGCGTGGCGGTCGATCTTTGCAGCGTTGCCGATCTCGAGGAGAACCGTGCGTAGTCCATCGAGTCCCAGTGTGAGTTCCGATTTGCCAAAATCCCGGTGTGCCCATTGCTCGGCAAGGCGGCGTGCCGCCGGAGCAATCAGCCGCACGCAAATGCGTTCATAAGGGACTCCCCTTTGGCGCACCGCCTCGACGAATGCCCAGGCGATATCGGGGCCGTGTGCCACCAGCAGGCGGGCAAACTCTTCGACGTCCCACGCGTCGGCTGCCACACCCCGGTCACCCACGCTGTCCTGCTCCGTCCTTGTGGTTCGGCTCAGCATGAGCAAGCGGGGTATCATCTCGCCCTCGATCGTGCTGATCAGTGCGGCTTGGCGCGAGCAACCACTGCGAGGCCGCGACGAAGCAGGGGGGATTTCATTCCCAATCTGACTGGTGCAATGACCTGCTCGATCCTCGGGGGCGGAGTCATCGGGTTGCATCGCTGCCTCGCACGAATTGATACCGCGGGGAATCCCGTTGGGTCTGCCTGTTTTTGCCAACCCACCGGCCTTTAGCGCACTGCCTGTTGGGCGTACTTTATGGTATCCAACACTACCTATAAACATGTACTGATGCAATACCCGCTTTGCGCTATTCCCCCGATCGCCCCCGCGAGGCGTCTAGATGCGCCAATTCACCTCGAATTGGCAGGCCGGCCCCCCGGACGCCGCGCAGACGGTCTCCCGCGCCACGGCTCGAGGGTGCACCAGGCTGGAAAACAGGCGTGTGAAGGCCGCCGCGTAATACTCGCAAAGCGGCGCCGCGGACTGGGCTCCGCGGCAGATCGGGCAGTTTTCGAGCCTGATGAGGATGGGGTTTCCGTGTTGCGCCATGAATCGAGCGCTGCCGGCGAACGTCCAGGCATGACGCATGATCGCGGCGAGCAGCAAGCGGCTCGAAGGCGCAGCGGGCAAAGCGCGCAACACCCATTGCGCGATTCTCGGTATGCGATGCGCGAGCAGATAGTCACCCGTGGCGAGTCCCGCTGCACGCGCGACACCGAGCGCCGCCCGGGGCGGCAGGCGCGCCCGCACCGCCGAGTGCAGAGCGATCACCTCGAGTTCTTCGACCATCTCACTCGGCGGCGCATCGACATAGGCGCCGAGCCCGACCGACGACAATAAATCGCGGGCAGCCTTGCCGCCGACGCGAAGCTCGAGCGCGTCGGCGACTTGGATGATCGCATTCGGGCCTATGCGGGCCGCGCCCGGTCCTGCATTCATCGCCCGATCAGTTCGGGATCGTGCCGCTCGCCGCCGGGCATTGGTTTCATCGGTTCATCGGGCGGTGTGCCGAGATAATCGATGTCCGCTTCGAAATCCGGTCGATCGTTGCGCAGCGCGACGATCTGCTCGCGGCTCAAGACCTTGGTCTCGTCGAAGCCGAGATCGACCTGCGCGCCCAAGCCGTTCATCTTGAGGCGTTCGAGATCGTAGAATTTCTTCGTCGCGGTCGTTTTGGCGAACGCTTTCAGGCAGCCCAGCATGTACTTGCGCTTGAATTTGTCGCGGATGAACGGATATTCGAAAAACGCCTTGCGCATGTAGAAACGCGCGTAGTTCTTCAGAACACCCTTCAGCACCTGCTCGCGCGTCATCTCGTCGGGCTGGATGATCGGCGTCACGAAATTGTATTTGGAATAATCGCGCACTTCGACGCGGTCGCCAAGCTCCTCGAACAATTCGGCGAAAGGCCACGGCGTGTACATGTTCCAGTTCGCCATGTCCGGCTTCCAATCCTGCGCGAGCTTGTAGGTCTCTTCGATGGTCTGCTTGGTCTCATTTTCGAGACCCATGATGAACTGCGCCTCGGCCACCATGCCGGCCTCCTTGAGCAGCCGGATTGCGAGTTTGTTCTCTTCGATCGTCGTCTCCTTGCGGAATCGATCGAGCTTGAGCTGGGCTGCGGCTTCGGTGCCGAGCGAGACGTGCACGAGACCGGCCCTGCGAAACAGCGGCAGCAGGTCGCGATCCCGCAGGATGTCGGTGACCCGAGTGTTGATGCCCCAGTGAACCTTGATCTTGCGGGCGATGAGTTCCTCGCAAAACGCCACGAATTTTTTCCGATGTATCGTCGGTTCCTCGTCGGCGAGTATGAAAAAGCCCACTTTGAAGTCGTTGACCAGGGTTTCTATCTCATCGGCGAACTTCTTCGGATCACGGACGCGATACTTGCGCCAGAATTTCCACTGGGAGCAGAAGCGGCACGTGAACGGGCAGCCGCGCGCGAAATTCGGCACCGCCACCCGGGTGTTCAGTGGGACGTAGATGTATTTGTCCCATTCGAGCAGCGACCAGTCGGGCGTCAGGCTGTCGAGATTATCGATGACCGGATGTGCGGGCGTCGCAACCACCTTGCCCTGCTCCAGATAAGCAATTCCGCGAATGTCGCGTCTCTGCCGGCTCAGTGTCCCGTTCTTGATCGCACGCAGCAACTCGACGACGACATGTTCGCCCTCGCCGCGCACGATGTAATCGATCCAGGGCGCCTCGGAGAAGACCTGGGAATACATGAACGTCGGGTGGATTCCGCCGAGCACCGAGATGCAGTTCGGAGCGGCACTCTTTGCTATCTGCATCGTCTTCTGAGCCTGATAGATCATCGGCGTGATCGCGGTTGCCATGACGACGTCCGGAGCGTTCGTGCGGATGATTTCCGCGAGGTGCTCGTCGTCGATGTGGTTCGTCATCGCGTCGACGAATCGCAGGTTCGTGATACCCGCCGCCTTGAGGGCGCCGCCGATGTACGCGACCCAGCCTGGCGGCCAGTTGCCCGCGATTTCGGCTCCGCCCGCATGGTAGTTCGGCTGAATCATCAATACGCGCATGGAAACCCTTTCGTCGAGTTGCTCATGGTGCCTTTGCGGGTATGCGGGGTTCCGCCGGACGCAGGGCCCACTTCCACATTTTCTCGCTCGGCAGCGGGATGACCATGAACCAATGTTCGATCACCGCCAGGGCGAGCAGGCTGGCCATCAAGGCGTAGGCCGTCATTTTGAACGGGTCATTGACGGCAAGATATCTCATTACCAGCAGGACGACGCCGGTGGTCGACAGACTGACGGACAGAGGGAACAAGATGTTCATCGGCCGCTTGCGAAAAAAGCTCTTGAGGTACTCAAGGTGGGTCGGCAGGAATTTCTCACCCAGGTTCGGTACACCGAGAAACAGATTGAGCTTCGCGCTGAGCCGCATGGCCCAAAGAATCAAGTAGGTGCCTGCGGCCAATTGATTGGGCGCGTGCCGGGTCAGGGAAATGATGGCCAGGCCGCCGACGAGCGTGGCCAGTTCGTTGTAGATGATGGCTTCCACTGCATGGAGGAAATGACGCCAACCGGAGCAGCAGTCCAAGCATGCGTGTTTTCGCGGCCCGGTGATGAACCCCATCAAAAAACTCATCTCAAGCCAACCCCAGAACAAGATCGCACAAGTGAAAGCCGTATAGGCGCCGGTTGCGCTCACGTCGTTGGCGCTTGTT
>Ga0181534_10001726_pt1 | contig 14017 bp, 16 predicted proteins | sample PEATcosm2014_Bin_37_FD_119758 | JGI IMG/M metagenome (GOLD analysis project Ga0181534, IMG submission 119758) | Peatland microbial communities from MTU Mesocosm Facility, Houghton, MI, USA - PEATcosm2014_Bin17_10_metaG | ecosystem: Environmental > Terrestrial > Soil > Wetlands > Peat | place... | reverse complement strand
GATAAAATGCTGGCGGGCTTAAAATTTCATCCAGCGCCAACCCCAATATACCAAGGAGACCCAAATGGATATACAAACTCAATGAACAAATTCTTTAAAGAAGAGGCTCCGGCATTCTGGCGCACGACTTTTGAAATTGAAAAGCCCGGCGACACATTTTTGGATATGCGCCCGTGGGGTAAAGGCGTCGTCTGGGTGAACGGCCACTGCCTCGGACGTTATTGGAACATCGGCCCGTCGCAGACGATGTATGTCCCCGGCCCGTGGTTGAAACCCGGCACAAATGAAGTTGTAATCCTTGACTTGCTTGGCCCGGAATTCAGTGAATTTATTCCTGCAGGTCACCGCTATGTAAATCAAACTCATACAAAAATTGAAGGCTTGGCCAAGCCGATTCTCAACGAACTGCATCCCGAAAAAGATTTTGCGCGCAGCCGCCGTCCGGCTGCTACGTTGAAACTGGATTCGGCAACGCCCGTCCTCACCGCGTCATTCGCACCCGGCTCGGCGATGCAGGAAGTGAAATTGCCCGCGCCCGCCACCGGCCGTTATTTTTGCATTGAATCGCTGAACTCGCAGGACGGCAAACAATTTGCCGCCATCGCCGAACTGGATCTGCTCGGTGCCGACGGCAAGTCATTGAGCCACGACCACTGGAGAATCGCCTACGTTGACAGCGAGGAGCGCGACAAGGAGGACGGCTCGGCGGAAAATGCGATTGACGGCCAGACCGCCAATTTCTGGCACACGCAATGGGGCAATGCGCAGCCAAATTATCCGCACTTCCTCGTCCTTGACCTCGGCGGGCCGCAGACCATTTCCGGCTTCCGCTATGTGCCGCGCCAGGGCGACAAATCGGTTGACGGACGCATCAAGGATTACCAGATTTATGTCGGCGACAATCTCGTCGGCAAATGATTCGTAATATATGAGGTGGTGATTTTGGTCTTTGGACTCCGGGCATTGGACTTTAAGCTCAAGCCGTGAGCCACAAGAGCGCCCGCATCGCCGCAATGATCGAATCCTTCCAGGGACGGCAACTTGACGCGCGTTACCTCGGCTATTTTGACTGCTTCAACCGCCAGTTGTTTTACGAGGCGCACGATGTGCTGGAGGATTTGTGGCTGACAGATCGGCACGGTGCGAACGGAAATTTTTACAAGGGGCTGATCCAGCTCGCCGGCGCGTTTGTGCATCTGCAAAAAAACCGGCTGCACCCGGCGGCGGCGCTGTTCAACCTGGCGCAGGCGAACCTTGAGAAATATCCGCTACGGCATGAACGCCTGGACTTGTCCGCCGTGTTGCAATTGATTGCGGACTGGCTGCTTCAGTTGGAATCACAAAACTTCAAGGCCAATCCATTGACCCCGGCCAATGTCCCGCGCCTGGATCTGATCCCGCCGCCGGTTTGACCAGCCCAAGAATCTTCAGAAATTCGCTTGACATAATTCTGTAGATTCTGTAGTTTCTGTTGTGACAGAAATAACGGAATTATGAACAAGCTAAGTCCGGTTGAGCAAAAATACATCCTGCACTGGGGCGAGATGGGCGCGAAGTGGGGCATCAACCGCACCGTCGCGCAGATTCACGCGCTGCTTTACATCTCGCCCAAGCCGCTTAACGCCGAGGAGATCAGCGACACGCTGGCCGTGGCGCGCTCCAACGTCAGCAACAGCCTCAAGGAACTGCAGGGCTGGCGCATCGTGAAGCTCGTCCATGTGATGGGCGACAAGCGCGACCATTTCGAGGCGCTGCCGGACGTGTGGGAGACCTTCCGCATCGTGCTGGACGAGCGCAAGAAGCGGGAGATTGACCCGACGCTGGCAATGTTGCGCGAATGCATCGCCAAGCTTGCGGAAGATTCAAAAACCACGAAATACACGGGGCAACGGCTGCGCGAACTGGCGGGCTTTTTTGAAACCACGTCGGTTTGGTATGAGCAGGTTCATCGCTGGCCGACGAGCGCGTTCACGAAATTCGTGAAGCTCGGCGGCAAAATCCAAAAACTATTGGGCATCGGCAAATGATTTGATTTTGTGAACGTTGTGATTCCAAAGCAGACGACTGAAGCGGCGCAAAGCTGGGTGCTTTACGACGGCGAATGTCCGCTTTGCACCGGCGCGGCTGCGCGATTCGCGCCGCTGTTGTGGCGTTATCATTTCGATCTCGCACCGCTGCAAACACCCTGGGTGCAAAAGCGGCTTGGCTTGGAGCCAAACGAGCCGCTCGTTGAAATGAAACTGCTTGCCGGTGACGAATCGATTTATGGCGGCGCGGAGGCGCTGGCGCAAATTGCTCGTCGCATCTGGTGGGCGTGGCCGCTCTTTGCAATTGCACAAATTCCGGGTGCGATGATTCCGTTTCGGGCAATTTATCGTCGCATTGCCGTGAATCGGAATTGCTTCAATGGTAGTTGCCAGATTTCTTTGCGGAGAAAATGGCTCGATTGGCTTCCGTTGACAGCGCTTCCTGCCACGACTGCGGTGCTACAGCCGGAACTTGCGCCGTGGGTTTTCATGTGTGTGCTTGCACTGGCGATTTTCTTTGGATGCAAGTGGCTGACGTGGCGACGTGCTTGCGAGGATGGCAACCGCCGGTTCGGCGTGCGCTCGCTTGCATTTCTGCTCGCATGGCCGGGCATGGATGCCAACAAATTTCTGACCGGACGGACGACCGCGATCTCCAGTTCGGCGATTTGGATTTTTGCTGCGACCAAAACGATCTTTGGTGCTGCGTTGTTCTGGGTAGCCGCGAACAACACTTTTCATCTCACGCCGCTGCTGACAGGCTGGCTGGGAATCATCGGCGGAATTATCTTTGTTCACTTCGGCTGCTTCCATCTGCTTGCGCTTGCATGGCGAAGCGCGGGCGTCGCAGCCGATCCGGTTATGCGTGCGCCGCTGCTCGCCAAGTCGCTCGCAGATTTCTGGGGCGCGCGTTGGAACACCGCGTTCAACATCCTCGTGCATAATCTAGTCTTCCGTCCGCTTGCCCGGCGCACGGGTGTGGCGTGGGCTACGTTGGGCGTGTTTCTGATTTCGGGCGTCATCCATGACATCGTCATCTCGCTGCCGGCGCGCGGCGGGTTCGGTTTGCCGACGGGCTATTTTGTTTTGCAAGGCGCGGGCGTTTTGATTGAGCGCGGCAAGATAGGCCGCAACCTTGGTTTGGGCGGCGGTTGGTGCGGGCGGCTGTTCATGTTGGTCTTTACTCTCGGTCCGGCGTATTGGCTCTTTCATCCGATTTTTATCCGCAACGTAATCCTGCCGATGCTTCATGCCATCGGCGCAACCTAAAAGGAAACATGAAACTAAACCTCACCCTTGCCCTGCAAATCGCCGGCCTAATGCACGTCGGTCTGATGTGCGCGGGCGCGCTCATGCCGCGTGTCGTCAATATGCGTTCACATCTGGCTGTGCTGCCGCCGTTCATCCGCCAAATGTTCTGGGTCTATTACACGTTCATCGGGCTTTGTCTCGTGAGCTTTTGCATCATCACCCTCACGTTCGCCAGCACGCTGGCGGCGGGCGGAAATCTGGCGCGGGCATTGTGCGCGTTCTTCGGGGTGTTCTGGACGGTGCGGCTGATCGCCGGAACATTTATTTTTGACATGAAGCCATACCTGACCAATCGCTGGCGGCGTCTGGGTTATCACGCGATCAATATCGTCTTCGCCTATCTGCCAATCGTTTATGCGTGGGCGGCGTGGAAAGGAGGCAGGCCATGAAAAAAAGAATCATTCTCGCCGGTGGCAGCGGTTTTCTTGGCAAGGCACTGGCAGAAAAACTCATCCAGCGCGATTACGAAGTCGTCGTGCTGACGCGCAGGCCGCGTGAACGCGTTGATGGCGTGAAGGATGTTTTCTGGGACGCAAAATCTTTGGGTGACTGGATGCAGTTCGTGGACGGCGCGGATGTAATCATCAATCTTACGGGCAAATCGGTGGACTGCCGTTACAACGAAAAGAACCGCCGCGAGATTATCGCCTCGCGCGTGGATTCGACGCGGGTGATGGGCGAGGCGATTGCGAAATGCAAAAATCCGCCGCGCGTGTGGCTCAATTCCAGTTCAGCGACGCTATACCTGCACACCTTCGACACGCCGATGGATGAGAACGGTCCGACCGGCGCGACGCCGGAGGCGAAAGACGAATTTTCCATCGAAGTCATCCGGCAATGGGAGAGCGTGCTGGATGATGCGCGGACTCCGCGCACGCGCAAGGTCGCGCTGCGCACCGTGATGGTGCTGGGGCACGCGCGCAACAGCGTGTTTCCCGTGCTGCGGCGGCTCACCAAATTCGGCCTCGGCGGGCGCATGGGTAGCGGGCGGCAGTTTGTCTCGTGGATTCATCAAGACGATTTTTGCCGCGCGATCGAATGGCTCATCGCGCACGAAGAGATTTCCGGCGCGGTCAACATCTGTGCGCCGAATCCGCTGCCGAACGTGGAGATGATGCGCTTGTTCCGTGAAGTTTGCGGTGTGCCGTTCGGTTTGCCTGCGACGGAATGGATGCTGGAGATCGGCGCGTTTTTCCTCCGCACGGAAACGGAATTGATCATCAAGAGCCGCCGCGTTGTGCCGGGACGGTTGCTGGCGTCGGGGTTCAAATTTCAATTTCCAGAAATGCGCGGCGCGCTGGCGGACATTTCTAAATAAATCCTCTGTGCGGATTAATACGGGCGAGGATGCAAGGTTGAACAAGCCGGTTTAACCGCCGTCGGATGCGGCCAATTCCCGCCACAGCAGCGCGCTCATGCGCTGGCCGTTTTCAAAATTGTCGAGGCTGAAACTTTCGTTCGGCGAATGCGCGTTGTCGCCCGGCAGACCGAGGCCGAGCAGAAGCGTGTCCGCACCGAGAACTTTTTTGAAATCGTTCACAATCGGAATCGAGCCGCCTTCGCGCTGCAAAACCGGCTCGTGGCCGAACGCCACGCGCAAGGCGCGCAACGCCGCCTGCGCCCGCGCGCTTGTGGGCGAAACAAGATACGCTTCCGCGCCATGTCCGGCTTCAATCTCCATCCGCACGGTCGGCGGGCAGATTTTTTTAAGATGGTCGCAAACGATTTTGCGGATGCGCGCCGGGTTTTGATCCGGCACGAGGCGGCAGGTGATTTTCGCGCTGGCCAGCGCTGGCACGATGGTTTTTGTGCCGGCGCCTTGATAGCCGCTGGTGATGCCGTTGATTTCAAAGGTCGGACGCGCGGTGCGCTGTTCGGTGGGCGTGAAGCCGCGTTCGCCAAAAAGTTCTTTTACGCCGGTCAGCTTTTGCAGTTTGGCGTCCGTGATCGGCAGGCGGGCGAATTGTTTCCGTTCGTAGGCGGTCAGCGGTTTCACGTCGTCGTAAAAACCGGGAATGGCGATGCGACCGTTCCTGTCGCGGAGCTTGCCGAGCAACTGGCTCAAGGCCATCGCTGGATTGTCCACGGAGCCGCCGAAGCCGCCGGAATGCAAATCGCGCGACGGACCGTGCAGCGTGATCTCGAACGCGATGATGCCGCGCAATGAATAGGTGAGCGCGGGATGTTTTGGGCCGGGCATTCCGGTGTCGGAAACGACGACGGCGTCGCATTTTAATTCCGTGCGACGGGCTTTGAGAAATTTTGCTAGGTTTGCGCTGCCGACTTCTTCCTCGCCTTCAATCACAAAAGTCAAATCGCAGGGCAGGGGAGTTCCGGTTTTGAGATAAGCTTCGACTGCTTTCAAATGGGCGAGGTTCTGGCCTTTGTTGTCCGTGCTGCCGCGCGCGAAAATCGAACGTCCAACAATGCGCGGCTCGAACGGCGGGGATTTCCACAGATCGAGCGGTTCGGGCGGTTGAACGTCGTAATGGCCGTAAATCATGAAGTGCGGCTGGCGGGAGTTTTTCGCGTGCGGAGTTTTGGCGACAACAATGGGATGCCCGGCGGTCGGGCAGATTTTTGCGTCGAGGCCGATTTTACGGCAGTGGTTAGCGAGCCATTCGGCGCAGGCGCGCAAATCTTCTTTATGCTGCGGCTGGGCGGAGACGCTGGCAAAGCGGAGATAATCGCACAACTCGGCGACAAAGCGCGTCTGGTTTTGTTTCAAATAATCAAGGACGACTTGCATGGCGACAGATTGTCATGCAAGGTTGGGAATTAAAGATTTTAATGATTCTCTTTGCAACTTGATTTCGCAAAAAAAGTCTTTAGGCTCGCTGGGCATGGGCTCCCCGGAATACCAACCGACGTCTCGCCGGCCAATTGCGGACGCCTTTCGCGCAACAGCCCATTGGGCGGTGCGTTTCTGCGTGAATCAAAGCATTCACCCCGATGTCATCTCCTATTTATCGATTGCAGCCGCAGCAGTGGCGGCGGTTTGTTTCTGGCAGGCTGGATTACATTCGTGGCTGTTATTGCTTGGCCCGGTATTTTGCTATCTCCGTTTGTGGTGCAACATGCTGGACGGCATGGTGGCGCTAGCTTCAGGCAAGGCAAGCTGGCGCGGCGAAATTCTGAATGACCTTCCTGACCGGATTTCCGACGTGTTGATTTTTGCAGGTGTGGCGCATAGCGGCTTGAACGCCGTGGAGAGCGGTTACTGGGTGGCGATATTTGCGCTGCTCACTGCGTATGTGGGGATGTTCGGACAGGCGGTGGGCGTGCAACGCGAATTCAGCGGGTTGATGTCCAAACCGTGGCGCATGGTGACGTTGCATATTGGCGCATGGATTACATTGGGGTTGGTTTGGTGGGGACACGGTTCAATTTACTGGGGCAAGCTGACCGTGTTGGACTGGACTTGCATTCTGGTTATCATCGGCTGCACGCAGACAATCTGTATCCGGCTCAAGCGGATCATGCGGGCGTTGCAAAAGAAATCTTCAACGGCAACAAAATCCTGACCATGTCGCCGCAAGCCGCACTGCACAGCGAAATTTTCCGCACCTACTTTCTTATCATGGCGGGCGTGCTGGTCGTGGCGGGACTTGTGCTGTCGGTGCTGCGATGGGGGTTGAAGAAAAATGTTTTGTCCATCTGGGCGACCTATCAAAGCTGGCTGATCATGGCTCCGCTCATCATGGGATTTATTTTCGCAGGACGAGTTCCGGTGATTGTGTTTTTCTGCGCGCTGGCCGCGCTAGGCTTCAAGGAATTTGCCCGCGCAACGGGTCTGTATCGAGACTGGTGGATGACCACTGTTGTCTATCTGGGCATCACGGCAGTCGGCGTCACCTCATTGATTCGGCAGCCAAGAGGTGATGAACCGGGCGATGGTTGGTATGGTTTGTTCATCGTGCTGCCGGTGTATGCCGTCGCCTTGATATTGCTCGTCCCGATTGCTCGCAACCTGGTGACGGGACAATTGCAGCGCGTGTCACTGGCAATTGTAGGATTCATCTACATCGGCTGGATGTTCGGGCACCTGGCTTTTCTTGCCAATGCCACGGATGCCTACGGTTATCTGCTCTACATCATCTTTGCCACCGAGATCAATGACGTGTCAGCATTCACCTTTGGAAAACTATTCGGAAAGCATCCGTTTCGCAGCAACATCAGTCCGAAGAAAACGTGGGAAGGCGCAATCGGCGCGCTGGCCGTCTCCATGATTTTGCCATGGGCGCTGCGCTTCTCGTTTCCGCACTTTGGAACGACGCAGTTGATCTTGGCCGGCCTGATCGTCGGCGTGGGCGGACAGCTTGGCGATCTGGCCATCAGCGTCATCAAGCGCGACATCGGCATCAAGGATATGGGTGCTGGAATTCCCGGTCATGGCGGCATCCTCGACCGGATTGACAGCTTGATTTATGTCGCCCCGTTGTTCTTTCACATGGCGGGCTTTTTCTACGGACTGCGATGAACACATGGAATTACGAACCTGCTGCCGACCTTGATCAATCAACTGTTGAACGTTTGAGGCGATTCCCGCGCGAGCCGGACATGATAGTTTATGGACTTCGTTCCACTATGGCACTTGTCCTGCGAAGCTGGCTCAAGTTTTACCATCGTCTCGAAATCACTGGCGACGAAAATCTTCCCAAGGAAGGATCGTTCGTCCTGGTGGCCAACCACGCCAGCCATCTCGACACGCTTTGCTTGCTGGCCGCGATGCCCTTGAGAAAATTACATCGCGTTTTTCCGGCGGCGGCGCAGGATTATTTTTTTGTCAGCGTCCCGCGGCTTGCGGCTGCTGCCGTGGTGGTCAATGCGTTGCCGTTCGGACGGCAGAAACACATCCGGCAAAGTCTGGAACTATGCGGGCAACTGCTCGCCAATCCGGGAAACATCCTCATCCTTTTTCCTGAAGGCACGAGGACGGCCACCGGCAAGGTCGGTGAATTCAAGCCGGGCATCGGGCTGTTGGTGGCGGGCAGAAATGTCCCCGTCGTTCCCTGTCATCTGCACGGCGCGTTCAAAGCGTGGCCAAAAGGCAAATCATGGCCGCGACCTTACAAATTGCGGTTGCAAATCGGCACACCTCGAACTTATGCAGCTCTGGTGCCCGGAAAAGAATCGTCGGAACAAATCTGCAACGATCTGCGCCGGGCGGTATGCGATTTGGCTGTATCACCTTGACCAAGGATGATAAAAAGAATTCAGTTCACGGGTTGGATGCAAAACATGCCAATTTGACTTTATGCAAACACAAGCACAAACACAGACCTTCAAGAGTTGGGACGGAGCCGAACTTTTTTATCGCACATGGACTCCCGCCAAGCCTACGGACAAAGCGCTCTTGCTTTTCCATCGCGGTCACGAACATTCCGCCCGTTGGCAGGAAACCGTTGAAGCGCTCGGCCTCGAAGACGTCGCCGTTTTTGCCTGGGACGCGCGCGGTCATGGTCATTCGCCGGGTGAACGCGGTTCGGCAGAGAATCTCGGCGTTGTCATCCGCGATATCGAAACGTTTGTTCGGCATGTTGTAAAGCATCACCAGATTCCGATTGAAAATATGGTGGTCATGGCGCACAGCGTCGGCGCAGTGACCGTTGCCGCATGGGTGCATGATTACGCCCCGCCTATTCGCGGGCTGATTCTCGCGGTGCCGGCATTTCGGGTGAAACTTTATGTGCCATTCGCCGTGCCGTTGCTGCGGTTGAAGCAAAAGCTTTTCGGCCACGGTTACGTAAAAAGTTACGTGAAGGCAAAAATGCTCACGCACGACGCGGAACAGGCCGCAGCTTATCAAGCCGATTCGATGATCTTCCGGCAGATCGCCATCAACATTCTGATTGATCTTTTTGACACGTCCACGCGATTGATCGCGGATGCAGGGGCAATCACCGTGCCAACCCTGATGTTCAAGGCTGGAGCTGATTGGGTCGTAAAAGCTTCCGCGCAACAGGAATTTTTTGACGGCTTGTCGTCACCGGTAAAACGGATGGAAGTGCTGCCAGGCTTCTACCATGCAGTATTTCACGAAAAGAACCGCCAACTGGTAGTCTCCAAAGCGCGTGAATTCATCAACGAATGTTTTGCGCGTCCAACGCATCCGGTTTCGCTCCTTGATGCGGACAAACAGGGCTTCACCAAGAATGAATTCGACCGGTTGTGTCAGCCGGGCAATCCGATGTTTGCCGTAACACGCGGCTTGATGAAAACAACCGGCCGGTTGAGCAAAGGAATTCAACTGGGCTGGGAAGCCGGCTTCGATTCCGGTCGCACGCTGGACTATGTTTATGAAAACAAACCGCAAGGCGTGACGCCGCTTGGCCGCGTGATTGACCGAGGCTATCTCGAAAGCATCGGCTGGCGCGGCATCCGCGCGCGCAAAGTGAATCTCCAAAACATCCTGCGCGCGGCCATTGAAAACACCCACGCCGATGGAAAGCCCGTCCGCCTGCTTGACATCGCATCCGGGCCTGGGCGATACGATCTGGAAATCATCCGTGACTTGAAACACATTCCCATCAGCGCCCTGTTGCGCGACTACAAGCCGGAAAATGTAGAGGCCGCCCGCCGTTTGGCCGACGAACTCGGCTTGAAAAATATCACGACCGTGAAGGGCGACGCCTTTGACCGCGCCTCGCTTGCTGTCCTCACGCCGAAGCCCACTGTCGCCATCGTTTCGGGCTTGTATGAATTATATCCGTCCAATGAGCCGGTGATGAATTCGCTGCGCGGAATTGCCGATGCGGTTGAACCGGGCGGCTATCTTGTTTACACCAACCAACCATGGCATCCGCAGGTCGAATTCATCGCGCGCGTGCTGACCAATCGCGAAGGCAAACCGTGGATTATGCGCCGTCGGTCACAGGCAGAGATGGATGAACTGGTGCGCGCCGCCGGTTTTGAAAAACTACGGCAGGAAATTGACCAGTGGGGAATCTTCTCCGTATCACTCGCCCGCCGGAAGCAATCGTGAGCAGGCCGTCCAAATTGTCGGCGGCGGCAAATTCAGTCGCCTTGTCGGTGCTTTTCATGGTCGTGTATGGTGGTTGCAGTTGGATCACCGCACACCGCTCTGACGTTGGAACGTGGTTTTATTCATGGGAACGCTACATCCCGTTTGTTCCACTGTTGATTATTCCTTACATGTCCATTGACTTGTTCTTTGTCGGCGGGCCGTTTCTGTGTCAAAGCCGGATCGAATTGCGCGTGCTGGCACAGCGAATCACATTTGCCATCCTCATAGCAGGTGCGTTTTTTTTGCTGATACCGCTGCGGTTGTCGGGCGTGCGCCCACAACCCGACGATTGGACTGCTGCAATCTTCAATTTTCTGCATGGCTTCGACCAGCCCTATAATCTGTTTCCCTCGCTGCATATCGCTCTTCGAACCATTCTCGCGGATCTCTATGCGAAACACACAAAGGGGGTTGTCCGTCTGGCATCACATATATGGTTTAGTTTGATCGGATTTTCAACCCTGCTGACCTATCAGCATCATTTTGTTGATATCGTTGGCGGGTTTGTTCTCGCCGCATTTTGTTTTTACCTCTTCCGTGAAAAAGACGAGCGGTTGCCCGTGCTGCCGAATTATCGTGTTGGTGCTTATTACGCATTCGGAGTCTTGGTTGCCATTGGGGTGTCATTGGCAGGTTGGCCGTGGACGGGCATTTTATTCTGGCCTGCGCTCGCATTTGCGCTCACCGCCGCAGCATATTGGGGAATTGGGGCGTCCATCTACAGAAAATCAAATGGCAGACTGCCATTCTGCACGCAGATGTTGTTTGCACCATGTCTGATTGGACAACACCTCTCACTGCTCCATTACCGACGCCGGTGCGATGCGTGGAATCAAATCACCCCGCGAGTTTGGATCAGCGCACGGCTGAACAGGCGTGAAGCTGCCAAAATATGTCAAGCGGGAGCAACCGCTGTTCTTGACCTGACGGCGGAATTTTCAGAAACACCAGCGCTCCGCGCCCTCGACTATTGCAACATCCCCATTCTTGATCTTACTGCACCGAGCACGGCGCAATTATGTGCAGCAGTAAAATTTATTTCTCAACACGCGGCAAGCGGTGTCGTTTGTGTTCACTGCAAAGTGGGCTATTCACGAAGCGCCGCCGTTGTGGGTGCATATCTTCTTGCATCAGGTCACGCGAACACAGTTGAACAAGCAGTCACCATTCTTCGGAACGGGAGACCAACAATTGTAATCCGTCCAGAAGCTCTTGCCGCACTCAACACGTTTTATTTCGCATTGCAACGTGATAAAAATTAGCCGAATTCAACAAGTATCATTAAATCGAGTCATGTCAATGACGACTTGCATGGCAATAGTTAATCCGTGAATGGTGCGCTTGCCAAAACAAAACGTGTTGCGATTTGGCTGGCTTAACCGGGCGTTCCTGCGCAAAATTCGGCATGAAGAAAACCAAGCCGAAGCCGCGCGCGCGCATGAAACCGCTTGAGGCCGGGCAGACCTGGCGCATGGCGGAGCTGAATCTTCAGGTGGAATCTGTCGGCAAGCTTCTCGTGCATTACAAACTCGCCAGGCCCAACGCGGTCAGGATTCCAAATTCGGTCGGCGGCATCAGCACCATCGAGAAATTTTTGAAAAAAAACAAGGCTGTCCTTGCCAGGGGCTAGGCGGTTATGAATGGTTTTGTCATTCGCTGATTTCATGCTGAAAAGCCGTGGCGATTTAGCTGGCTTAATACAAAGTCGAGCCGCAGAATCAACCATGATGAAAATTAAGCCGTCCCGCCGCGTCCGCCAGCAACCCTTGGAAGCCGGCCAGCTCTGGCGCATGGCCGGGGCGAATCTTCAGGTGGGAATGGTCGGCAAGCTGCTGGTGCATTACAAACTCGGCAAGCCCGACGCTCTTCGCGTGGCCAATTCCTGCAACGGCATCAAGACCATCGAGAAATATCTGAAGGCGAACAAGGCGGTTCTGGCTTGAGCACGCGGGACTTAAGGACTGGCAGGCTTCTGAGGCGGGGCGGGGCGTAAAGTCAGGGACTTCAACAGCGTTCCCGGCTCGCGTCCGATGATGACCAGCGTATGTGCGCCCGGATCAAGTTTGAAACGCTTGGGAGTGAATTCATCGGTGCTGGAGTCCCCGTTGCCGCGCCAGTTTATCAGGCGCTTCTCAAATCCGGTCGTGACCTCGATGTCCCAGATCATGTCCGGATCCACCGGCTCGGCGTCAACATTCACAAAAAACGAGTTGGTGCTTTCGTCGTCCGCATTCACCAGCGTCTCGATCACATAATCTCCCGCGTTCGTGATGTTAAAGTTGATGACGGCCTTGCCGCCGTTTGTGACTTCCGCCTGGTCCCCCGTCAGATAAAAGTAATCGTTGGTCAAAACCAGCGGCGCAGTCAAGACGGCAGCGGATGCGGGGAACGACTGATCCGATCCCTGAACGTCTGCGGCGACGGCATTGGTTTTTGCATCCTGTGCGAAAGCCGGAATTGCCAGCGCACCGGCCAGAATGATGGAAGAGAGGTGATTCATGCTTCTACTTCTATGCGTTTGGCGGAGATTCATCAATAGAAAAATCTTTTGTGCCGGATCGCTCCGGCAGTTTTAATTCGACCCGCCGTGTTTTCATTGTTAGCCTGCACGGATTATGACACCCGACGATATTTTATTGGAAGCGGAGGAGAAGATGATCAAGACCGAGCAGGTGGTCGCGAACGAATTCGCCGGCGTGCGCACGGGCAAGGCCTCCGCGTCGCTCGTCGAGAACATCATCGTGGATGTCTATGGCTCGCAGATGCGCATCCGCGAACTCGCGGGCATCACGACGCCGGAGCCGCGCATGCTGGTCGTCCAGCCGTGGGACATGACGGGCATCCAGGCCATTGAGAAGGCCATCCAAAAGGCGAACCTCGGCCTTTCGCCCGTCGTGCAGGGAAAAATCATCCGCATCGCGTTCCCGGAATTGAGCACGGAACGGCGGCAGGAATTTGTTAAGATCATCAAGAAAATGTCCGAGGACGGGCGTGTTGCCATCCGCCATGTGCGCCGCGACGCGCTGGAGCTTTTGAAGAAGGCTAAAACGTCCGGCGGCGTCGGCGAGGAGGAGATTGAATCGGCGGAAAAGGAAATCCAAAAGCTGACCGACCAATACATCGCGAAGATTGATGCGCACGTCGTCCACAAAGAAAAAGAAATCATGACGGTGTGAGGCGATTTATGATTTTTGATTTACGATTGATGATTGGACAAGAAAATCGCCCATCGGTTTTCAAATCATCAATCGTAAATCGTAAATGAATTGGCACCCTGCGGCGTTCGGCTGAATTCACTTTACTAGCGCGGCTTCTGCTTTATCCTAATTCCTCGGTTTTTTGAAAACCAGAATTAATTTATGGCTAAACTTACAGTTCGAGATTTGGATGTTCGTGGCAAGCGCGTTTTTCTGCGCGTGGATTACAATGTTCCGCTGGAAGAAAAAGACGGCAAAATGGTCATCACCGATTCGACGCGCATCGTCGAAACCTTGCCAACGCTGAACTTGTTGATCGAAAAAGGCGGCAAACTGATCTTGACCGCGCATCTGGGTCGTCCGAAGGGCAAGCGCGAGGCGACGATGTCGCTCGCACCCGTCGCGGTGAAGCTTTCTGAATTGCTCGGCAAACCGGTCGGCTTCGTGGACGATTG
>Ga0181534_10001724_pt1 | contig 14024 bp, 13 predicted proteins | sample PEATcosm2014_Bin_37_FD_119758 | JGI IMG/M metagenome (GOLD analysis project Ga0181534, IMG submission 119758) | Peatland microbial communities from MTU Mesocosm Facility, Houghton, MI, USA - PEATcosm2014_Bin17_10_metaG | ecosystem: Environmental > Terrestrial > Soil > Wetlands > Peat | place... | reverse complement strand
TTACGCCTAACCTGGAGTACCTGACCTGGTGTGCCTAATCTGGAGGACAAGCGCTGGCACTGCCCGCTATCTTAAATTAAAGGTCGGCGGAACGCCCAAAAGCGCCGACGCGGGCGAAATCAAGGTTATCAGTAGGGCGCGATGCACGCCACCTGCAATATTACCAGAGCGAAATGCGCGACGGGCCTGGGTCAGGGGCGGGCAGTGTCCCGAAGGTGGGTGTTTAAAGTTTTATCTGCCGCGATCAATCGGCGGTCCCGGTGCGGGTTGGTGCGGGGCTCGCCGGTGGTAAGTTCGCACTTCTCTCCGGGACTGGCACCGCAGGTGGGGCAGCGCACGGCAATCAGTTTGCGAGGGGCCGTTCTCTTGGTTTTCATGTCGGAATGAGGGACGCTGAAGTTTTTGTGGCCTGGGCCCGTTCGCGGTCCTTCAGGCGTTGTCTCCGCGCAAGCTTATGCCATGGATGAGGGCCAGTCTGCCCGATAGCGCACAGAAGTCTGCACTAGAGCGCTTATACGGCAAAAATGCAGGCAACTCGCGCGCAATTTCCATATGATCGGGCCGACCTTGCCGTATCTTTGACTAAGCCTCTCTAATCCTCTCTATCATCCAAGCCGGAAAGTACCTTCCCGCTGGATATTGCTCGCCAACTACGCCAAGGGCACGGCGCAGATTGGATCGGTTCCCGGCGGGAAGGGTTGCTTACAGCTATCTATTTGCGATGAGCAAGATTGGGGTTGCCGGGCCAGCAGAGTTCCTCACAGGGGACTTAAAGTTGGCCGTGTAGATGAGAGACTGCACGGCGAATTGCAGCGTTATACGGGTCAGGTAACATTCACCGTGTACGATGCAACCTTCATCGTCGGTATTGGCGGTCTCAAGTACAACCGCTTTGCCGCATACCGAACAGGGGAATTTTGGGTCGGAGCCCTTCACCTTGACACCTCTTCATGCTTTATTCAAAATCTTGATTCAAAGAGGCACCGCCGGGATCGCAAGCAAAATTTTTAATCAGCGTGGAAAGCCAGGTCAATACGCTAGCGTACATATAACAGTCTGGCGCATAACCGAAGCGTAAACAGCAGAAAGCCAAGGTAATCGGCCAGTGCCTTTCCGATTCGACGGGCGGCGTGACGCTGTGATGGTGGTTGAGTGGGAGCTGCCAAGTTCGATTTTGGCGCTGGACCTTTTCTCTTCGCTCGAGTCTCTGCGCTCGAGTCTCTGCACTCGCGTTTCTTGGCTTTAGCGTATGCTGTTAAATACAGACCCCGGATTCATAGGAGCGAACCCTGCCTTCCGTATTTTCCCACTATTCCGCTTCCACCATTCAAACGATCAATTCGATGACAGAAGCGGAATTCGACGGCCTGCCTCATGGCGCGATTCAGCTTGACGCCCAGGGGAACATCCTCCGCTACAATGCCTATGAAGAACGCTTGTCGGGGATGAAGAAAGAGAATGTCATCGGGAAGAATTTCTTCACTCAGGTGGCTCCTTGCACCAACGTTCAGGAGTTCTATGGCCGCTTTCGGGACGGAGTGCGGAAAGGCAGGCTTTATTGTAGGTTTCGATATCGCTTTGCTTTCAAAAAGAACCCTATCGACGTGACGATCAGGCTGTTCTACAGCGCTACTGATAAGAACGCCTGGGTTCTGGTGGAACCGGTCAAGGCTGTGGACTGACCGCTCCCTCTTTTTACAACATGGGTTTCCGGAGGGGTGAAACGCTGGAAGAATCGCCTCGTGCCGAAAGCATATAGACCATGAAACGCGTGGCTGTAATTCCCGCCAGACTCGGCTCGACTCGCCTGCCACGGAAGATGTTGCGCGAGATTGCCGGAAAGCCGCTGGTCGGTTGGGTTTACGAGGCGGTGCGCTCTTCCGCTTTGCTTTCCGAGGTCATGATCGCGACCGATTCCAAGGAAATCCTAAGCGCCTGCCAAGACCATGGCTGGAATGCCCGGATGACTTCGGCCGGCCATCGCAGCGGGACAGAGCGAGTGCAGGAAATCTCAACTCTGGTGGAGGCCGACGTCTATCTCAACGTGCAAGGCGACGAACCTCTGACTCGCCCCGAACAGATTGCCAGCCTGCTCAAGCTCATGGAGAATTCTTCAGTACTGGTGGGGACGTTGAAGACTTTGTGCCGGGAAGAAGACCTTCATAATCCAAATGCGGTCAAGATTGTGACGGCAGGGGATGGCCGCGCCCTCTATTTTTCCCGCGCCACGATTCCGTTCGACCGCGATGCCGGCCAGCCGCGCTATTACAAGCACCTCGGGCTTTATGCGTATCGCAAGGCCGCGCTCGATTTCTTCGTGACCGAGCGGGAATCGGAGCTGGAAAGAATCGAACGGCTGGAACAGTTGCGCTTTCTGGAAAGCGGAATCGCAATCTACGCCGTCGAGACGCCTTACGATTCGGTAGGGGTGGATACCGAGGAAGATTTGCGGCGGGTGGAAGAAATCCTGGGCGGGCGTTGATGTTCCGGATTCGCGGCACGAATGAAAGAGGTTGGAACGGGTTCTCGCACGAGGTAAAAATATCCCGGCGGCTAAGGCCGCGATTCATTTTTAGCACTTACTGATTTAGCGCTTACTGACGGCGCGGCTGAATCCGCGCCCTTTCAAAGCATTTTCCGCGTGACTTTTCAAAACCCTTTCGCCGAGATCTTTTAAGAACTCTTGCCCGCGGGTACTCCGGAATTTTGCGCGCGCTCCCAGGCTTCCGCCGCCGCCACCCGCCGGGAGATCGCCGGATGGGAGTGGAACAACCACTCGATCCACTTCGAGGGGGTGCGCTCCGCCAGATTCTGCTGAGCCAATTTGTTCATGGAAGAAATGAAGGGAGCCACGCTGGAGATGGACTCGAAGGCATAGCGGTCGGCTTCGCGCTCGTTGAAGCGCGAGTACGCGTTCATCGCGGGGAGCAAGAGAACCGACAGGACGGTGGCGGTGATGGCCAGCAGGGGCAGATCGGCGAAATCCGAAAGCTCCTCGAACATATGGTGATCCACAGCATAGTGGAGAACCAGATTCGCCAGCCAGAAACCCGCGAATGCGATTCCCGCCTGCACCAGCAGGCTCTTGAGGATGTGCCGGTGGACGTGATGGCCGAGTTCATGCGCCAGCACCGCCTCAATTTCCTCGGGATCGTAATTATCCAACAGTGTATCGGCAAGAATAATGCGGCGCGTGCTGCCCAGCCCGGCCAGAGCGGCATTGGCCTTGGTGCTCTTTTCCGAAAGTTTCCAGCGATAGACTCCCCTCACCCGGGTGCCCGCCCGCTGGCTCAGTTGCACCAGCCGCCGCCGCAGATCCTCGTTGTCATTTTCCAGGGGTTCGAATTTGTAGAAGATCGGGAACAAGAGGACGGGAGCGAGCTGGGCGAGCAGAATCACCAATCCCATAAAGATGGCCCAGGTAAAGATCCACCAGTGCTGCGGCGACTGGCGAATCATGAAGTAGAGCAGCTCGACGACGACACCGGCCATGCCCAGCCCCAGCAGAAAGCTTTTGGCCTCGTCCCACAGCCAGGAGCGAAGCTTTTGGGTGGAAAGCTGGAACCTCCGTTCCAGCCGAAACCCGTAGTAATCGAGGCCGAGGCTCAGCGCCTTTCCGATGAACAACACGAAAAAAAGGTAGATGAAAACCGAAAGGGCATAATCTTGAAAGCCACGACGCAGGGCGAGATCTCGCAGCCAGCCCGACCAGCCGGTGATCAGTAATACGATGAGGAAAGCCGCGCCGATCGCAAAGTCGGCGATTCCCAGCCAGCGCTGCCACCGGTTGTAGGGGCGGGCTTGGGGAGAGTCTTGATCGGTGGGCTCGAGGCTGGCAGCGAAGATCATGCTAGGGCAAGTATCGCACCACTGGCGGTCGGATGTGGAGTTGATTGCAGGGTTTCCCGCGAGGAAATGCGTGGTCAGCGGGTGTTTCCGACAAAGTCTTCGGCGGCGCCGAGAATTTCGCTGACCAGTTCGGGCGAAGCGGCTTCGGTATAAGCGCGCAACAATGGTTCCGTCCCGGAGGCGCGAAACAGGACCCAGGCCTCCGCCCCATTGCCGGGGGTGGGCGCATCGAGGAAGAACTTGATACCGTCCAGGTTCTCTTTTTTTAGCACGCGGTAACGTCCCAGACTTTGGATGTTGTCCAAGGCCGCCCGCCGGATCGCGTCCTGCTTGACCTCCTCGGGAATATGCAGGTCGTTTCGGCCATAATAATGGGGGCCGAATTCGCGCTGGAGATCGGCCACCAACTGACCCAGGGGCTTGCTTTCCTCCGCCATGACATTGGCCAGCAGCAAACAATTCAGCACTCCGTCGCGCTCCGGGAGGAAGCGCGAGTAGCCGATGCCGCCAGACTCTTCCCCGCCAATCAGGATGTCGTGCTCCATCATGAGATCGGCGGTGTATTTGAATCCGATGGGCGTCTCGTAGAGTTTGCGGCCATATCTGGCGGCGATGCGGTCAAGCATGCGGGTGGTGTTGAAGGCGCGGACTACGTCTCCCGGCCACTTTTTCCGTTCCAGCAGCCAGCGCAGAAGAACGCAGAAGATTTTGTGCGAATCCACAAAGCTGCCGTCTTCCGCGACCGCGCCGATGCGGTCAGCGTCGCCGTCGGTGGCAAGTCCGGCGTCACAATTCTCACGAATGACAGTCTGACGCAGGAGGTCGATATGAGGCTCGATGGGCTCGGGATTAATGCCGGGAAAGAGCGGATTCACTTCCTGGCGAATGGCGACGTGCCGAACTCCCCGTTCCTGGAAAATCCGCGCTAAAACTCCACGGCCGGAGCCATACATGGAATCAATGGCAATTTTGAAGCTGGCCCTGGCGATCAAATCCAAGTCGGCGAAACGGCAGATGGCCTCGACGTAAGGCGCCTTCAGGTCGATTTCCTGCACCGCCGCCTTTGAGCCTTGCGGCATGGCCTGGGCTTGCATCTCGGCTTCGACCTTTTTCATGATGGCCGGCGTGGCCGACCCGCCGAAGCTGCCCTTAAATTTGACTCCGTTCCAATTCCAGGGATTGTGGCTGGAGGTGACCATGACTCCGCCCGCGGCCTGCCGATTTTTCACGGCGAAGGACACCGCCGGGGTGGGACTGTAATCGTTAGCCAGGTCCACCGGGATGCCCGCCGCAGCCAGCACCTCGGCGGCCACCTGCGCGGCCCTTTGCGAGGCGAAGCGGGTGTCGTATCCGACAATCAGCCCGCGCGAGGGATCTTCATATTTCAGTACGTAGGAGGCGATCGCTCCGGCAACGCGGCGCACATTATCGAAGGTAAAGTCATCGGCGATCATGCCGCGCCAGCCGTCGGTTCCGAATTTAATTTCCTGGGGCATCGTCAATTCTTGGGCAACTTCCGGGAGGTTCGGCCGGAAGAATTCGATTACACCAGCTTCTTGAGATTTCTGCTATCCAGGAACTTCACCACTTTCCCCACGTCCTGGGCGTGCTGTCGGGTAGTGATCAGCAAGGCGTCCGGGGTTTCAACCACCACCACGTCGTTGACGCCAACGGCAGCCACGAATTTTCCGGGCGCATGCACGTAATTTCCGGTTGCGTTCAGAACGAAGGCTTGTTCTGCGAGAATGATGTTCCCTTCCCCGGGCGCGGCTTTGGCAGTGTGATGCTCATGCAGAGCGGTCCACGATCCGAGATCGTTCCAGCCAAAATCCGCCGGCAGGCAGAAAATTCCGGAGTTGTCTTCTCCCCTTGTGGAGCGCGCTTCCAGCACCGCATAGTCGATGCTGATGTTTTCACACCGGGGATACAGCCTGCGGAGAGTGGCGCTGAACCGGGCGGTGCCGCGGGCCGCCGCAATTTCTTCCAGCAACACGGCGGTTTTGGGAAGATGCTCGCGCAGGGCCGTGACCAGGGTCCGGGCGCTCCACAGAAACATTCCGCTGTTCCAGAAATAATTTCCCGCTGCCACAAAGGCCGCGGCGGTTTCGGCGTCGGGCTTTTCCGTAAATCGCCGAACGCGCAGGGCGCTCCCATCGTAGGGGCTGCCGGCCTCGATGTAGCCGTATCCAGTTTCCGCCCGGTTGGGCCGGATACCGAGGGCGACGATGTTCTCTCCAGCCGCGGCAATCGCAATCCCACGCTCCATCGCCGCGCGAAAGCCTTTCTGGTCGCCGATGACGTGATCGGAAGGGAACATGCCAATCACCGCCTCGGCTTGCTCGCCCAAAAGAAAGGCCGCCAGGCCGATGGCCGGGGCGGTGTTGCGGCCGGCAGGCTCGGCGATCAATTGGGTTTTGGGTAAATCCGGGAGTTGCTTCAAAATCGCGGGGCGAAGATCGTGGTTGGTGATGATCCAAAAGTTCCTCGCCGGGGCAAGCGGCAGGAGCCGGCCCACGGTCTGCTGGATCATGGTTCGCTTGCCGTCGAGGGCCAGCAATTGCTTGGCGTGTTTCTTTCGGCTTAAGGGCCAGAAGCGGGTGCCTCGTCCGCCCGCCAAAATTACAGGATAGAAGTTTGATTTCTTGGCCACTTGCTAAAATCCCGTTCTTTTTCCGCCCTTGCCGCATCCATCATTACATTCGAGTCGCAGGCTCGGGCAGTGCCGCTCCCGGCACTCGCGATCGCAAAAACTCCAGCGTCCACTGGGGCCTTACGGTGAAGCTTTCCACTGACGCTGGAACGACGACCGCGTCGCCTTTCGCCACGGTCACCGGGTCCGCTCCGGAGGACTCGACCACCCCGCAGCCCTCGAGGGCCACCAGAATTTGCGCGGAACTCTTGCCCGACTGCTCTCGAGTGCTCAATTCCTGCGGATCTTTCAGTTCAAAACGTTCCACCACAAAATAGGGGGCGGCCACCAGCAACTCCTGGCGGTTCTTGCCGCCGTCAATTTGCGCAGGCGCGGCCCGTAAAACCTTGCCGGATGCGGTGTTCAGCTTGACCGCGGCCAGGCCTTCCTGCAAGTGCAGTTCGCGGGGCCGGCCGTAATCGTATAAGCGGTAGGTGGTGTCCGATTGTTGCTGGGTTTCCACGATCACCGATCCCGGCCCCAGTGTGTGCACGGTACCGCCCGCCACATAAATCATGTCACCGGTATAAACGGTAAGCCAATTCAACAACTCTTCCGCGCGCTTCGCCTCGATGGCGGCTTGCAACTGCGGCACGGTGGCGCCGGGCTTCAATCCCAGACCAATCTGCGCGCCGGGCTTGGCATGCGCCACGTACCAGCACTCAGTTTTTCCCCAGGGCTGGTTCACCCGCAGCGCCTGCACGTCATCGGGATGCACCTGAACGGAAAGCTTCTCGTGCGGAAAGAGAAACTTGAGCAGGAGGGGAAACCGCCGGGCATCGCGCGCCGCATCGCCCACCAGTTCGCGGTGATGCCTTTCGCCGACCTGGGTGAGGGTTTGCCCGGTCAGCGGCCCATTGGCGACCTGGCATGCGTCACCCGTGAGCCAGGCCTCGCCAATCCTCTCCGCAAATTTACGGTTGGGATAGATCGGCGACAGATCGTGCGTGCCCCACGGCCGCGCATCGAATCCCGGGAGCATCAATAGCGGATAGAGATTGCTCATGGCGAGTTAGCTGCCCGTCATTACCGGTCGGCACGGCCTGCGCTTGACTGGGACGAACGGAACACGATCCGAGTGGCTGAGAAGGCGAGATGCCGGCTTTTCCATGCAATTGGCTCGCGGTCGTGCCGGGCTACAGCGCGGCAAAGAACTTCCGCATACGCTCCAGCCCGCGATCCAACTCTGCCGTGGAGGTAGCGTACGAAACGCGGATATGTTCGCGGGTGCCGAAACCTTCGCCCGGCACGGTCGCAACGTGCGCCTCCCGCAGCAATCTTCCGGCCACGTCGGATGCGGACTTCACCTGCCCGCGACCGAAAAATGAAGAAATATTTGGATACGCGTAAAACGCCCCTTGGGGCATGGTACACCTTACGCCCGGAATCGAACGCAGTCCATGCACCACATGGTCGCGCAGTTCGATATATTCGCTGCGCATTTCAGCGACGCACTCTTGTGGTCCGTTAAGCGCCGCCACCGCGGCCTTTTGCACGATCGATGTGGGGTTGGAGGTGCACTGGCTCTGCAATTTCGCCATGGCGCTAACCACCGCCGCCGGCCCCAGGGCATAACCCAGCCGCCAGCCGGTCATGGCATAGGTCTTGGAGAGCGATCCCAAGACGACGATGCGCTCCTTGAACTCCCGCAGCGACCCCACGGAAAAGTTCGCGCCCGTGTAATTCAGATAGACATAGCACTCGTCGGAAAGCACCCAGATGCCGCGCTCATGCGCCAGCCGCACCACCTCGGTCAAATCTTCCGGGCTCATCACTGCGCCGGAGGGATTCGACGGCGAATTCAGAATGATGACCTTGGTCCGCGGAGTGATCAGATTCGCCACCATCTGCGCCGTCACGCGGAAGCCCTGCGATTCGTCCGAGTGCAGCAGCACGCAGTGCCCGCCCGCATAGCGCACGATGTCCTTGAACGAAACCCAGTAGGGCACGGGCAGAATGACTTCGTCGCCGTGATCGACCAGAACCTGAATCGCATTGAAGAGCGCGTGCTTGCCGCCGGTTGAGGCGATGGATTCCTCGCGCCGGTAATCCGAATTGAAGTCCAAGGCATGGCGATGCACGATGGCGTCGCGTAATTCCGGAGTGCCCGCAACCGCGGTATATTTCGTAAAGTTGCCCTGAATGGCCGCGATGGCCGCAGCTTTAATATGCTGCGGGGTGGCAAAGTGGGGTTCGCCCGCTCCGAAGTCGACCACGTCCACTCCATGGGAACGGAGCTTGTCGGCCTCCGCCACGACGGCCATGGTGGCGGAAGGCTCGATACGGTTGATGCGCTCGGTGAGCTTCAGGGCTTCGCTGGTGGCAGTGGTCATGACTTCTTTGTCCTCAACCTTTCTCGTTTTTGCAAACCTTCCTGCAATTCGTCGTGGAATTTATAGGCCGGTTCCAGTTTTTCCCGCAGCTTGTGTTCGACAACTTCCGGCACCAACCCCTTGACCGGGCCGCCCGCCTGCGCCACTTCCCGCACCAGCCGAGAACTTACGTAAGAGTATTTATCCGCCGGCATCATGAACACGGTCTCCAGCGTCGGCTCCAGTTTGCGATTCATCAGCGCCATTTGCAACTCATATTCGTAGTCGCTGACCGCGCGGATGCCACGCAAGACGCAAGTGGCCTCGATCGATTTGGCATACTCGACCATCAGTCCGTGAAACGCCTCAATGCGGACATTTTTTAAGTGCGCTGTTAGCGTCTTCAACATATCCAGCCGCTCCGGCAGGCTGAACATCGGGACTTTTTCCGAGTTGCGAAGAATTCCCACCACCAGCTCGTCGAAAATCTTGGACCCCCGCTCAATAAGATCGAGATGCCCATTTGTGGGCGGATCGAACGAGCCAGGATAGAGAGCAGAGATTTGCTTCAAAGTTCCTCGCAGGAAGCGCCCATGCCGAATAAAGATTCTATGCGGCTAGCTGCGGGGATGGCAATTGTTAGTTGCGTCTTGTGATTCGAGAGTCCAGGGAGCTGAAACAGTGGTTGTCCACCGGGCGGGGCTAGGGATCCTGGTTTCCGCCGATCCCGGCAATGCGCGAACCGCACGAAGTCACCCGATCTTCGTGGCAAAACAAAGCCTTTCAAGACCCAAGGTCCCTCGCTTCACACGATATGACACGCTCCAGGCCAATTACCGCTTCGCCGCTATCGGCACCTTCACCGCCTCGGGCGCTGCGCTCGGCATGGTCGTAACCCGAGCCCCTTGCGGCGCAGACGCTCCATTCGCCGGCGGAGCAGCGGCTGCTGGCGTAGCGATCAGCCCCAACGCCTTGCGCACTTCCGTGTCCAGCTTGGCCAAAGTATCTTTGTTGTCTTTCAGGAACTGCCGCGCATTTTCGCGGCCCTGGCCAATGCGCTCGCCTTTGTAGCTGTACCACGAACCGGATTTCTCCACGATATTGTTGTTCGCCGCCAGATCCAGCAAGTCGCCCTCGCGCGAAATTCCCTCGCCATAGAGAATGTCGAACTCCGCCTCGCGGAAGGGCGCTGCCACCTTGTTCTTCACAATCTTCACCCGCGTCCGCGAGCCGGTTACCACGTCGCCGTCTTTAATGGCCGCAATTCGCCGAATATCGATGCGCACGGAGGAATAAAACTTCAGAGCCTTGCCTCCGGTGGTCGTCTCCGGATTGCCGAACATCACGCCAATCTTTTCGCGAATCTGATTGATAAAAATCAGGCAGGTCCGCGACTTCGAAACCGTCCCCGTCAGCTTGCGCAGCGCCTGCGACATCAGCCGCGCCTGCAAGCCCATGTGGCTATCCCCCATTTCGCCGTCGAGTTCGGCCTTGGGCACCAGCGCCGCCACCGAATCCACGACCAGCACGTCGATGGCATTGGATCGCACCAGCGCCTCGGTGATTTCCAGAGCCTGCTCGCCATAATCCGGCTGCGAAACCAGCAGATTGTCCACATCCACGCCCAGCTTCTTCGCATATCCCGGATCGAGCGCGTGCTCCGCATCCACAAACGCCGCCATGCCGCCCGTCTTCTGCGCCTCGGCGATCACTTGCAGCGTAATCGTCGTCTTGCCAGACGACTCCGGCCCAAACACCTCAATCACGCGCCCGCGCGGAAACCCGCCCACCCCCAGCGCCGCGTCAAACGAGATCGATCCCGTCGAAATCACCGAAATGGGGACGATCGCCTCCTTCGACCCCAGCCGCATGATCGACCCCTTGCCAAACTGCTTCTCAATCTGCGCAAACGCCAGCTCAATCGCCTTGCCCCGCTCATCCGCCATGGGAGTGGCTCCTTGTAATCGCAACTTCAATGGAATTGAATCTGGCCGGATTATACATATAGACTGAAGCGAATAAAAGGCGAATTTAGATAATAAACTGTGGATAAGGTTCCGAAATGGGCAACGCCGCACATGGTTGCCTACGCCTTTACCAGCCCGTGCCTGAGACCAAGTTTGTCGCGGAATTCTTGGGGGATCTCGTGCCAGTCTTCCACTAGCAAATCCACAAGCTGGTTGCCGTTGACCAAGCCAATTCAAGCAAAGCCGTCTTGCAATGCAACATCGTGTGCTGCGCGTTGGAAATCGGCCGTTGTGATAAACGCTCCTTGCGCTTCTCTAGGAATGGCCTGTCGGAGTTCTTTTACCGCAGCGGCGGAGATCTTGCTTCCCAATTTGTATCGTTTGGCCTGAACGAATATTTTAATTTTAGCTAAGTTCGACACGCTTAGTTCGCCAGTGGCGTCTACGCCACCGTCGCCCGGTTTGCCGGTCCGTTCAGAACCCTCGAATCCGAGCGCCGTCAGTAGGTGAGTTATCAGTACTTCGAACTCCTTGTCGTCGAGCCTAAGAATTTGGTCAAGTACGACTTCGTAGGCGTCGTACGCTGGCGCTTTCGGCGCGCTTACGAGGTTTTCCTTGCCTATTGCCGTCAGGAATTCGTCTAGTTGAGATATGGCGAACACCGTCAGAGAAGATCGAATCGTATTCTGAAATGGAACGGAAAAATCGCCGCGTCATAGGCGAGTCGCCGACCAATCCACGTTCCTACGATGGCGAAAAGGTTGTTCATAAGTTCGACTCCATCATCGATCGCCTTACCGCTGCAGCAAATCCACGGGCGCCGTCACATCATGCACTCGAAAGTACTTGGCAAGCGCGGGATACTTCCGCGCCACCGCCTCATACATGGCATAGGCTACGTTGCGATACGACACATGCCCCGCCGGCGTGGTGCGCAGCTCGGAGATGTAAACCGCTTCGGCAAAGTCCATCTTGAACAGCGCCCGCTTGCGGAAGGCCAGCGGGATTGCGTACTGCGAATTCTCCTCCGCCTCGGGCGCGCCGCTGGCGGCCAGCTTCTCCACCGCCGCCTGCAACTTGCGCATGGCGGCCTCAAAGCGCAGGCGCATGCCCGCATCTTCCAGATCCAGCAGCATTTCGTAGCCATGCTGCGTGGTAAAGCCCTGCATCACCTGAATGCAGCGGCGGTGGCGGTGCATGTCACGAAAGCCGCCGGTATCCATAAGTATGTCGAAACGAAACTGCTGCCCGGCACGGAAGGCCCGGGCCATCTCATCGAACTTGCCGCGATGCCGCAAGCCCAGATCGATAATCTCCCGCCGGTAGCGCTCGCCCGCAACCTGCACCGCCTGCCGGATCTGGCGGTAGGAAAAATGGGAATGTTCATAGATCAGCGTGGTCGCAATCTCCACCTCCAACGGCTCTTCATCCAGCAGATCGACGATCGCCTTCGAGGGTGCCAGTTGCTCGCTCTTCATCAACTCGCGGGCCGCCTGCCGCAACTCTCGGCGGCTCGCCATCTCATACGCATTCGGGTCGGCGTACTTCACCAGCGTGGGCGCCACCCGCACTTCATGCAGCAATTCCGCCTCAGCCCGCGCCCCCAGTTCCGGACTCACTTTGCGAATCTCTTCCACCAACTCGCGCAGCGAATCCGCGTTTACGTTGTAAGCCGCCGTGGTCGCGGCTTTCTTCAAACGCTCGCCCAGCGTTCTAATTTCTTTATGGGTATGTGATAAAAGCCGCGCGACCTGCATCTCCAGGGTGCGGGCATTCACGATCTCGCCCAGCGAAGTATTGGTCGCCAGCGGCAACAGATAACGCGTAATGTCGAATGCGCGCGCCTTCAGCGTCCGCTCATACGACTCCTCTCTCATGTCGGAGGGCCGCGGCGTAATGCTGATCAGATAATTCGTCATGTGCGCCGAGAGCTTTTCGTACTCGGCAAACAGAAAATCCATCGTCTCGCAATAAAGCTTTCTCGATTCCTCATCCGAGCCAAAATCCGGCACGAAATATCCGCTCTTCTTGAAATCCTGATAGCGCGTGGAGCGCTCCTGCCCATCCCAGCGCGGCTCGTCGGCCAACTCAATTGCCGCCAGAATCGACAGCCGCTCCACCGCCAGCGCCATGTGCGCCAGATCGGCAATCGAGCGATGCCCGTACTGAAAATAAAATGTGTTAAGAAATTTCTCCGCCTTCTGCGTGCTGATCTCGCGCAGCGACTCCTTCATCGACAGCGCCGACCGCGAATACTTCGCCATGGCATAGGCCTGAATCTCCGGCTCCACGCCGTAGACCGCAAACACTTCAGTGGAGGGCGAAGAGGAAAGAGCCTCGGGCTGCGGCCTCTCGGACAGAGCGGCAGCCTCGGCAGACGAAGCCCGCTGCGTCGAGCGATGTCCCGACCCAGAGCTCAGGGCATCGGTTGCGGGGGTTTTCTGGTTGGAGGTTTCGGGCATGGCGATGACTTCATTCGTTGCACTCGGTGTCATGGGTGTTCGAATCTTAATCGGGAGGAGCAAGACCCGCAATCGTTAGAAGAATGACAACCGGCGCATGGGCGAACATCATGGTCATCCAATGATTCAAAAACGGCGATGCTCCGCCGATCCACGAACGGTTCCAGCGAAACGGACGTATGTTGCCCCAAGATGTGACTTATTCACGCGAGCTGGGTGCCCCCCGCATGGGCTTGATGTTTCCAGCTCATGGAAGCAGAGTGCTGGATAGCGACTCGGCGCCACTCCCGCGTATAATTTTTCGTTCCGGTCGTTACGATTTGCAAGCAGAATTCGGCTGGAGAAAATCTACGAGAGAAAAGTTTTCCGCAGCGATAGAGGACTCAGGAGAAATTCATGTCCCTTTCCGGACGAGTGGCCTTCGTCACCGGCGCATCGCAGGGCATTGGCCGGGCCTGCGCCGCGAAGCTTGCCACCCAAGGCGCGACCGTAGTCTGCGCCGCCCGTAATCAAGAGAAGCTGAATGAACTGGTCAGCGAGATCACCGCCGCCGGAGGCCAGGCCTCCGCCTGCGCCCTTGACGTCACCGACGAAGAGCAGGTCAAAGCCGCGATCAAAGCCACCGTCACACAACACGGCAAGATCGATATCCTGGTCAATAACGCCGGCATCACCCGCGACATGACCTTCAAGAAGATGGACAAGATCAACTGGGACGCGGTGCTTCGGACCAATCTGGACAGTT
>Ga0181534_10001723_pt1 | contig 14031 bp, 13 predicted proteins | sample PEATcosm2014_Bin_37_FD_119758 | JGI IMG/M metagenome (GOLD analysis project Ga0181534, IMG submission 119758) | Peatland microbial communities from MTU Mesocosm Facility, Houghton, MI, USA - PEATcosm2014_Bin17_10_metaG | ecosystem: Environmental > Terrestrial > Soil > Wetlands > Peat | place... | reverse complement strand
GAACAGCGCGTTCAAGCGCGGGTCAATGCACGTCAGCGCGATGACCGGCAGTTCGTCCGCGAAATCCGCCGGATGTAAACCCGCCGAATTGTCACCGGCAACCGCGCGATGATTCGCGTCAATGATGGATTCAAAGAGTTTCATTTTGAGTTGGACGGCTGGTTTCGTTTGAAGCTCCAAAACCAATTTTGGGGACGATTTCATTCATCGTATAATGAACAAATTGTCGTCCCAATTCTGTAAGCTCATACTGTTTGTCGTCGTCAAATGCAGATTTTAAGTAAGAACTTTGGCTTGATGTTCTTTTGCTCGGCTGTTTAATAAAATTACCATTGTAATCTTTTTCACGATGCTGCCGAATTACATGACCAACGCTCAAGTCGTGAATCAACAACTTAAAAAGATCAGCTTCTGCTGAATCCTCCCTCACGCTTTCACCGTGGATTTCCGCCCATATCTCCGCTCGTGTTGAACCGATATTTTTGTGAACTTCCTTGATGACTGCAAAATGTGGCTCACTATATTTATCAATCCATTCAATAAATAGGCGAATAATTTGATCTTTGCAGATTCTGGTTGCAGCCGCATTCGCAAGGAGATTCCGAATTAAAACTCGTTTTTCCTCGCTTTCAGCAGCAGACCAATCTCGAAAAGCTTTCTTAATTATTGAAAGATATTCTGGGCTTTGAAGTCGCTTTTCAATTTCAGGGTCGCTCTGATCTAAACGCGCCATGACTTCAAACAGCGTTCTCCCAATTTCTTTTATTTCTTCTTCGTGAAGCTTGAGCCAAGCTTCAAGAATCTTATTAAACTTATTTTGTTCCGCTTCGGACCAAGCACCTCCTGCGCCGCTAAAAACACCACCGACAACTGGAACAGCACCGCTTAAGCAAGCCAGAGCAAAGCGCGCTATTTTGCCACCAGCTCCTGATTGAATGTGCTGTTCAATATCTTTCCGAATTTTTTCTGACTCTTCATTCATGAAATTGAAAATTACACCGACTTTTTCCACGGCTGCATCGGTGGCGGGTCAAATGTTGGCGCGGGTGGCGGTTCTTCCGGCATCAAATACCAGAGAGCCAGATAAAGAATGACGCCGGGAAACGCCGCGCTAAAAATTGTCGCCAGCACCCAGACAATCCGCACGCGGCTGGAATCCCATCCGAGATATTCCGCCACGCCGCCGCAAACTCCGGCAATGCGACTGTCATTATGTGAACGGCTTAACTGCATAAATCAGCCCTTCTCCTGCCCCGACTCTGCGCGACCGGATTCCATTCCTTCGACGACGCCTTTCCCAGCGGCTTTGGCCACCGTCTCGACCGCACCCTTGGTTTCCTCGGCCATGTAGTTCACGGTGTCCGATGCCACTGGAGCCGTTTCACCGGCGATAAACCTGGCCACCGCACCCATGAATCCAAACTGGCAGAGAACGCCGCCCACAAACATCAGCGGCAGGCCGATGAACCCGAGCCAGAAATAATGCGGACCTTCAAAACTTCCCGCACTGGCAAACAAGCTGACTGCGGCAATGATGGCGCAGACAAGCCCGGCAAGAAAAACAACCGGCCCGGCAATCCGCAACGTCTTGCGGATGGAATTTTGTTGCGGCGATTGCAGCCGTTTCAGCAGCGGCGAAACGGGACGTTCTGGATTTTCATTTTGCATAACGGTTCAACTATTTTTCAACCTTTCAACTTCTTCCCGCAACCGTTGGTTTTCTGCGGCAAGGTCATCGGCATTTACTTTCGTTTCTGATCCGGCGGCTGGTTCGATGATTTTATCTTCAGTCCAGTAAACTCCCGCCAGCGCGCTGGTTTTGCAAAAGGCTTTATGCACGTTGCCCTGCGCGTCTTCATAAACGACTTCGTAAATGCGTTCGTTTTTTGAACCAGCCCAGCCACGACCCATCGGCGCCCAATCAATGCTGCGAACTTTTTTGCCTTCCGCTTCAATCTGTTCCTGAATCCGGTCGTTGTCCATCGAGCCGGCGCAAAGCCGAATCACAACTGCGAGAGTAATGAATCCAATGATTACAAAAGGCACTATCGCCCCAATGTCACCACCACCGCCACCATTAACGACGAACGAAATCATTTTTTATCTTCCTCATCCTTGCCCATCGCCTTGCGCAGCGCGGGAACCTGCTCCATCAGTTTCTCGAACTTCACGCCGGTCAGGCTTTCGATGATGGGCGGCAACTGGCTGATGATTTGCGTCACGTCGCCGGTCAGCTTGCTCGCGCCGCCGCCGGGGCCGTTGCCGGAATTGATGATGACCATCTTGTCCATCTTGGACAGCGGCTCGCTGACCTTGCCCGCCACTTCCGGGAGGATGCGGACGATCATCTCGATGACGGCGGCTTCGTTGTATTGCTTGAACGATTCCGCCTTCACGCGCATCGCCTCGGCGGTGGCCTTGCCTTGCGCCTCGATAACTTCGGCCTGCGCGAGACCGCGCGCCTTGTTCGCGTCGGCTTCGGCGAGACCGGTCGCCTTCACGACATCGGCTCCGGCGAAACCTGTTGCCTTCGTCGCGGACGCGGCACCGGCGGCTTCGGTCTCCAATTGGAATTTCCGCGCGTTCGCGAGCGTCTCGACTTTGTAGCGTTCGGCGTCGGCGGGCTTTTGCACGGTCGCTTCGAGTTCGCGCTGCTTGCGGAGAATTTCCTGCTGTTGCAGCTCGATGTTTTTCTGCTTCTCGACAATCTGCACCTGCACTTGTTCGGCCATCACGAGCTGGCCGGTCTTGAATTTCTGCAAATCATACGCGAGGTCGGCCTGCGCCTTCTGCACGTTCACCGTGGCCTGATATTGTGCGACGTTGGATTGGTAATCGCGTTGCGCCTCGGCCACTTTCGTGTCCGCAAGAAATTTCGCCTCCTGTCCGGCCTGGTTCGCCTGCGCGGAACGGATGACAGAATCGCGGTCGGCCTCGGCTTGCGCGATGATGGCGTCGCGTTTGACCTGCGCGATGCGCGGCTTGCCCAGCGCGTCGAGATAACCCTGCGTGTCGCGGATGTCGCGGATGGTGAAACTGACGATGGTCAAGCCCATGTTCGCCATGTCGCCCGCCGCGACCTCCTGCACCTTTGAGGCGAAGGCGTCGCGGTTCTGGTAAATTTCCTCGACGGTCATGGTGCCGAGAATCGCGCGCAAATGGCCTTCGAGCGTCTGCATCGCGATATTTTTTATATCCTCGACGCCCTTGCTCAAAAATTGTTCCGCCGCCGTCGCGATGGATATGTCGTCGCCCTTCACCTTCGTTTGCGCGACGCCGTCCACCTTCACCGGCACGCCTTTGCTCGTGTAGACTTCCGGCGTCTGCACATCAATCGTCAGCAGTTCGAGCGAAAGGATGTCCACCTTTTCCAGCACCGGCCAGACGAACACGCCGCCGCCCTTGACCACGCGGAAGCCGACTTCACGCGTCGTGCCGTCGGCTTCGACCAGCCGGTGTTTGCGCCCGGAAACGACCAGCACCTGGTTCGGGCCGACTTTCGTGTAGCGGCTCGCCCAGATGATGACGAAGATGAAAAAGACAAACAGGATCGAGCCGACGCCGATGACGATGTTCATCGTCGGAACTTCAGCCAGCATTGGAGTTATATTCATGGGTTGGTAGGGGGTTGTGGAGTTGAGATTTGTTAACTGGTTGCTTCGACGTAAAATTGGGAACCGACGATGCGCGTGATCTTCACGGTCTTGCCGGTGGAAATGGTGCCGCCTTTGTCGGCGCGAGCGGGAGCCGTGTAGCGCGAACCCGCCTGCGTGTAGGAAATTTCGCCCACGCCATTTTCGGGAATCGGCGAGACGATGGCGGCGGTCTGGCCGATCAACTGCGCGACGCGCGACTCGCTGGAGCCTTCCGTCCGTTTGAACATGACGTTGAACAGCCACAACACCAGCAGCGCCACCGCCAGCGCGCCGAAGAAGGAAATCGGCGCATTGATCCAGACGTTGCTCGTGGCGTCAATCTTGGAAAAAATCAAGCCGATCGCGCCGAACGCCGTGACGAAACTCGCCAGCACCGTCGGGCTTAAAAAGGAAATTCCCGGCACGCCGTCGCCGCCCACGCCGCCGTCCGCATGGCCGCCCATGCCCACGTGGACTTCACCGTGACCGCCGAACAAATGTCCCAGAACCGCGCTGAACAAGGTGAAGATCAGTCCCGCGACCAGGCAGATGGTGTAGATGACCGTGATTCCCGGCTCCGTTGATGTTTGGTCAATGATCATAATTCCTCGCCGATTGCTTGTTGCTCAAAGTAAAAACCCGCCCCCGTGCCAACGCAAGCAGGAACATGAGGCAGTTGTTCACCGGGCAGTTCATGCCTCCATCAAACATCATTCCCGCGCTGAATGCATTTACAATCTCGCGCCAGATTTGTAATCGCTTCCCGCTTGCCAACATTTCACCGGTTGCGCATTTTCTCCCCATGCAATCCCACGAATTGATGCGCGAGGTCCTGGAAAAGAAGAAACCCAGGGACATCGCCGCCGACCTCGACCTTTCCACCTCGATGATTTACAAGTGGGCCGAGCCGAGCGTCGCGGGCAGCGGCATCGGCAATCCGCTCGACCGCATCGAGGCGCTGCTCAAAAGCACCGGCGACCTGCGGCTGGTGCAATGGATCTGCCAGCGCGCGGGCGGATTCTTCATTCACAACCCCAGGCACACCCCGCATCCGCATCAGTTGATTCCCGCCACCAACCAGATTGTGCAGGAATTTGCGGATCTGCTGCACGTCATCGCCGCCGCCACCACCGACGATCAGATCACGTCCGCCGAGACAAAACAAATCCGCGCGCGCTGGGAGGAATTGAAAACGGTGACGGAAAGTTTTGTGGCCGGTTGCGAACAGGGGGATTTCGACCCGATGCGAAAGCACGCCGCCCGGCGCGCCCCCGCCGTGCCACCGGCAAGGGCGTGAAGAATGTCAGGGAAATCTCCGGCGTGGCCTCGGGTGCTTTGGCTGCTTGAACCCGCATGTGCCAATGGCAACCCGGACCGCCATGATTTTTATCCGCGCCGCCCGCGTTTCAAAATATTTCAGGGCGAACAAGGCAATAAGCGGGACAGCATCCCGCCGACCGTTGACCGGAAACACTCCGGACAAATGGAAATTTTGGGGAGCGCGCCCGCCACGGGCGCAGTTGGCGACGCCCTCGTCGCCGGCTTCCGTTACCACGCCAAATATGCGAATGCGAAAGGGGGCAAAACGGGCTGCCAACGCGGAAAGAATTGAAGAAACTGCATTTGCCGGATGAAAACCACCGAAACCAAATGCGCGCCGAACCCATCGCTGCTCCCGTCGCGAAAAAGCTGGCGCACGCCCCACGGTCATGTTTGCAGGTGACAATTCCGCCGGCAGTGGTATTATGGGATATTCGCCGGATCCAAGCCCAAGGGCATGACCAGTTGGTGGAAACGGCAATAAAAAAGGGCGGACGCCGACGTCCGCCAGAGAATCGCAAAATTTCTCGCTTAATTTTTCACAGTTGGAGCCACGCTGTTGGTCGTGCCAGCCGTTGCCTTCTTTTTCTTCTTAATGGTGGCGGCGGGTTTCGTGCTGTAATCAACCGACGTGGCGTTCAGCTTTCCGTCCACGCCCTTTTTACCAAAGCCCGTGGCTGATCCACCCGCGGTCATGTCCGCCAAGGTCGCGGGTTGGCCGTCCTTGGTGAGCTTCGTTTCCGAGGTGACATTAAACGTATACTTGCCGACGATGAGCGTCATGGCGTTCGTGTCCACCGCGCTCACCGGGTAGTTGCTGAAAGTCACGTAAGTAATCTTCTTGGTTTTTTTGGTGGTCGTGGCCGACGCCGGGGTGGTGGCGTCTTGTGCGTGCGAAAGCACGGGTGTGACGAGCAGCGCGCAAAGCACGATTTTAAGGATTGGTCTTTTCATATTTAATTGTGCTTTGATTTTCGTTTTCCAATTTTGAAATCTTAACTGACATTTCCCATATGGTTTAATGCCCACGACCGGCGTGGGTGGTTTTTGTGATTCTCTGCCTGCTCCACACATTTGCAACTCATTTTTTCGTCCGCCACTGGTTTTTTCCCGGCGCGGAAGGTGTTTCGACGGCATTTTTGGCTCCAAGGCCATTTTTCTTCTGGAGGTGAAGACACCGCCTCCGTTGTTGTGATGTGTTTTTGCATGGCCAGACTTCATCCTGACATCGCGGTTGCCAATCTCAGCCGCCCAATCCTTTCCAGAATGGCCCGGAACAACTCTCTCGGCACCGGCACCAAGATCGGCACCAAAATAAGCGACACCAAAACAAATCATTGAGCTTGCAAAACAGGGCGAGCTTTCCGAAGCGCAAATCGTTGCAAAATACGGAAGAAAGCTTTCCCACGAAGAAAGATTTATTCGGAATTATTATTTTGCTCTCGACGAATTGGAGGCGGCCTTGAAAGGTAAATATATTGGGTTTCCATTTACTAGGCGGCCAATAAATGTTGGACGTGATGGGGACTTCAAATATTTGCACAAGGAGCTTCAATCCAAACAAATTGCGATTGCAGGAATTTTTATTGACGCAGTAAATAGGCATGACGGGGAAAGAATTATGCAACTTGCAAAAGCTGTATGGTTTTTCAAAGACAAGCGCGAGCCAAACATGAATTTAGCTGACCGCGAGCGGACTATTTTGCTTTTTCTAAAAACTATTCTTGGTCATTCGGGAGAAAAAATGACCATTAGACAGGTAGCTCAATTCATGTCAATTGATGACTTTTCAGACGGGAAGCAATTGAAAATTCCGCCAGATGGATTTTCGGCACTCCGCAGGAAATGTCGCGAGCTAAATATTCCACTAAAGCCATCAAGAAAAATAAGCAGCCAGTGAATCCTTAAATGTCTTGGTTAAATCCAGACAAATAACTCGTCCAAAGATTCTTCAATTTCTTAATCCAAGCTCCAAACATGATCTGAAATCCCCGCCTCCATCGGCGATGTGCCGGATCAAACAGGAACCGGCGACATCACGGTGGATCCGGCGACGCATGTAGTGTGGATATTTCATTCATTTTGCCTATCGTCCCTTTGATGCGAGAAACCTTTTCTGGCATCCAGAAACCAAACTACTTGACGAGAAGCGTGAGGATTTATTTGGGGCGTATCGCGCTGGAAATTTATTCCTAACTTCGCGCCAGAAAGCCGAACGCTCATCGGAAGGAACACCGTTCTATGCGACGCCCAATTTGCCAGACCGACATTTGACGCGCCCCGGTTGTGCCTGCTTTCCGATTTATCTTCGGGGATTCGGAGCAGAATTGAGTCAGGAGAAAAAAGCCAAGCAGGGAGATTTTCTGCATGACATGGCTGGCAATGAAACCGGTGGCCGCGCAAAACAACAACTGGCAAATCTTTCTCCAAGCGTGCGGAGCTATTTGGCTGAAATCGGAATCAAGAATCCCGACGCCAATGAGCAAGTCGCCGGATTGATTTGGATGCACGCCTTGGCGATTGGATATTCACCTGCCTACTTGATAGAGAATTTGGATGCGCTTCGGCAGGATTGGCCGCGTGTGCCATTGCCCAAATCGCGCGAAGCATTGCTGGCTTCCGCCGAATTGGGCAGACAAGCCGCCGCGTTGCTCGACACGGAAACGCCGGTTGAAGGAGTTACCAAAGGCAAGCTCCGCCCGGAATTGAAAACGATTGCGGAATTGAGTTGTCCCGCCAAAACAGATTTGAAAGTCACCGCCGGCTGGGGGCACGCGGGGCAGGGCGGCGTGACGATGCCCGGCAAAGGAAAACTCGTCACCTCAATTCTGGATGTCGGGCCGGATTACAAACTGCCGTGGTTCGAGTTTCACGATGTTTATCTGAACGAGGCCGCCTGCTGGAAAGACATTCCCGCGCCGGTCTGGGACTACACCATCGGCGGTTATCAGGTCATCAAGAAATGGTTGAGCTACCGGGAATTTGAATTGCTGGGCCGCGCGCTCATGCCGGACGAGGCGCGCGAGGTCACGCACATGGCCCGCCGCATCGCCGCGCTGATTTTATTGCAGCCGGAACTGGACAGGAATTATCAGGCCGTGAAATCTGCTGCATTTGACTGGAAGCCATGACCCGCAGCTTCAGCGGGAAAATATGACCGCTATTTATTCCATACCTGAAAAGATTTCACCCCGGTTCCGCTTCCGATCCAAGCCGGTCAACCCGCACAACATCAAGGTCATCATTTCTACCCGGTTATCGAAGAAATCGTTGAAGGTTATTAACTGAATAATCCGCCGGTGGCAGTAGGGTTACACCCCATAGCTTTCGCATGATTATCCGGCGATGCTGTGGGCATGAAGAATCTGCCTCGGTTATTGAAACGGATGACTGTCCTGTTGTTTCTCGGCGCGCTCGTGGCCCTTGCCGGCCTGGGCTGCCACACGGCCAACGGCTTTGGTCAGGACATGAAAGACGCCGGGCAGGGGATTCAGAACGGCACCAAATAACCATCAAACTGAAAGACAATCCATGCATCTATTAGCTATACCACTTTTGGGCAGTGCGCTCTACATCGGCGGCGGCGGCCTGGGTCTCGTGCTCATCATCGTCGTTGTGGTTTTATTGGTGCGCTGACGGTTGAGACGTTCCACCGACGACTTCACCAGACCAAGTGAGGGGCACCGAGGTTATTCACTTTTGCCGTCAGGTTGACGGCGATTAGACACAAACAATAAAGCAAAAATTATGAAAATTAAAAAAATGCGGATGCTGCTGCCTCTGATGGTCATGAGCCTGATCGTCGTTTTGAATACCAGGGGACAGCCGGCCATATACCCGTCACAATCATTGCCGATAAGACCGGTGCCTCAGCCGACCCAACCAGTCGTGCCGCCGATTGTGGTGCCGCCCCCGATTGTGGTGCCGCCCCCGATTGTCGAGCCACCGCCGATTGTCGTGCCACCGCCGGTTTTCTTGCCGTCACGACCATTGCCGACAGGACCAGCGCCTGAGCCAATCCCTGGACCGCCGGTGCAAGTGCACCCTAAAGATTGATTCCTGACTGGTGGTTCAGGACGGCAATGACGTTGAAAGCGCCGGGTTTAAGCCCGGCGTTTTTCAACGCTTTGAAGTTTTGAAACCGTAATCTGCAAAGATGCCAGCCCCACGGGCTTCGGTTCGTTTCTTCCTGACAAGCGCCGCCTCTGGAACTGGCGCTCAAGCAGGAGGTGTTTTACGAGGGCAATTGCGCGCGGCGTTGCCGGCAATTGTATTTTCCCCCATCGGCTGGCCGGCCATGAGGCAGCTTCCGCCGGATTTCAAATCACGGATTCAGGCCGCAGGCCGCCACGCCGGGGTGCGAAATCAATCCGATTCCAACACGATGGTGTCATACATGAGGCCGGCACCGTTGCACCGAAGCGTGAGCGTGTTTTCGCCCGGTTTCAGAAGGGAGGCAGCGAAGGTGTATTCGTTGCGCTTGTAAACGCCACTGCGGTTGGTTGCGCGGCGGACGCTGCCATCGTCGCCATAGGACAGGCTGCCGACAGCCGTGCCATTCATCGCAGCGGTGACGCTGCCGCCGCCGCCGGCGATGGCGATGGTCAGGTAGGCGTTGCCCGCAGGAATTTTGTCGAGGTTGAATTTGACGGTCCAGGTGCCGGTTTTCTGGGCGTAATACCAGTCGGTGCGTTCCTTGCTCTGGCCGATGGTGAAGGTGAGGTCGGCCGGCACCTGCAACATCCACTGGCTGGTGCGCGGCTGGTCGCCAAATTTGAATTCACCCGCCAGGCGGTCAGCCTGGCCGATCTGCCAGAGCAAGTTCGGATGATAAGGCGGATCCCAATCCACCGCGCCCAGGTCGAGCGTGTCGCCGCTCACCACGACGTTGTCCCTGGCCAGTGACTGGGTAATCGGCCCCTGCGTCTGCCAAGCGTAAAGGGTATAAGTGCCGGGCCGCACATACGGGAGCGTGAATTTCCCGTCGGCGTCCGCCTTTACGGAATAAATGTAATCGCCGGCCTGGGTATAGAGGACGCTGGCGCGATCCGCCACCGCGCCGGTGTTGGGGCCACCGCGCCCGCGTGCGCCGCGAACCGAGGCGGCGTCGGTCGGTGCCACTTCCTGCCCGGAGACAACCTGGAGGGCTGGTGTGCTGGCAGCGGAGGCCGCCGGGTCAAGCACCGCCGCCGGTGCACTGTCAGGTGCGGCGGCGGGAGCCGCGCCGCCGCGTCCGCGTCCGCCGCCGCGCGCCGGATTGCCGGGCTGCCCGAGGATGACATAGGCATAAGCGGCGGAACGGTCGTGGGAAACTTTCAACTGGCCGCTGACGCTGGTGCGCTTGACCGGGTAAAGCGGTTCGTCCATCCACTGATACGGCCATTCTTTTTGCTGTTCCGCCGCCACCTTCAAGGCGTCGGCGATGATGGCATTCGTGTCGGGTCCCGCATTGATATAAAGAAACCACGGGCCGTGAATTTTTTCGCCGGTGCGTCCGCCGGCGGTTCCGCCGCCGCCGAAATGGCCGCCGCCCAGGTAATTCAAAATCAGCGCGTCCTGATGGACGGCGAGTTCCTGCCGCAACGGGCCGCCCGCGTAGGACTCGGTGCTGACGGGCATGAAGAACGCACCGAAGCCGTGGCCAAAATGTCCCCACATGGGCGACTCGGAATAATATACGACATAATCGTATTTGGAATAAATGGTGCCGTCCGGCAGACGCCACGTTTCATCGCCGACATTTCCCTTTTCGGAAATGGACTGGAGGAAGGAATAGGATTTCTGCTGCGCGATGCGCTCGTCCGTCCACGTCCAGTCGAGGATGTGCATGTCGAAGCGATACAAGGTGCGCATCTCGCCGCCGAATTGTCCCTTGATGATGACGTAGGGATGGATGCCGCTTTCGCCCTTGAGCATCACATAATGATCTTCCAGATACGGGCTGGTGCCCGCGCCGATGAGCGCGAAGTGAACGAGGTCGGGCGTGTTCTTGATGATCCTAAGGGTCGCGACCGTCATCATCCCGCCGCTCGCGCTCCAATCGTGATAGAACGAACGCTTCGCATCCGTGTCGCGCGGCTGGACGCCGTTGAGATTGTGGATCAGCTCCTGCCCGTTTTTGATGAGCGAGGTCGCGCTGATCTGGCCGCGCGTGTCCGGGCCGAAAGTGATTTTGAGCAGGCCGTTGTCGAGGACGAGATCCTTGACGTCGGCGCGGCTGTAATCGCCGACCTTGGCCGGCTCGCCGTTGAGCGTCATGGTCATCTCATTGGCGGCGTGGGCGACAAAAACCGGCGCCAGCGCAACGAGCAGCAGGGCGGGGGAACGGAACATTAATTTCAGGGCGGATTTGGTCATGTGAAAAATGGTATTCTGAAAGATTAAAGACGCAAGACCGTTCAAGAAGGTTTCCGCCAACCGGCCGGCTCAATTTAAACCGTGGGCCATGACCTTTCGCGCCGGCACGTTGATTGCGCTCGACAGGAAAAATCCTGCGGCGCAAACTTCAGAGCATTGAAAGCCAAGCTCATCCTCCGGCTCGCGCTCGTCTTGGGCGGCATGTCCGTTCGTGGCGCGGATGCCGCCGCACTGCCCCCGCAATTCGGCGGCGCGACGCCGCTGGAATGGTCGGCCCGCATGGCGGATTCGGAAATGACGCGGCTCGGCGACCGGCTGGCGTGGAAGGAAGGCGGCAATGCCACCTGGGATTACGCGGCGGGATTGTTCACGCTTTCGCTGCTGAAGCTGGACGCGGCAAAGCCGGATGCGCGCTATCTGCCGTTCGTCACGAACGCCATCGGCTCGTTCATTGCGGCGGATGGAACCATTCAAGCTTACAAGCCGGCGGAATTTCAGCTCGACTCGTTGAATTCAGGAAAAACTGTTTTGGCACTTTGGCAACTGACCCGTGACCCGCGCTATATGCGCGCAGCCGTAAAGCTCGCCAACCAGCTTCAAAGCCAGCCGCGCACTTTCGACGGCGGATTCTGGCACAAACAACGATACACAAATCAAATGTGGCTCGACGGCATTTACATGGCCGAGCCGTTTTATGCCGAATGTTCGAAAATCTTTGCCGATGGAATTGAGCCTTTCAATGATGTCGCCAGACAATTCCGTTTGATTGACGAGCATCTTTACGACGCAAAAACCGGATTGTATTACCATGGCTGGGATGCGGCAAAGATCCAGCCGTGGGCGAATCCCGCGACCGGCGCATCGTCGAATTTCTGGGGCCGCGCCGATGGCTGGTATGCGATGGCACTGGTGGACACGCTTGATCTGCTCCCGACAAATCATCCCGCGCGCGCCGAACTGCTCGCGCAATTGAAAAAGTTTTCCACCGGAATCGTGAAATGGCAGGACGCCGGCAGCGGTTTGTGGTGGCAGGTGATGGATCAAGGCCAGCGCAAAGGCAATTACCTCGAAGCGACGGCCTCGGCCATGTTCGTCTATGCGCTGGCCAAAGGCGTGAACGACGGCGAACTTTCGCGCGACGCCATTCCGGCGGTTCTCAAAGGCTATGACGGCCTCGTCACAAAGCTCATCAAGACCGACGGCGGAAACATTTCGCTGACACAATGCTGTTCCGTGGCCGGGCTTGGTTCCGCCAGCGCAAACGGCCGGATGCGCGACGGGTCGTTCGATTATTACGTCAGCGAACCAGTTGTCCGGAATGATTTGAAGGGGGTCGGGCCGTTTATTTTGGCAGGAATTGAAGTTCAGAAAATCCTCGATTCGCAAAACCAACCGAAAGCCAGTCCATGAAAAAAATCATTGCTCCAGTTTTGTCATTGTTGCTCCCCGCGCTTCCACTTGGCGCGGCGGATACTTCGCCCGTGCAGGCCGAATGGAACCAGGTGCCGGAAATTTTGCAGCGCATCGTCGCGCCGCAATTTCCCGCGCGCAATTTTGTCATCACCGGTTTCGGCGCCATCGCGGACGGCAGGACGGATTGCACGGCGGCAATCTCAAATGCGATTTCAGCCTGCGCGGAAAACGGCGGCGGCCACGTCGTCATTCCCGCCGGGGATTTTCTGACCGGCGCGATTCATTTGCGGAGCAACGTGGATCTGCATCTGGAAACCAACGCCGTCTTGAAATTCAGCACCGACCCGAACGCGTATCTGCCGGTCGTCTTCACGCGGTTTGAGGGCACGGAGCTTTACAATTTCTCGCCGTTCATTTTCGCGCTCGGCCAGAAAAATGTCGCGGTCACCGGCGAAGGCACGCTTGACGGCCAGGCCGACGATTCAAACTGGATGGCGTGGAAAAACAGCACGTCGCGCGCGACGCTGGTGAAGATGGCGACGGACGGCGTGCCGGTCGGGCAGCGACAGTTCAGCGAGAGCAATCATTTGCGCCCGGATTTCATCGAGTTCAACCGCTGCGAAAATGTTTTGATCGAAGGCGTCCACATCCGCCGTTCCCCGATGTGGGAGCTGCATCCGCTGCTCTGCACGAACGTCACCGTGCGCGGCGTGGACATCGTTTCCCACGGCGTCAACAACGACGGCTGCGACCCGGAAAGCTGCCGCGACGTGCTGATTGAAAAATGTTTGTTCGACACCGGCGACGACTGCATCGCCATCAAATCCGGCCGCAATAACGATGGTCGTCGCGTCAACGTGCCATCCGTGAATCTGATCATCCGCGACTGCACGATGCGCGACGGCCACGGCGGCGTGACGATTGGCAGCGAGATTTCCGGCAGTTGCAGCAATGTGTTCGTGGAAAACTGCCAGATGAGCAGTTCGAATCTCGTCTGCGTATTGCGCTTGAAATCCAACGCCGTCCGCGGCGGCGTATTGCAAAACATCTTCATGCGGAATGTGAATGTCGGGCTTGTGAAAGATTCCGTCCTGCAGATTGATTTTCTTTACGAGGAAGGCGCAAAGGGCGATTTCAAGCCGGTCGCGCGCAACGTCGTGATGGAAAACATCACCGTCGCGCAGACGCCGCGCGTGCTGAACGTGCGCGGATTTCCCGCCGCCGACATCAGCGGCGTGCGGATTTACAACTCCACCTTCAAACAGATCGCGAAGGAAGACACGGTGCAGGACGCCGACGTGAAACT